>Ga0126371_10002347_pt1 | contig 16295 bp, 10 predicted proteins | sample PanSoiMetaPlot_4_FD_110145 | JGI IMG/M metagenome (GOLD analysis project Ga0126371, IMG submission 110145) | Tropical forest soil microbial communities from Panama - MetaG Plot_4 | ecosystem: Environmental > Terrestrial > Soil > Tropical forest > Bulk soil | place: Panama | collected 2016-02-17 | reverse complement strand
GTCTCGTGGTGCCTAGTCGGCATGGTGGTCGTGCAGGTTGTCGTTGTGGCGATGCGCTACCTGCTCGGCGTCGGCTCGATCTGGCTCTCGGAGACCATCCTCTACGCCCACGCGGCCCTGTTCATGGGCGCGGCCGCCTGGACGCTGCAGCATGGTGGCCACGTGCGCGTCGACATCCTCTATGCGAGCGCGTCGCCGCGTACTCGCGCGCTGATCGATCTCGTCGGCGCGCTGGTCCTGCTCATGCCGTTCGTCGGCGTGCTCGCCTGGTTCGCGCTGCCTTACGTCGCGCGCTCCTGGGCGATCCTCGAGCGCTCGCCCGAGGCAAGCGGGCTGCCGCTGGTCTTTCTGCTCAAGACGCTGATCCTGCTGTTCGCGGTGCTGCTCGGCCTGCAGGGCCTCGCGCAGGCGGCGCGCGCCTGGCTCGCGCTGACCGGCGCCGCGCCCGCCGAGCCGGGCCGCTGAGGCGCCGATGGGCCTGCCGGAGCTGCTTGCGGTTCTCCTGGTCGTCGCGGTCTGCGCGCTGCTGATGGCCGGCTATCCGGTCGCCTTCACGCTCGGCGGGGTCGCGCTCGCCTTCGCGCTTTTCGGCGACCTCTTCGGCGTCATGCGCTTCTCGCTCCTCGGCGCGCTGCCGCCGCGCGTCTTCGGCGTGATGACCAACGGGGTGCTGCTGGCGATCCCGCTGTTCATTTTCATGGGCGTGATGCTCGAGCGCTCGCGCATCGCCGAGGAGCTGCTCGAAACCATGGGCCGGCTGTTCGGCCGCCTCACCGGCGGGCTCGCCATCTCGGTGACCCTGGTCGGCGTGCTGCTCGCCGCCGCCAAGGGCGTCGTCGGCGCGACCGTCGTCACCATGGGGCTGATCACGCTGCCCGCCATGCTGCGTCACGGCTACGACCGCCGCCTCGCCGCCGGCACGGTCGCGGCGACCGGCACGCTCGCCCAGATCATGCCGCCCGCGACCGTGCTGGTGCTGCTCGGCGACCAGCTCAACAATGCCTACCAGGCGGCCCAGCTCGCCGAGGGCAAGTTCGCGCCCGACCAGGTGTCGGTGAGCGACCTCTTTGCCGGCGCCGTGGTGCCGGCGCTCGTGCTGGTCGCTCTCTATCTTGCGTTCCAGATCGCGGTCGCGGTGCTGCGCCCGCAGGCGTGCCCGGCGGTCCCGCCGGATCCCGACGCGCCGAAGGGTCTGGCGATGGTCCGCCGCCTTGCCGAGGCGCTGGTCGCCCCGCTTGCGCTGATCGTGGTGGTGCTCGGCTCGATCCTCGGCGGGCTCGCGACCCCGACCGAGGCGGCCGCGGTCGGCGCCTTCGGCTCCATGCTGCTCACGGCGCGCAAGGTCGCGCCGGCGCGGTCGCGGTCCGCGCTGCTCGCGATCATCGCCGCCGCCGGGCTGCTCGTGCTGCACCACCTCGCCGACCTGCGGGTCGGCCGTGCCGACGCCAGCCTCTGGGATCGTGCCGCGATCGCGCTCGCCTTCGTGCTGCTGGCGGCGCTCGCCTATGGCGCCTTCATGGCCATCGCGACGATCGCGCGCCAGGAAATCCTTGCGCAGACGCTCGCCGCCACGACCCACATCACGGCGATGATCTTCACCATCCTGATCGGCGCCACCATGTTCAGCCTCGTCTTTCGCGGGCTCGGCGGCGACGACATGGTGCAGCGCGCGCTCGGAAACCTGCCGGGCGGCGCCGCCGGCGCGATCCTCGTCGTGATGGTCGCGATGTTCCTGCTCGGCTTCGTGATGGACGCCTTCGAGATCATCTTCGTGGTGGTGCCGATCGTGGCGCCGCCGCTGCTGCGCATGCCGGGCATCGACCCCGTCTGGCTCGGCATCCTGATGGCCGTGAACCTGCAGACCTCGTACCTGCACCCGCCGCTCGGGCCGACGCTGTTCTACCTGCGCGGCGTCGCGCCGCGCGAGGTCACGACGCTCGACATCTATGTCGGCGTCATCCCGTTCGTGCTGATCCAGCTCGCGATGCTGATCGTGCTGTGGTTCGTGCCCGGCCTCGCGACGGTCCTGCCGCACGCGCTCGCGGGCCGGTGAGGGCGCCTCACCGGCATCGCGACAGCGGCGTGCCGCAAATCAGTCCCTGACCGAAAGCACGTGCCGGTGGTGATGCCGGTGAAAATGCAGGCCCGCGTTCTGCGGCAGGCCGCAGCGGGTGTACCAGGACTGATTGCGATAATTCCATTTCAGGCAGCCCGCCTGATACAGTCCGTAGTTGTCGCCGTAGTCATACAAGAGTGAATACGCATACCAATGCGGCGCGAGGCGGTTGGCTTGCGCCGGGCCGCACGCCGCCCAGGCGAGCGCCGCGCCGGCGGCCAGGACGAGAGTGGCTTTTCGCAGCAGATTCACGGGTTGCCCCCTTCGGCAAACTGGACGCATGATTTAAGGCCGTTACGCCACCCGGTTCAAGGGTAGATCAGGGTTCTTGCATGAAAGCCGCCGAATTGTTCGACCTCACGGGGCGCGTCGCCCTCGTCACCGGCGCATCGAGCGGGCTCGGCGCCCGCTTTGCCACGGTGCTGGCCGAGAACGGCGCCGCGGTCGCGCTGGTGGCACGGCGGGCCGATCGGCTCGAGGACGTGCGCCGCAAGATCGCCGCCGCCGGCGGCAAGGCGATCGCGGTCGAGGCGGACGTCCTCGACCGCGCCGCCATGACCAAGGCGTTCGATGCGGCCGAGCAGACCTTCGGCACCGTCACGGTGCTGGTCAACAATGCCGGCATCGCGCACGCCGATCGCGCCGTCGAGATGACCGAGGAAAAGTGGCACCGGGTCCTCTCGACCAATCTCGATGCCGTTTTTTTCTGGGCGCAGGAGGGCGCCCGGCGCATGCTCGCGGCGGGCCAGGAGGGCGCCATCGTCAACATCGCGTCGGTGCTGGGGTTCGGCGTCGCCAAGGGCGTCGTCGCCTACGCGACCGCCAAGGCCGGCGTGATCCAGCTCACCAAGGCGCTCGCCGTCGAGCTCGGCTTCAAGGGCGTGCGGGTGAACGCGATCGCGCCCGGCTGGTTCGTGACCGAGATCAATCAGGAGTTTCTCACCAGCGGCGAGGGCAGGGCGCTGACGCGCGAGATCCCGATCGGCCGCTTCGGCGAGGACGGCGACCTCGACGGCGCCCTGCTGCTGCTCGCGTCCGATGCGGGTCGCTACATCGCGGGCGCGACCATCGTGATCGACGGCGGCCAGATGGTGGCGCTGCGCGGCTGAAGACTTCCATCGACGGATCGGAACCCCATGATCGATTTCACTTTGCCGCCCGAGATCGAGGACCTGCGCGTGCGTGTGCGCGCCTTCGTCGAGGAGCACGTGCTGCCGCTCGAAGGCGAGCGTGAGAACTTCTCCGACCACGAGAACATTCCGCTCGACCGCCTTGCGCCGGTGCGCGCCAAGGCGCGGGCGGCGGGCTTGTGGGCGCCGCAGTCGCCGAAGGACTTTGGCGGCATGGCGCTGCCGATCGTCGCCTGGGCCGTGATGTACGAGGAGGCGGCGCGCTCGCTGTTTGGCCCGCTCGCCTTCAACTGCATGGCGCCCGACGACGGCAACATGAACCTGCTCGCCAAGGTCGGCACGCCGGCGCAGAAGGAGAAGTGGCTGCGGCCGATCGTCGATGCCAGGGTCAACTCGTCGTTTGCGATGACCGAGCCGACGCCCGGCGGCGGCTCCGACCCGAGCATGATCAGGACGCGCGCCGAGCGGCGCGGCAACAAATGGGTGATCCACGGCCGCAAGTGGTTCATCACCGGCGCCGGCGCGGCCGCGCATTTCATCCTGATCGCGCGCACCTCCGACGATCCGCGCACCGGCCTCACCGCCTTTCTCTATCACCGCGACCAGCCCGGCTGGCGCATCCTGCGCCGCATCGAGATCATGGGACCGGAGGAGCACGGCGGCCATTGCGAGCTCGAGTTCAACGGCCTCGAGGTCGCCGACGAGGACGTTCTCATGAAGGTCGGCGACGGCCTGCGCGCGACCCAGATCCGCCTCGGCCCGGCGCGGCTCACCCATTGCATGCGCTGGCTCGGCTGGTCGAAGCGCTGCCTCGAGGTCGCGCAGGATTACGTCGAGCGTCGCGAGGGTTTCGGCGTCAGGCTCGCCGACCGCGAGAGCGTGCAGATCAAGCTCGGCCAGGTCGCCCAGCGGATCCAGGTCGGGCGTCTGCTCACCATGCACGCGGCCTGGAAGCTCGACCAGGGCGACCGCGCCCGAAAGGAAATCTCCATGGCCAAGGTGCACGTCGCCGACACGCTGCACGACGCCGCCGACCTCGCGATCCAGCTCAACGGCGCGCGCGGCTATTCCAAGGACACCATCGCCGAGTGGGTTTACCGCGCGGCGCGCGCCGCCCGCCTCGTCGACGGCGCATCGGAAGTGCACAACATGGTGCTCGCCCGCTTCATGCGCGAGGAAGGGCGCGACTTCTGGAGCTGGAGCGCGGGTAACAGGGTGTAACGCTGCGCCTCCGCCCCAGTGCCGTCATCGCCCGCGGAAGCGGGCGAGCCAGTACTCCGCAGCGCCCAGTGGGGCACTCCCGACGTTCCTCTCGCTTCTCGTGAGTACTGGATTGCCCGCTTTTGCGGGCAATGACGCCCGTAAAACGCGTTAGCCTTTCCCCTTAACCCTTCCTCAACCATCCGCTTGCAAGCGCCGGGCGGCGTGGCACGCTGCGGTCATGACGCGGCAAACTCCCGAGCAAGAGCGGCGTAAGCAGCCGCGGATGCCCACCTACCTGGGCGCCCAGATCACCACCGATCGCGCGCTGACCGCGATCGACTGCGTCGTGCGCAACATGTCGGGCAAGGGCGCGAAACTGCTCGTGCCCAGCACGACGCTCATTCCCGACGAGTTCATCCTGCAGATCACCAGCCGCGAGACCGCCTACCGGGTGCGTCCGCGCTGGCGCCGCCAGCGTGCGCTCGGCGTCGAGGTGGTGCCACTCGCGGCCGACCACGCGCCGGTTCCACTCGCGGCCGCGCGGCGAATCAAGCAGCTCGAAGACGAGAACGCCGGCCTCAAGCGCCGCCTGAGCGAGTGCGAATAGATCCACCGTCGGTCTTATCCGCTCCGTACGCATCGGCTGTCCGGGGGGTGAATGCCTCCGTCTCGGCCGCTGCGGTCGACATGCCGCGCAGTCGTGCGGGATTTATTGATATGATTTTGCGTGTCCCGTTCCGGCACCGGGAGGACGCGCATGTCGGACGATGTCAAGGATCTTCTGCTCGAAGACTATCGCTACCGGGCGGAGGCCATGCGAGCCAACGAAGAGGGTGGCGAGAAACGCGTTCATCTGTTCATCGCGCTGCTCGCCGCCGTCGGAAGCGTCGCCGGCGCGCTGTTTTCGAAGGATGCGTGGAGCGCTCCCAACAAGTTGTTGGCCATCGTGGCACTGGTTGCGCTGCTGGTCGTCGGCTTGGTGACCTTGATGCGCATGATCACGCGCAACGAGACCACCGATTGGGCCAAGGGCCAGCTCGATGTCATTCGGGAGGTATTCAAGGATCATTTCGACGATGCCGGGGCACTCGATCACTACGAGCTTTTTCGCTCTGGCAAGCATGACGGTGATCGCATCAAGATTCGCAAGTTCGGCGGCCTCGCGCACACGATTGCGTGCCTGAACGGATTGCTTTGCGCGGGGCTCGCTTTCGCGCTCCTGGTTCCTTCCAACACGAAATTCGAAATCGTCGCGGCGCCGGCGGCGTTCATCGTCGCGACCGCGCTGCAGATCCTCTATGTGCGGAAGCGAGAAGATCGCGCGCGGCAGGAGGTGAAGGCGGCTTTTCCGAGGCTGACGCATGCCGGCGGCATCGTGTACGCGTTGCGGAAGGACGTCGTGGCGTACTTGCTGATCAGTCCGAAATCGCCGGGCGCCGGCGACACGAAATTGGTGCTTCCGAAGGGCCACATCGAGCCTGATGAAAGCGCCAGAGAGGCGGCGCTGCGGGAAGTGCTCGAGGAGACCGGGGTGGTTGCGCGGCTGATCGGGACGGTGGGCAGCCTGCAATTCAAGCCCTCGGAAGATGCCGAATGGGTCCGGAGCAAGTTCTATCTCATGGAACTATTGAGCGAGGGCTCGGTGAAGTCCGAGCGCGCCCCACGCTGGCTCGGCTTCACGGAGGCTCTGGCGGCCATCCACCCCGAGAGCGCGCGGCTCTTGCGCAAGGCCGAGCAGTTGCGTCTGCGCAATCCAGCCCAGCCCGCTGCATCCACATGAGAGGAAAGCCGGGATTTCGGCCGAGGCGTTGATCCGGCCGATCCGGCGACGGCGCACCTTCCAAAAATCTTTCTGCTGCGGTGCGCCAAATTTCTTGGCACCGCAGCTTCGCGCAACTTCCTGCCCATTCGCCGACCTGCGACGCAATCGACGCGGCCCCATGACTTTTCGCCCGATTGCGCCCTCTCTATATCTATGGCCTGATCCGGTTAGCCGGGACCTTTCGGCGGGACATGCTCCATGGCGCTCCAGCGCGTCACCCTCGACGACAAATATGATCTGACCCAGAGCCGCGTGTTCGTCACCGGCTACCAGGCGCTCGTGCGCCTGTGCTTGATGCAGAAGGAGCGCGATCGCCGCGCCGGGCTCAGTACGGCGGCCTATGTCACCGGCTATCGCGGCTCGCCGCTCGGTGGGCTCGACTACCAGTTCCAGCGCGCCGCCGCGCTGTGCAAGCAGAACGACATCCTGTTCCAGCCTGCCATCAACGAGGACCTCGCCGCGACCGCGTTGTGGGGCGCGCAGCAGGCCGAGCTGCGCGGCGAAGGCCGTTTCGATGGCGTGTTCGGCATGTGGTACGGCAAGGGCCCGGGCGTCGACCGCTCGGGCGACGCGCTGCGCCACGCCAATTTCGCCGGCGCGTCGAAGCATGGCGGCGTGCTCGCCCTGATGGGCGATGACCACACGGCCGAGTCGTCCACCACCGCGCACCAGTCCGAGTTCAATTTCGTCGACGTGATGATCCCGATCCTCAACCCCGCCGGGGTGCAGGAGATCGTCGACTACGGCATCTACGGCTGGGCCATGTCGCGCTTCACCGGCGCCTGGGTCGGTCTCAAATGCATGCACGAGACGGTCGAGTCGACCGGCGTGATCGACGGCAGCCTCGATCGCGTCAACGTCGTCCTCCCGACCGATTACGCGATGCCGCCGGACGGCCTCAACATCCGTCTCAACGACACCATCCTCGGCATGGAGGCGCGGCTGCACGACTACAAGCGCGACGCCATGCTGGCCTTTGTGCGCGCGAACAGGCTCAACCGCCAGATCACCTCGGGGGGCCGCAACCCGCGGATCGGCGTCATCACGGTCGGCAAATCCTATCTCGACGTGCGCCAGGCGCTCGACGAGCTCGGCCTCGACGAGGTGCGCTGCAACGACCTCGGCGTGCGCATCCACAAGATCGCCTGCCCGTGGCCGATCGGGCGCCAGGAGCTGCAGGAGTTCGCCCGCGGCCTCGAGCTGATCATCGTGGTCGAGGAAAAGCGCTCGCTCATCGAGGTGCAGGTGCGCGAGGAGCTCTACGGCACCGCCAATCAGCCGGTCTGCATCGGCAAGAAGGACGAGAGCGGCAACTGGCTCTTCCCGGTCAAGGCCGCACTCGACTCCAACGACGTCGCGATCTGCCTCGGCGAGCGCCTGCTGAAATATGCGACCGACGAGAATCTGGCCGGCCGCGTCGCCAAGCTGAAGGAGGCGCAGCGGATCTTGCGCGAGACCCAGGACGTGGCGGTGCGCATTCCGTACTTCTGCTCCGGCTGTCCGCACAACTCCTCGACCAAGGTGCCGGAGGGAATGCGCGCCTATGCCGGCATCGGCTGTCACTACATGGCGCAGTGGATGGACCGCTCGACGCTGGGCTTCACCCAGATGGGCGGCGAGGGCGCGAACTGGATCGGCGAGGCGCCGTTCTCCAATCGCCCGCACGTCTTCCAGAACATCGGCGATGGCACCTACAACCACTCGGGCTACATGGCGATCCGCGGCGCCATCGCGTCCGGCGTCAACATCACCTACAAGATCCTGTTCAACGACGCGGTCGCCATGACCGGCGGCCAGAAGAACGACGGCGGCCTCACGGTGCCGCAGATCGCCCGTCAGGTCGCGGCGGAAGGCGCGAAGCGCGTCGTCGTCGTCACCGACGAGCCGCACAAGTATGCGGCCGGCACCGAGTGGCCCGCCGGCCTCACCGTGCATCATCGCGACGATCTCGACGCCGTGCAGCGCGAGCTCGCGCAGATCCCCGGCTGCACGGTGCTGATCTACGACCAGACCTGCGCGGCCGAGAAGCGCCGCCGCCGCAAGCGCGGCCAGTTCCCCGACCCCAATAAGCGCGTCATCATCAACGAGCTGGTCTGCGAGGGCTGCGGCGATTGCGGCGTGCAGTCGAACTGCGTGTCGGTGCAGCCGCTCGAGACCGAGTTCGGCCGCAAGCGCACCATCGACCAGTCGAGCTGCAACAAGGACTTCTCCTGCGTCAACGGCTTCTGCCCCTCCTTCGTCACCGTCGAGGGCGCGCAGCTCAAGCGCGGCCAGGGTGTCGCGGTGCGGGCCGACGACACGCCGCTGCCCGAGCCCAGGCTTCCCGACATCGGCCAGACCTACGGCATCATCGTCACGGGCATCGGCGGAACGGGGATCGTCACGGTCGGCGCCATCATCGGCATGGCGGCGCATCTCGAAGGCAAGGGCGTCGGCGTCATCGACATGGCGGGCCTCGCCCAGAAGGGCGGCGCCGTGCAGAGCCACATCCGCATCGCCAACAGCCCGGCCGACATCCACGCCATCCGCGTGCCGGCGCGCGGCGCCGACCTCGTGCTCGGCGGTGACATCGTGGTCGCCGGCAACAAGAAGGTGCTCGGCGCCGTCAAGCCGGGCGCGACCGCGATGGTGATCAACACCGCCGAGATGCTGCCCGGCGAGTTCACCCGCAACACCGAATTCTCGCTGCCGACCGCGCGTCTGCGCCGCGCCATCATGGAGGCGTCGGGCCGCGACCGCAGCCATTTCGTCAACGCGACGCGGCTCGCGACCGCGCTGCTCGGCCAGTCGCTCGGCGCCAACATGTTCCTGCTCGGCTATGCCTACCAGCTCGGCGCGCTGCCGCTGTCGGCGGCCGCGATCGAGCGCGCGCTCGAATTGAACGGCGAGGCGGTGCCGATGAACATCGCGGCGTTCCGCTGGGGGCGCCGGGCCGCGCTCGATCTTGCCGCGGTCGAGAAGCTCGCCGTGCCGGTCGCGCGCGATCCGGTGGTCGCCCTCTCGCAGTCCTTCGACGAGATGGTCGAGCGCCGCGTCGCCTTCCTCACCGCGTACCAGAACGCGGCTTACGCGGCGCGCTACCGCGCCCTCGTCGACAAGGCGCGCGCCGTCGAGGCGACGCGCACGCCGGGCAAATGCGGTCTCGCCGAGGCGGTCGCCCGCAACCTCTTCAAGCTGATGGCCTACAAGGACGAGTACGAGGTGGCCCGGCTTTATACCGACGGCGCCTTCGCGGCGCAGGTCAAGAGCAGCTTCGACGGCGACAACCTTCGCCTCATGGTGCACTTGAGCCCGCCGCTACTCGCGCCGACCGACCGGCAAGGGCGGCCGCGCAAGATCACGTTCGGCCCGTGGATGTTCCGCGCGTTCAAGCTGCTCGCGCGGCTCAAGGGCCTGCGCGGAACGGCGTTCGACGTCTTCGGCCACACGGCCGAGCGCAAGGTCGAGCGCAAGCTGATCGCCGACTACGAGGCGATGCTCGACGAGATCCTCGGCAAGCTCGGCCCCGACAATCACCATGTCGCGGTCGGGCTCGCGGCGATCCCGGAAAAGATCCGCGGCTTCGGCCACATCAAGATGCGCAATCTCGCGGTCGCCAAGTCGGACGAGGCGGCGCTCTTCGAGCAGTTCCGCGCCGGGCCGGCACCGCTCCTGAAGGCGGCGGAATGATTTCGTCCACGCGGCCGCGTGGATCTCTGCACGACCGTTTTCGCATCTATTTATGATTATAAGTTGCGCACTACTTTGAGGCGTGTAACTATCTCGATCTCCCAACGTGAAAAGCTGGCTTTCGGCACGGCCGATCGAGCCATCGTGTCGGCCGTTCCCGATCAAGGGATCGAGTATGACCGGCATTGTTCGGCGCGCGAGCATTCATCAACATCGACACGTTTTCGCGCTGTCGATTGTATTGGTATGTAGCCTTGCAACGGTCACTCGCGCCGAAGTGCATGTTGAAGGCAGCCCGCGGGCGGTTCGCGTCACCACCAGCCGTGACACGATCTCCGATGTTCTCTCGGCGCTTGCGGCGACGTTCAAGGTCAAATACCGCAGCGCAATTCCCCTCAACGCGGCTGCCGACGCAACCTATTCGGGCTCGTTTCGACAGGTGATTTCTCACCTGCTCGACGGCTACAACTATGTGATCAAGACGGATGGTTCGAAGACGGTCGAAATCGTCGTTCTCGGCGAGCGCGGCCAGGCCGTCTACCCGCCCAAAGCGCCTGCGGACAAGCCCGCGGTCGCGAGAGTTCAGCCAAGCACCGACGAATCTGCGGATGCGGTAGGCCTGTGCATATCGATGGGCAAGGGCAGGCTCAGCCGCGACCCTTCGACGAAACGCATAACTTCGAGGACCTATACATGCGCGGGTGATTTCGCGAGAAATCTGCAATTGGCCTTGAATCGAGAAACAAAGGAAAGGCTCGAGAGCCTTGGGCACAAATATGCTCCAGGCGGAAAAAGAGCAAAATCCATCGAGTACGAATGCCCGGAAGGAGATAGATGCATCGTGACCATAAAATATTGAGGAGTGGGCGAGGAGGTGCCGACGAAATTCCAACCAGGCGGCCGCGCGGAATTCACGACCTTTGTGTGCGGGAAGAATTTGACTCGAGCGCATCGCGGTGCGCCCGATAGTTGTAGTTCCGGAAAAATGTTAGCGCGTTAGCTAACATGCTACTTTAACGAGTAACATGTCAGATTGAATTCTAGCATTTGAGAATATAAGTATCTATGGAACAAAGGTATTTTGACATACCCGCGCTGGACCGCACATGAATGGCGCATAATTAAAAGTTGCCTACTACTTTTGGATGTGTCATTATCTCTATCTCCAACGTGAAAAGCTGGCTTTCGGCGCGGCCGAAAGAGCCAAACGTGTCGCGCTGCCTCGCTGATGACATCAGGCTCGAGGGAGGTGGACCTATGCGTTATCTGTCACGCAATGCTTCCCGTGCACGCGTCAGGGAAGCCCAGAAGGCGCGCGACAATCGCGCCGAGATCGTCAAGGCGCTGTCGATCGGTCAGATCTCGCGGCGCGACCTCTACAAGTGGGGGCTGCTCACGTTCAGCGGGCTTGCGCTCAAGAACGGCCTGAGCCCGTTCGCGCCCAGTGCGTTCGCGGATGGCGGCGTCCCGACCGGCACGCCGCCGAGCCCGCTGTTCGGCGCGCAGAAGTTCACCCAGCCGATGCCGCGGCTGGCGCTGCGCCAGCCGTTCACGCTGACGCAAGTCGCGTCCGCGGACCCCGCATCCATCGGCGATGCTGCGTGGCCGGCTGCGACCGGCGAGCGGCCGTCGCGGCGGCTCTCCTACCACACCGACTTCACCGCTAATCCGAACGACCCGCAGTTCCGCAACCCGGTCACCAATCGCGGCCCGATCGAGGGGCGTCCGCCGGGCGAGGTCTTCGCCCATCAGCGCTGGAACGAGTTCTTCCCCCAGATCGGCATCGTCCAATCGCTCGGGCCAGTCGCGCCGAACACGCGATTCCATCCGAATTTCCCTGCCCAGGCTCCGAACAGCGTGTGGACCTATGGGGTGGGACGTTTCCAGCAGGGCCAGCTGCCGCCGTTCCTGATCAAGACGCGCTACGGGCAGCCGCTCATCCACCGCGTCTACAACAACCTGCCGGTGGACCGCACCCAGAACAACGGCTTCGGCCGCAACGAGACTCAGCTCCACTTCCACAACGCGCACAACGGCGCGGAAAGCGACGGCGCCGCCAATACGCACCACTTCCCGGGTACGTTCTACGACTATCGCTGGAGCACGACGCTTGCCCGGCGCGACAAGATCAACACCCAGGCGACCGATCCGCGCGCCTCGGGTCCCAACGGCAATGGCGGCCTCGTCAATGTGGCGGGCGACTTCCGCGAGATCCAGGGCACGATGTGGGCCCACGACCATCGCTTCTTCTTCACCGCCGAGAACGTCTACAAGGGCAATCTCGGCATGGTGGACATGTACAGCGGTCCCGACCGCGGCAACGAGAAGCTCGTCGACGGGATCAATCTGCGCCTGCCGAGCGGGAGCCAGCTCGACTACGGCAACCTCGACTTCGACGTGAATCTGATCATCAGCGACGCCGCGACCGATCAGACCGGCCAGTACTTCTTCGACATCTTCGACACCGACGGCTTTCTCGGCGACCTGGTGTTCGTCAACATGGCCTATGCGCCGTTCTTCGAGGTGCTGCCGCGCAAGTACCGCTTCCGCATCCTCGCCGGCAGCATGTCGCGCTTCTGGCAGTTCCAGATCGCCGATCCGACCGGCAAGGCGGTGCCGTTCCAGTTCATTGCCAACGACGGCAACCTAGTGGTCAATCCGATCACGCTGACCTCGCTCGACCAGCAGGGCACCGCCGAGCGCTACGACATCGTGGTCGATTTCTCCAAGTTCAAGATCGGCGACAAGCTCACGCTGGTTAACACGCTCGAGCAGACCGACGGCCGCCTGCCGAACGGGCAACTGCCGCTCGCGCAGGCGCTCGTCGGCGACCGAGCCGATCCCGCGGTCGGCGGCCTCCTCCAGTTCCGTGTCGTCGGCTCGGTGCAGAGCGTCGACGCCCCGGGCGTCACGCTGTTCTCGACCACGCCTGATACGAGCCAGGTGCCGGCGGTGCTGACCCAGCAAATCCCGATCGTTGCGCCGGTGCGCGAGCGCGTCGTCACGTGGGGTGACGGAAATGGTGACTCGCGCGGGCCGAATGGCCAGTGCATCCCCGATTGCCCCGACAAAGCTCAATTCCCGTGGGTCGTCCAGGTCAACGACGGGGAGCAGCATTCGATGAATGCCAACCGCATCCAGCTCGAATATCCCAAGGCTGGCGACATCGAGCACTGGACCTACATCAACAACGGCGGCGAATGGGATCACCCGATCCACCTCCACTTCGAGGAGGGCATCACCATGAACCGGGGCGGCGCGCCGATCCCGGCGACCGAGAACCTCGTGCGCAAGGATGTCTGGCGGCTGCGCCCGGACGGCAGGGTGCAGTTCCAGATCCAGTTCGGCGAATACGGCGGCTCCTACGTGAACCACTGTCACAACACGGTGCACGAGGACTTCGCCCTGCTGATGCGCATCCAGCTCCTGTCTGGCGTCGCAGGCTCGCCGCAGACCATGGTGACGCCCACGCCCAACCCGACGCCGGACGGCGTGGTCTTCACGACACCGGAGGTGCTGCCGGAAGCGACGACCAGCGCCACGAAAAGCAGCTGAGCCGGCCGCTCAGTCCGCAAGTCGGAGGATGCGCTCGACGCGTCCTCCGACCGGATCGCTCGGGGCACTTACTGGAGATCACCATGCGACGAAGCCTTGCCGCCGCGGCGCTCACGGCCGCGCTCGCTTGCATGCCGGCACACGCTCAGAACCACCGCTGGGGCGCCGGCTACTTTCCCAACCTGCCGGTCGTCACCCAGGACGGCAAGACGCTCAAGTTCTATGACGACGTCATCAGGGGCCGGCGGGTGCTGATCAGCTTCATCTATACGAACTGTCCCGACATCTGCCCGCTCACCACCGCCCGCATCGCGCAACTCGAGGACAAGCTCGGCGACGAGGTGGGACGCGACATCTTCTTCATTTCGCTGACCGTCGACCCCGTGCGCGACACGCCGGCCCGCCTCAAGGAGTTCGCCGATGCGTTCGGGGCGGGGCACGGCTGGCTGTTCCTCACCGGCGATCCAGCCGACATGTATGAGATCAAGGCCAAGCTCGGCGACAAGAGCCGCAAGCTCGACGAGCATCGCAACGAGATCGTGCTCGGCAACGATGCGACGGGCCAATGGATGCGTAACTCGGTGTTCGGCGATCTCGATCGCCTGGTCTTCGACATCCATGAGATGGATCCGAAATGGAGCGCGCAGGTGCGCCAGCCGAAATTCGACCCGGCCAGCAATACCGGCTACACGCTCGGCAATCAGCCCGGACAGGCTTTGTTCAAGCGCATCTGCGCGCCCTGCCACACGATCGGTGTCGGCGACCGGGTCGGGCCCGACCTGCGCGGCGTCACCGAGCGGCGCGACCGCGCCTGGCTCGCGAGCTACATCCAGCACCCCGACAAGGCGCGGGCGCGCCACGACCCGATCGCGATGTCGCTGGCGGAGAAATTCCCCGCCGTGCACATGCCCGCGCTCCGCGTCGGCCCCGTGGATGCAGACGATCTCATCGCCTTCCTCGAGGCCCGCAACAAGGCGCTGCAGGACGCCCAGGACCCGCCCATGCCGCCAGGCGTGCATCATCACCACTGAGCGCTACCACCACTGAGCGCTGACGGGGCCGCCAGCAGCACGGCGCCTGCGCTCCCTCTCCCGCAAGCGTGGTGAGAGAGCGCTGACGCCGTGCCGAGTCGGACCGGCCAAAGACGCTGCGCCGAAAAACCACACCTTTGGTTGAACTTAGGTCCACTTGACCGGCCCGCGCCCCTCCTTTCAAATCACCAAAAGACCGCGATTCTGGCGGCGAGGGGGGCGGTCGACGTTTTGTCGGCCGTAACAAGCCGGAAGAGGGCAACGCTGTGGCCGGAACGCTCGCCGCGGACGCGGATACGTTTCCGAAGCTGCTGGTGCGCAACGCGAAGGCCTTTCGCGGCCGCCCGGCCTTTCGCCACAAGGACTTCGGCATCTGGCAGACCTGGACCTGGGACCAGGTGCTCGACGAGGTGCGCGCCTACGCGGCCGGGCTTTCGCGGCTCGGCGTCAAGCGCGGCGACACGGTCGCGATCGTCGGCTCCAACCGCCCCAGGCTCTACTGGTCGATCATGGCCGCGCAGATGCTGCGTGCCATCCCGGTGCCCGTCTATGCCGACGCGGTCGCCGACGAGCTCGCCTATGTGCTCGCCCACGCCGACGTGAAATTCGCCGCCGCCGAGGACCAGGAGCAGGTCGACAAGATTCTCTCCGTGTCCGAGCGCCTGTCCCGTCTCGACCGCATCGTCTACGACGAGGCGCGCGGCCTGCGCGACTACGACCACGGCCGGCTCAACCCGATCGACCAGGTGATCGCCGACGGCCGCACGGCGCTCGCGAACGACCCCGCGCTCGCCCGCTGGCTCGACGCGGAGATCGCGGCGGGCCAGGGCTCCGACACCTCGATCGTGCTCTACACCTCGGGCACCACCGGCGCCTCCAAGGGCGTGGTGCTGTCGGCGCAAGGCTGCATCCGTGCCGCCAGCGACACGGTCGCCTTCGACAAGCTCACCGAGCACGACGAGGCGCTCGCCTATCTGCCGCTTGCCTGGGTGGGCGACCACTATCTCAACTACGCGCAGGGCATGGTGGCGGGCTTCTGCATGGCCTGTCCGGAGCGCGGCGAGACCGTGATGCAGGACCTGCGCGAGATCGGCCCGACCTTCTACTTCGCGCCGCCGCGCGGTTTCGAGCAGATGCTCACCCAGGTGATGATCCGCATGGAGGACGCGGGCGCGATCAAGCGCCATCTGTTCCACTATTTCATCGGCGTGGCGCGCCGCTACGGCGAGCCGATCCTCAACCGTGCGCCGGTGCCGCTGTTCGGCCGTCTGCTCTATGCGATCGGTCGCGTCCTGGTCTACGAGCCGCTCAAGAACGTGCTCGGCCTCTCGCGCGTGCGCGTCGCCTATACGGCCGGCGAGGCGATCGGGCCCGATCTTTTCCTGTTCTATCGCTCGCTCGGCCTCAATCTGAAGCAGCTCTACGGGCAGACCGAGGCCTTCCTCTATGTGACGGCGCAGCCGGACGGCGAGATTCATTCCGACACGGTCGGGCCGGCGATCCCCAACGTCGACATCCGCCTCGCCGACAATGGCGAGGTGCAGTTCCGCTCGCCCGGCATGTTCGTCGGCTATTTCAAGGATGACGCGCGCACCAAGGAGACGCTGACCGCGGACGGCTACGTGAAGACCGGTGACGCCGGCTTTTTCGATGCGAAGACCGGGCACCTCAAGATCATCGATCGCGCCAAGGACGTGGGGAAGCTCAACGACGGCACCTTGTTCGCGCCGAAATACATCGAGAACAAGCTGAAGTTCTATCCCAACATC
>Ga0126371_10002346_pt1 | contig 16297 bp, 11 predicted proteins | sample PanSoiMetaPlot_4_FD_110145 | JGI IMG/M metagenome (GOLD analysis project Ga0126371, IMG submission 110145) | Tropical forest soil microbial communities from Panama - MetaG Plot_4 | ecosystem: Environmental > Terrestrial > Soil > Tropical forest > Bulk soil | place: Panama | collected 2016-02-17 | reverse complement strand
CCGCAGGCCCGGAAAGTACCGTTCGCACCGGCTCTTCCGATGCAACCTCTGCCGAAAGGATGCCGCCAGAAGACTGCATCACATGCAGTGACGCACTCGGATAAGTAGCACTCAACCCCTTATTCAAACCGCGAATATATGACCCGACCTTCGGCGCAAGGTAGGCGTTCACCACAATCGTCGAAGCACGCTCATACTCCCGGAATTCCGGCAAAATCAGATGCGAAATTGAAAGCGGCAAAACCAGCGGTTTCAGCGCTTCAACCACTTGTTGCTCATTCGCGGGATTCGCAAAAGAAAAAAGCAGCGAAATCGCAACCGCCTCAGCGCCGCTTTTATGAATCGCTTCGCGCAGCTCGTTCAATTCCTCCCTCGTCGGTGCGCGCAGAATAGCCCCCTCAGAGCTAACACGCTCCGGAACCCCGAATCGCAACTCCGCAGAAACAAGGCACGGAGGCGGCTCCACAAACCAGTCATATAGCGAGGTCCGCGCCTGCCTTCCAATCGCTATCGTGTCTTCAAATCCTGCAGTCGTCACAAAGGCGACCTTTGCTCCCTTCCGTTCAAGCAGCGCGTTCGTCCCCACAGTCGTACCATGGCGCACGGAGATTGAAGTGCCCAAGGGCGCCGCCTCACGAATAACAGCAAGAATGGCCTCGCCCGGATTGGCAGGTGTTGAAAACACCTTTGCGACCTTCAGAACCCCACGGTCTAGCGAAATACAGTCCGTAAAAGTGCCGCCACTGTCGATAGCGATGCGCATCAATCCATCCGCTCCATTGTTATCAGTAACAGTTACAAATACCCTGTTGCCCCCATGCGATTTTCAGAAGGAAGTTTATCAGCGCCATTGACTGCCAAGAGATGATAATGAGACGGAACGCATGGCCGCCCCTTCACACTCGTCCACTACTTCATCAGGCCCACTGGCCTGGCTGAGTCAATCAAGCACCATGCAGCGCCGTGTATTGCTGGCCGCATCGCTCGGCTGGATGCTCGACAGCATGGACGTCATGCTCTACGCGCTTGTCGTTCCCAGCCTGAGAACAGACCTGCATCTGACAGCCGCGGCAGCCGGCCTCATTATGTCGGCGACCCTCATCTGCGCGGCCATCGGCGGCATTCTCTTCGGCGTCTTCGCCGACCGCTTCGGACGCGCCCGCGCGCTCATCGCCAGCGTCCTCGTCTATTGCATCTGCACCGGCCTCTGTGGCCTGGTGCAGACCGCGATGCAACTCGCTATCTGCCGCATGCTTCTTGGTTTCGGCATGGGTGGAGAATGGGCATCCGGCGCTGCGCTCGTAGCCGAGACCTGGCCCGACCAGCATCGCGGCAAGGCTCTTGCCTTGATGCAAAGCTCATGGGCCATCGGATACGCGCTCGGAGCGACCATAGTAGCCGTCATCATGCCCCACTTCGGCTGGCGGGCCGTCTTTTTCGCGGGGCTGCTGCCCGCCCTCTTCGCGGTATGGATTCGCCGTAAGGTCAGCGAGCCACAACGCTGGACGAAGGTCGCACGCTCAGCCCATCCCAGCCAGATTTTCCACGGACGCAACGGGCGCTACCTCGCCATTGCAACGATAGTCAACGCCGCAACGCTCTTCGCGTGGTGGGGACTCTTCTTCTGGGTGCCGTCCTACCTCTCGCTACCCACATCGCAGGGAGGCCGTGGTCTCAGCATTGTGCAGACCTCCACCTGGACCATTCTTATGCAGGTTGGCACTTTTCTCGGCTACGTCAGTTACGGATTTCTCGCCGACCGCCTCGGGCGCAAGTGGGTTTATGTTGGATTTCTCTTCATGGCCGCAATCGTCGGGCAGCTCTATGCGCGCGCAAACAGCGCAACCGAACTGCTCTGGCTCGGCCCGCTTGTAGGCTTTTGGGGAACAGGCTATTTCAGCGGCTTCGCCGTCATCGCTGCCGAACTCTTCCCTACTGCGATTCGCGGCACAGCGATGGGTTTCGCCTATAACACTGGACGAATCGCCAGCGCCGCGGCACCGCTCCTTGTAGGCAAAGCATCCGACCAGCACGGCATGGCCGCAGCCCTGAGCATCACTTCAATCAGCTTTTTTGGTGCCGCACTGCTCGCCCTCGCCATTCCCGAAACACGCGGTAGACCACTGGAATAGCGCCCCGCCCGCAGGTTCGCAGAACGGAGCGCCATCCAATACTTCAACTAGAACTGATTATCAGCAGTATTCAGTAACCAGCCGCCGAAGCGCGTGCCGTTTGGCTGCATAATCGGCGCGTTCATCGTATTCCCCGACTGCCGCAGAAGGCCCATCCCCCACGGGCTGGTAATCAGCACTTCTGACACCGGACCACCCTGATAGCTCGCCGCCGTCCCGAAGTGGTTGTCTCCGGTGTTCAGCAGCCAGCCGCCAAAGCGTGTTCCGTTCGGCTGCATCATCGGCGCGCTCATCGTGCTGCCTGCGAGCTTCAGAATGCCCAGCCCCCATGCGCTGTAGATCAGCACTTCCACCTTGCCGTCGCCGTCGTAGTCCGCAGCCGCGCCAAATGTGTTCTGTGACGTCTCCAGCAGCCAGCCGCCAAAGCGCGTCCCATTCGGTTGCAGCATTGGGCACGACATCGTGCTGCCGCTCAGCTTGAGAATGCCGATGCCCCACGGGCTCGATACAAGGATCTCCGCCTTGCCGTCGCCATCATAGTCACCTGCGCGTCCCAGGCTGTTGTTCGAGGTGTCCAGCAGCCAGCCGCCAAAGCGCGTCCCATTCGGCTGCAGCATTGGGCATGCCATCGTGCTGCCGGAAAGCTCAAGAATCCCGATCCCCCACGGGCTGGTGATCAGAATCTCAGCCTTGCCGTCGCCGTTGTAGTCCGCCGCCGGCCCGATGTAGTTGATGTTCGTCTCCAGCAGCCATCCGCCAAAGCGCGTCCCATTCAGTTGCAGCATCGGGCACGACATTGTGCTTCCGCTCAGCTTGAGAATCCCAATGCCCCACGGACTGGTGACAAGAATTTCAGCCGCGCCGTCACCGTCGTAGTCTGCTGCAGGACCGAATGTATTGTCAGCCGTATTTAGCAGCCACCCGCCAAAGCGCGTCCCGTTCGGTTGAATCATCGGATTGGTAAACGTGCTCCCTGCAAATTTCAGAATGCCGATGCCCCATGGGCTCGAGATAAAGACCTCCGCTTCACCGTCGCCATCATAGTCGGCCACCGGGCCAACCACGTTGTCGGCAGTGTTCAGCAGCCAGCCGCCAAAGCGCGTCCCATTCGGATCGAGCATCAGTCCGGCCATGGTATTGCCCGCTTCTTCCAGCACACCAATGCCCCACGGACTCGTCACCACAATCTCGGCGCACCCGTCCCGGTTCACATCGCCCACCTGCGTTGGCAGATACGGCGTAATTCCCAGGAACATATTGGCGCCGCAGCCCGCAGGTTGGTCTGCATACTGCGGATCGTCATCCGATCCCGTGTCATTCGCTTTGGCCCAGTCGCACGCCGCCTTCATTGAGACCATCCCATCCAGATTGTGCGGCGGTGGAGAAGCCAGAGCCGCGCCCGCGGGCGTCTCACCACACAACGCCTCAATCAGCGCCTCTGCCCACGGGTCGAACTGCGCCGCGCCGTCTGACTCAGTATTTGCGTCAACCGCCGATGCAAACACCGTATTCACCGCCGTGCTCTTCTGCAGCACACCGCTCTGGAACGCCCCCGAATAGCACTGCTCCATCGATACAAACAGGCTGCGATACGCTGGCAGCCCCGACAGCATCGTCCCAAACTGCGAAGGCGTAATCACCGTCGAATTGTCCACGCACAGCCCGGAAGGCGAGCCGTGATTGTTCGTGTGGATCAGCAGCAGGTCCTTCGGCTTCAGCTTTCCAGCCAGCGTGTTGAATACCGATTGCAGATTTGCCGTCGTCGCCGAAGAGTGCACCTGCATCTGGTAAGGCGTGTTGTTGCCCACCCAGTTCCCTACCGGATTCGACGCGTCCGTTGCACCAATCGTGCCGTTGTAGCAAAGAACATAAATGTTGCTCGCCGTGAAGCCATACACATTCACCAGCGTCCGCCACATGAACTCAAGATCTTCAACGTGGCGCATGTTGGAAATCTGGCTGGTAAACAGAATTGCGTAGCGCTGTTCCTGCGCCTGCGAGATTCCCGGCAGCACATTCGCCTTTGAAACCCTGTTCGCCAGCAGCGGAAACGTGGGCTTGGTAATAGGCGGCTTTTGAATCGGCGCGTGGAAAACTTGAAGCTCCGTCTCCCCCGCAAGATTCGGCGGGAAAATCGCGTCTTCCTGATACAGCAACGCTCCTGTCGTGGGGTCGTAAAACCGGTAGACGCATGGATGTCCCCAGTTCGCCTGCGGCTTCAGATCGACGAAGACCAGCGCGGCCGGTTGCTTCACAACTAGCTGCGTGTCTACAAGGTTGAAGGTGTGACCTTCAGGAAAGACATGCGGTGAAATGGCTAGGCGTACCACGCCTGCCTGTTCCTGCGTTAAAGACGCGAGCGCGTCCTGCTTCATAATCTCCGCCACTTGCGGCCCCAGCGGAGGTAGCGGAGGCAGCGGACGGATGGGTAATTGTGTGCTCATATGGCTTTCCTCTTTCTATCTGTCAGTGTTGGGAAAGCGGCCGGGAGATCGGAAGCAACCGCCAGTCGTCGATGTCGGGTGATCGCCACACGACTCTCCACGTTGGCGGCAGCGCCCCGAAAAGCGGGGGGCGGTCGCTGTCTATCAAAGTAATGTTTCTGGTGACCGGATTAATCAGCAGGTAGCGGCAGGGATGCATCCAATTCGCCCCAGGCTTGCGGTCCACGAAGGCAAGAACAAACGGATCGCTGCGTTCGTACTTGCTTCCGCCAATCGCAATCTGCCCTGGCGGCCTGAGCTGTTCATCGAGATACACAACCGACCTCGCCCGCTCCGCGTCCGTAAGCTGGTCGACAATCAGCGCATCAAAATTACGGAAGTCGGGCTGTCGCTCAGTTGCAGTTTGGACCATACACCGCCCTCTCTGCTGCGGCTTTGGGGAGCAGTAAACCAGGGCCCGTCAATCAGAGCCCGCACGCGGACGTTATTGCGAGAAATAGTGCGGCGCAGTTCCAGACCGTTTCAATAAGTCCAACAGGAGATTTGGCAATGCTCCGAAAGCAGCCTCCAAGCTATACCCATTTGCCTTTCCCGCATATAAAAAAGTGATGACAGAAATCTGCACGAAAAGAGTGCCCTGATGCAGCTATGCAAGCACCCTGGCGTTCTATTTCCCTGCTCAGGTCCTATAGCTTCAATCGCTTTTAGGAGATCGTGGGTAGGTACGTGATTTCGAGGAAGGCTTGCGGCGACACCTGAATTGCACCGGTTTTCTTCTCGTTTGACAGCTCGATTGCCGTCCCCTCCAGCCGTTTCCCCTAAATTCTCTGCGTAAGCTAGTGTCCAGAAGCGGAAGAATAAGCAGCGCGAAGGGCTCGTCGTCTGATATTCGCCCCTTAATGACCGGATGAGTAGCATGCACAGTTCCTGACATGTTGGTTAGAAAAGGGATAATGCGCTCAAACAACGGCTTCATTGCTATCGCAAGTGATAGGCACTCACAGAACTGAATCGGATCCAGCAGAACTATCGGGTCGTGATTGCCGGTCCGACGACGTTATGGTCGATCCTTAATAGCCTCCAAATGGGCTTTCGAACGCTAGCGATTCAGAAGCTTAGCAGCGAAGTCTGGAACCTTCTTGCCGCCGTAAAGACGGAATGGACAAAATACGGTGAGGTGCTGGATGCGGTGCAGAAGAAGATTCATCAGACATCTGACACAATCGAAAAGGCCAAGGTTCGGTCACGTGCAATTGGAAGAAAGTTGAAGGACGTTCAGGAACTCCCCGCTGGTGATGCCATCACCTTGCTACCGGAAAGCATCTCCATCGAAGACGTGGATCTAGCCACGGTTTCCGAAGAGGAAGAGGTAATAGGGGTGTAGGTCTCCCAGACCGTACATAGTGCTACGAGGAGTGCAACTGGAGAAATTGCTGTGCCTTACGTGACAGCACTTGCGCGATTTCAGCGCAGGTTTCATCGAATCGGCTCGACTTCGCTCCAGTCCTCTCGTCCATGTACAAGGCGCGGTTCACCTCAATCATCAGTGCAGCGATGTTCGCGTCACGGCGGTAAAACCTCGCCGGAACGAACGCACCTGCAAAGGGGGCGATTGACAGCGACCGTATATCCGTTTAGCCGAAAGCCCTCGATCACTTCATCGGCGAGTTCCGCCGGCGTGTGGATCGGGTCGGTTCCAACACAGATGTCTGGCCTCTCGGGTCTTTGGTCAAGCTCATACGGCAACAAGTGCGACGGACAGCTGTGGCAGTCAACGACGAGGCAGCGACCATGCCGGCTCGCCGTGGCAACGGCATCGGTCAGGGCAACGTGATGCGAGCGGTAGTAAGCCGCCAGCAGCGCCTCCCGTTCTGACGGAGTTAGGGCGTGCCGTAAGGGCCTTCCGTCGCTGATACTCGTATATACGGCTCCCATTAAAGCCGCATTCCTCGCACGGTGTAAACGCGCCGAATTTCTTACGGCCACATTTGGTATATAGAGCGGTCGTCATACTCGTATTGCGAAGCCTATAGCGAGTACGCATGCAAGGCGGTCATACCGACCCGAGCTATGGATTGTGAAGTCCAATCAAAAGAGCCCAAGCTTTCTCTTTATTCTGTGAGCTCTCCCGAATACTAAGTCGCGATGGGCAGTCTTGACCCGATAGCCCTCTTGTTCAAGTCTCTTGCCAACTTCTTCGGCGATCATCACTGAGCGATGCTGGCCACCAGTACAGCCAAATCCGATCGTCAGATAACTCTTGCCTTCGTGAATATAGTGAGGCAACAGATACAACAGCAGACCTGTGACACGGTCAAGAAATTCCTGTGTCTGCGGAAATCCATTCAGGTAGGCGACCAGCTTCGGGTGCTTTCCTGTGAGCGGGCGGAATTCCGGTTTGAAATGCGGGTTGGGCAGAAAGCGCACATCGAAGACGAGGTCCGCCTCGAGCGGGACCCCATTCTTATAGCCGAAACTCAGCGAGGAAATCAGCAGGTCTTTTCCACTGCTGCCGCTCGAAAATCTCTTCTGGATATGGTCACGCAGCTCGTGGACATTGAAATTCGTTGTGTCAATAATGACATCTGCTACATTGCGGATCGGATCCAGCAGTTTGCGCTCAGATTCGATTGCGCCTGCAACCCTGCCTTCCAGCGCGAGCGGATGCGGACGTCGCGTCTCAGAAAATCGCCGCAGCAGCGCGGCATCAGATGCCTCAAGATAGATAACCTTCGTCACCAGCGTTCGGCGAATCTGCTTCAGGATTGTTGGAAACCGTTCAAGCCCTTGCCCCTCCCGCGCGTCTACTACCAGCGCTGCCCGAGTGGTCATGGCCGATTCACCAATCAATTCGGCAAAACGCGGCACCAGTTCTATTGGCATGTTATCAACGGCATAATAACCAAGATCTTCAAATGCCTTGAGAGCGGAAAGCTTACCCGATCCGGAAAGTCCGGTGATGATGACAAGCGAACGTGCTTCGTCTGCGTTGTGAGCGGACTTCGGCTTCGCCTTCTTCGTCTTGCGGGAAGGCCTGGGCGCAGCTTTTGAGGACATGCGCCCATGCTAGCATTTCGGCGTGTGGAAGGCAGCGGTGAGTGGATTTAAGGCGCTTCGATCAGCTCCATTTTGCCGTCGCGTTTACGGTGCAGGATCTTGACGTTTCCATGATGGTCGCGGAAGACGAAGACATCTCGATCGCGGAATTCCGCTTCTTTCACGGCTTCTTCCAGCGTCATGGGACGCAGCGCTACAGAATCAGCCGAACGGACAACATGCGGCTCCTGAATTGGCGCCTTTGCCGGGAAAGAATGCACCGTGACCGGAAGCACCTGTTTGGAGTGCCCATTGCCATTGGCTTTCTTGGCTGGCGGATCAGGATCGGACGTTTCCTTCTGCACAGGCGCGCGGGCTGCGAGGCGTTTGGGGCGAGCCAATGCGGGCTCGGCGGCTTCTTTTTCCTCTTTTGGCTGGCGCTTTTTGGCGTGGAGCTTCTTCTTGCAGCGGACAGCCTGCGTCTCCGCCTTTTCGAGAGCAGCGCGCAGCGCTGTTTCCAGATTGTTCGATTCGGAGGCTGCAACGATGTTGAGCAGCCGTGTTTTGATGGTCACTTCGGCGGTTTGCCTGTATTTCTCTGCCGTAAGGACGATATGCGCGCCTGTGGTCTTACCCAGGATCTTTACGATGCGCTCAAGAGATTCTTCGGCGATCGTGCGTAGGTTGCGGGTAACGGTCACCTGCCTGCCTGTGTACTCAACCTGCATGGTGAAAGCTCCCTTCTTCACGAAGTACTTCGCCGACTCCGGCGAAGACCGTGATTGTACATCAACCGCGAACGCGGCGTTGATGAGTGCTGGGAATCCGCATATCTTCGCGATATTTGGCGACAGTCCGGCGGGTTACATCGATGCCCTGCGACTGCAACATGCCCGCAATCAGATCATCGGTAAGCGGTTTACGCGGGTCTTCATCTTCGATAAATTTCTTCACCTTACGCTTTAATAACATGAGTGGAGTGCTTGATCCTTCAGGGCCATTTACGCCTTCGGAAAAAAAGAATCGCAGCTCATAAACACCTTGCGGTGTGTGGACATATTTGTTGGATACGGCGCGGCTCACTGTGGATGGATGTACGCCGATTTCTTCGGCGACTTCCTTGATCATCATGGGCTTCATAGCATCGACGCCCTTTTCCAGGAAGTCCGCCTGCCTCCGGACAATGGCTTCGCAGGTGCGCAAGATGGTGTTCTTACGCTGTTCGATGTTCCGCATCAACTGGATGGCGGACCGATATCTCTCCTTGACATAGTCCTTGACTTCCTTTTCGGTGCCATCCTGCGTGATCATCCTGCGGTAGCCCTGATTCAGGCGAAGGGAGGGAAGATCTTCCTCATTCATGACGACGACGTAGTCGTCGCCGCGTTTTACGAAGACCACGTCCGGCTCTATGAGGCGCGCGTCGACACGGTTATAGCGCTGACCAGGCCGCGGGTCGAGTGTGCGAATAAAGTCGACGGCGTGTTGTGCTTCTTCCGACGATCTTCCGAGCGTTTTTGAAAGTTCACGCAAGTCCCGCTTTTGCAACAGAGCTAGATGTTTGTCCACAATACAGTGTGCTGCTTCAAAAATTCCTGCTCGCTCCAACTGACCACTGAAATCTCTGCTAGACCCATTGGCATTATCGGCTGTTGGGCAGTGGGCTGGCTCGTCATTCAGCAGAGATTCCACGACATTGACTGCGACCGCGCCATTCGCATGCGTGGAACGGTGGTGACGCTTATTCTCACGCTCATGGATCAACTCTAACTCGCGTTGCTGGGCGCTGATCTGAGCAAGCAGGCATTCGCGTAGATCTCTGGTGGCCACCCCGATTGGATCTAGCTGCTGGACCACCTTGAGGGCCGCCGTCAGGTGCCCATTGGCACGTTCTGCCAATGGAATCGCGATATGGGAAGTGTGTGCCTGTTCGGAATCCAGGCTCGCGTGTCCATTCTCCTGCTCAGGCAGCAGTTGTTCCCGCAGATATCCTTCAAGTAATTCCTCATCTGTAGCTGTTAAATAGCCATCTTCATTAAGGTTGCCGATGATGTATTCGGCTGCGTCACGAATGCCAGGAACGAGGTTCAATGACCCCAGCTGCCAGAAAAGATGATCGCTTAACGTGCTGGGCTGAGAGAGAAAATTCTCAATCGAGGGTTTTTCCGTAATTTCAAAGCTGTTAGGTGTGCGGAAGCCTGGGTCGAGATAATCCTGAAAATAGGAGCCGAAATCGATCTCGTCGAAGGGATCTGCTTTTTCACGGGTGGCTTCGGCCTGCTGCGCTTCGACCGGGCGGTCCAGCATCTCCTCGCGACCGGCAACATCGTCGAGTAGCGGCACATTCTCTTCAAGTTCTTCAAGGATAGGATTTTCGGCGATCTCCGATTGAATCATCTCCTTTAGCTCAAGCTTGTTCAGCGCCAGCACGCTGACCATCTGCATCAGGCCGGGCGTGAGTATCTGCCGCTGAGAAACTTTCAAGCTGAGTTTTGGTTGAAGTAGAGCCATTCCTGCCTGCTAACGAAGTTGCCCTCAATCGGGGGATTTGCCCCTAGTCTACACGCATCCGCATACAGTCAAACAGTGCTGGAGTCCTGCCAGCGGTCTCGCCCTAAACGCCAGAATCCGTCCGGATCAATTCAACGAGAAGCCTTCCCCTAAATAAACCCGTCGCACTTCGGGATCGTTGCCCAGTTGCTCCGGCGTTCCGTGGCGGAAGATGCGTCCTTCGTTGATGATGTAGGCACGGTCCGTAACCGACAGCGTTTCGCGAACGTTATGATCTGTAATTAACACGCCGATGCCGCTGGCTTTCAGGTCGTAGATGATCTCCTGGAGGTCGAGTACCGCAATGGGATCGATTCCCGAAAAGGGCTCGTCCAGTAGGATGAAAGACGGCTGTATACAAAGGCAGCGGGCAATTTCGACGCGGCGGCGCTCGCCGCCGGAAAGGGCATATCCTCGTGTTTTGCGGATGTGACCCAGATTCAATTGGTCAATCAGCTTTTCCGTGCGTGCCCGGCGCGTTTCGGCGGAAATGGACTGCACTTCAAGCACGGCAAGAATGTTTTCTTCGACGGTCAGTTTACGGAAAACTGACGGCTCCTGCGGCAGATAGCTGATGCCATATTGGCGGGCCCGGAGATACATAGGGACACGCGTGATGTCGGCGCCATCTGCGAGAATTCGCCCGGAATCCGGCGCGACCAGGCCAACAATCATGTAGAAGCTGGTGGTTTTTCCGGCGCCGTTCGGACCAAGAAGGCCGACGACTTCTCCTTGCGAAATTTCAAGGCTTACGCCCCGAACTACTTCCCGGCCTTTGTAGGACTTGCCTATCTCGTCGGTTGAAAGCTTCTGCATCTATTTGGGAGCCCGCGTTTTTGTGACTGCGGCAGACTGCCCTCCACTCACCTCGACGCTATCATTCTGGTCATTGAAAATCAACGCAGCTCCAGTGGTTGTACCACGCGCGGCATCTGTGATGCGCGGCGGGCCCGTTGCCGTGCCGGTCAGCACATAGCGTCCGTTTGCCGATGTGTAGACCAGCTTCTCGCCTTCGCCCTTCCTGCTCGGCTGGGTTAACACGACATCGCCTTCGGCGACGATTTTTTCTATCTGTGAAGAAGCGTCGCTTTGACTTTGCGTCTTTTGCTGGACTGCAGGACGAAGGAAGAACTGGGCATCGTCGGAACGAACCACGCCATCCGGCGCAACAGCGACTACGTCCCCGTCAAAGTCGCCACGCCTGTCCTTGTCAGAATAGACAAGCGTATTGCTCCTGACTCGAATCACGCCCGGCTGCCGTTTTGATCCCATGGCTGAAGATATGGTGGTATCGACCGCATGGTCTTTGCTGTCTCCATCGCCGTGCGCCTTAAACGTCTGTTGTGTGCGCGACAGTTCGACAACAGGAGCTGAAACTACATTGGGGCCTTGCCACATCCTTACCTGTCCGTGAAAAACGCTGTCGCCGCTTTTGTGCTGTAAATCCGCTTCCGAAGCAATGATATGAACCGGACCCTGTCCGCCGAACATGGAAGCCGCAGGAGCATTCTGCTGGTTTGCATTGCGGAGATATGTTGCCTTCACATCCCCCTTAGCCGTCGCATCGCCTGTATCGCGGTGATAATCAACCGCCTGCGCTGTGAGATCAATCTCTCCATTGTTGATCCTCGGATTGCCCGTCAGATGCAGCACGTGGTCAGAAGCATGGTATTCAGCGCGTTTGGCGGTTGCATGTAAGGAGGATTGTACCTTTGCGCCCTTTGCCGGCGTTTGCGCCAGCGAGACATTTCCCTCCTGCATCGCTGTGTCGATCTGCGCCGCCTGCATAGGAAGCGTTGTGCGCGACTTGACCTGACTTGAAGTCGGATTTTGTGGCACAAACGTTATTTGAAGCGAATCGCCACTGCTCGTATTAGTAGACCCGTCCTGCGTCACGTCTACAATTTTGGTGTGCCCTGAGCCGTCCAATTGCCGAATAGCATGCCCATTGTCCAGCGTTGCCAGCAGTTGATCCGCGCGGATGGTGGTGCTCTGGTCCGGCCCTTTTGACGAAATCGTGCGCAGTGTCGCAACAGCATTTCCCGTGGCCAATGCTTTTTGAGCAACCGCCTTTTTATCCGGGCCGGTCGTGAAGTCGATATCGAGCTTTGACGCTTCAACCTGCCGGGTCGCCGAGCCGCGCGGATCGTTGCCGAGCTTTAACCGCTGATCGACAAAGCTGACGGCATCACGAAACTGCGCGTGTTTGAGCGTTGCATCAGGACCAAAGGTCAGCGTGCCCTGAACCGCGTTTCCGTGCATGGCTTGCATGTCGTCTTTGGCAACGAAGTTGACGCCCTTGTCCAAGATTGCCTGCGTGGGCTGGCTCTTTTCATCGAGAGCTATATTCGCCATCTGCGATGTGGCTTGCGCGCCATTATCGAGCACAGTATGTACGTTGCCTTGAGCGTCAATGCGCTCCGCCGAGCCGTCCTGACGGAAATACACAATGGCCTGCCGGGCCGTGCTGCGCTCGTTGCGGAATTCGGTTGCCGGGTTCAGCAAAAATATCTGCCGCGCGTCGCGCAGTAACTGCGCATGGCTAGCACGCACAATGGTGGGCGCACCGTTGGTGCTGGTGGTCAATTCCACCTGCTTGTCGAGGACAAGAACCCCTTGCTTTGAGTCAAAGCTGGCGCCTACCGCTTTGCCTGCGGCCTTCGGCAGTTGAAATTCAAGTGGCTGATCGGTTGTCGCAATTCCTGTCTTCTGGTTGAAGACGAGCCCGCTGGCCTTTACATGGATGGCGCCGGTGCTTCCCTGCTGCGGCGATTGAAGGTCGATCTGCACTTCACCCTGCGCCGAAGCGATGCCGTTTTTCTGGTCGTAGTCGAAATCACTGCCGGAGACGTGGTCTTCACGGTTCGTTCCTGGAGGGCCATAGAGCGTAATCGCCACATCGTGCAGCACAGCATGTCCATTGTCCTTGAATTGCACCAGCTTCGAGGCATGGATAGTGAAGATCGTGTGCCCTTTTTCTGATTGGGAATAGGTAAAGCCGTTCGCCGTCTGCTGGATGTTAATTCCCAGCTTACCGGGCAGGTCTTTTGCGATATGGCGGATGCGATAGCGCGCATAGATGAGGAAACCGCCCAGCACAACAACCAGCAGGCATGCCAGCGCAACAATCAGCAGCCGCAGCCTCTTGATGGTCATGCGCATGGAAGTATTGTCTCAGGACGCCGGTACGTTAGTTCACCTGCTGCAAACGCGCAATCAGCTTCTGGGCCAGGCTTTCGCCTGACTCCGACCACAGCAACCGTGACGAGATGCCGCAGTGCTGCTGCACGCCATTGGTGAAGTCCACCAGCATCTGCACGTTTTGTTTGACGTGTTCCGTGGCCTCGACGTCAAGGTCGACGCCTTCCTGCAGAAACGGCGTATCGGTGCCTAAATCGACGCGTATTTGTCCGTTCTGCTCGTAGGAGCTTTCGTCGAATTCCGGGCCGTATCCTATGATGCGCACTGCACGCGGTTCCTTGCGCCAGACGGGCTCGAGACCGCCGGCCTGCTCCTGTGCCCACAACTCCCAGGTCAGCTCAAGCTCGTAGGCAAAATCATCATGCAGCATTTCGAGCGCGGCAGGCACAGCCTGCTCCGGAGCGGCGGCTTCCGGCTCGTCGTCATCATAGACGCGCTGATAGGCCGGAGCCTCATTCCATGAAATGGGATAAGCATTCGCTGCCCGCACCAGTCCCGAGCCGCCAACAATAGTGAACTGGCGTATCACGCCCAGCAGCGCAGGCCCGAGTGAAGTCAGGCGAAAGTTGGGATACCACAGGCTTAGATACAGTTGGTCAGCCATCTTGTTATTGTAGATGGCTTTCACTCCGCCCGAAGCGCTTCCATTGGATCGACGGATGCCGCGCGCCGCGCGGGGAGATAGCCGGCAGCCAGCATGACCAGTACAAGCACAAAGTCTGCAAGCAATTGCAGCCAGATCGGCGCGGGATGCAAACCGCCGCTATGCTGAAGCAGCCCGACAGCCGCCCATGACAGGGCCGAACCTGCCGCAAGACCCGCAATCGCCAGCATGCCAACCTGGCGCAGCACCAACACGGAGATATTGCTCTTGTCCGCTCCCATGGCGATGCGAATGCCAATTTCCCGCGTCCGCTGCGCCACGGCAAAGGCCAGTACGCCGTAGAGTCCTATGGCGGCCAGCGTGAGCGCAAGCCCACCCATGACTAATGTCAACAGGCTCATCAATCGTGTCTGTGACATTGCGCCGTCAATATGCTCGCGCATGGTTTCGAGGCGCGTTACCGGAAGATTGTGGTCGATGCCGTGCACGATAACGCGCACTGCTCCAGTGAGCTGCGCCGGGTCTCCGCTGGTACGGACAAAGAACGTTGCCGGGCGACTGCGGCTGTAATGGCCACCCGCAGCGGATGTCTGAGCATAAGGCAGATAAATAAACGGAACTGATGGCGGTGTATCAAGATTTAGCGCATGGATCGTTGGGATAACACCGACAATCTGAATATCGGGCTTGATGTTGTCGCCTGCGCCGAATGCAAATTGCCCGCGCAACGCCTTCTGCAAGTCTCCCTGGAAGTAGTGCTTCACAAATGCTTCATCAACGATGGCTACTCTTTGCGAGGTCGCAATATCACCATCTGTAAATTCGCGACCTGCGAGCAGAGGAACCTGCATGGTTGAAAAGAATCCGGCGCTGACCCAGTTGTTATCGGGGGTTGGGTCGTTATCGCCAGCAACATAGTCAGCGACAGTGATATTGCTCCCGCTTTCATCGCCTGTGATCAGGCCTTCCCTGGCATAGACCACACTGCGTACGCCAGGCTGGCGCAAAATCCCATCGTGGATACTCGCGTAATCGTTCTGTGTCTGCTCTCCTGTTTTACCCAGGGCCGAAGAATCCACCTGAAAGGTGAGGACATGATCGGTACGGAAACCATGATCGACACCTCGAAGCTGATACAGTGCCCAACTGAAGACCGTTGCGGTAGCCAGCAGAGCAAGGCTCAAAGCAATCTCACCGCTTACGAACACATTCCGCAGCCAGCCGCCTCTTCCGGAAACGGCGCCAGTTTGCCCATGCAGAGCGCGCAGAAGGTCAACGCGCATGCTCACCAGCGCAGCTGCCAGGCTGAACAGCACACTTGTAATAATCCCCGCCAGCGCGCAAAACGTAACAGCACGCCAGTCCATTGGCAAAGACAGCAGGTCGTGCATTGAACTTGTCGCCGGCACAAACTTCAACAACAACTTCTGGCCCATCTGCCCGATGCACAGCCCTGCGACAGCTCCCGCAACTCCTAATAGCAACCCCTCTGCCAAAACCTGCTGAAAGATTCGCCGGCGATTCGCCCCAAGAGCGCCGCGGAGCGCCAGTTCGGCATGTTTGCCGGCAGCCTTCACCAGGAGCAAGTTCGCCACATTTGCGCAAGCAATTAGTAGTACCACCAACGCCATTGCCTGCAGGGCTTTTATCGGATTGCCGAGATGCCGTGCTAAGAGAGAAATACCGCGTGCTCCGTCTGTGACGGAAAGATGAGTCTTGAGCCAATCTGTTTTGTCACCAATATGGTGGCTCTGCGAAGTCAGCGTGTCACGCCGCCAGTTCCACCACAACGTGTTCAGTTCCCCTTCGGCCTGGACGCGCGTCGCGCTGGGCGTCACTCTGCCTACAATATTGAGCCAGCGATCCAGCGGATTGCCTAGCTGGTCTCCATGTCCGATGTCCAATTGGGCTTGCATCGTGATGGGCAGAAAAATTGCCGCGTGATTGTCGTCCATCAGGCCGGTGTGCTGCACAACGCCAACGACGGTGACAGGCTCTCCGTTGACCTGAATGACCTGATTCAGGATGGACGGGTCGCTGCCGAACCGGCTGCGCCAGTAGTCTGCGCTTAACACGGCAACAGGATTAGGCGCATGGTAGACGTCATCTGCGGGTGTGAGCAATCGGCCCATCACCGGCTTGAGTCCCATTACGGCAAAGTAGTTGCCACTCACCAATTGCATCATGTTCTGGTCCGCGTCTTTTGCGGTCACAATGCTTGCAGGCTGAACAGCCGCAGCGGCAAGTCCTTGCAGCAAATGATCGCCATCGCGCAACGTCTGATACGCCGGATAGGCAAAATAAAGCGTGTTGTCGCCGCCATAGCTGTT
>Ga0126371_10002344_pt1 | contig 16300 bp, 12 predicted proteins | sample PanSoiMetaPlot_4_FD_110145 | JGI IMG/M metagenome (GOLD analysis project Ga0126371, IMG submission 110145) | Tropical forest soil microbial communities from Panama - MetaG Plot_4 | ecosystem: Environmental > Terrestrial > Soil > Tropical forest > Bulk soil | place: Panama | collected 2016-02-17 | reverse complement strand
TGTGGACCTTCGGCTGACGCTTGACGGTCGTCATCCGGTTGATCCTTGACACCCCGGTTTGCAGGTTAGACCCGTGCCGCGTTTTTCTTGCGCACCTCCCCGCTGCTGGCCCTGGTGACGGTCTTGAGCAGGTCAGCACCGACCCAGAACTGGAGCAGGTCACGGCCGACGTGCACGTCGCAGCGCTGCCCGGCGCGGTGCTTGCCGACCGACACCTGCTGCCAGGACACGCACACGATCCCGTTGGGGCCGACCTTGCGGGCCACCCAGTCCTCGCCGGTCCGGTCAGGGACCAGCGCGGTCAGGTCAGCCTGCCGGCTCGGGGCTGCGGCACTGAACCGGGACGCCGGGGTAGCCATAGCCAGGGCCTGGTGCGGCCGGACGGTGTTGTAGTAGGCCACCCACTCATCCAGTGCCTGCTGGGCGGTCTTCAGCGAGGAGAACGCCCGCCGGGTGTCGAACTCGGCCCGCAGCGTCCGGTGGAACCGCTCGATCTTGCCGGTCGTGGTCGGCGACCGCGGCATGGTCAGCAGATGATCGACGCCGTTCTCCCGGCAGATCCGGTCGAACAGCACCTCCACCGGCGGGTGCCCGAACTTCCCGGTGAACACCTTGCCGTTGTCGGTGAGGATCTGCTGCGGCACCCCGTAGGCGGCTAACGCCGCGGCCAGCGCGTCACACACCGGCCGGGTCCGCTCCCGGGCCATCAGCGCCGCCGACACGCAATACCGCGAATGGTCATCGACCCCGGTCAGCGCCTTAGCGTTGCTGCCGTCGGCGAGCAGGAACCCGCCCACCACATCCATCTGCCACAACTCCATCGGCGACCCGCGCTCCCACCGCCGCCACTCCTCCTTCCGCCGCCGCCGGGCACCGGGCTCGATCAGCCCGGCCCGCACCAGCGCCCGGTAGATCCCCGACTCCGACGGCACCGGCGCCACCCCCGCCTTCGCCAGCTCGAACCGGATCCGCCGCGCCCCCCACGACCGGTGCACCCTGCGCAGCTCCAGCACCCGCGCCTCCACCCCGGCATCCAGCTGGTGCGGACAGCTGCCCGGCCGGTGCGACCGATCCGCCAGCCCCTCCAGGCCGCCCGCCTCATACCGGGCCAGCCACGAATGCACGCTCTGCCGGGATACACCCCACCGGCCGGCCACCTCAGTCACCGTGCCGCCCTCGCCGATCACCGCAAGAACAGCCTGATACCGCTGCTCAGCCACACTCAGCTCCCTCATGCCAAGGGAGTGTCAAGGATCAGCCGAAGCAGCTGTCAAGCATCAGCCGAAACACCGTCAGGCATCAGCCGAACGACCAACGTCAAGCATCAGCCGAAGTAATACACAAGATCGGGTGCGCCGCCAGGGACTTGAACCCCGAACCCGCGGATTAAGAGTCCGCTGCTCTGCCAATTGAGCTAGCGGCGCATGTACAACTGATCGACAGGACTGAGCGATCGTAGCGCAAGACCCTAAGCGTTGCGAACCACCTGGCCTTGGGCTGACGTGATCGCCTGGCCCGCCGGACAGCTTACCCGCCTCATCCCGGTCGGCCGTTGAGGAGCCGGTCAGCCGCCGAGGAACCGGCCCATGAATGCGCCAGCCAGAGACTGTCGTTTGGTCATTGCCTCTTCCCAGTCCGCGACCCGCATGGTCTGCAGCCCCGCGTTGACGCCGAGCCAGCGCAGCGGCTCCGGCTCCCACCCCCGCGATCGGTGACCCACCCACGGCAGCCGGGTCAGCGATGTGTCAGCACCCGTGATCAGGTCAGCCAGTGTCCGGCCGGCCAGGTTCGTGGTGGACACCCCGTCGCCGACGTACCCGCCGGCCCAGCCGAGCCCGGTCGAGCGGTCGAGCCCGACCGACGCGCACCAGTCGCGTGGCACGCCGAGGGGCCCGCCCCAGGCGTGGCTGACCGGCACGTCGCGGAGCAGCGGGAATAGCTCCACCAGCGTCTGTTGCAGCGCCGCGAACACGCCCGGTACCCGGTCAAATGAGGGGCGCACCGCTGAACCCAGGTGATAGGGCGCGCCGCGACCGCCGAATGCCAGCCGGTCGTCCGCCGTCCGCTGGCCGTAGATGATCATGTTCCGGAGGTCGCCGAACGTCGGCCGGCCCGCGAGACCGATCGTGTCCCAGGTCGACCACGGCACCGGCTCCGTCGCGATCATGAGCGAATAGACCGGCGCGATGGCTCGCCGGAAGCCGGGCAGTTCCGGCGTGTAGCCCTCGGTCGCCCGCACGACGATCTCCGCCCGTACCGTCCCGTGCGTTGTGACAACCCGCCCGGGCGCTATCGAGAGCACAGGGGTCTGCTCGAACACCGAGACGCCGGCCTGCCGTACGGCGTCGGCCAGCCCGCGGACCAGCCGCGCCGGGTGGATGGCGGCGCAGTGCGGCGTGTACGTGCCACCCAGCACGTCGGTCGCGCCGGCCAGGCCCGACGCCTCAGCCGCTCCGAGGAGCCGCAGGTCGTGCTCGCCGAAGCCGAACTCGCGCGCCTCGGCGACCTCGGCCTTCGCCCGCTCCAGCTGAGCGGCCGACCGGGCCAGCATCACCGTGCCGCCCTTCGCGAAATGACAGTTGATGCCCTCCACGGCGGCGACCCGGCCCACCTCGTCGACGGTTTCGTGCATGGCCTGCTTCATCGCGATTGCCCCGGCACGCCCCGACCCGCTGAGCCGGGCAAGCTTAGCCAGCGACGCCGGGAACAGGGCCGAGCACCAGCCCCCGTTCCGCCCGGAGGCGCCGAACCCGGCGATCTCCCGCTCGCAGACCACGATGCGCAGCCCGGGCCCGCGTTTGGCCAGGTAATACGCCGTCCACAGGCCAGTGAATCCCGCCCCCACGATGGCGACGTCGGCCTGCAGATCGCCCGGCAGCGGATCGCCGGGCACCAGGGCGCCCGGCACGGTGTCGTGCCAGAACGAGAGCGACCGAAACCGATTTGTCTCCGGCATGCGCTCCATCGTGGCAGGTTGTTCCCGGTGAGCACAGCACTGGAGGCGGTCGGGCATGCTGGAGCCATGACCCCGCCCAAGGCCGCCTCTGCGAGCTTGCCGCCACCGCGCGACGCCGACCGGCCATACCGCATCTGCGTGGTCTGCCTCGGCAACATCTGCCGGTCGCCGATGGGGGAGCGGGTGCTCACCGCAGAGGTCGCCGAGGCGGGCCTGGCCCGCAAGGTGGTGGTCGAGAGCGCGGGGACCGGCGACTGGCACATCGGCGAGGCTATGGATGACGGGGCCAGGGCCGAGCTCGCCCGCCGGGGCCACAATGCGGACGGGCATGAGGCCCGCCAGATCCAGCCGGACTGGCTCGACGACTACGACCTGCTGCTCGCGATGGACCGGTCGAACCTGTCGGGGCTCCAGAGGATGGCACGCGGCAGGCCAGAGCTAGCCGGCCGCATTGTGCTGCTGCGCGCTTTCGACCCCGACGCCCCCGACGGCGCCGAAGTGCCCGATCCGTACAACGGCGCACCGGAGGACTACGCCGAGGTCTTCGACCTCGTGGACCCGGCGGCGAAGGGCCTGGTCGGCCACCTCATCGACTTGCTCTGATGGACCCGGCCGCGGCCCGGCTCGGCGGGCTCCTGGGCACGCCGGTCGCGGCAGCGCGCGACCTCGGCGGACAGCACGGCGTCCGCCACTTCCGTCTCCGCCTCGCTGACGGTCGGCTGGCATTTGCCAAGACCGGGAACGTGGCCGAATCGGCTGATGCCGCCCGGACCGGTTTTGCAGCCGAGGCGGCCGGGCTGCGCTGGCTGGCCGCGGCAGGATCGGTGCCCGTTCCTTCGGTCTTGCTGGAAACCGCGGATTGCCTGGTCATTGACTGGATTGACGAGAGCCGGCCGAGCCGGGAATCCGGCGTGAGGTTCGGCCGCGAGCTGGCTGGCCTGCACGCAGCGGGGGCTGACCGGTTCGGCGCCCCGTGGCCGGGAGTCATCGCGGGACTGCCGCTGCCCAACGACGCCGCGACGGGGCAGAGCTGGCCGGACTGGTACGCCGCAAACCGGGTGCTGCCGTACGCCAGGATCGCCGCGGGCGCGGGCACATTGAACGCGGCCGACGCCGGGCTGATCGAGTCCGCGTGCGCGCGGTTCGGCGATGTCGCGGGGCCGGCCGAGCCGCCCGCCCGGCTGCACGGCGACTGCTGGTCAGGCAACGTGCTGTGGTCAGGTGACCGCGGCTGGCTGATCGACCCCGCCGCGCACGGCGGTCACCGGGAGACCGACCTGGCCATGCTGGCGTTGTTCGGCGCGCCGTACCTGACGGACATCCTGGCCGCCTACCAGGAGGTTGCGCCGCTGGCCGACGGCTGGCGCGACCGGCTGCCACTCCATCAGCTGCACCCGCTGCTCGTGCACGTCTGCCTGTTCGGGGCGGCTTACCGCGAGGCGGCCTTGGCCGCCGCCCGCGCCGTGCTGGCGGCTCATCAGTAGTAGTAGGGGAAACGGGCCCAGTCGGGCCGGCGCTTTTCCAGGAAGGCATCACGGCCCTCGGCGGCCTCGTCGGTCATGTAGGCCAGCCGGGTGGCTTCCGCCGCGAACACCTGCTGACCGACGATCCCGTCGTCGACGAGGTTGAACGCATACTTCAGCATCCGCTGGGAAGTCGGGCTCTTGCCGTTGATCTTGGCGGCCCACTCCAGTGCAGTGCGTTCCAGCTCGGCATGCGGCACGACGGCGTTGACCATGCCCATCCGGTGCGCGGCCTCAGCATCGTACGTCTCGCCCAGGAAAAAGATCTCTCTCGCAAACTTCTGGCCGACCTGGCGGGCGAGATACGCCGAGCCGAACCCTCCGTCGAAGCTGGCTACGTCGGCGTCGGTCTGCTTGAACCGCGCGTGCTCCCGGCTCGCCAGCGTGAGATCGCAGACCACGTGCAGGCTGTGCCCGCCGCCCGCGGCCCAGCCGGTCGCCACGCAGATGACCACCTTGGGCATGAACCGGATCAGCCGGTGCACCTCCATAATGTGCAGCCGTCCCGCCCTTGCGGGGTCGATGCTCTCAGCCGTCTCGCCCTCGGCGTACCGGTACCCATCCCGGCCGCGGATCCGCTGATCGCCGCCTGAGCAGAAGGCCCAGCCGCCGTCTTTGGGTGACGGGCCGTTGCCGGTCAGCAGGACGCAGCCGACGTCACCGCTCATCCGCGCGTGGTCGAGAGCCGTATAGAGCTCGTCGACGGTGTGCGGCCGGAACGCGTTGCGCACTTCCGGCCGGTTGAACGCCACGCGGACCGTGCCCGAGTCCACCGCTCGGTGGTAGGTGATATCTGTGAAGTCGAACCCATCGACTTCACGCCACTGGCTGGGATCGAAAATCTCGGAGATCATAGCCAGATTGTGGCGAAGTGCGGGGGAGCAGCCGACAGCGAGGGTGGCGGTAGTGAGCAGCAGCGTGCACGCGGTGTCGGCGGGCCGGCAGTCGAGTCCGGCCTCCCACACGGGCCTGGCCATGGTGGTCGTGATGACGGGGGTGCTTATCACGGCCGTGGACACCACGATCGTGGTGCTGGCGCTGCCGACCATCGAACGCGACCTGCACGTGTCGCTCAGCTCGGTGGTCTGGGTGGTGATCGGCTACCTGCTGGTCATCACGCTCCTTGCGACCCAGGTCGGACGCCTCGGCGACATGTTCGGCCGGGTGCGGATGTACGAAGCCGGGTTCGCTGTGTTCGTGCTCGGGTCGCTGCTCTGCGCGCTCGCCTGGAACGAGGCCGCCATCATCGGGTTCCGCGTGCTGCAGGGCATCGGCGGCGCATTCGTGACCGCCAACAGCGGTGCGGTGATCGCCGAGCTGTACCCGCCGGAACGGCGGGGTAAGGCGTTCGGCTGGAACTCGGTGGGCTGGAGCATCGGCGCGGTCCTCGGCATCATCCTCGGCGGGCTGATCGTTACCTACGTGTCGTGGCGCTGGATCTTCTGGATCAACGTGCCCATCGGTGTTGCCGCGCTGGCACTGGCCCTGCGCGTGCTGCAGCACCGTTCCGAGCGCACGAACCGGCACCTGGACCTCGCCGGGATGATCACCCTCGGCCTCGGCCTGTTCGGCGTGCTGTGGGCGATGACCAAGCTGGCCACCGATGAGCTCAGCGCCTCGGTCGTCGGTTACCTGGTGGCCGGGCTCGTGCTGATCGTCGTGTTCGTGGTGGTCGAGCTTCGCCAGTCCGCGCCGATGCTGGACCTGTCATTGTTTAAGGTCCCGATGATGGCTCCGTCGTTGCTCGCGTCGCTGTTTCAGGGACTCGGAAACTTCGCGACGCTGTTCCTGGTGATCATGTACCTGCAGGGCGCGAGAGGGCTGACGCCCATCCACGCCTCGCTGCTGCTGATTCCCGGTTACGTCGTCGGCTCGGCCATCGGCCCGTACGCTGGGCGGCTGTCCGACCGGGTGGGCCCGGTCATACCGGCAACCGCGGGCCTGGCTGCCCAGGTCGTCGCCCTGCTCATCTACGCGCAGCTGTCCGTGACCAGCGGCCTGTGGATCGTCGTGCTCGGCAGCGTGATCAACGGGGCAGGCGCGAGCGCGTTCTTCCCGGCCAACAGCGCTGCGGTCATGAAGGCCTCGCCGCGCGCCGTGCTCGGCATCTCCTCGGGCATGCTGCGGACGTTCGGCAACATCGGCATGGTGTTCTCGTTCTCGACCGCGATCCTCATCGCGTCCCGGTCGATATCCCGCGGGCTCGCGTTCGCGATCTTCGTGGGCTCGACGAGCCTGCACGGGAACCTCGCGGCCGCGTTTACCACCGGTCTGCACGCCGCGTTCTACACGTCTATGGGGATCATGGTGATCGCCGCGGTGCTGTCGGCGGTCCGGGTTGGCTCAGCCCCCGCGCGCACGACCGGGATAGACCAGCCCGAGCGTGCTGGCTAGCAACCGCTGAGGTAAAAGGCGCAAAACGTGTTTCTCCGCCGGCATCAGATCTAACATGACGTTATCGACGCCGTTCCGGCGGCGATTGACATCGCAGTGCACCGCGGCAGCACCCGGCCCGATCTCAAGGCGCCGATTCGCCTGCGTCAGTCTGACCTGCGCTTCCGAAGTGAGTCGGCACCCCTGGACTTTGGCGCCGCGCTCAGAGAAGGGAGTGCACAGGTGCATCACTGGAGGTCATTACGGCTCGGCAGAGCCGCCCTCGGCGGCTTGAGCGCCATCTGCGTGGCGCTCGCACTGGTGACATTGTTCTTAGCCGGCGGGGCGAGAAGGTCGCCGGTGACACCCACGGCGCAGTTGGTCGCAGCGTCCAGGCAGCTCGCCGGGACAAGCCCGACGGTTCCGGCCGTCCAGTCATGCGGGTCGATTGCGTCCGACCCAGCGTGGGCTGCGCTTCCCGCTTACCCGACGGCAATCGCGTCCGCCACCGTTGTAGCGGCCGCGAACGGCAACCCTGCGTACTGCGACGTGAAGGGGATGATCGCGCCTCAGACGCACTTCGAACTCGAGCTTCCGGTCAGCACCTGGCAGGGCAGGTACCTGCAAAACGGGTGCGGTGGCTACTGCGGCACCGTCAATGCCCAGAGGTTCCCGTCGTGTGACGCCGTGCTCGGCGGCGACTTTGCGATGGCCACCGATGATGAGGGGCACACGAGCGCCGCTGGGCTGGGCGGCAGCGGGCTCTTCGCCTTCAACGACCAGACCCTCAGGAACCAGTACGGCTACCAGTCCGAGCACGCGCTGGCGGTGGTGTCCAAGGACATCATCGGGTACTACTACGGCACAGGGCCGAGCCGTAGCTATTACGACGGCTGCTCAGACGGCGGGCGCGAGGCGATGGAGATGGCCGAGCGGTACCCCACCGACTTCAACGGCATCATCGCGGGGGCACCCGAGATCTACGCCGGACAGCTCAACGCGGAGGCCCAGACCTGGTTCTACCAGGTCAACACCGACAGCGCTGGCAACGCGATTCTCACCGACGACAAGCTCGGTGCCCTGCACGCGGCGGTGATGCAGGCGTGCGGCGGCGACGACGGAGTCAGCGGCGACGGCATTCTCACTGACCCGCAGAACTGCCACTTTGACCCGGCCAGCATTCAGTGCCCGGCCGGCACCGACAGCGCAAGCTGCCTCACCCCAGCCCAGGTGAATGTGGTCCGCCTGTACTACCAGGGTCCGGCTGACCCGCAGGGACAGCTGCTCTACCCGGCAGGTCTCCCGTATGGCTCCGAGCTCGGCTGGGCCGTGTTCGAGTTGCCGCCCAGCCCCAGCGGCGGAGCGGTGCCGACCATGGAGTCCCTCGATTACTTCGGGCTCTCGCTGCCGTATCTGAGATACCAACTGCACGCGCCGGGCGTGCTCGGACCTGACCCGAGCCAGTGGAAGTTCACCCTGCAGGACTACCGCGAGCTCTACCCCGCTGCTAATACATGGGACGCGCTCAGCGTGAATCTCTCGGCCTTCCGGGCGCACGGCGGCAAGCTCATCATCTGGCAGGGATGGGCCGACAACGGCATCCCGCCGGGCGGCACAGTCGACTACTACGACCAGCTCGCCGGCGCGCAGGGCGGGCTGGCCAACACCGAGAAGTTCGCGCGGCTGTTCATGTTCCCCACCGTGTACCACTGCGGCGGAGGCTACGCGAACAGCAGCTTCGACCTGGTCTATCCGATGGTGCAGTGGGTGGAGAGCGGCACCGCGCCGACTCAGGTCATCGCCACTGACACCATCAGCGGCACAACCCTGACCAGGCCGGTCTACCCCTACCCGCTCATCCCCGCGTACAACGGGTCTGGCCCGACCACAGACGCCGCGAGCTTCCACCCGGTCACGTCGCCAGCTGGTCTGGACTACAGCAGCTGGATCGGCAATGACCTGTACTTCTACCCAGTAGGAGGTGGACCCGGCTGATTCATGGCGGGCGGATCGCGACGCCCTGGCCATCGTCGGCGTCCGCGGTCCGCCCGGCCCACACGGCTAGCCGCCGTGGGATTCCAGCCGTGCCTAGTTATTGCTGCGTGGCGGAGTCGTCGGCCTCGGCTGCCGGTGCAGCTGCCCCGTCACGTTGGGCGTGGTCCTGGTCCTCGTCGAGGTCCGCCTGGCTTTCGTCCTCGTCCGCGCCCACGGCGGCTTCGGGCGTGAGCGGCAGTGCGATGCAGAACGTGGCGCCCTCGCCCGGTACAGACCTGACCCACGTCGCCCCCCCGTGCCCCGCGACGAGGGCCGCGACGATTGCCAGGCCAAGGCCGGTGCCGCCGATGGCCCGGGCCGGATCGGCCCGGTAGAACCGCTCGAAGACGTGCTCGGCGTGCTCCTTCGTCAGGCCGGACCCGTGATCGGCTACCTCGAGCACCGCAGCCGGCTGATGCGTCGCGGCCGGCTCGATGGCGTGGGGCTCGACGGCGTCGGGGTCGGCTGTGGTCGCGGCGTGCGCTTCGTCCAGGGTGCCGGATCGGATCAGCACGTCGATGGGCGTCCCCGCCGGAGTATGGGTCAGCGCGTTGGTCATCAGGTTGCCGATGACCTGGCGAAGCCTGACCTCGTCGCCGTTCACGATCAGCGCCGCGCCCGAGCCCACGGTGAGATGAATGCTCCGGTCCGGGGCTACCACCCGAGCGTCATGCACTGCGTCCGCGGCGAGCGTCAGCAGGTCGACCGGGTTGGACTGCAGCGGCCGCTGCTGATCGAGCCGGGCCAGCAGCAGCATGTCCTCGACCAGGATGCCCATCCGGGCCGACTCCTGCTCGACCCGGCGCATGATCCGGTCCATTTCCGCGGTTTGCAGGTGCCCCGACCCGTTCTGGCCGGTGGCGATGCCGCCGCGCTGGCGGTAGTACTCGCTGAAGCCGCGGATCGCGGTGAGCGGAGTGCGCAGTTCGTGACTGGCGTCGGCGACGAACTGGCGCATCTTGTCCTCGGAGCGCCGCGCCGCCTTCTCTGACTTGGAGCGAGCCTGGAATGCCGCCTCGATGTGACTGAGCATGACGTTGAGCGAGCGCCCGAGCCGGCCAACCTCGGTCCGCGGGTCCCGCTCCGGTACCCGGCGGCTCAGGTCGCCGTCGGCGATGGCCCCCGCGGTGCGCTCGATCTCGAGGAGCGGCCGGAGACTCGCCCGGATGAGAGCTGCTGCCATGACGCCGAGCAGCATGATGACGCCGATGCTGACAAGGAGATCGATGAGCGTGAGGCCGCCGATCGTCCGATACACCGAGCTTGCGTCGGTGGCGACGACGACGGTGCCGCGCATGGCGGATCCATTCGCTTCACTGACACTGCTGGGAATACCCACGATTCGCCAGCGGGCGGTGCCCGACGTCGACCCGACAGTGATTGCATTGTTCGGATCGGTCGGCACGGAAGCGGCTTTCGATGGAATCGCCGGACCAGGGACTTGCTGTACCTGTCCGGGCGCGAAGCCATACGGATTGACCGGCGCGAGCAAGTACTGCTGAGCACCCTGGTTCGGGACCCAGAGCACCGCCTGTCCTAGCGCATACCGCGGTGGCGTGTTGACGGCGATCCCATTCTGGAGTTCGCGCACCACCACGTCGCGCTGTGCAGCAAGAGTCTGATCCACGCCGCTGAGCAGGTAGCTACGCAGGAGTCCGATCCCGACCAGGCTGATCACGACCAGCGCAATCGCTACCAGAGCGACGACAGCCGAGGTCAGCTTGGTGCGAAGCGGCATCCGGCCCGGCAACTCCCGGAGGGAGCGCCAGAACCCGGTCCGCTGGGCAGGCTGATCCATGGAAGCTGTCAGGCGCTGGCGTGCGGAAGCCTCAGCACGTAGCCGACGCCGCGCAGCGTGTGCAGCAGATGCGGCTCGGACGTGTCGATCTTGCGTCGCAGTACGGAGACGTAGGACTCGACGATCCCGGTGTCACCCCGGAAGTCGTAATCCCAGACGTGGTCGAGGATCTGCATCTTCGAGAGCACCCGGTTCGCGTTCCCCATGAAGTAGCGGAGCAGCTTGAACTCTGTCGGGGACAGCTGGACCTGCTTTCCGCCTCGCCACACCTCGTGGCTGTCCTCGTCTAGCTCCAGGTCGGCGAACTTCAGCCGCGGCGGCGGCTCGCTGCCATCGCCGCGGGTGCGGCGGAGCACGGCCCGGATCCTGGCGATGACCTCCTCCAGGCTGAACGGCTTGGTGACATAGTCATCCCCGCCGAGGGTCAGCCCGCGGATCTTGTCCTCGGTGGAGTCCCGCGCAGTCAGGAAGACCACGGGGATCTGAGCGCCGCCGCCGCGCAGCCGCCTCACGACGTCAAATCCGTCCATATCGGGCAGCATGACGTCGAGGACGATGAGATCGGGCCGGTACCGCTGCGCGGCGTGCACGGCCTCGTTGCCGGCCGCGGCGGTGACCACCTCGAAACCGGAATAGCGCAGGCTGGCGGCCAGCAGCTCGAGGATGTTGGGCTCATCCTCGACGACGAGCAGCCGGGCATCGGGCTGCCGGCTCCCATTGGGCTGGCTGGTCATAGCCCCAGTATCCGCCCGGCTCCTGAGCGTTAGCTGAAGGGATCCCGGGGCTGATCTGACCTCAGCTCACGAGCGATCAGGTGGCGAGCTTGGACCCCGTGATCAGGTTCGCGGGCACGGGCTGATCGTTCTGAAGCGCGGTGAACAGCTGACTGGCCTGAGTGTGATTCCACACCAGCACATCGCCGACATTCGGAATGTAGCCCCCGCTCGAGTTCGGCACCGTGGTGGTCAGCGGGCTGCGTAGCGCTCGGGCCGCGGACCACAGCTGGTAGAGCTGGGTCGCCTGGTCGACCGTCATATTGCTCGCCACACCACTCGCTGCCGGCAGCGAGGAGAACGGATTGAGAATCACGCCGGTGCTGGTCATCTTCCTCAGCAACGCCGCGAGGAAGATCCGCTGGTCTTGCTCGCGCTGCAGATCCGAAGTCGCGAACGAGTGCCGGTCCCTGACCCAGGCGAGCGCCTGGCCGCCGCTCAGCACCTGACAGCCCGCGGCCAGGTTCAGGCCCGAAGCCTGGTCGTGGATCGGGGCGGGCAGGCACATCCGCACCCCGCCAACGGCGTTGACTACGTTGACGAAGCCGCCGAAGCCGATATTCATGTAGTGGTCGATATGGAGCCCGGTGTCGGTCTGGATGGTCTGCGCGAGCAGCGCGGGCCCGCCGAAGGCGTATGCCGCGTTGATCTTGTTTCTGCTGTGGCCGGGAATGTACACGTAAGAGTCACGCGGGATGCTGACCAGGACCGGCCGACCACCGGCTGCCGGGATGTGCAGGATCATGATCGTGTCGGACCGGCCGAAGCCGGTCGCGTCGAGTTGTCCCGTCGAGTACTGGAGCTCCTGCTTCCTGGTCAGTCCCTGGCGGGTGTCAGACCCGGCGATCAGCCAGTTCGTCCCGACGCCCGCCGCAGGCCGGCCCGAATAGTCGACGAGGATGTTTTCTCTGTGCAGCTTGCTGTTCAGGTAGAAGTACGTGGCGACACCGCCGACCAGCAGCAGGACGATCAGCAGGGCGAGCACGCCAAAGATCCGCCGCCCCCAGCGCGGCCGGCGCGTGGACCACTCAGGCCCGCCCGCAGACCAGATGGGGGACCGCCAGGGGTTCGTTCCACCGCCCGAGCGCGGCGGCGGCTGCTCCGGCCACGCGCCGGGCTTTCCGGCGCGCTGCCCCGCGGGGGCGCTGACGGCATTGCCGAGGTCATCCGCGCCTTGTCCGCCCGGACCCTGGCCTCCGCGGAACCAGCCTTCTGGCCATTCGCTCATCGCATGCCTGCCTGTCGCCGCCCGCTGTCCCCATTGTCTCTACCCGCTAGACGTCCCCGTGGCCAAATCACTGGGGAGGTGTCCCCACCAGATAGTGACCACCTCACGGCCAGACGAGCCCAGGTCAACCGGGTGCACGGGGTCCACACCTAGGTCAGCCAGCGCCTCGGCGACCTCGTCGGCGCGCTCGGGCGGCAGGCACAGCCGCCGCCGGGTCACGTCGGTCATCTCGGCGAAGCTCCCGTAGTCTCGGCCGCCGGGTCGGGACCACCGCTGCGAGCCTGGCTGCAGTCCCATCGCGGACAGGATCGCCAGTAGGTCGTCCGCGGTCGGGCTATCAGGCCTCCGCACGCCCCAGAACCGCTGCCAGAGCGTGTTGAGGCTGGTCAGCGGGTGGACGGTGGTCAGCTCGACAACAACCAGGCGGCGGGCCGCGGCGGTCAGCGCGGCCAGGAACGGCTCGATATCGGGCACGTTGTAGAGCACGTGATGGCAGGTAACGACGTCGGCCTCGCCCGCGGCCGCCGCGACGTCCGGCCAGCGGCCGGTCACGAGCCGGGGCTGAAAACCGCTCGCCGCCGCCTGCTGAGCCAACTCCGACAGCAAGTGCGCGTCGGCGTCGACGGCGGTCAGCGCTGTGCACCACGGCAGCAGGGGCAGGCTGGCGGTGCCCGCGCCAGATCCGACGTCCAGCAGTCCGCCCGGCGGGTCAAGGGCGGCTCGGGCACGCTCGTAGGACGGCCCGGACGGCGCCGCGGCGACCCTGCTGGCGCGCCGGATGAAGACCTCGCGGGGCAGCACCCACGGTGACTGCTCCACCGCAGACAGGATGTTGTCCGGGATGGCCCAGGCGGCCAGGTCGGACCGCCACCGGTCGAGCAGGCCGCGAAGGCTGGCGGCCCCGTTCCGTGCGTTGGCCATGGAGTTGATTGTCCCCGCGCGCGTGCCCAGGCCTAGCCTGGGTAGTGGTGCGCCTGGAGAGCAGGGAGGTACCGTGGCTGTTCCCACGTCGATCAAGACGGATATCGACCTCCGCACGGCCGGTGAGCTGGCCCAGCAGCTACGGGTCGACTCCATCCGCTCGAGCACATCAGCCGGGTCCGGGCACCCGACCTCCAGCATGTCCGCCGCGGACCTGCTGGCGGTGCTGGTCGGGCGGCACCTGCGCTACGACTGGGATGACCCGGGCAATCCCGGTAATGATCACCTCATCTTCTCGAAGGGCCACGCGTCACCGCTGCTGTACTCCGTCTTCAAGGCGGTGGGCGTCGTCTCAGACGAGGAGCTGATGACGGAGTACCGCCGGTTCGGGTCGCGGCTCGAGGGTCACCCCACGCCGGAGCTTCCGTGGGTCGACGTGGCGACCGGCTCGCTGGGTCAGGGCCTGCCCGACGCGGTTGGGGTGGCGCTGGCCGGCAAGTACCTGGATCACTCGCCGTTCCGGGTGTGGGTGCTGTGCGGGGACAGCGAGATGGCCGAGGGGTCGATCTGGGAGGCCTTCGACAAGGCCTCGCACTACAAGCTGTCCAACCTCGTCGCCATCGTGGATGTCAACCGGCTCGGGCAGCGTGGTCCCACTGCGCTGTCGTGGGACCTCGACGCCTACGCCCGGCGGGCGGCGGCGTTCGGCGCCCGGGTTTCCGTCATCGACGGCCACGATGTGAGCCACATCGACCGCGCCATGCGGGAGGCAACCATGCCAGGCGGCGACCAGCCCGCCGTCATCCTCGCCCGCACCAGGAAGGGCCGCGGCTTCTCTGAGGTCGAGGACAAGGAGGACTGGCACGGCAAGCCGCTCCCGCCGGAGATGGCGGAGCGCGCGATCATCGAGCTGGGCGGCGAGCGCCACCTGGTGGTGCGCGGCCCGATGCCGGAGGCCAGCACTCATACTCCTCGTCCGACCCCCGACGGCGCGGCCGGGGTGAAGCTGCCTGAGTACACGGTCGGCGCGAAGGTCGCCACGCGCAAGGCATACGGCGACGCGCTGACCGCGCTCGGGGCGCGGCCGGACGTGGTCGCGATGGACGGGGAGGTCAGCAACTCGACGCACGCCGACGAGTTCGCCCAGAAGTATCCCGAGCGGTTCTTCGAGATGTACATCGCCGAGCAGCAGCTTGTCGCCGCCGCGGTCGGCTTCAGCGTGCGTGGCTACCGGCCGTTCGCCTCGACGTTCGCCGCCTTCTTCAGCCGGGCCTACGACTTCATCCGGATGGCGTCGATCTCGCGGGCCAGTATCTGCTTGTCCGGCTCGCACGCCGGCGTGGAGATCGGCGCCGACGGCCCCTCCCAGATGGCGCTGGAAGACCTGGCAATGATGCGCGCGGTGCACGGCTCGAGCGTGCTGTACCCGAGCGATGCCACCAGTGCCGCTGCGCTCGTCGCATCGATGGCGGACCTGGAGGGCGTTTCCTACATGAGGACCACCCGCGGCGCGTACCCGGTGCTGTATCCGGCCGGGGAGTCGTTCCCGGTGGGCGGCGCCAAGGTGGTGCGCCGCAGCGACGCCGATCAGGTGACGCTGGTCGGAGCGGGCGTGACGCTGCACGAGTGTCTCGCGGCACACGAGCTCCTGGCCGCCGACGGGATCAGCACGCGGGTCATCGACCTGTACTCGGTGAAGCCCGTTGACGTGGCGGCGCTGACGGCAGCCGGCGCCGCTACTGGTGGCCGCTTCGTGCTGGTGGAGGATCACCATCCCGAGGGCGGCCTGGGGGAAGCGGTGCTCGAGGCGCTGACCGCGGCCGGAAAGGCGGACCTGTCGGTCGCCCATCTGGCCGTCCGCAACATGCCCGGCTCGGGAACGTCCGCCGAGCTGATGGACGCGGCCGGCATTAGCGCCGCGCACATCGCCGACGCTGCGCGGCGGCTCGCCGGCGGGTCCGGCTGAGGCTGGCGAGTCAGCCGGCAAGCCGGTCAGCGGGCGTCGGTGCGAGTTGCCTCGTCCATCAGCTCGGTGTACATCTCCCACGGTGGCTGCGGCAGCGTGTGCCCGGTCTCCAGCAGCGACTTGAGGTTCGCGCAGACCGCCGGCCAGCCGGCGTAGACGGCCTCGTAAGCGTCCTGGTCGGCCAGGTTCTCGTGGGTGACGGTGAGCCGGACGATGTCGTGGAACTGCGTGATGTCGAACGTGACCACGGACGGGTCCGCGGCCGGCTCGCCGGCCGGGGCGTCGAACGTCAGCACCAGCCGCTGACCGGGAACGGCATCGATCACCGTCCCCACCACGTCGGCGATGCCGGACCCGTCGGCGCGGACGTGCTCCCAGCGCGAGCCGGCCTGCCAGTCGGAGACGTTGCTGTGTCCCCAGTAGGCAGCGGTGAGGTCGGCGTCGGTCAGTGCGTGCCAGACCTTCTCTGGAGTGCTCTCGATGTAGGTGACGTACACGAACGTCGGTTTGCCGGTCATGTCCTGCCCCTCTGCTCGCTGCTTGATGGCGCTCAGCGCGCTCAGGCGCGGGCGCTCGAACTTGCCGATCCAGCGCTCTCCGATGTCGTGAATCGGGACCGGGTTGAGGTAGTGCAGTTTGGTCCGGCCGCGCCAGACCGTGCTGATCAGGTTGGCAGCCTCGAGCACGCCCAGGTGCTGCGTCGCCGACTGGCGGGCCATGCCGAGCTG
>Ga0126371_10002343_pt1 | contig 16301 bp, 20 predicted proteins | sample PanSoiMetaPlot_4_FD_110145 | JGI IMG/M metagenome (GOLD analysis project Ga0126371, IMG submission 110145) | Tropical forest soil microbial communities from Panama - MetaG Plot_4 | ecosystem: Environmental > Terrestrial > Soil > Tropical forest > Bulk soil | place: Panama | collected 2016-02-17 | reverse complement strand
TCTCCTCGGCGTAATCATCGGCTACACCGAGGCTCTGCAGGAGAGCATCCGGCCCGACGACCCGCTGCGGGATGCTATCGATGAAATTCAAAAAGCGGGGGAACGGGCGGCAACGCTCACGCAACAGTTGCTGGCTTTCAGTCGTAAACAGGTGCTGGAGCCAAAAATTCTCGGTGTGAACGTCATTATTGCCGATATGCAGAAAATGCTGCAGCGATTAATCGGCGAAGACGTGGCGCTCAAGTTCGAGCCCGACGCGGAGCTGGGAAACGTGAAGGCGGATCGCGGACAGCTTGAGCAAGTCATTCTGAATCTCGCGGTGAATGCGCGTGACGCTATGCCACAGGGCGGCGAGCTGACGATTTCCACTTCGAATGCGGAACTGACCGAGAAAGACACACTGCAATACCGATATGTAATTCCGGGAGAATACGTCCTGCTGAAAGTAAGCGACACCGGAACCGGCATGGACGCGCAGACGCAGTCGCACATTTTTGAGCCGTTCTTCACGACGAAAGAGAAAGGTAAAGGAACGGGGCTGGGCTTAGCGACCGTGTATGGAGTGGTCAAACAAAGCGAAGGCTACATTTGGCTCGACAGCGCGCTCGGAAAAGGCACGACGTTTCGCATTTATTTGCCCCGGGCCACAGGCGCCGCAGAGTCGGTGCTGCTAAAAAGGGAGACGACGAAGCGCACCGTCCAAGCTGGAACAGTCCTGCTCGTGGAAGATGAAGAGTCCCTTCGCAAACTGACGCGCAAGAGCCTGGCGGACGTGGGGTACGCGGTGCTCGAAGCGGGCAACGCAGAAGAAGCTATACAGGTTGCAAGTGCTTCCAGCGGGCCCATTGATGTGCTGCTTACGGACGTCGTGATGCCCGGAATGAGCGGGGGCGAACTGGCGAAGAAATTGTCAGCGGAATTTCGCGCTATACGCGTCCTCTTTATGTCCGGCTACACGGACGGAGCGATTGAAGTGCGCGGGAATTTGAAGCCTGGCCTTGTGGTGTTGCGCAAGCCGTTCACGCGCGACGCTCTGTTGCAGGCTGTCGAAGACGCGATGGCCGCACGAAACGACGGGGCGTGTGGTTCAGAGACGGAGAGATTCACTCCACAGCCAGCGCAGGCGATCGCAGATTAGGAGGAATTCCATGCCCAAATTGCTGCTTATTGATGATGATGAGTCCGTGAGAAAAGTGCTGCGATTCCGGCTCAAGAATTCTTACGAGATTATCGAGACCGGCTCGCCCGAAGAGGCGCTGGCGCTGGCTTTGCAAGAAAAGCCGGACGCCATTTTGCTGGACTTGATGATGCCGAGATACTCCGGATTCGAAGTCTGCCAAACGATTTCGTCGCTGAGTTTTACGAGCCGCATTCCGATCCTCATCGTTTCGGGAGAATCTAGCGCGAATTACAAAGATTTCTGCGAATCGCTGGGGGCAAGAGACTTTGTGCAAAAGCCGGTCAATTTTGAATTCCTGGAGAGCAAATTGAAAAGGTACATCGAGGCGAGCCGCAAGGCGGATCAAGGCGAGCCGCGCGTGCGGCTCAGAGTCATGCTGAAACTGCGTCCGGCTGGTGCTCGGGATAACACGTCAGAGGTGCTCACAGCGACGGAAACCGTCAGCGCCACAAGTTTCCTCTGCGGGTATCAGCCTCCCACAAGAGATGGCGCCGAAGTGGACGTCTTTTTCGCGCGAAACGGCCAGCACCGCGTGGGACGGGCTCGCGTAATGCGAATTCAATGGCCTGGCACGCCCGGCCAGCAGGTCAATTTCGCTTTTACCGAGAAGCCTTCAGACTGGGTTTTGAAATAATGCGAGCCAAATTGCAGAAAAGCTGCGTTCATTCTTTCGCAGTTGGAAAACCTGCTTCGGTCCAGCCGCGCCAGCCGCCGTCCATTGAGACAACATTCTTATAACCCATTTTCTGCAGATTGTCCGCCGCCAGAGCAGAGCGAAAGCCGCCGCCGCAATAGAGCACAAGCGGAGCACTCTTGTCGGGAATCGCCGCTTCGATATCGCGCTCGATAATTCCCTTTCCCAAATGAATGGCATTGGGAATATGCCCGCGCTGCCATTCGTTGTCCTCGCGGGTGTCCACGAGGATGAACTTCTCGCCTGCATCGAGGCGCTTCTTAATGTCGCGAAAATCAATTTCCTTGATGCGTTTTTTCGAGTCGTTGACGATCTTCAGGAATTCCGGCGAATGTGCGTGCGCCACGTTGCACCTCCTCTTCGCATTTCTGAAAATTATCGCACATCAGAGCGGCCTCATATCGCGCCAGTTCGGGCCGGCTTTGATGTCCACAAGCAGCGGGACGAGCAGCGGATGCACTTGCTCCATGCAGGTTTTCACCAGAGGAGCGAGGCGCGGCAGTTCGCTCTCAGGGCCTTCGAAAAGCAATTCGTCATGAACTTGCAGGATCATACGTGTTCGAAAGTCTTCTTCCGCAAGGCGGCGATCAATTTCGATCATGGCCAGCTTTATCAAATCAGCCGCGGTGCCCTGCAAAGGCGTGTTCATCGCAGTGCGCTCGGCAAAATTGCGCAGGTTCACCTGTGCTGAGTTGATTTCTGGGATGGGTCGGACGCGACCGAAGAGAGTGCGCGTGAAACCAGTCTTACGCGTTTCGGCAACCTGCCGCTCGAGGTATTTCTTCACCCCGCTGTAACGTTCGAAATATGCGGCAATGAATTTCGCCGCTTCTTTCTGGTCAATTTGCAGATTTTGTGCGAGCCCGAACGCAGAAAGCCCGTAAATTATCCCGAAATTGATTACCTTTGCGGCGCGACGATGCTCGGCAGTCTGTGCGAACGGAGCCACGCCGAAAACTTCCTGGGCCGTGCGCGAATGAATGTCCTCGCCTTTGCGAAATGCCTCGACAAGTACAGAGTCTTCCGAGAAATGCGCGAGGATGCGCAGCTCGATTTGCGAATAGTCCGCTGAGAAAAGAACATTCCCGGACTCGGCAACAAAAGCAGCGCGAATTTCACGGCCCAGCGTGGTGCGGATAGGAATATTTTGCAGGTTGGGATTCGATGAACTCAAGCGGCCAGTGGCCGTGCCGGTCTGGCTGATTTGCGTGTGCAGACGGCCAGTGTGCGGAGAAATCAATTCGTGCAGCACGTCGGCATACGTGGACTTCAGTTTCGCCAGCTCGCGATATTCGATGACCAGCTTCGGCAATTCGTGCAGTGCGGCGAGTTCATTCAGAATTTCCGCGGCGGTGGAGCGCGCTTTTCCGCGGGTGCGCCGCGGCAACGAGAGATTCAGTTTGTCATAGAGCACTTCCGCGAGCTGCACGGGCGAATTGATGTTGAATTCGAAGCCGGCCAGTTCATAAATGCGCTTTTCGAGTCCGGCGATTTCCGCTTCTAAGCTCGCTGAAATGGTTTTGAGCGTTTTCGGATGAATGCAAACGCCGGCTCGTTCAATACGCGAGAGCACAGGAGCCAGCGGCAGATCGATTTTCTCGTACACAGCAGTCAGATCGCCGCTTTCGACTTCTGCTCGTATCAGGGGCGCAAGCCTCATCAAGAAGTCCGCATGCTCGCCGGACGCGCCCGAGAGCGTCACATTCAAATGCCGCAAAACAATTTCCGGAAAAGAATGGTTCGCGGTGGTCGGCCGCAGCAAATAGGAATACAGCATCGTTCCATCGCGGATGCCCGCAACGCCCTGCCCATTTTTCGCGCTGCTGTCGCCTGTCGCAAAAAGCTCAAACCTCTTAGGGTCGTGGACGATTTTGGGTCGCGCAGCATCGGAGAGCCAGTCAGCTATCGCTGAAAGAGTGGTGTTCTTGGCGTCGTTTGCGCACACGCGCGCGAATCCTGCCCGATGAGAGACTTCAATGGAATGCACGCAATAGCCGTAGCCTTCTTCGTCTTCACCTGCGGCATTCGTCGTGAGCCAAACGGCAACTTCTTGCTCGCGCGGCAAAGCTTCCAAAAATTCGCGTAGCTGATCGGGAGAAGAAAGAGTGTCGTAATCCGTCTTCTCGTTCAGCGTCGCGGCGGGCAAGTTTTTCAGCAGTGACGTGAATCCCAATTCGGCGAAGAGCTCACGCAACGCGCCGACATCAGGCTGTTGGAGTATCAGCGCATTCGGATTCAACTTCACGGGCGCGTCGGTAGGAATCTGCGCGAGCTCCTTGCTCAAACGCACAAACTCGCCGTATTTCTGGAGCGCTTCACGGTAACTGACGCGCTTCACTTCGACGGCGCGGCGCAGAGCCTCTTCGGCGCTGCCAAATTCCTGTATCAGCATGCGCGCGCCCACTTCACCGATGCCGGGCTTGCGACGCTCGCCCGGAGCAGGCCGTTCGTTCGGGTCGCGCGCTCCCGGGATGTTATCGATCGAATCGCCCATCAGCGCCATCACTTCCACCACTTTGCCCGGCGGAACGCCCATGAGCTCTTCTACTTGTTTTTCGTCAACGATCAAGTCGCCCTTGGTCGGATTGAAAATACGCACAGGCCCGCCGACGAGCTGCATCATGTCCTTGTCCGCAGTGACGATGTAAGTGTCCATGTCTTGCGCGGTCGCTTGCTTGGCCAGCGCGGCGATTACGTCGTCTGCCTCGTATCCAGCCACTTCGATAATTGGAAAGTGCATCGCTTCGCAGTAACGCCGCACGAACGGAAGCTGCACGGACAAGTCATCCGGCATCGGCGGACGCTGCGCTTTATATTGCGCAAAAAGCTTGTCGCGAAACGTGGGCGCCATCACGTCATAGACCACTGCGAGATAATCGGGCTTGAGCGTTTTGCTTTCGAGCAGGCGGCGCATCATGGTCGCGAAGAGATAGGGCACTTTTGTGGGCACGCCCGCGCGTGTTTGCAGACGCTCCATAGGAGCGTGATAGGCGCGGAAGATGTAGCCCATCGCGTCGATCAGGAACAGTTTTTGGCGTGACGTGAGAGCCATAGATTACCCTGAGCGCGTCAGGGCAAGACGTCCAGTATAACAAGAGAGCCTAGCGCTTGCCGAAGCACCCGCCAGTGTGCGATTCTCCAAAAAACTGACTACAAGGAGTTAAAGCATGGCTGAAGAATCCCGTGAAGAACTACTGGCGCGCATCGCTGAGCTGGAGAAGCAAACAGGTTCGAGGAAGCGCGGCGAACTCGAGTTTCGCGTGGGCGAGAAAGGCGGCGTGAGCGTTTACGGTCTGGGCCGCTTCCCAGTGACGCTCTATTACGAGCAGTGGATACGCCTGCTTGACGCCGTGCCCAGCCTGCGGGCCTTCCTTGAAGAAAACAAATTGCGACTTAAACTGAAACCAAGCAGCAGCTGACCCGTAGCATAGGAACGAGCAACTACAGGACGCGTGTAATTTCGGACGGGTCTGGTGCGTAGAGCTATATGACGACCGAAAAGCCAATGCCGGAGGAACTCCAAGCAGGGCTGGCTGAACTGGTCGCCCGTGCCCGCGACGGGAACCATGACGCGTGGGCGCAGATTTACACGCAGTTCGCGCCCGGCATTTTCCGGTTTTGCCGCCGGGCGATGCCTTCGCGTGAGGACGCGGAGGACGCCACTTCGGAGGTTTTTCTGAAAGTGCGCAGCAAGCTCGACCAATACGATACATCGCGGCCATTCAATGCCTGGCTCTATCGCGTGGCTGCCAACCAGTGCTGGGATTTGCTGCGGCGTCGGCGCGTCCGGCAGGATCTGGAAACGGGAGACATCGAGAGCATGCCGCTGGAGCACGCGGATCCCGGGCAGTTGGAACGGCTCATCTCCGAAAAATCGCGCGAGGACGTGCGCAAGGCCCTCGAACAGCTTCCTAGTCGCGCGCGCATGGCCCTGACGCTGCGTTATTACTCGGAAATGAATTACGACGAAATTGCTGAAACACTCGGTGTGCGCCGCGCGTTTGTAGGAGTGCTCTTGTTGCGCGCGCGCCATCAACTTCGCGAAGTCATGGAGCGGGGAGCCGCCGCAATGCGGCACTCCGTTGCTGGGGGCAAGGCATGAACCACTTCGACGAGATGACGGCATTTCTTTATCTCGACGGGCAGCTGGAGAAGGCGCAGGCGTCGCAACTTCTTATCCATGTCAAAGAGTGCGGCGAGTGCCGCACCCTGCTCGAGTCCTTGAAACGAGAAACGATTTGGCTCGAGCAGAGCCTTCAAGAAAAAGACCCTGTGCCCGCCCAGTTCATGGCTCCCGCGCGGCGCTCTAACGTTCGCTGGGGCTGGATTACCGCCCTGGGAATCGCCGCGGCCGGAATTCTCACCGTTTGGAACGGAATTATCGAACCCCTCGAACAGCAACTCAATCAAGCTGGATTCAGCGGAGGCAATCTGATGACCATGCTCTTCTTCAGCGGCGCATTTTGGAAAGGATGGTCCAGCGCGCTCAGTTTTGTCGAATTTTTCGCGACGGCTGTGGTTATCATGCTTGTGTTCGTCGCGCTTCAGCGGCTCTTGCGCCGCAGCGCAACTGTAGGCATCGTGCTGGTGAATGTCAGTTTTCTCGGTCTCCTGTTTTCCATGCTGCTGATAGCGCCATCGGCGCATGCCAGCAAAGTCATCCGCGGACGCCACCTGACCTACACGCTTCCTGCCGGACAGACCGCCAACACCGACCTTTTCGTCTTCGCGAACTTTACGCGCATTGATGGCACCGTCAATGGCGACCTGTACGTCTGGAGCAACGAAGTGGAAATCAATGGCCACGTCACCGGCGACGTGATCGCATTCAGTCGCGAGACGCGTGTGAACGGCACAATTGACGGCAATATCCGCAGCTATTCACAGACTTTGAATATCAACGGAAACATCGGAAAGAACGTTCTCGTCGGCTGCGAGCTCTTCGAGATGGGCTCAGCGGGAAAGGTCGGCGGAAGCGTAACACTGGGCGGCGTAAACGCGATGATTGCGGGCAGTATCGGCCGGGACATCACCGCAGCTGCGGGAGATGCAACGCTGAACGGGTCCGTAGGCGGTGAAGTGAGATTACGAGGCGACAACCTCCACATCGGGCCCGATGCGAACGTCAAAGGCGCTTTCTCGTACCGAGGCCGAACTCCTGCTTCCGTGGATCCGCAGGCCAAGCTGTCCAGCCCGCTGGTTTTCACCCAGATCAAGACCGGCTCTGATTATGCATCGTGGGCATACTACCGCCATCACATTGAATTCTGGGCCGCAGCTTTTCTTTTCGGATTAGTCCTTCTGCTCATCGCTCCGCGGTTCTTCGCCAACGGATTGCGAGCGAGCAAGAATTTTCTGCCGTCAATCGGTTTTGGCGTGCTGTTCCTGATTGCCACGCCGATTGTCGCAGCCATTGTTTGCATTACCCTCGTGGGGCTCGGTGTGGGAATCACGACTTTCCTTCTGTGGTTCATCGCGGTGTACGCGGCGCAGGTGTTTGTGGCGAGTTGGCTGGGAGAAATCCTGCTTGGGCCGGCGATTGGAACGGGCGCGCTGCTCGGCCGCTTAGCTCTAGGCCTTGCCATCCTGCATGGGCTTGAAATGATCCCCTATCACATCGGCGGAATTATTCACTTCATAGTGCTATGTTGGGGTTTGGGCGCGATTGTGATGGCGATTTTCGGTTATCTGCGAAGAACCACGAGCGCCGCGCCGGTGCCCGTCGTCGCCTAGGTCCTGTGGGCCGGATATCAAACAAACCGAATCACATCACTCCGCGCACCACCGTTGCCACGATAGTCGGAGATCCCGCAGCGGGAGTATTGAACAAAAATCCTCCTGTGGAGACCACCGTCGTTCCGCTTGTGATGCCGCTCATGCTGTCCGGGGAAAGCGCCTGAAATAGGGTTAATACAGGCGAGCCTTGCATTATCGTCAGAACTTGAATTTGTGTCACCGACCCCAAAGGATTATTAACAAAAAGACTCGGCAGCGGGTTCGTACTAGAAGAGGACGACAGAACGAACGAGGGCTGCGGTGGCTGCGCCGTTGCGTTAGCGTTTGTCGCCGTCGCCTGCAACTGCGTCTGTTCCAGCGCCAGCCGGTCCGTCGTGAATGCTCCGTTCGAAATGCTCGAGCCCGACGCCACGCGCTCTTCCACTTCCTGCCCGACTATTAAATCCGAAGTCGAAGCAAAGCTCAGGGTTGGGCTGCTCGGCAGCACGAACGAACCATTATTGACAACATACGTAGCCGGATCGCTCACAGAAGTGCTGATCGTCACGGTTGCCAGGCTTCCATTGGGCAGGCTCGCTACCGGCGGAATAGTATTGTGTACCACGATGGTGAGAATCGTTGGCGGAACCGCATCCATGGCCACAATTTGCCCGCTGACCTGCTGTGTCGTACCGACGTCATCGAAATCCACTTCTGTCGCGTCGAAACTCGTACCATTGGCCACAATGTTGAACGTCACGTCGACGATTTGACTTGCGGTGATGCACGAAAAATTGTTATTCGTGCAATTCGCCCCGCCGAATTCAAAAGCGGTCGTGCCAGACGTGGTAATCGTCAGTTGCGGGCCAATGGCTGGCGTGATGGTGAATTGACTTGAACTCATGTTGACCGCAGTCACTTGCCCGCTCACGCGCAACGGATCGCCAATGGCCGCCGACGCATTGGTTTCCTGGCTCACCGTGGCCGCAATGGATTTGCTGAAATCGACATCGAACGTGCTTTGAATCAAATCGTTCAGGTTCACGTCCACTTCGATCAGTGTCTGGTTATTCTGCTGCACAACGATTGGCGACGAGAAAGTAACTGAGCCCGTCACATTGTCGACTGTCGGGCTTGTTATTACGCACTCGGCGCCAGCTGCGCACGTTTGCCCTTTTATCGTCAGCGAAGCGCCCGTCCCATTAAAAATCGTATACTGTGGATTGGCATACGTGATCCCCAAACTTTTGTAGTTGCCCATCGCAACCTGCGTCGTCGACAGATACACGGCGTTGGTTTGCAGTTGCGTAAATTCGATTTTTTGGGAAGCGGAAAGAAGCGACACCGGCGTTCCGCTCTCCGGCGTAAGCGATGCACCCGTAACCGTCGCCTCAAACGCGGTTACTGTCACGCCGCTCACTGGCGCATTCGAGTCGTGCATGGTCAGAATCATCGGACTGGTATTTGGCGGAGGCGGCCCGCCAGTTGTAAATACAGCATGACTGCAACCCGCCAGAAAAACCGGTATGGCCACCGCTAACGCCAACACGCCCAAGCGCCTTTGTAGACTCATGGAGTTCCCCATCCTCTGCCATTGCCTGATTGGTAGGATCCGATGGCTACTATCTTGAAGGCGTTCTGTCTCGTTGTGAACCAGCTTCTCTTTGCGCCATAGTGAAAGAGTCAACGCTGATATTCAGTCGGTCGACTATGGAAGACAAACTGAGTCACATCACTTCGGAGTACTTAACGCTTCTTGCGTTTGGAGGGGACCGTCCACGCCGGCGCGTCGCTGGCCGGGAAAGATTCGCGTGAGGCCTCATCTACTGAATTGTCGTTCTCAGGTTCCTTCGTGTTCTGAGGAGGCGCCTGCCTTTTCTTTTCTTCGGAGGATTGCTTCTTATCTGATTTCATAGCGAACCTCAAATGAAAACACGACGTTGGACAGGCTCATGCATGATGCCACACCACGCACCGACGGGAAAGCGCGGAGCTAATCGTTCATAGGAATGACGAGGTTGATATCGAAAATACGCCGGTCGTCATAACTGGAAATGGTGTGATGAGACGACTTCCGGCTCTTGTACTCCGCATGAATCTCGAAATCCACGTTGGGGTCGAGTCCGGTGAATTGATAGTGTCCTTGCGAATCGGAGATATGCGTGGAGATATTGTTGGTTTTCTTGTTCCGCAGATAAACAATGCCGTTTACGATGGGATTCTGACTCTTATCCAGAACGATTCCCTGAACCGAGCGCAACTGGGAACGATCACGCTCGCTTTGCGCACGAACAGAAACGCCGGAAAGGACCAACACCGCCAGAATGCAAGTTACAGAAGGTGCTAACCGACTTGCTTTTGAGCTCATGCTCACTGGGCCTCCTTCGTCCGGTCAGCCAGACGCCGGTCGCAACTGGTACTTAGATGTTCAAAAGCAGGCAAAAAGATGCAGCCTCAAGGGGCCGAAGCGGCGGCACTATGCGCGAAACTCCGTTTCACCTTCTTCTTCGTCTTCGTCCTCTTCCTCGTCCTCATCTTCGAGATCGAGTTCGTCTCCATCTTCCGAAGCTTCCTCCTCGTCTTCGTCGTCTTCCGAGATAACATTCAGGCGCACAGGATGGATCTGAGCCACTTCAAGCTCCGCGTCGCATTCCAGGCAAGTGAGGATTTCGCCCTCCTCGATTTCGTCTTCGTCGAGGTCAATCTCGGCATCGCATTTGGGGCATCTCACCACGTCAAATTCTCCTTCATGTCAAAATCAAACACAGGGAAGCGTATTATATAACGTCTATGTCAAGCAATGATGTAAACCGTCCGGAAGTAGCGGAACGGGAATACCCCCAGCGACCCATCATTGCCGTGGGCGGAGTGGTAATTCACGGCGGACGCGTGCTCCTGATTCGCCGTGGACAGCCGCCACTCGAGGGCCGCTGGTCCATTCCCGGCGGCATTCTGGAGATTGGCGAAACGATCGCGTCAGCGATCGAGCGTGAACTGAAGGAAGAAACGAGTGTCTCGGTCCGCGTGATGGGACTCCTCGAAATTTATGAGAAGGTCTTGCGCGACTCCGATAATCGCGCGCAATACCATTTCGTAATTCTGGACTACATTTGCGAATTCGTGGAAGGCACGCCCGATGCGGCGGGCGACGTCACAGATGCAGAGTGGGTAAGTGAGGCGGACCTGGAGAAGCTACAACTCACTTCAGCGGCTTTGCGTGTTGTGAAAAAAGCCTTCGCTCTGGCCGCACGCCGGACTGCAGTCGGCGGGTAAAATTTCGCTATCGAGAGCGTCTGCGAAAGATGCCCAGTGATTTCCCCAGGAAGGCGTAACCAACCAGAAGGGCTGCTGTTTCGAAGACCCAACCGCATCGCACGGATCGTCAGCGAATGCATTCGCCTTCGATAGCGCCGGGTCATGCTTGGCATGCATGAAGAAAATGTAAAACAATGCTCCCAAGATGAATACGCATAGGGAATCGATTTTGTATTTTCGAGGGGCGTCCATAAAACCCCGTCAGGTCCTGCGGCATGTACGGGAGGCAATCCAACCGAACACAGTGCAGGCGGAAACCCAGAACGGAAAAATGCCGTACAGCGTATCCGAGGCCGAATGCGAATGCCGGTCAATCGCCACGAACACCTGCAAGCAAAACAGCACCGTCAGCAGCGACAAAATCCACCCGGGCACTGCTACGGGCACATAGAACCAGCCACATTCACGGAACCACTTCGCCTTCATGTGTCACTCTCCGGAACGTGAAATGAATTGCGGGCCGATTTTTTGTTACGCAATGCGAATTCGGAAGGACGAATCAGTGAACATTCGGGACGTAACGGTATATCTCGTCCGCGATCCAATAATTGGTGAGGAGCAGCGCAAAAAGCATTCCCACGGTCCAAAGCGCCCAGCGCCAGCGCCGCCAGTATTCCCGAAACGATGAATACTGCATCGCCAGATCGGCGACGTAAGCGGCGCAATAGCAAAGATTCGCAAATATCGCCAGGACAACGAGCGCCACAAACGGCTGCCACGCGAACGCCGGACGAAAATGCGGCCACGTCGCGGTGATCCAGATAAGCACGGTTGCCGTCAGGAGAGAGTTGTAGATAATGCGCCGGCGCTCCCAGTATTTCACAGCGTCGATGAAGACGCTGCGGGCATCGCCTGACTGCGGAAATGGATTTGGACTATCGCTGGTCATATGCGGCCTCCCGCGATGAGATTAGGAGGGAACCCGTTCAGTGAAATTCGCTGAGAATCCACACGTTCGCGAGTGCGACAGCGAGAAGCATGCCGGCAAGCCAGAGCATCCAGCGACAGCGGTGCCACAAATCGCGAAAGGATGAAAATTGGATGAAAACGTCGAGGCAATACGCAACAGAGTAGAGTACATTGGCGAGCGCGGCCATTACGAAGAGCATCAGAAGGGCGGGCCAGATGAATGCGGGCTGGTAATGGCGCCAGAGTGCAGCGGCCCATGCGACGACTACGCCGAAGAGGACCAAGTTGTAAGGAATGCGGCGAAGCTCCCAAAAATGGATCGCATCATCAAGGATGCTGCGCAATTCAACTGCCTGAGGGGCCGCGAAAGAATCGACCGTGTTCATGTGATACGCTCCTGTGCGAAGACGTCGGACGTTGCAAATGCTTTGACACTTAACTCACGATGGCGTTTGCCGCAGGCGCAACGGGAATACGTCCAAATCTGCGGTCACGCGCACGAAAGTCACGCATGGCGAGTTCCAGGTCGGCCCCATCAAAATCGGGCCACATGCAATCGGTGAAGTGCAATTCCGCGTAGGCGCATTCCCACAGCAGAAAATCGCTCAGGCGCTGTTCTCCACCCGTGCGTATTAGCAAATCCACATCGGAAGATTCCGCCGGCGCGTGAGTCACCTGGCCCAGGCGCTTGGAGAATTCGCTCTGAGTCACTTCCGTGCTGGAGACCATCCAGCAAGCGGCGCGGAGCATGGCTTCGCGGGCGGAATAGTCCACTGCAATGCGCAAATGGAGTCCTGAATTTTTTGCCGTAGCCGCTTCGGCGGCCTCAATTGCAGAGACAAGCGTGCTCGGCAAACGGTCGCGGCGGCCAATCGCGCAGATGCGGACGCCGTGATCGGCAGCGTGAAGCGCTTGGTCATAAAAAAACCTTTCAAGCAATCCAAACAGCGAACCCACTTCCGCCGGGCAGCGCTCCCAGTTCTGGCTGGAAAAAGCGAACAAAGTCAGCTTGCCAATGCCGAACGCCGGCGCGACGCACAGCACGCGATGAACAGCTTCCACACCGGCACGATGACCAGCGGAACGCGGGAGCCCTTGCGCCTCGGCCCAGCGCCCGTTCCCATCCATGACAATCGCCACGTGGAGCGGTTTCGCTGCTTTTGCGGGAACGATATACAAAGCACTTTCTCTCATAAAGTAAAATGGCAAAAAATTTTGCCCCTCCTGTCTTTTATCCTTCACGCGTTGCACGAATCAGCGCTTCCATATGATCCAGGTAACGCTCTAAAGCTTTGCGGCCCGCAGGCGCGAGACGGTATTCCGTCTTCGGCAAGCGCCCGGAAAAAGACTTTGTGCACGCAATATAGCCGGCATCTTCCAGCTTGCGCGCATGAACGCTCAAATTCCCGTCGGTCGCGCCAATCAGTTTTTTCAAATCATTGAAGCTGAGCGAATCATTGACGGCAAGCGCACTCAGAATGCCGAGGCGGGTGCGTTCGTGAATCAGGCGGTCGAGCGACCGCGCAGACTCTTCAGCCGAACGCGGGCGGCCCGCCTGAACTTCTTCCCTCTCACGCGAACGTATGCGCTCAGGTGAACTGCGAATTGTCGCGGATCTAGCCACCGTAGCTCCTCGCAATAATTGCGCCAAATATAATGTGGAATCCTCCGAATCCTGTGCCCAGCAAAATATCGCCCCACGATGCCGGACAGAAAAACGCCACCGTCCCCAGCACGACGAAGCAGAGCCCCATGAACGGAACGGCGCGAATCGAGAATGCTCCAGCCGTCATTACTCCGGTTCCATAAAGTAGCAGCCAAGTTGCCGGAATTGCCGATGCCAAACCTGCGTGAAAAAGTACATACGTCAGGATACCTCCCGCAAAAACCGGAGGAACGAAGCTCAAGGCAAACTTGCGGGCTGGTCCGGACAATAGCGAGTCCTGCGCACGGCGCGCCTTCATCAGAGTGCTAAATGTCGCGATCGCCAGCGCAACGGCTGCTTCAATCAGCCAAACCACAAGCCACGCTTCACGGCTGGCTTGCTGCGCGGCAACAAACGCCGCTCCTAGCGCCGTAATCCCCAGCGCGACTCCGCCCCATCCGGGAACAGCCGTAAACGAGCCGGCGCGCTCCATTGTTTCGCGGATGTAGCGCAAGTTCTCCCGCGCATGGTCGTCAATGGCCACCGGCCGACTGTGGATAGGTTCCGCTGCACCCATGCTGGCATGGTACTCCACGACGAAATAATGTCAAGTACTTTGTTTCGCAAAGTTAACGTCCTGACTCGCTTTCCCGCCCCACGCCCGGGCGTTGAGGAATACTTGTTGGCTCAGCGCGTCCGGCGGGTCTATCCTCTTTGCCGCAGGCTAAACGTACAGGAGGGATTTTCATGAAGCGCATTTTGATTTTGGCAATCCTAGCGGCGGCAGTTCCGGCGCTCGCAGCGGCGCAACAGAACGCGGCCTCAAGCAATCCGGTATCCGATACCGTCAAAAATATGGTCGCGCAGCGCGCCAAAGCCATTATTGCCGGAGCGGATGAGATGCCAGCCGACAAATACAGCTATCATCCCACGCCCGATCAAATGACTTTCGGCCATCTCATCATGCATCTGGCGCAGTCGAACAACTTTCTGTGTTCCGCGATCGCGGGAACGAAGCCTCCCGAGCAGGAAAAACTCGTTGATACCGACCCGAAGGACAAGCTGGTCGGCGCGCTCAAGTCCTCATTCGACTATTGCAGCAGCGTGCTGGATAAAGCGACCGACGCAAATCTCGGCGAAATGGTTTCGATGTTCCGCGGCCAGGCGCCTCGCGCGCGCGTGATGGTTGGATTGGTAGCGGATCTCTACGATCACTACAGTCAGGAAGCCGCGTACCTGCGTATGAATGGACTCACTCCTCCTACTGCTCAGGGCGGACGCGGAAGAATGTAGCAGCGACGGACAAACCCAAATCACTCGCGGGTTGCGCGTTTCGGATAGCGGCCCCGCATCTCATTCCAGCGAATCTCAAACAGGTCTGCGAACATTCCTGCACTGTCCCGCATCATGTTCACCTTGGTATGCGGATCGTGAGACCAGATCACCGGCACTTCCACTGCACGCAAGCCGTGCCGCCGCCCGAGAAACAGAATTTCCGGGTCGAAGCCAAAGTCTTCAATCCGTTGCTGCTCGAAAATAATTCGCGTTTCGGCAGTGCGAAATGCTTTGAATCCGCATTGCGTATCCTCAAAAGGCAATCCCACCAGCAAACGCACCAGCCGATTGAAAAAAATCCCCGCCAACTCGCGCCCCCGCGATTCGTGAACCTGAATCAGCCGCCGATCAAGCGCTCGCGAGCCTATCGCAACTTCAGCAGAGCCAAGCGCGGCAAGAAGCTTTTCTGCCTCTTCGATGGGCGCCGACAGGTCCGCGTCCGTGAAGAGCGAAAATTCCCCGCGCGCGTGGAGCATTCCCGTCCGCACGCTCCAGCCCTTTCCGTGATTCCGGTCATGATGGGATATCAGCCGCAATTCAGGAATTTGCGTCTGCGCGGCTAGCACAGCGTCCCCAGTTCCATCGCTTGAGGCGTCGTCTACAACAATGATTTCACCAGCCGGATGCGAGCGGCGAAGATACTCGCTTACTCGCTCAAGCGTGCGCGGCAAACGCTGTTCTTCGTTATAAGCGGGAATGACAACGGAAAGCTCGATGGATGAACTCATTCCGCCGCATCCGTCCAGCCGTAGCAGCCTCGCAGTGGAACGAACTGGCAGGCGAAAAGCTTCTCTTCGCCGATCTCGCCGCCGCGCTTGCGAATGCGCATGAGCATCTGCTTGTCGCTCTCGCCCACGGGAATGATCAGCCGACCGCCTTCCGCGAGTTGCGCCACCAACGGCTGCGGAATCGCTGGTGCCGCGGCGGCGACCAAAATGCCATTGAACGGCGCAGCCTCAGGCCAGCCCAGCGTTCCGTCGCCAACTTCGACCCGCACACTGCCGTATCCCAGCGCTGAAATTCGGGCTCGCGCTGATTCAGCAAGCCCTGCATTCTTCTCGACTGTAATCACTTCCCGCGCGAGCTCCGCAAGAATCGCCGCCTGATAGCCGGAGCCTGCGCCAACTTCGAGCACGCGCTCGTCTCCGCGCAGTTCCAGAAACTCCGTCATAGCGGCAACCATGTACGGCTGAGAAATGGTCTGCTGCTCACCAATTCCTAGCGCGCGATCTTCGTACGAGTGAGCCGCTAGTTCTTCGGGAACGAAAAGATGTCGTGGGACGCGGCTCATGGCTTCGAGCACGCGCGCTGACTTGACGCCGCGCCTGCGAATCTGCTCTTCCACCATTGCGCGTCGCAGCGCCGCCCAATCGTGATGATCACTTCCGCTCAAAACGTCATTCTCGCGGCGCGCGCGTCCTGCAGATTTCTCCCGCGAGCTGCGACACAATTTTTTTTCGAACGTGCGGGCCCTTCGCCGCGTGGCTTCATGCTGGTTGCAAATGCCG
>Ga0126371_10002342_pt1 | contig 16303 bp, 17 predicted proteins | sample PanSoiMetaPlot_4_FD_110145 | JGI IMG/M metagenome (GOLD analysis project Ga0126371, IMG submission 110145) | Tropical forest soil microbial communities from Panama - MetaG Plot_4 | ecosystem: Environmental > Terrestrial > Soil > Tropical forest > Bulk soil | place: Panama | collected 2016-02-17 | reverse complement strand
GAGCAGACGCGTGGTCGAACGGGTGCGAGCCAATATTAACGACACGGCTTTTGTCGACGCGGTGATTGATGCCTTTAGATCCATCGCGCTCCCGATCAGCCGGAGGGCTTAAAGGCAACAAGGCCAAAGTGGCAGAGCGACGTAAAACCGAATCAAGTACGAGGCATCAATGGGGGCGGTTGCGAGCGCCCAGCTCAACAAGCGGAGAGTGAGATGAGTGCGAACACTTTTGGGGAAGTGCTGCTGTGGTTGATCGGGGTGGCGATCGCCGCCGTCATCTTGGTTTATATCCTGCGCTGGCTCTACCGCAGATCGACCAAAGAAACCGCGTTCGTTCGCACCGGCTTCTTAGGCGAAAAGGTCGTGGTCAATGGCGGCGCCTTTGTCATTCCAGTGCTGCACGAAATCACGCCGGTCAATATGAACGTCATGCGCATTGAGGTGACGCGCCGCGAGAACGGGGCGCTGATCACCCGCAACCGCATGCGCGTCGACATTATCGCAGATTTTTTCGTACGCGTCGGCGCATCCAAGCCGGCGGTCGCTGCGGCGGCGCAGACGCTCGGCCGGCGCACGCTGCAAGAGGACGGCATCCGCAGCCTGCTGGAAGGCAAATTTGCTTCTTCGATGCGCATGGTTGCCGCGCAAATGACGCTCGAAGAGATGCACGAGCAGCGCCGCGACTATGCCAATCAGGTTCGCGATCTTGCCGCGGAAGCGCTCGCCGCCAATGGCCTCGAGCTGGAGAACGTCGCCATTGTCGATCTCGATCAGACCAGCTTGGAGTTCTTCGATCCGTCGAACGCCTTCGATGCCGAAGGCCTCACCCAGCTCACGGAGTCGATCGAGACGCGGCGCAAGATGCGCAACGAGATTGAACAGCGCACCCTGGTGGACATCCGCAATCAGAATCTAGAAGCGCAAAAGAAAGTCTTCGAGATCGATCGCGAGACCGAGTATGCCCGACTCGAACAGGAGCGCGATGTCGAGTTCCGACGCGCCGTGCAGCGGGCCGAACTCACCAAGGAGCGCGCGCTGCGCGAGCAGGAATCCGAGGAAGCGCAGCTCTCCTCACGCCAAGCAGTCGAGAAAGCACGGCTGGTGCAACAGCTCGCGATCACCCAGGAGCGCATCAGGAGCGAGGAAGATACCCAGCGCCGCGAAATCGCTCGCCGCCGTGCCTTAGATGAGGCCGAGCTGAAGACCCGGGAGCAGACCGAGCGTGAACAGATCAACCTCGAACTGCAATTGGAGACGGCTCGGATCGCGCGCGAGCGCGAGCAACGCGAATTGGAAATCACGCGCCAGAAGGCGCTGGAGATTTTGGAGCTTGATCGGCAAATTGCGCTGGCGGAAAAGACGCTCGCTGTGATTAAAGCGGAGGCGGAAAAGCGTCGCACTGAGATTGTCGAGAGCCAGCGTACCGAAGCGGAGCGTATCGCGCAGGACCGGATGCTCGACCAGATTCGGATTGAGCGTGAACGCTATCTCGAGGGCTTGCAGATTGCCAAACGGCAAGCGTTCGAGGAGGCGGAAATTGCGGCCACCGAGGAGGTCGAACGTGCGCGCATCAGCACCGAGCGCGGCATCGAAGAGGCGCGGATCGCCAAGGATCGCGACGTCCGAACGTTGGCGACCGAGCGGGACAAGTTGGTCGAAATGGCGGAAATGATCAAGGTGATCGAATTGGCCAAAAAGGCCACCGAGCGCTCGGCCGCGATCGCCGCTTCCGAGGCGGTGCGCGTCAAGGTCATCCAGGCTGAGGAGCAGGCGATAACCGCGCGCGAGCGGGAAATCGCCGAGCGCCGAAAGCTCACCGAGATGATTGCCGCCCAACGCGAGGCCGAGCGCGAGGCGCTTCGGGTCACAGCAAAGGCCGAAGCGGAAATGCGTGCGGCAAGAAGCTTTGCCGAAGCGCAGAAGATCGCCGCCGAAGCAGCGGCGGAGGCGGAGAAAATTCGCGCGCTCGCGGCCGCGGAACGTTACGAGGTTGATGCAGCGGGTGCCCGTCAGCTTAACGAAGCCGAAAACATATTGACTGAGGCCGCCCGCACCGCGCGGCTGCGAGAAAAGCTTTTGGAGCGCATCGAAGGCATCGTGCGCGAAAGCGTCAAGCCGCTGGAGAAGATCGAGGGCATAAAGATTCTTCACGTCGACGGCGTCAATGGCGGAAATCCGAGCCGCAACGTCACCGACGAAGTGATTGATTCCGCTCTGCGCTACCGTGTTCAGGCGCCGATGATCGACACGCTGATGAAGGAGATTGGTATCGAGGGCGGCAGCCTCGGTCGCATGACCGAGGTGCTCCGTGACGCCAAGGACATATCGGCGCTTACCCGCGACAGTAAGAAGGAAACCAGGCAAAAAGCGCCGAAACACAACGACAACGACCGCGATCGCTGACCGGCTAATGGACTCGCATCTGCCATTTTCCGGCTGAATGACAAAAGACTGAAGTTTGAGACTTCGGAACCAAATGTGCGCGGCGTCATTGTGCTGCATTTATCAACGCTTGATCACAGGCTAAGCTTCCTCAAAGTGTTTCAGGAGATTCGAAAGGATCTGGGAGACGAGGCGCGCCACAACATCGGCCGCCGGATTAGGGGATACGATACGCTATCGAGGCGCTCTTTCGCCAGGGGGTTCGCGAGGGCGAGTTCCGCCAGGATCTCGACACGTTGGATGCGACCTTGACGCTTCTGGCCACCTGCAATGCGGTCTCCGTCTGGGTAGCCGGTTCAGTCCTCCACACCAAGACCGGCCCAAATTGCGGACATGCTTCTTCGCGGCACATCTAACCGCGCTTGAGGCAGTTGTGCCTACCGGAAATTCAACGGCCCACGTCACCTCGCGAATCGGTCCATAGTTGGTCCGACTGGCGTACAGATAGGCCACATGATCTCGCAATTCGAACACCATGAGTCCGTGGCGCGTCTGCAACGCAAAGGCGCTCGCCGGCTGCGAGCGTTTCGCCTAAGCTCTCGAGCGCATGAGTGCCTTAAGTGCCGTAACGCAAGGCCGCACGTCCAAATTCGCATCCCAGGCGACCTGAAGCACCAGCCCTTGGAAGAAAGCGATCAATAGGCGCGCCGTGGCGTCCGCCGAGAGCGTTCCTGGGAGTTCTCCGAGAGTTTTGGCTCGTCGCACCATGCGGGCGAGCATGGCTCTCGGTTTTTCCACCCCGTCGCGAACAGCCAGCGCTAACCGGCTATCGTGCAGGCTCTCCGCCCATAGCTGGACGGTCAGGCGGCGCCACGCCCGCTCCTCCGGCAGACGAAGCGCATCGACGAAGTCAGCCGCAAGCTGATCGAGTGCATCCACGAAGTTTGGCTTCTCGAACGCCCGCTGTACTAATTCGTCCTCACGACGGTGCCGCTCCTCCACGACTGCGACGATAATGTCGTGCTTTCCGGCAAAATGGCAATAAATCGAGCCCGGGCTTAACCCTGACTGTGTGACGATGTCCTGCATCGTTGTCTTGTGGAAGCCGTGTCGTGCAAAGCACGCGAGCGCGGCCTCGATGATTTGGCGCCGCCTGGTGTCAGCCCTGGCTCGCGATATTCTAGGCATCAGTGGATGCGACAGTTGCAAGGGCGGTTCGGTAAAACGAATACCCCCGCATCTTGTGCGCCTTGGGCCCGAAGTAGCGGGCGCGATAGTCGTCTGCCCCGAGGTCCTCCAGCAGGCGCAAGCCACGGGAATGCAGGCATCTCGGTAAGGCTTCGGGGGCCATCCCGAACGTCCACGGCTCGCCTGCACTGGCGACCGCCATGAGGATATTGCGGGCGCCCTCGAAGCGCGCCGGATCGGCAAGGACATCGCGGTGAATGTAGGTAAATATCAACGTGCTTCCACTCGCGAGCGTTCCGACCCAAGACAGTGCGGAAGCAACGGCATCGGCCGTCAAATAGTTCGTAACCCCCTCCCAAACAACTGTGGTGACGATCCTCGGATCGAACCCCGCAGCGCTTAGGACCTCGGGCAGTTGCCCGCGATCGAAGTCGATCGCGATCGAGATGACACCCGACCTATCGGCCGCGAGCGCCGCGATGCGCCGCCTCCTCTCAGCGGCCGTCGCCGCGTGATCGAGCTCGAACACCGGCAGCTTAGCGAGAATCGGCAGCCGCCAAGCGCGACTATCAAAGCCCGCGCCGAGCACGAGAAGCTGTTGTGATCCGTTCCTGACACTGTCTGCGATCCAATCGTCGATCAGCCGCGTACGTGCCACGGCCGAAGTGCGTGCACCCGGCCAAAAGCGGTCGATCACCCCTCGCAGGAGCGAAGCGAGCATCGGGATCGCCGACCATCGCACGACACGTCGAAGGGGGGCGCTGACGAACGTGGCGGCGAACGGATCGTGGAACAGCCTTTGCCCTGCCGGCCGTGCGGATTCGATTGCGCGGAAGAGCGCCATGAACTCGGCAGTCCGACTGAACTGGTGTGGTCGCATGTTGCATCATAACAGAATGTACATTCTGTTTACGCCATGCGTCTGTGCTTGTCAAGCTGTCTCTGGCCGATGGCGTGGCGGCAAGTCTCTGGAGTTCATCTCCGTGAGGGCGGTCCTGTTCAAAATACCGAAGATTGCCTTGCTCGTTGTGCATCCGCGCCTCGCAATCGGCAGGCGCCGACGCTGGAGCAGATCCGGCGGGCGGCAGCACTTGGCGTATTCGTGATTGATCGTAACCGGTGTGAGGCCCACGTCGAAGGCTAGCCACGCGTCGCTGCCGTAGCGGATCGGCATCCAGTATTGGCGCTATGGCTTCGACGACGGCCGACATGTCCGTGTATGCCTTACGCAGGAATGTCTTAACCGCTGGTCCCTTCCTCGTTGGTCCGAGCAGGGGAGATGTCCTTGATCGTCGACGGAATGGACGAAGATGAGCAGGAACAGGCGGTAGTTGATGCAGTCCGTGTTGGGCAGGGGTGCCCCGCTGACATTCGCAACTGCATCGCGGCATAGAAGCCCCAGCAGCAGGGACGTGCGTCTATGTCGCGGTTCGGCTTACGCGGGTAGATGGGTTCGAACCGGTCGGGTGCCGTCGATAGGGTGTTGCTGATGTCGTGGCGCACCGCGACGGCAGAGATCACCGCAAACTCTGGGGTGCCGCCATGGTTGAACGCATCTGCCCTCGATGGCGAGCAGCGGACAGATGCATCCGCGCGGGTCGAACGAGACTGGCCGGCCACGATCGCGGTGACACGTTCTTCGAGCATTGAGAGGTTGGCGGCCGCGGGCGTCGGTCAGCCGGTCACGAAGGTCAAGCTGCTCGTCACTCTGAAGGACCACCTGGCGGAAGCGTCCTGCCGAGATAGACGGCGACCGGCCCGGTCAGCGCCATGCCGCGCAGCTCACCCGGTGATATCAGCCGTGCGGCGACGATCTCGCGGTTGTCCACCTGTAACTCAGGCAACCGATCCAGTCGTAACTCAAAGAAATGCACCCGGTCTCGTCGTCCGTCCCAGAAGCCGCAGGCGTCTCCCGCCGCGATCAGCGGGTATGCGCCGGCAAGGCCGATCTCCTCGGCCATCTCGCGGCGGGCCGCTACTTCAGGCGTCTCACCGCGCCGGACAGTGCCGCCCGGGAAGTTCCACTCGATCCGATACGACGAGCGCACCAGCAGTAGCGCCCGACCGACGTACACAGCCACAAGCGCGCCCTCATGCGGCTGACGCCGCAGTCGCCACCAGATGCGGGCAAGCGGGAAACCAAGGCGGAATGCCGTCCGCCAGGCAGCATCGAGAAGTGTAGAACGTCGTCGCCCAAGGTCTGACACGGACTAACCTCTACCTCTGTCGGTAAGCGGAACAGCTATCGCTGGGACCGGATCTCGGGGGCCGTTACTAGACCGCTAGGTGCCCGGAACACGCCGGCTTTGTAACATAGCTCGCCCGCGCTGCCGACCGGAGCGCAACCAGGGCTCGGTTTTCGGCTTTTGCCTGACTCGGCTTGGCAGCGCAGACCCATAGGGTGATTACGACACCGGCGTGACAGGCCAGGAGGTTAGTAGCAAAACCAATGATGAGTTGACACTGTTTGAATGCAATAGGAGCTGTGAGCCCTGCAAAAGTGTCAACCAAAAACATATCCCGCCTTCGTGTTCGGAATCTGCCTCTTGCACAGGGCACCCGTGTTGCGTCGCAGCACGTTGAGCTGACACCAAAAGATGAGGATTTGAGCTTGCAATGCGGCCCATGATCGGAATAACCCGACGGTAGCACAGAAAATCAACTCACAGAGGTCCCCTCATCGACTATCGACGATTCGCGGGGTGACGTCAGGTCGCTTTGGATTTCCGGTAGGACAGCCGTCGCTCGCAGCGTAGGATGATCTTTGCCAGCAAAGATCCCCCTGCATCAGTGCGAAGCGAACACGCTTAGCAGTATCGCCAGCAACACAGCGCCGGCCAATCCGGCAATGAAAATGATACGGCGCCCTGACGTGCGCAGGATAATTTCGCCGCCGCGCGCCTTTTCGGCCGGGTACGGCCGCGACTGGTTTGTCGGTGGCGACGTCGGGTCGGTGTTGCTGGCCATGCGAGAGTCAGATACGCGACCGCATGGTCGCGGGCGAGCGCTCTGTCGCCCCCAATCGCCAATGGCGCACGCGCCGGCGCGGTGCAATGACCCATGCGGCGGGCGCTGCCAGAATGAGACTCACCACCACGACCGTCGGAATCGATATCACCTCCTCGCCGCGCAGGATGGGCAATGTCAGCACCACAATGAGGCCTGTGCCAAAAATCACGGCATTTGTCATGGGGTAGATTAGCGCGGCAATTGCCGCGCGTGTCTTGGTTTCGGTTTGCATGGGACCACCTTTCGGGTTCCATTGTTCTTGCCGAATCAACTCGCGCCGGGGACCGTGGTTCCGTGCGACTCAGGCCGACGGCCCCAAGCGCGACACTTCTCGCCGCGCGAAAGATCGAGAGCGTAACCCGGCGGTCTACAACCTAGTGCGGCAGAGTGAGCCACTCATTCGCCGTCGAGACACTTCAAGGCCGGACCGCGCTATGAAAGCTGCCCACTATCGCGATGCAGCAAATAGTCGAGGTAGCTGCGTGCGATGCCACATAGTCTAGAGGCCCCGTAGTTTCACCTCAACAAACTAGCGATCGCCGCCACTAACCTTTCAGGGCAAGTGGGTTTTTGAATGATCTTGCACCCAGGCCATTCTGCCAGTATCTCATCAGTTACAAGTTGTCCCGTGTAGAGGACGAATGGAACTCCATGCTCCGCGAGCCGCGTAGCAACTGGCGCAACGGTTTTCGACGAGAGACGGATGTCGAGGACGGCGGCTGAAATATTCCCATTAACTAGGGGAAGTGCTTCGCTTACTGTCCGACACGGACCGACAACTTCCGCCCCCGCGTCGGTTAGCACCGCCTTCAGTTCTGCCGCGATGAAGAATTCGTCCTCGACAACCAGCACGCGCATATCCGTCAGTGCTAGCGCCGGTCCAGCTCGCGCCATCATCGCAGCCCCTATGTCTGCGGGCGCAAAATCATCTGGACCGCAATGGCAACGATCCACGTCTTTGCGCGTAACGAAAGGAGAAGCGACTTGATCCAACAAAGTTCCGTTCGGACACGCAACAAACATACAAACCGCGAGTTAGAGCCTTCAGTCCTAGCCGCTTAGGCAGACACTGGGCCGCGGCGGGATCGAGCTGGCGGAATAGGCAGTGCTTCTCGGCATTGATTTACAAGAAGAGCGACGCCTCGAGCTGAAATTTGGCGATGGACACAGGAGAAGTGCGGGCGAACGCGGCCAAGAATCCACACCGCTGATGATTTGCTGTCGGCCACTATAGCGCTAGAAGCGTAAGAGACTCTCATGCCCCGTGAACGCGCCATCACCTTACGCGACCTCGACGGCAGGCTCGATGTCCTGTCCGTCGAGTGCGATAAGTGCGGACGATTCAGTCGTTATCACCTCGACTGTCTTATTGAGCGCTACGGGATAGACGCCAAGCTATTCGACTGGTCAGACGAGGTCACAGCGGATTGCCCGCGTAAGCAAGCGAAGAATTTGAACGATGTGTGCGGGGCGCGATGCCACGATCTTCCGAAGGCGGTTTGACCGCTTGATCTTTACAGGGCACTCATTCGCCGAACACCTTGGACACGGGGTCGCCCGTGTTCCTCGCTTTACACGGCGAACCGTTCGCGGACCGATACCGAGCGTCCGCATAGCCTCCTTGCTTGAGGCGCCGCACGCTCGCACGGCCTCGCCGACTGACGCTGGGCCATCCTAGTTGGAGCCTGTCCATGCGGCTACCGGGACGCCCACCGTTCTTGCAGGCCGTCGGACCGCGGGTAAGCGCGTTGCAAAGCACGAGGCTTGGCCGCAGGAATGATTGGGGAACGTTCGAAAGGTCTTGCCGCGCGACCGCTAAAAAATGAGGAAATCTCGGTGCCCATTTGACCAATTCGTTGGCGCTGACGACGTCATCGAATGACGCGTCTATCACGACACTGCGGGCGATCGGATAGGCCTGGACGCGTTTGTGGAACGCAGCGTATTTGTACTGCCGTATGTCTACGAGAGGCAACCCATAAAAAGCCCCGGCATGATTCACTCTGACGCCCTTAAATTCTCTTTTGGTATTGAAAGATCTGATCACGCCCATGGTCGTATGCGAGGCGTGCCATCGCCAAAGCAATCGGCAAAAGCTCTCACCGTGATCGAAAAGCTCGGTCAAGCGACGACCAGACGATTGGTGGCCGCGACGAAGCTTGGCGGTAAACATTCCGGGCAAAAGGCGCCGACGATGGTTCCTGTTGAAACTCCGCTTTCCGTCAAGAGGCCGAGGTCTTCCGCTGTATTTCAGTTCAGCGCTGCGTTCAAATTCGGTCCGAGGCAACCAACAAGCCGCAAAAGCGCTTGATAGTTACAAGTCGTTGCAACACCAGGCGGATCTCCCACGACGGATATCCTTTTTGCTCACTATTCACAGCCTTCACATTCTTTGGGGTGTTCTTTTTGCCATTTGCCAGAGCGTCGACTTAAAGTGCGATGCGTTATGTCTATTTTTTGCAACTTAAAATCAAATCATAAGATTGAGGCTTTCTAGCGGTTGTTCCAGTAGAAACGGGGGGCACTAATGTTGACGGCAAATCCCGGGCTTGAGACGGCGAAAGCCATATTTACATTCCAAGTCGCCTCCGCGCGACGGCGGATAGAGCAAATTGATTTTGATACCGCAGAAATCAACGAATTCGTCTCACAAATTCGCCAAGACTCGTTGACGGCTCAGGTACTTACAATCTATTCGTATTTAGATGACAAAATCCAAACTATTCTATCGCTTCAGATGCGCTATCTGGAAAGCGAAAATGCGCGGAGTCGGATCTTTGGACCCCGTGGCCCTCTTAGCAATTTCAGCTCTCGCGTTCTCGTCGCATATCATCTTGGGTGGCTTTCAAATCGACAACGACTGCGTCTCGACGCCTTTCGCAAACTCCATAACGTCTTCGCCCAAAGGGCCTTCGAGGTTTCTCTGGCCGACAATTACGTGGCCGATCAACTCAGAATCATCGACTATGGTCCAACGGGAATATTCGAACGTACAAAGGAAAACGCTGACGTTGCTTCCTTCTCTCCAAATTTGCTCTGCAATCTGATCGTCCTCACCATTCACACGATGTATGAGCTAATTGTTTTGCCAATTGCGCTTACATATCACTTGGATCCAAAGCTGATCGTGATTCCTCGGGAAAAACAACCCGCGCTTCTCGAGCGAGTGGAGAGTGCTTTAATTGGGTCGCTCCTGATTGCTGGGACTACTCAGTAGAAATGTCTCTCAACGTGGATCTACGCCTGTCCGAGGGTTGGAAAGGCGATGCCCGTCCGCATCGTCGAGAAAGTTCCGGCAATCCCGGGCTTCGGCGCGATCGAATGAGACGCATTCGGGTCTGCGGCAAACGATAGCGGCGCGCGCCCGCCACATCTCACGTGGAGAACACCAATTCGATAGTCAGGCTCCGCGGCGTCCTGTTAGGAGGCGTTTGCCCTACGTTAACAAATCGCTGCAGCTGTAGATGGGCCGGGATGGAGCCCTGTCGTATTCGATATTGAGCACCGCGGGTTCACCGATGAGGTCGCGGAAGATGATGGCGCCCGCGGCGTCACAGCTACTCTTGGCGACCCTCAAGGATCCACGTGTACGGTCCGCCCTCAGCACCCACGGCAGATGCCCTGGAGTTTCTTCTTGAGATCCGCGTCGATCTTCCTCATTGCCTGATCGGCCGAGCTGTTCTCCCGGATGTCTTGGGCGTCCTGGACAGTCGGTTGCCGATGACCTACCGGAGCCTGCAGTAAATCACGTAGGCTTCTATCACCACCCTGCGCGTGCGCGCCGAGCAGAACAATGATCAAGGGCAACAGCACAAGGATGACCACAATCGAGCGCATGATTGCCTTCTTTTCGACCCGTGACATACTTAAATGCAACGAAACAATTACGCTCCTTAAAATCGACGCGCTCGATCCGGCGGGATACCCCTGCAGCCCGTTGGTTGGATGTCCTATGCAGCCGGCACTTCGCCAGCTGCCTGGCTTTAGATGCCTGCTGCCTGTTTCTACTGCAAGTGGGAATCCAATCATCAAATAGATAATGAAAATTGTGCGTCGCTGGTAATAGTGGCAGCAGGTTATGCCAATAATATATCTCGGTGCATTCATACGTTCCGGAAGCAACCGGGGGCGTCCGCTGCAGGTGGCGGACCGAAGGGGGAAACCTACGCACGTCCGGATGTGCATCGCCGAAGGTACGCAGGTAAATATTTGGCTGCGAATCACATGGCACGGTTACGCCCGAGCATGTTGCGCACTACCATAGTATTGGAATCATCAAGGAAAGTAGAACATGTCGCCGTTCCCGCCAATCACGGAATCACGCGGAGAGGGGCCTATGCGATGTCGCGAATGGCTCGGCGGGCTCCTGCGCTAACCATCAGGGTCCCGCCTGAGGGGCGCGTCGGGCGATCCTGACAGCAGTTGACGGTCAAGGCCGATTGCTGCGCGGGCTCCTGTCCGGGTAACGCCATCGCGACGATGGCGTGGCCCAGCGCGTGATAGGCGACAATGCGCCGTTATTTAAAGCGGGTTCCGCTCGATTTGATGCACTCCCCGACCGTTTATGACCCCACTGTCTGTGTTGACGGTCGCACGGGTGTTGCCGGCGATGGCGGCTCTTCTCCTCGTCGTTCCGAGTTAGATGTGGTCATCGATGACAAACTCGCAAAGTGCGCGGCGACGCTGTAGTCCCGCGCCTCCAGAGTCTTCTCAAGCCGCGCCACACCCTGCGCGCCAGTAGCCGCCGTAGTCACGAACCCAGCCTTCCGTGCGAGAGATACTACCTTCTCGTTGGTGGCCAAGGTCTCGCTGAAGAGCCGGCGAACGCCAGCGGCGGCCGCGCGGCATTCGAGTTTGGCGAGCATCAGCTTGGCGAGTCCTTTGCCCTGCCAGAGCTTCGCAACTGACACCGCAACCTCGGCTGACGACAGGTCGGCCATGCGCACATAGCGCGCCTCACCAATCACGGTCTCACGACCATCCACAAATACTTCGGCAACGAGTGCAACGTGGTTGGCATAGTCCACTTGCGTGAGCTCCCGCAACAACTCGGATGACGGCTCACTTACGGGGTGCATGAACCGGTTGCAACGAGCGTCAGCGGGGAGATCGTGGAAGAAAGCGGCCATAAGCTCCCGATCCTGTGGCAAGACCGGTCGGATGACGATGCGCTCGCCATCGGGCAGGTAGATCACGTCAATCAACTCCGCAGGATAGCGATAGATCTGGTAGGTCATCGCATCAAGCCGCGCGGCACCACCATCAGCTTTCAAAAATCAGGCACGTGCTCGTGCCATGAGCGAGCAAGCGCCCCTTGCCGTCTGTGAGGCGACCTTCGGCAGTGCCAACCCGGCGACCGCAATTCAACACAATGCCCTCCGCCTTGATCCGTCCAGTTTCTGGTATAATGGGTCGCATGAGTGAAATCTTAAACTCGACTGTCGTCTGCGCGAAGCGCCTATCGAGCGTCGACTGCACAGCTAGTCCCATGCAGCTGTCGAGCAAGGTTGCCGTAAGACCACCGTGCACGGTGCCGTAGGGGTTAAGGTGGGCCTCACGCGGTTCCACGGTGACGACGACACGTCCCTTTTCGACCTCAGTCACGTCATACCCAAGGGTCTGAGCGATCATATTGAGGGGCAGGGTTCCATCGACGAGTCCCCGCACAAACTCCAGTCCGCTCATCTCCTTCTGCTGACCGACACTGACAGTTCCGTAGGTTTTGCCGGCGATGGGGATAGGCATCGGCGTTCTCCCTTGTGTCCTCACTGTAGGCCGAGCATCGCGATCAGGCACTCCGTTTCATGCCATCGTTAACTCGTTAGCGAAGCAATCGCGTCACCTCAGCGTCACCCGATGCGGTGCCCACAGCGCCTTTCATCTAGGCCCGGCTGCGACCGCGCGCCACCCGATTCCTGATGAGCTGCTTGCCCTGGACGATCGGTTGATCGAATAACCCGCGGGAGACTGGGATCTTTGTGTCGGCTTTCAAGGAGCGGCCTTGCTGTTTGCTGCAGCGCGCAAAAGGTCCGTGTTGGCAGTTCCCGGCCAGCGGTCTCTTGGGGAGAAATGTCACTACCTTAAAGATGGTGTGTCAATTCAACCGGAAACAGCAATAGGGATGAGCAGCGCGGTCCTTGTTCTCGAGCCCGGCTCCACTGTCGCCGACGCTTCACCCACCTTTTGGGTTGCCGCGATTGGATCTATCGCCTATTCTGCTTCCGGATTCGGCGGGTCGCCTGCGGATTACTGTCTCCACAGTTTTTGGGGTTCAGCGTCAAAGACGATCTCGTAAACTGCACCCGTAGACAATAACAAAAGGCAAACGGTCCGACACACCGCTGCTGTAACGGTTGTATCTTCTCTTATCCAAATTGGAATTGATCGGACGCATAAACTCAGGTCGATCAATTTGATCGTGATGAGCATTGCTATCGTTCGATTTGTTCCATGATCCCCGTCGACCCCAAAGAGGTGCGCACCCAACTACCGAGGGGAAAATACAGGGAGTTTACGGGAGCACTACCTCGTCGCCACCCGCTACACACCCGTAAGATCGCAATTGGCGGCCGCTCCGAGCGGCGGCATAACCGGTTCGCTCAGGGCGACTGTACGCGCCTTGATAGTCATCGGTATTCAGATAATAACCTCGGTGCGTAAACGATCAATGACCCCGGCGGTGGCGCGTTGAGCAAGCGATCGCATAGCATAAATTATGAAACTCAAACGTCACCTGATTCTGGCTCACAGGATAGCAAGCCAGAAATGAAGATATATTCAGCGCCGGAGAAATGGCTGCGCTCTTGAGCCTCCCGGCTTGGTCGGCGACCGATGCCATACCGGCGAAAACGCACAACAAGCCGGGTCGTAAGCGGTCCTATGGCACAAGAAGACAATGTGCCTGTTAGGGTGGAGATGAAGTTCTACCGGGGCGCCGCCGGCTGATCGATTTGCTATGTGTCGCAATATGTCGACATTAGTTGGCGATGCTGAGAAAGCGCTCCTCGGGCGGTCTGTTATGGAGTGCTGTGTCACCAGGAAATGGGTGTGCCTCATGGCCAATCCATGTGAATGTTATCGGCTTGTCCACCCCGCGGGATGGCGGTCGCATCTCCTAGGGGCGCGCACGCCGCGAGCGTGCGGCTGAATCAATCTCCTTTATAGACTAGGGAGGAGAGTGGTGGCGCTGGTGGCTGAAGAGCACGGCCCGCCACCGCCATGCAAGTTCAACGCCCAGGTATGCCCCGTGGCTTCGAAGCTCCTTCCGCGAGCATTGGATCATGACCGAGCAAGAAATCGAACACGTCGCCAAGGCGATTTATCTCGTACGCGTCGCGCCAAGGCGCTTTCCGAGAAAATGGGATGAGTTGCCGGTCGAGGCTCGTCGAAGCTTCGAAAAGGATGCGATCGCCGCGATTGAGGCGCTTGACGAATTGAGAGGACTGGCATGAATGGGCTTGCTCGCGTCGGTTGGATCACGGTTTGGCCGATATCAAGATTTTCGAAATGGTCTTACCCCGACGCCGGACCACCCGAAATTTCCAATGCCAAGCCCGCGTTCATCTCCCAGTGCGGCCTTGCTCGGGGTTTCGTATGGGCCTCACCGCGCTCTCGCTCGGGGGATTCTCTAAGGTAGTCCTCTCATGCTTTTCTAGCCTTTTTCAAAGCCAGCATGCCACCAACTGCCCGATGATCAACCTCCTGCTGCAGATCGCCGCCAATGACTCTGGAGTCGTCAAGCGCCGCGACCAGGTACGTGAAATTGGACTCGGAGGCTTTCTGGCCTACTTACCCGCTCTGGCCCCGCAGGCTATTGGATCTGATCCCGAGCGATGAGCTCGGTCCCCTCGTAGTCCCTGAGCAGACCCAGCGACCTGCCCGCGTACGGTGAAACCAAGCGGCGAGCCAGCAAGGCAGGACGAAGGTGCGGGACAATCAAGCTGCTCCGCAGCGAGAGCCTCGGTCTTTTCATAGCGTTCCATGAACGCCTTCAGGTCTACGCTGTTTCGCTCCCACACTTACGTTCGCAAGCCACAGTGTTCAGTTACATGCCACGGCGGGGCCGTCCGCCCCTCAGACCCGGCGCACGTTGGTGCGAAACCAGGCATTTGCGATCAGTACAATCGATCTTGGCGAAGCACGTCGGCTGCCGGCTGAGCTTCTTGCTCTCGCCCACAGCTGGATCGAGCGAGTTGTCGGGTACCCAAGGTGCGGGATTGCATCCCGGCAGGCCTATCAAGCCATCGTGATTTTGTTATCCGTTGCGGCCATATCGCTCTTCCAATCGGACGGATCGGCCCGACAGTCGTCGCATGCCGGTCCTCCCCACCGCTTAAGGTAGCGACAATTTGACTGTGGGTGGTTCAAGGGCATCACCGAGACGGAAGCTGCCGATATACGACTTTTGCACAACCAACCGCTATCGCGGGTGCCGAGCCACAATTCCTACAATCTGAAACAATGCAAAGACCTGCTCGGAAAAGTTGAGAATCTTTGCGATTCTGCCGTCGAGTATGACGAACGACAGGGCAACTCATTACCGGTCATGTTATCTCGTTATCTCGCGCGCAGTGACGATGCTTGCCCCACCGAGGCGGCACTGCAGTGCTGCACATCGATGTCGGAGAAGCCAGCCTTAAGCCAACTCCTATGCTCGCGTCCCGTGTAGGCCTGCTCGCGTCATGCACGCTGAGAACGCGATATACATCTGCCGCTTGCTTGCGCGCGCTACATTCTTTTGGCAAAGTCTCATCGCTAGGGGGAGGGGCGTAGAACTACGGGTTTCGCTCCGACAGAATCAGCAAGTCGCATCAGCAAACTTGCGTCTTTCGTGCGCCAACGGCTAGCCCCAAATCTCGGTGCGGAGTAGCTGGATCCTCCCCCCTTCGGAAGGACGATGCCCCTGTGGGCAACGCTGCGCAACCGGCCGGCTCCACTTCACCGGAATGTCGTGAACGCGCCCGCCGTGGGACCATAATTGGGATCAATTTGTTACAGTTCGGTTACAACGGGGCTTCAAACAAATGATTTGGAATGCAAAACGTTCTGGGCAAGACAAACAGACTCCCGGGACGTCCAGTCGAGATGTCAGTCGGGAAAATCAATTCGCTGTCAATCGGTCGATCGCCAGGGCGGGTAACGTACTGGCTCGGGTCAAACGCACGCTCGCTGCCCCGCGAGTCTCCGAGTCTCGGGCCCGCTTGCCATCAATTTTGATTAATACCATGCCGAAATCGGGCAGTATCTATTTGTCTAGGATGGTGGCATCGAGCCTCGGAATCGAGTTTTCGCTAAAGCCATTGGCCCATGGCTTTTTTCCGACGTATTTCATGATACCAGACGCCCTTGAGCGGTTTAGTGGAGGCGATGTTGTGCGGCAGGAACATTTCGATGCGAGCCCAATAAATCTCACATTGTGCGGGCGGAACATTGACCGCATGGTCCTGCACGTACGTGATCCACGGCAAGCGATGCTTTCTTGGACGCATCACGTCAACCGCCTTCTCAAGCTGCATCCAAACGGCATAAATTTCACAATTCACCAACCGCCCGACGGCTTTCTCGATTGGCCCTTCGATGACCAGCTCGACTGGCATATCGATCGCCACCTAGTGTCGCTAGTCGCATGGTTGCGCCAGTGGCTGGTAGCGGACCAAACTAAACCGTCTCTCAAGATCTTATGGACGACCTACGAGGAGCTCGTGAACGATGAGCGAGTTCTGTT
>Ga0126371_10002341_pt1 | contig 16304 bp, 20 predicted proteins | sample PanSoiMetaPlot_4_FD_110145 | JGI IMG/M metagenome (GOLD analysis project Ga0126371, IMG submission 110145) | Tropical forest soil microbial communities from Panama - MetaG Plot_4 | ecosystem: Environmental > Terrestrial > Soil > Tropical forest > Bulk soil | place: Panama | collected 2016-02-17 | reverse complement strand
TCACACAGTAATCGGAGCAGATAACAGTCCACAAACTATAACGGCCAGCAGCGCTGTCGCAGACTCTACAATCGGCATGACAAGAGGCATCGGAATAGCACCAAAGACGGAAGCTAGAATGGCAGCCGATGCCGTACCGGCCCTTGGAACACTGACTGCCGAGCAGCAAGGCGTACCACCAAGCACTCCAGAAGATGAGCGACTGCTTGACGCCATTCTTGCTCAATCGTCAACTCAATTCAAGCCCCCCGACTTCACAATGCCAGGACCGACTCCTAACCAGTCAGCAATGACGCACGAAGCGCCAGCACCCGAGATAGTCGAGCCGTACATTCGCAACGTTATCAAGGCCGTCAAAGCGTTCTCCGAGGGCGGCTTGCAAAGAACGGCTGAGGAGTTTGGCGTGCAGACGCCAGTATGGTCGCAAGAACTTGGCAGGTTTCTGACCAGAGAAGAAGTGAATGCCGCACTTGGGGTTATCAATCCACTTGCCGGAAAAGCTGCGACCAATCCAGTTGCCGAACTCCTCGCACTCCGTGAAAAGACAATGGAGAAAGCCGCTACCGTTGGTCGCGATCCTACGACGGGTCGCTTTGTCAAGAAGGCTCCGGTTGAGCCGCAGCTAGGGCTCGAGCCGCCTTCGCCCGAATCGCTGGTAAGGGTTCAGCCGAAGGCGCCTGAGCCCGAGCCTGTTGCTCCTGCTGCATCGGAGCCCGCCGTTGCCGCTCCCGCCCCCGCGCCTGCTGTCACTGCTACTGCCGCTCCGGCTCCAGCCACGCCCCCCGCCGTTGCTGCCCCCGCTCCGCCCCGTTTGACTCAAACAGCTCCTGCTGCTGCACGGCCTGCTGCTCCTCCCGCCCGGCCTACCGCTCCTCCACCTGTTCCACCGAACATCCCACCCTCGCCAGGCTACGTAGTCGCGCCCGGCGCTGCTCTACCCAAGCAAGCCACAGCGAACCTAGGAGACTATCTGCGTCTCGGCACAAGGGCGACAGGCCCAATCGACCGTTTTGCTGGAAGGACTGGCCTCAGCGAAGCTGCACTCGACAACCTGCGAGACACGCTTCACGGCAACTCTGGAGCAACCTCAGAGTCAACAGCAATTGCAGCCGCTCAGCATGGCCACGTGGAGACGCCAGACTTCAGTTTCAAAGTACAGAATTCGATACCTCAAGTCCAGCAGTTAACACGCGGCGTTCCGGGCTTCGACAAATACCTTGAAATGTACGACACACTCGACGACATCCGAGCGCAGAACGCAAAGTTCGCCGCACAGGGCACGACAACAGGGCCTATTCGCGTGCGTGGTGTAACCGAAGCCGACGCGTTGACTGCCATCAGCAACGCAGAACGTGCCAACCCAACGCTTCCACAATGGCGTGGGCTCTACCGGCAAAACATAATGGAAGCTCGCCGAGCTACATCACAAGGCGAGTACGCAATCATGACACCAAAGGAGCTGGCAGAAGCAAACTCTATGCATCCCAATGAAGTCCCATGGAAGAAGCGGGACCTTGGCCCGGATACGACAAACGTTCTCGGCGAGCCCATACAACGCCCGAACGCCTTCGATGCAGGAACTGTTCACGTACGAGACGTGACGCGCCGTTACCTAAACAACGTAGCCAAAGGCACAACCGTTGACACCATTCGCTCAGCGCCAAGCGGCAGAGACATGTTCACTTTCGTTCCGGCAGGAGAGAAGATACCGCCCAGCATGGAAAGCCGCGTAGTGCGGTTCAAACGCCGAGGTGTGACTGAGCGCTGGGTAGCACAGAGCAAGGTCATGGCGGACGTGCTCAACATGGACCCGTTCCACTTCTCCACAGGCATGGGCGAGTGGGCACTCTCTGCACCTCGACGACTGTTCACTTACTTCACAACCGGACCAGGATCTCCACACTTCTCGACTATCGACATGATACACAACTATGCCATTTCGCAAGTAACTGCTGGCGGCGCCGTCAAGGGCAGAGGGCCGCTGCGTTTGATCCCATCAGCTGCACGAAGCCCTGTGAGTGCGCTCGGCATACGACAGGCATTAACTGGCGCAGGCTGGGGACCGGCAGTCCCATTCACAAGAGGGCTTAGAAGCGGTCCGGCAGGCAAAGGCATCCGCGTTCTACCGCTTGGGCCAGGCACGCTGCCATACTCCATCGCGTCGCGGCTAGTGCCAAAGCTAGCGAAGCAAATCTCGCTGTCGCTTCAGAGCACAAGCTCCAAGTGGCTACGAAACTTTGTCGGCGATCAAACGGTGAGCCACCTTGCAACTGTTCTGGCCGACACATACGCGCGCAGTACAATCGCTGAAGCCGAAGCCAGAGGCCTGCACTCCGGGCACTTCATGGGCAGAGACGCGGATCGCATAGCAGCTAACAACATGTGGCAACAACACATAGACAGAATGATAAGCAATCCTGCAACACGCACTGTGGGTAAACTGTGGGCAGCATACAAAGAGCTACTCACATCGGTTCACGGCTCCGTGCAGCTCGCTTACATTCAACGCAACATGGGCCGCAAGAGCCTAGCAAACATGAGCCGAGGAGACAGAATCACTCTACTAACCAAAGAAGCAAACGAATTGGTGGGTAATCCCTTAACCACCGGACAGTACTACACAACGACACATGGAGGAACCAGACCAATAGTGCCAGACACTCCCCAAACCCTCGCAGGACAAGTTGGCGCGCCCCTTGCAAAAGCGTGGGTTGCAGGCAACGCATTCATGCGGACCGCTAGTCCATGGCACAACATGATTCTACAAGGCGGCAAGCAGTTCGGTGTAGCTTTCAAGAATAACCCAACTGAGTTTGCGCTGCGGGCATTCGCCTACAGTACACTACCGGCAGCAATCGGCTATCTCATTGCAGCACGCGCAGGCAAAGACCCAAACGGCGTTCCGTACGTTTGGCATATGATGAACGGACGTAGCGAATACGACAAGTCAATGTACCACTACATTCCGATACCGGGACTTCCTGCGGACCAAGGCATCGAGCTGCCCACAACATTTCAAGAGAACACGTTCATGAAACGAGGGGTAGAAGCAGCGCTGGACCACATGTATGGAAATAACATCTGGACCAAGCAGCAAGATTTGCAGGCAGCCATAACAGCACTACTCGACGTGGCTGTGCTACCTCCATCAAATCCGCTAATCAGCAGTGCGTTTGAACTCGCGGGAGTAGCAGCGCCACAGAACGTTGGAGCGTTCCTACCCAACTGGATGTTCTCCGGCCTTGGACAAAACACTAGCAACGTTGACGTAGGCGGCGACATCTACATGCGCAGATCAAACCCGTTCGACAAGAACAGGACGCACTCGCAGACTATGGAAAGCACCATACGCGCTCTCGCACCTACGCTCTCCGACCTAGGCTTCGCTGGATACAACGCCTTCATGCACACTCCAAGCGAAGATGGAATACTAGCTGCAATAGGCAACGCATTCAAGCAAGCAGGGCGAATAGAAGCACAGCGTGAACCCATACTCAGAAACATCATGGAGACAAACAAGCCTCTGCTTGGCTACACAAGGCTCACTGCCGAGCTATTTGCTCGCGACAGAGCCATTCAACAACTAGATTCGTTCTTCAACACCTACGGCCTGACTGGAGAAACGCACATTGGGGCAAAGCCAGCGAGCAAGGAAGGCGGAGTAATAGCCCAGAAGGTGGTAGGCGACCCGTTCCCCAAGAGCATACCTGGAATATCTCCCGGAGTCCCGACCAATCCTCTCTACCTACAATTCGCTAACGAGTTGTACAACAGAACAAGGCACGATGCACTGAGCACTGGCGGTCAAGGCTACAGGTCTATCTGGAACCGTTACAGAGACGCAACCAAAGCGCTCAGGACCATGCAGAACATCGACTACGGGAACATGGTCACATGGCAACGCGACGTGCAGTCACGACCAGATCTGATGAAAGAGCTTCAAGCCGCCAAGATTAATCCAGCGGACCCGTGGGCTGTGCGCAACTACTACGAGCGGCAGCGTCAGAGAATCACTCAAATCATCAATAACGAAATCACAGGGATCGAGGATAGATTCTCGAAGAAGTTCGGACGACCGATTAAAATACAAGATCTCGATCCATACGGAGCACCAGACACTACTGCAAGCTACGTGCCTGAAGCGGTCATCACACCGCCGTGGACAATGGAAAGTGCAACGCAGTAACTCCCCCGCCTTCGCGAGGGCATGGTTTGACTCAAACGGAGTTCGCCTATGGACTGGCAGGTGAAACTTGTGAGATTCCTAATTGAAGGCGGAACGCAAGGCAGAAGACAACAAGACTTAATCCAACAGGCTGGCGGGACCATCAGAGACATGGAAGTAATAGCCTTCCTCCGTCTATTAGCAGCAGGTAAGAAAGCACAGAAGTACGTCTTGCCTGGCCAAATCGCAGTGTGGCGCGCCACTAAGCTTATAGAAAAGCTAGACTAGGGCCTGCGTCTGGTTTTCCATTGGTCTTTCATCGGAAGCCAGACGCAGTTTCCCGGTTCGTAATTGCCGTCTACGTCGATACGTTCAATCGAGTAACCAGACGGACGAAATCCCATGTCTTCGAGAAAACTTGCGAAATCGAGCCAGCGCTTGCACACAGTAACGCCGCGGCCACCGTAGTCCTTATAACGCTTATCTCTTGGGTTGTAGCAGCGCTCCTTCATCTTGCGCCAAGTTCTGTATTCCACAGTGCCGTGCCTATCCGTTCTGCATGCGCCATGACGACTGTTCAGCATCCCTGTTTCGATGGCGGCTTCGCGCTGGATGCAACCACACGACTGCGTGTGCCCATTAACTAGACTGCTGGTTCGCACAATAGTGAGACTACCACACCTACAATGGCATAGCCACATGGCGTGACCTCCCGTCGTCACGCTTTCAAGTCCGACAACGAACAACCGTCCGTAGCGATTACCCACAAGATCATGATGCGCCATCGGTCAGCACTCCTGTTTGACTCAAACAGAAACAACTTCCATGTTACTCCAGCGATGTAGTCCGTTCAGGTCTTTCACAAAGCGCTTCGTTTTCTCGTCCCAACTCGTAGGGTAGCTAATCTTGCACTCAGCCGCAATCGACAACGGCTCGGCCGGCCTTCGCTTCCAGGCATCCTGTATCATAATCGGGCTCTCGGCGTACTTCTTCAGGATGCGCAACGCTGTCTTCGCATACTTGACTTCGGCCATTCCAACCAGATTGTCATGGACATTAATCGCCACTCTCGCGTGTCCCTTCGGCCATTCGTCGTCTTCTTCTGCTTGGTACCAGACCTGCACAACCTTATCGCCGATTGTACTCTGCGGATAGAAAGCCACAACAGACTTGGACACTTCATCGTCAACCGGCTGCAACACTCGAAACCTTCTCCCGAGCGCGTTGTACAATGTGCGCTCCCTTTTAAAAGTCGCCTCCTCCTGCGCCCACCAACGCTGTAACTCGGGCGTAATCTTATGATACAACAGAAACGCATGCGATGCTGTATGATACGGCAGGCCAGTAACTTCCGCCAGCTTGAAACGCTCCATTCTATAATTCAGGCCGTGTCTGCACCTCTTGGATATGTAGCGCATCGTTGGCCTGTTGTCTTCGTCCCAGTCCTTCACAGGCACTTGGTCATACGGGATCTTAAACATCTCAGAAGCCAACGCGCGATGGCAGTCGTAGCTACCATCTCGCCTAGCTCTAGCGAACTGCTCTTTCCATTTGGGAATGTCCGCCCTAAACGATACAACCTGAGCTTCCGCCTGCGCCAGATCAAAGTATACGTATACGCATCCAGGATCGGCAACGAAAAACCCTCTAGCCCGCATTGGCTGGTTCTGGATATTCCCACCTTCCCCATTTATCAACGCGGACGACGACAGCCTACCAGGGGCGTTTTGAACTCCGTACTGCTTGAACTCGAACCTGAACCGCCCATCCGGCGACTCCTTCGAGCTGGCGTAGGTGCCGCGGAACTTGTCCTCAGTCTTGTACTTGTCAAGAGCGGCAAGCATCTCTCGCTCGACAGGCCGAGTCTTCGGATGCTTCATGATATGGTCACGGTTGGTCTTGTCTGTTGATATGTTGGCTCCTTGTAGGCCGAGCCGTCCGAAGAACAACTCACGCACTTGACGCCAAGACCCAGGATTTGGAAAGTACGTCGTGTCCTCTACGCAGTCGTGCACCAGTCTGTAAAACTCATTCTCTAGTGCAGCCACATCCTCGTTTATCTCCGCAGCGATCAGCGACTTAACCGATTGATCTACTGGCAAACCATGTATGGTCGCTTCAACTAAATGCGGCTGCGCTCGCATCACATGATCAAAGAAAAACTTACTCAGTCCCTGCTTTTCCAACTCAGCCAACTCCCTCTGAGCAATCGCCCAAGTGATGGCAGCATCCTTGCAGTTGTACTCCCAAAACTCATTTATATCGCCTCCTTCTTTCCAGTAGTCACCTTCGTCCTTGTAATACGGATGATTCGTATACTGGGAAGTGAGATACGCAAGATTATGCGGTAATTGCGGGTAGAGAGTATGATGCGCAAGGAGCGTGTCGAAGTGTATTGGTATTCGAAGCCAATCGCGAAGCCGACACCAATACGCATCGAATCCGCCATTCTGCGCAATGATCTTGTGTGAGTCAAACAGCCGCTGGATCGCCATCCATATCTCATACTCCTGCGACAACGAGAACTTATTTCTCGTAGCGTCCCGGAAATTGATGCACATAGCGCGGTGACCTTGGTTCGCAAGTCCCATGCACGCAGTTTCATTGTTCAATCCTTCGATGTCAGCAGCCACAGGCTTGTCCGAGCGCCGCAGGTCATTTATGAACGCCATCGCCTCGCGATAGGATGGATTGATAATCGCATTGACTTTATGCGGAGCGAACTTACCGGATGCAACTAACCCAACCTTTTGCATATCCATCAGGAATGTGATTTCCGCCTTAGGTTCACGCAGCGGATACGCAGGGTTGTTTGCGCAAACTGCTCTGCCACGGTTGCCGTTCGGCAACACAAGGTCAACCACCGAGCCTCGCCACGAACTAATACCCGACTTCGCAATCACAGCATCAAGGGCATAGTTGCCTAGGAGCACGATCGTTTTCAAGTTCGGTAACTGTGCCAACTCCCAGTGCAACAACTCGTGCCATCGCTGAAGCTCATCGGGGTGCACCTTGTATTTCGTGTCTTCGGCTGTGCTAATCTGATGCTTGATCACGTTGGTCGAATACACGTTGTCCGACCTGAGCCCATAGCGAGCCACATGCTTCCACAACAATTGACCGGACTTCCCAACGAACGGAGCCTTCTTGCGCACTTCTACATCGCCTAATCCTTCGCCAACGAACGCGACCGAAGCGTCCAAAGGCCCACTCGAAACCACTTGCACTTGCAGTCCGGTTGCCTCGGCCAGTGCAGTGAACTCTGCTGTCAGGCCTTCGCTTGCACCTGCCTCTTTCCTGTCACGCATTTGCTTTCTCCACTTGATCTGCAACTTGTTCCATCTTCGCTTTCAGCTCTTCGATCGTTCCCTCGTTCCGCATGTGCACGTCAGCGTTCGGTATCACAAACGGATACACACGCTCCATTCCGCCACGGATGATCTGCACCAGAAAATACCTGCCAAGCTCGCGGCAATCCAGAACACTTGCGCCGTCATCTACGACGATGTACTTTGGCGGCCTGGTCCACTGGTTTGCTCTAGCTACCAAAAGCTTCCCCATGACGCCTGGCCCGTAGTGAAAACGCAGGTGCATGGCTTCAAGGTTCAGAAAGTCGCGAGGCGTCTTCAATAACAACTCTGATAACGGTTCGTCCATCTTGAAGGTGAAGGACTTGCGGCCGTAAAGCGTAGCCAGATAACGCTTCATTGGCGATTCGAACGAGCTGTGCATGGCTGGGCAGTTGCGTCCCCGAAAGATAGACACGAGCAACGCAGCCGCGGTACTTTTTCCACTTCTGGATGGCCCGGTGAATACTACGTACCGTATCGGCCTCATCGTTTGAGTCAAACGACTTACTCCGTTCTATATAGCTAATCACGTCGCTCCCTCCTGAGTGCCAGTGCCATTGCTCTTCGGTCGGCTATAACCAACACATCTAGTCTAGCCCGCGTCACCGCTGTGTAGAAGTTATTCCTATTCAACAAGAACGGTACCGTGCTAGACATACAGTACACGATAGAGCTGAACTCGCTACCCTGTGCTTTGTGCGTCGTGATTGCATAGCCCAATTCGATCTGCTTGCGCGGATCGTAGTTTATCGTCGTATTCAAATAGGCGTTGTACGCTCTGATGGACGGAGGAATTTCAACGTCACGCCCTTCTACCGTCCTCAGCCTTAGAGAGCCGTCTTCCGTATCAATGCTAGCGATGCGTCCTATTTCGCCGTTAAACATGTCCAACTGGTAGTCGTTCTTGACCCACAGAAACTTATCGTTCGCCCGTACAACTAGCGGAAACTCCTTATCGCTAAACCTCGGCAGTCGCAGCAGCTCCTTGCTTCTGTTCAATTTCACCTGGATGGACGGGTTGATCCTCACCGTTCCAACCGGACCCTTGCGCGTTGGCATGATAATCTGACGATCATCACCGGCACACTCAGGATGCTTCTCTATGTGCTTGAGCAAGCTTCTGACTGGCGTGTCGCTGTACCAAACATCGAACCTGCTGTTTCGAAGCGGTATCTGTCCACGCAAAATCCGGTAAGCGTTTCCAACAACTTCATCTCCCGACCTGAAATTATACGATAGCGTAATGGCCGGAAACTTCTTCAGAATCGACCTGAACGGTGGTGCCCCCTCCTCTACAGGCAACAGCTGATTGTCGTCTCCAAAAAACCTAATCACTCCTTTCTTCTGCAATGCTCCAATAAGTTGACGATACAGCTCCGGCCCAACCATTGATGACTCATCAACCAGAATCACAAACTCCTCGAACGGATTGGTGCTGTTTCTCTTCGGCTCTAGCCTTGGAGGAACAACATCGCCGTCTCGATTATAAATCGGATCGTCATCTGGCTGTGGATATTCCAGCAGCTTATGGATCGTCTTCGCTCGTATGCCTGTAAGTTCGAACACACGCTTGGCAGCCCTTCCTGTTGGCGCACATAGGGCAACCTTATACTTCTTAGCAAGCTCATGGTACACGAATCCGAGGACCAACGTCTTGCCAGTTCCCGCACCCCCAGTCACCGCAGCAATGCGATTACTAACATCGCAGCACAACTCGATAGCGTTCTCTTGCTCTCCGCTCAGGTGAATGTCTGCTCCACTCGCTGTTTGACTCAAACTCATCTCGCTAACTCCCTGGTGGCGAGTATGGATCAAAACTCTCGGGAATGACGTGGCTGTCACGCTCCACCCGACTGTGCTCACCGCCTTCCTTAATGATGGTCAAGCGATACACGTATTCGGTAGGAGTGTTGACATCCACGTCATTCAGGTCGTTCGTGCATATGAGCGCCTGCGGCAAAGCATGTCCAGACATTGCACGACTCCAGTACGATCCGTCCTTGTCTGAAAACAGATCACCGGGCCTCAGGTCCCGAACAGGCGTCTTCACAGCAACGATGCGCGCTCTCACAGGCTCGCTCGCTCGGCGCTCCCACATTACGCTACCTCCCTAGATTTCACCTCTGCCACAATTGTTCTCGCCGCCTCTACGAGAATGTTACGCATGAACTGCGCCTGCGAAACACCAAGCAGCCGTGACGCTGCTATAATGTCCCGCTTATCATCCAGTCGCACTCTGACAATAAGCTGAGCCTCACCGACGCGAACGTATTTGTCAAGCCGCAACTGGATGGAGTCAACCATCTTCGTTCTCCCTACTTTCCGCTTCGTCCCTTTCCAGCAATTGCTTCCCACCCTCCGTCAATCTCATATCATTGAGATAGCTTACGAGCATGTGAAACGAGTCGGCTTCCCCAGCAGTACGCTCCACCCAGGCCATTACCGCGTCAGCCTGTTTCTCAATGCTCTCCTGTTCGCTGCTGCTGTAGCCCTGCCTCAATGCCTGAATGATTTCACAACGCACCCAGTTGTTTTCCTCATCCATGTTCCTTCTCCTTTCCCCGCCTCCACGAGGACATGGTTTGACTCAAACGGAGCGCTGCGGAGGGACTAAACCCACCGCAGCGTAGCCTTCGTAACTCTCCCTTTACCGGCCGCGAGCGCCCCGACGACCTCGCACCTGGGTCTCCACTTCCTCCTCTGCCTCCGGCTCCGGCGCTCGCCCACGCACCGGCGCCGCATCCTCTAACGGCTCAACAGAGGCGATCTCTGCGCGCTTGCCGCTGCTCGGATCGCGAGGGTTGATAGTATGCCGAACTCGCAAGCGGGCGCGGCAGCCCATCCAGTCGTTGGGGTCGATCGAGGTTGTATTTGCATCCAACCCGAGCGCTTCGACGAACTTGCGCAAATTGAACAAGGCTCGTCGGTCTTTGCCGTCCCTCGGCCTGATCTGCCGATTCCAGAACAGCGCCGCTCCATCCTCGAAGTCGGATTGGATGTCGGCAGGGATTTCGTCAGGCGGAACCATAAACCTGACGGCGTAGTAGGCGTTGCCCTTGGCGGAAGTGGCAACCTGCACGTCTTGGACCTCCCCGACGTACAGCCCCGGCGGTAACTCCGCCGGCTTCTCGACGTCTGCTAGAGACTCCTCTAGCTCGATAACGTCGAGGCTTTCCTCGTCCTGCACCATGCGGGACTTCCTTTCTTTTTGAGCGATCGGGCAGAATCACTCGCCACTGCTGATAACTCACTGCCCTGAGTATCTCGTTGTTTGACTCAAACTCACCTTTTCTTCAAGCTAACCACGCCAGCCGTAGTCTCCGCCCTCGAAACTTGCTCCTTCAAACTCGGTGTTGGTATCTTCGCACCCTTGTTGTCCAGCCACTGACCATACCAGCTAGCGATTGTCATCTGGCCCTTATCTGGCAGATCGGCGTCAAATTCCACAATAAATTCCGCGTCACCTTTACCGGAGAACATTCGCGTTTTCATCGGCCTTCTCAGTCTGACATTCGACCTCACCGCCAGCTTCCTCACTCCTTGGAGCATTGACATATACCATATTTCGCTGAACCGAAACGTCATGTTATTAACCAACTGCCCCCCAAGCATCACACTGATATGACTGACAATCTCCTTGCCATCCTGAACCACAGTCACCGGATCGGCCTCATGCGCAGTCACGATCAAATGAACCCCATGCTTCGCTGTGACCCTCAATAGCCCAGTCAGCACCTTCAACATCAATGCATTACGCGCACCGTACGCAGCTTGTCCAGGCTCTTCAATCGTCGGCACAAACCGCCTGCTTCCTCCAACGCCAGTTTCTACAGAACGCTGCAAAGCTTGATAAACGAGCGCAGTCGCCGAATCACAGACAACAGTCTCGATCTCCTGGTTATCCGCAAGTATCTGATCCAGTCCGAACGGGTTATCGGACTTTGCATGCTTGAACAGTTCATCCGGCGTCAAGCTTGACAAGTCAGCTACCATAACATCTTTGCGATGCGCTACCGAAACATGCTCCTGGTCACCAAAGCTTAGCCATAGCTTCACACCAGGAGCCGTTGCTGCGAACGTTGTCTTGCCGCAGGTAGCTGCGCCCCAAATGAGTACAGCCATCCTGCGGGTCGCCTCGAGCCCGTTCTTGACCGTGACGGGACCGACCTTAATTGTTTTCATTGCTTCGGCTCGCCGTCATGCTGAAGGTACGTTTGACTCAAACGCAGGGACTCCTCTTGCGTCTTCTGCATCCTCATCTGCAATTTTAGCATGTCTGTCTGCACCACAGCGATCATCTCCAGCGCAACAGCCATCCGATCCAGTCTGTCAATCCCAGTAGAAATAGCATCAGCAATGCTCCCAAGCAGTTCCTCAGTGTCCATCGTGCTCTCCTTCAAATGCGCATACATGCGCTTCGCGTGCTCTACATCCATCTCAGTCTCCCTCGACTGCCATCTCTGACGGACTCATCCTCGCCGTCACCATTTGCTCCCATTGCTCCAACCGCCCCTCGTACGTGTCACAACAAAACGGCAACAACGAACATGGCCTGAAATACCTATTGCACGAATGCGTGTATCTAGGCGCATACTCGTAGTTGTCCTTGTATTGCTCGTATACCTCAGCGGTATGCCTGAACCAGAACGCCCATCGCTGAAACTGCTCACCAGTCCTGCTCGGATAGATTGGCCAAACATCCTCGCCCCTGCCCGACGGCTTGATCTTCAGCCCCAGTATCCTGGAGTTGTAAATATCAAACCCATACACTGACGCCGCACACGCCAAATACCCGGTAACCTGATGCGACAGCTGAAACGACGCTTTCCAACCCGCATCTAACCTTGATGCGGTCTTATTGTCCTCCAGCACATGATGCCCTTTGGCCTTATTGTACGTCAATCCATCAAGCGTCCCAATGAACCTGAATTGCCTATGGTCATCATATGTCAGCACCGCATCGAAGACATTCTCTATCCCAACGACGCAGTCCTGCTTATCCGCTCTCTCGACATAGATTGGAAAGTTGTCCATTCTTGGCAGTATCTCGTCTATGTACACGATCGCGGACAGCTCCATGTTAGCGACTGTCCTTACGACATCTTCGGGATTGTCCTCCCAGCCTCCACTATGCAACATCTCAAACGCGAGGATCATCATCGACTCTCGATCATCCTTCTGATCCTTGCACGCGTTCCAGCACTTGCGCCATCTGTTTGAGTCAAACACCTGACCGTGATAGTTCTGCGCCTGCTTCGGCTTCCCAAACAGTCTATTAGCTACCGCTTCCGCGTGCAAGGGCAATTGCTGCCGACGATGTAGTTGCCATATACGAAGCGCCGAGAACACCTCGTGCATGAGTGCGCCCGCCTCCAATGCCATCGACCTTCCCGTCTGCGGATACCGCTTCTGAGCCGATACCACTCCCCAAGTCGGGCACTGGTTCAGGCCCGTCAGCCGGCTGTTCGAGTACGGGTGCAGTTCCTTCTGGCCCCCTGTTGTCGGCGTTATGTGCAGCAGGTGATGCTGCTTCATCCCAAGCTCTTCCTTCACTTTGCTCGTACTTATCCTTGGCATCCAAATATCTCCTTATTTGCTTGCGGCAACCATCGACTACGATCATGAATTTCTCCGGATTGGCTCCGATGTTGCTTACTATGGCCTCCAGAGCATGTGTCGCCTCATAAAGCTCTGCATCTTCCTCGGCGTCAAAGAAAGTGCCATCGTCACTTAGAAACCCCTTGACGTTCCTCATCGAGCGCCTCCCTTTTGTTCTTCAGCGCCTCCCGCACCGCTGTCATCAGCAATTCACCCGGCGGCTTCTTATCAAAATCAGTCTCCTTCCACCACCACTGCCTTAAGTCCAGCGGCAACACGTACCAGTCTTCTCGCGTGAAGTACTTTCCGAATCCTTTGATCATCTGCTTTTGCTCCTCATCTTGTTATTCGCTTACAGCGCTCGCACATCCAGAACACACCATGCAGATCAACTCCCAGCGTTCCGTCACACCAGCCCCACCAACACAGCAACAACCTACGCCACCGCGATGCCTGCTCCTCACTTATCCTTGTCGTCCCATGCAACACTACTAACCTCCACACCATCAGGCTTTCCTCCTCGAATAAGCGTGCGCAGTGCCTTCTGTTGCGCCTCACCTAGATTTACAAAAGACTCCATAGCACCTGCTAATTCAGCAACCAATGACACACACATGGTAAGTTGGCTCTCAGTCTCGACCAATCTCTCATAAATCAGCGTGAACAGGTACGCTTCTCTCGCAGGAACCTCTCTGTCACGCAACTCCTTCTGAAACTGATTAAACGTGAGGCTCACGGCTCCCTCCTGTTTGACTCAAACGCAAGCCCAGGCCCTTGTCAGTCAAGACAAGACCCAGCTTGCGAAACTCCTCAAGCAACTTGGCCTTGTCAAGATGCGGATAGTCACGCAAAAAGTCGTCAAGGGTCACCTCAGGAGCCGGGTGCACGACCTGACCTGATTTTTCCTCTGAACTGACCGTTGGCTTTGCTTCTGTCTCCACTGTCGTCTTCTTCATCTTCCACCTCCACTAGACTGCCTCTGTGAAAGTCCAACTCTTGCTGATGCTGCTCAAGCGTAATCAGTCTCTCCTCTATCGCCTCCTCCAGCCTGTTCATCTTCTCGAGATCCTTGGCCAGCAAGGCATACTCCCTCGCGATGCGTTGCCTTTCCTTGGCCACAAGATGCAAATTCTTTGCATTCACGCCTGCGTAGTAAACAGCCACGGCAGCCATACGGCGAGCCCTGACCGCAAGCAAGTGCTGCTCAATCTCTTCCCTCGACTTATCTGAAAACATCGGCTGCAAGATCAGCGGCATTTGCTTCTCCTTTTGTGAGGGGACCGACATGGGCGCAAGTCGATGCCGGTCCCCTCTAGCCAATGCCGTCCGAGGCGTGCAGTGACGACACTAGCATTCCTTGTCGCTACGATCGTTCCTCTATCGTAAGCCGCACAGTCGATTTCGTGGACAGCTTTGCCTTCTCGATCTGTTCTTTCATCACGATGATTGGTATCTTGTGTGACTCAAACGCCCACTGGCACAATGCATCAGGATTGAACCTCCTGATCGGCTCCGTGACACCTGCTGTGACAACAAAATGCCTACTCTCCGCGACAGTGTAGTTCCCAGGCTCGAGCTTGCTAGCATCGCTGATTACGCCGCTTTCTTTCGCCTTATCCATCAGCGTATCGTATTTGTTCTCGGCGAATTTCCTGATCCAATTCCACATGAACAACTCAGACAGCACCTTCGACACATTGGCGCCTTTGCCTACGTCCTGCTTTACCTTCTCTAGCAACTCAAGTGCTGCACCCGAGACAGCCTTGATAATCATTCCGAGGAACGAACTCGGATTAGCTTGAGCCTCCAGCAACAGCACACTAGTCGATGGCGTTCTCGTCACCGTTATTCTATGCCCCGTCTCTTGCTCTTTCATCTTCGCTCTTGTAGCCATTTCCCATGCTCCTTGTTTGACTCAAACTCACCAGAGTATCTCTTGCCGCAGCTTGTTCAGGTCGAAATACCCTTCGATATATACCCTGCTGCCGTCTACGTAAACCGTGAAATTATCCCCGGTTCCGGCCTTCTCGATCTTCTTCTCCAGTTCATGCGTACGCTCAGGCGTCAGCCCAATGTGCGCTCCGATCTTCAATACTGACTGCACCAGCCTCTGGAACAGCCCGTGGTCAACCTCGCCTCGTTTCTTGAATTTGGTCCGCAGCATATCGATCTGGACACTTGCAGAGTCCACTGCATTGCCGCGACTCCGACGTTGAAACTCCTGAGCCTCTTGCTCAGTGAAAGGATGTATGGTCATCTTGCGCTCCTGTTTGACTCAAACGACTTGCCCGGATGGAGTTTCAGCCTGCACGCTTCCCCACCTACTGCCTGTCAAGAACCCCCATTGTATCATATTTGATATCACTTTGTCAATAGTTTATGACCTGCTGCGACACTTTGTCGCACCTCCATACTGCACTCCGGCGTCACCTTACCTTATTGCTGCACTCCGGCGTCACCTTATCTGTTCTCTACTCCATTTACGATCTCACCTTATCTGTTCTCTATTCCCAGCAGCGATGTTCCTGTTTTGTCCTCGCTCGCCTGCGTTTGACTCAAACGAAAGGGCGAGCGCAGAGTTTCCTCTGCGCTCGCGTATCTCATTTCACCTTGCGCGTTTTCGCCTTATCTGGAACAGCCACGAAATACGCGCCAGTGTTCGGATGGCGGTACAGCGAACGTTTATGATGCGTCCCTAGCACGTCATCCAAAGATGCGGGACGTATCGCTTTCACGGCGAGCAGCCTGCGAAATTGCTCGCTCGTTACCGGAACAGGCCTCCTCATTTCACCTTGCTCCCTCTCGGCACCACACCATCAACTACTGGCGCGCTCGCGTACCACGTGTGTGCCTCAGGGTAATGCGGGCCTTCAAAGTAACCAGTTCCATCCTTTACCTCAGGCCCGAATGGTCCGGGCTGGAACACGGGAACGTCTCGCTCCGCTACCGCCTCACGAAACGCTTTTTTCGTCTTAAAGTTTTGCACTGTGTAAGCCATTGTGTTTTCACCTCGCTCCGTTTTTAGGCAACGAAAAAGGGGGCGCGGTATCGCTACCGCGCCCCCCGCGTATCGCCTGCTAATCAATTCGAATTAGCAAGCTTTACCTCGATAGCGTTTGCTACCTCCTCAAGCGCGCCGATTGCCGCTTTGGACAACGTCGCGCTTGCTTTCGTTAATGCCGTGTGCAGCG
>Ga0126371_10002340_pt1 | contig 16304 bp, 10 predicted proteins | sample PanSoiMetaPlot_4_FD_110145 | JGI IMG/M metagenome (GOLD analysis project Ga0126371, IMG submission 110145) | Tropical forest soil microbial communities from Panama - MetaG Plot_4 | ecosystem: Environmental > Terrestrial > Soil > Tropical forest > Bulk soil | place: Panama | collected 2016-02-17 | reverse complement strand
GATAATAAACTTTTCCCTTTTCCCCGGGCATTGGGATGTTGAGGGCGTTTTTGAAATGATCCCAATTATTCTTCTGTCTAACGATATGTTTTAGTTCGATGGTATCGACGTACGCCTCGCGAGGTCGGCGGGTCTCCTGGGCCTCATCCTGCTGACGACGGTACGCTTCCGCCTTCGTTCTGGCGCTCTCAATACCAACTTCCCAATATGCCTTCTCGCCAGAACTCTTGATCTCGTGCTCGCCGTGAACCTGCTTTAGTACCTCGAACACGTAATCGGTCAGGTCGCGATTTATCCCGATGACATCCTGGTTCGCTTCAGCCACTCGCTTCTCGTCGCGTTCCGCGAGCCATTTTAATAATTCGGGACTGCCAAACTCAGGCAGCTGATCATGAATAATCCGGCATAGATTGTTAAAGTACTCAGCGACTCCTCCCTCCCCAAATTTCCGATAAAAGCTTTTCTCGATTTCGTGTTCGGGCGCGTCTCTAATAAAATCCAAGACTGGCCCAATGATCGGCAAAATTTCGTCCATAAGCTCTGATTCAGAACACAGCTCTGGGTCAATTCGCCGGTTTAAGGCAGCGTATCGGAATGTTTCTCCGATCAGTAGAAGATGGGCCCGTATTCCAGGGTTACTAAGAATCGCGCCCATCTTTCCCTGAGCCCAACGGTCGGGGTTACAATTTTGTATTTGCGAAAAATATGAATTTAGGAATTTCCGAGCGCGTGTGACCGTCTCCTCGTCCGTCGAACCGCACAGTGGCCCTAACACGTAACTCTTCTGAAGCAGCTTTCCTAGCAGCCCCGATCGTACCAGACCCTTTGAGACTTCGCCGATTGTCAGCGCACTTCCTTCGGCATCCTCCAAACCTTCGATGCTGAACCGCTGATAGAGAGGGCTCGAAGGATCGGAATTCGTCGCCTTTATTAGCGATGAAGCTAATGCTTCGATCCGCTCACGCGGATCGGACGAACCCCATTTCAAATCAGCTTTCAATGACACTAGAATTGTTCTCGGAACATTTCTCTGCTTATTGTTTATTGTGATAAACAAATCCGCTTCGGTAGTAGTGTCCAGGCGGTCGAAGGCTAGAACGAATAAATTCTGTTGAAGAAATTTCTCGTCGAGGTGCGAGTATCCGTATAGGCGATGTTGCCCATCAATAACCCAGGCAGATTTATAGCGCGACGGTAAATGCAACCACCCAAACTTCAGGTCAGGACTCGCATTATCCTTATTTGTGAGTAAGTCAAATTTGCATCCTGATACAAAGTTTACAAGGATGTTTGTCGGGAAAAACCCACCATTTGTTATAAAACTCCCCAATTCGTTAATACGTTTCGGAGAAACCATTCGCTGGTACGCGGGGCGCCCGTCTGGGTGATTCAAAGCATGGTGGTTCACAAAGGCGATTTTAAGTAGGTGCTTTGCAGGAATGACGAAGCTATAGAAGTTGTGCTTTCCTAAACGCCCACGGACTGCCGGAATCTTAATGTTTTCCAGTCCGGGAATTTTCTTCTCATGTAGGAATTCTGCTAGAAACTGGTAACGCCCCGCGGGTCCCATGTGTCGAATGAATTTATCATAGTACCGAAATTCATTTTCCGTCACCACACGCACATTTATTGCGTCTGCTCGCGCGAGATCCGGTTCTGACCAGACGATATTTTGAGAGACATACATCCAGATGATTTGAGGCCGGAAGCCCCTTCCATAAATCCTGCGGATCGCGTCGGCAATAGGCTTCTGGAGATAATATGTTTCGGTAAGATCCTTAGATAGTGATTTTCGCCCACGAGCAGCTCTAGACTTGCACTCAACTACCAGAACAGTTTCGTCGTCCTTTGCAAATACGTCGATTTGCTTCGAGTCTATCGTTCCGTCAGGTCTCTCATATTCGAGCTTGAAGTGCTTCCCGCTGAGCTGTGGATAGCGCATCCGACGCAACAGCGCCCATACGCAATCTTCAAGCCAAACGTTATGCGATTTCCGTTGTTTCAACCGAACGCGCGTGTTTCCGGATTTGTGAATCTCCCATCCCTCCGCGACGAAGCCTTTCACGTCTGCGGGATGGACACTTTGATAAATGTACGGATCGTTTCGTCTACGATACTCGGCAGCAATATCGCCTTCTGCAGTAAGCAGGTTACGGACTATCTTGTCAGAGGCACCCTCCTCAATCCGGACTGGCCGGTGGGAAGCTTCGACGGCGACTGGCTGCCCGGCATCCACTCGGAATATACCTTCAGCCGCCTCAGCTCTCATGAATATGCTCCATTCTTCGTTCGGCCGCGAAGGCGTCCATATTTCAAGGATACCCTATTTCGTTTGCGGATGGTTAGCAGGGTATCGCGGATATCCTCAATAAGCTTCGTTTCCGCAGAGCAAATCGAGGGGAAGCTCCGCCGATGGCGCGACTTGCGATTTGTCACATTTACCTCAGGCGGTTTGGTGGAGCCGGGCGGTCCGGGCGCTCGACCGAAACGAGATGCGAGACACCGCGGCCGGCCGTTGTCATCCCGAAATGGCGATCGACGCCATTTGTGACCAGCGAGGAAATCCGCCGAAATTCATCAGCGATGGGCTCGGCATTCAGCACTGGCAACTCGGCGATGTGATCCACCAAATTAAGGCCGCAAGCAATCTTCGTGCTGCGGACCGCGTCATCATCTATGATGACGGTACGGTCGCGGATGAGCACGGTGATCCGCTCGGGAAACATCTATGACGAACTCTGAGAATATAATCAGAACGTTCGTCACATTGCGTTTTGCCGGTGATGAGCTTGATCCGGATGAGATGTCGCACATTGTTAAAGAAAAACCCACCCGCGCCTGTAGGAAAGGCAAGATCTATCGGCCGGGTACACGCAGCCCGGAGATCACTGCCAAGACCGGGGTCTGGTATTTCAGCACGAAGCACAAGATTCAGAGCACGGACTTGGCGGACCATTTAGACGCTCTGGAAAGGCTGATTTCGCCCTTTGGCGATCGAGACAGCCACCTAAAGGCGCTGCGTGACCTAATGGAACGCAGGAACCTACAGGCGCATGCGAGAGTCTTTTGGCGCGGCCCGGCGAATGCTCAATGACCTTCTATTCCTTGGGCCGCGACTGCGGCGCTGCGGCGATTGCCGGCCGATATCGAAACCGGGTTCGCAAACGAACATTGCTGATTCGATCGCAGGCGCGCTGAAACATACCCTGTGCCCTGACTTGTTTCGCTCCGTAGACTGCGTGGGCGCGCAAGCCCGAAATCGAAGGGCTCACTGAGCAACCCGCGACCTACACAGCGTCGAGCGGTGGTTCGGGCGATGTTTTGGCCCCGGCGCAGATGCATCCTCCAGCCGGTATTGCTATGTTCAACTCAAGGAGAGCCAATATGGAAAGGACGGTTGACGTTACGATACCTGTCGAGCCTGAGGCGGCGGCGCTGGCAAGCGCCATTGGCCCGCGAGCTCGGCGTCGCGGACGGCACCAGGCGGCGTTGGATATCCGGTGACCTAACGCTGAAACCACACATCTATGCCGGGCTTGCCACCATCGTTGCCGAGCCCCCTGCGCGAGGCTTTTCCAGAGGGAGAACTCGTTGCGGCAGATCGGCCGCGCAAGCGAATCTAACCGTTAGCGCGGCTCCGCCGAGGGCGGGGGATACCGCTTCACGTGAATTTCGCCGGCCCGGCGGCGCATCGTGTTTGCGTCGTGCCATACCTGCATGCGCAGCAGCATGTCCATATTCACCCCGGACGCCTTCTCGATCCGCAAGGCCATTTCCGGCGACAGCGCCGCCTTGCCGTTCACGAGGTCGGACAGGGTCGCGCGGCGAACGCGTAAAATTTCGGCGGCGCGGGCTACGGACAGGTCGAGCTCGGCAAGTATCTCCTTGCGGATAAACTCGCCCGGATGCGTCGGCCTCATGCCGACTTTTGTGATCTCCTCGCTCATTAGTGATAATCCTCCGAATCAAGACCATAGATTTCGTTGCTGTCGATATCAAAAGTGATGCGCCAATTACCCGAAACCGAAATGCTCCACGTCCCGGCGCGATCGCCGGCGAGCTGGTGGATGCGCCAGCCGGGTGGACCTTTGGGCGCGCCTCGACGTTGTCAAGGCTCAGCAACGCGGTCGCAACACCCGCACGCCGCTCACGCGGAGGCTAGTGCTCGGATTCATTCAGATGACTCAGTCTCTTCCTAATCGTTCGTGCCCGGACTTGGTCCGGGCATCCACGGAAACCACTGCGGCCGTGCCGCGAGTCGCGGATGGCCGGGACAAGCCCGGCCACAAACGAATGAGTGAACTGACTGTCCGGATCTGAACACTAGCGTGAGTTCACGCGTCGGTTTAGGCCCACTGTTCGAGCTTCACAAAAGGACACCGCGCCATCGCGAAACTAGAGGTCGCCTAGATGCATCCTTCAGCCGGTATTGCTATGTTCATCTTAAGGAGGTCCAAGATGGGCAGGACGGTTGACGTGACGATACCGGTCGAGCCCGAGGCGGCCGCGGCGCTGGCTGACGCGCGTAACCGCGAAGCGGTAGGCCGCCTCGTGAGCCGCGTGCTACGGCCCCGTGGGTGGCCGGGTCGAGCCCGGCCACAAACCAGTAAACGAACCACCTGTCCGGGTCTAAGCGCTAGCGCGCGGTTTTGGCCGGCTGCTCCAAAGTTAAAAAAAAGCGGCACCGTCGCGAAACCGGGGGTCGCTCATCACGTGATCGAAGGTGGATGGTTCCGGCACGGGCTCGCGCATCTCGCGCATAAGCGCGATGTGCCCGCGCAGGGCCCCCCGTGCCATTTCTTTGGCTTCCTCCGGCGTTCGGCCCGCGGTGATGCAGCCGGGAAAGTCAGGAAAGCTGGCGCCGAAGTCTCTGTCGGGATCTTTTTCAATGATCGCGATGTATTCCATAACCTTCGCTCGCTAATCCATTTCTAGGCGCGCTGCCTCGTAACATGAATAAACTCGACTAGCGCACAGATTGATTCCGAAATTTAATCTCATGCCCGTCCTTGTCTTCCCGGCGAAGGCCGGGATCCAGTCCTGTCATGGGCACCGGCCTTCGCCGGTGTGACGAGATTTTTGATGTGAAATTGATCCGTCCTCGCCTCAGGAACGGCAAAGTCACAAGGTAAAATGAGGTCCATCGGTTGGATCGATATTTGATCGGATTCAAGATGTTTGCTTGCTCATCGTCTTTATTGCGCGTTTCTACCGCCGCTTCGGCATCATTTCCCGTAATTCCCGGTTATGCGGAATCAATTCCCGTCAAGGCCGGCAAAAATTCCCGTCAAGGAGGGCCACGGGAATTGGGTCGCAAGCCTTTGAACTGGCGGAAGTTTTCGGCGACGGAATCGCGGCCAAACGGGAAAAATCGCAAAAATTCCCGGTTTTACGGGAAAAGCCGGGAATGGGGCGGCGCGGCGGTTCCCGTCAGACGGCGCGGCTCTGCGGGAAATCGAATTCGGCCAGGTCGCTGCCCTCCGCAACCGAAGAACACCCCCGTGGCCGGGTTCGACCAGGCCACCCACCCTTTCGGGCCCTAGGCGTGGAGCGACCGCGACGTGGATGCCCGGGGCGCGCCCGGGCAAGGGCGTATTGGAAGGCGGAGCAAGACGCTTCAACGACCGCTTTCCAAATTTCCTTGGGACAGCCGGCCCTCAGACCGAGAAGTATTTGGCCTGCGGGTGGTGGGCGACGATGGCCGAGGTCGACTGCTCGGGGTCGAGCTGGTCCTCCTCGGAGAGCGTGATCCCGATTTCTTCGGCGCGGAGCAGCTCCAGGAGCTGCTTCTGGTCGGCAAGGTTGGGGCAAGCGGGGTAGCCGAAGGAATAGCGGCTGCCGCGATAGCCTTGCGCGAGCATCGCCTCGGGGTCGCGGGCCTCGTCGGCGGCGAAACCCAACTCCCCGCGGATGCGCTTGTGCAGGTATTCGGCGAAGGCCTCGGCCAGCTCGACCGAAAGACCGTGCAGGTAGAGGTAGTCCTGGTAGCGGTTTTGGGCGAACCATTCGCGCGCCGCCTCCGAGGCGCGGCGGCCCATCGTGACGACCTGGAGCGCGATGACGTCGCGCTCGCCGTCGGCGGCGTCGCGGAAGAAATCGGCGATGCAGAGCCCGCCCTCTTTGTTCTGGCGCGGGAAGGAGAAGCGGGTGAGCTCGCGGCCGCCTTCGGGGTCGAAGAGGATGACATCGTTGCCTTCGGCGGCGCAGGGCCAATAGCCGTAGGCTGCCTGCGGGAGGAGGATCTCCTCGCGGACCACGAGGTCAAGCACGCGGCGCAGCACCGGGCGCAATTCGTCCTTCGCCCATTCGCGGTACTCGGCGAGCGAGCGGCCGTCCTTCCGGTAGCCCCACTGGAATTGGTAGAGCATGCGCTCGTTGAGGTAGGGGACCACCGCCTTGGCCGGCACGCGCGCGATCGTCCGCGGCCCCCAGAAGGGCGGCTCGGGAACCGGCACGTTGCGGGTGAGTTCGGCGCGGCGCAGCCGGATCTCCTCGGCGTCGACCGGCCGCAACGGCCGGGCGTCGGCGGCGCGGCCGAGCTTGCGGCTCTTGTTGACCGGCCGGTTTTCGTTGCGGCGCCGGACCTCTTCCAGATGCGCGTCGAAATTGTCGTTGACGATCTTGTCCATCAGACCGAGCCCGTCGAAGGCGTCGCGCGCATAGGCGACGCGGCCGGCGGCATAGGCCTTGGCGCAATCCTCCTCGACATAGCGCCGGGTGAGCGCCGCGCCGCCGAGCATGACCGGCAGGGAGAGGCCCTGGCGGCTCATCTCTTCGAGGTTTTCGCGCATCACAACGGTCGATTTGACGAGCAATCCCGACATGCCGATCGCATGGGCCTTGTGCCGCGCGGCGGCTTCGAGGATCGCGCCGATCGGCTGCTTGATGCCGAGATTGACAACGCGGTAGCCGTTGTTCGTGAGGATGATGTCGACGAGATTCTTGCCGATGTCGTGGACGTCGCCGCGCACCGTCGCGAGCACGACAGTGCCTTTCTCCTGGCCCTCGACCCGCTCCATGAAGGGTTCGAGATAGCGGACCGCGGTCTTCATCGTCTCGGCGGATTGCAATACGAAAGGCAATTGCATCTTGCCGGCGCCGAACAGGTCGCCGACCGTCTTCATGCCGTCGAGCAGGATGTTGTTGATGATGTCGAGCGGCTTATAGCTCTGCATCGCGAGATCGAGATCGGTCTCGAGCCCCTGCCGATCGCCGTCGACGATGCGCTGCGCGAGGCGCTCTTCGAGCTTTTCCGGGCGGCCCCGCTTCTCGCTCTTTTCGGCCGCGCGGTTCTCGAACAGCGCGATGAAGGCCCGCAACGGGTCATATCCATCGCGGCGCCGGTCAAAGATCAGATCCTCGGCGACCCGCACCTCCTCTTCCGGGATCCGGTGCAACGGCATGATCCGCGAGAAATGCACGATCGCGCCAGTCAAACCGCGGCGCAGCGCATGGTCGAGGAAGACCGAGTTGAGCACGTGACGCGCCGCCGGATTAAGCCCGAAGGAGATGTTCGAGAGGCCGAGAATGATTTGGCACTCGGGCATGTCGCGCGAGATTTGCTCGATTGCCTCCAATGTGTTGAGGCCGAGCCGGCGGTCGTCCTCGTTGCCGGTGCAGATCGTGAAGGTCAGCGGGTCGAATAACAGGTCGGAAGGCGGCAGGCCGTGCTTGCCGCACGCGAAGTCATAGAGGCGGCGCGCGATGCGGAGTTTGTGCGCGGCCTCCTTGGCCATGCCGGTCTCGTCGATCGTCAATGCGATGACCGCCGTGCCGAACCGCCGCGCCAGCTTGAGGCGCTTGTCCGCCGGCTCCTCGCCGTCCTCGAAATTGATCGAGTTGATGATCGGCTTGCCGCCGTAGAGCTTGAGGGCAGCCTCGAGCACCGGGTATTCGGTCGAGTCGATGACGAGCGGGGCGGTGACGGCGCCGCGCATGCGCGACACCGCCTCTGACATGTCGGCCACCTCGTCGCGGCCGACAAAGGCGGTGCAGAGGTCGAGCGTGTGCGAGCCTTCCCTGACCTGCTCGCGGCCCATCTCGACGCAGCCGTCCCAATCGCCCTGCTCCTGCAATTGGCGGAACTTGCGCGAGCCGTTGGCATTGCAGCGCTCGCCGATCGACAGATAGGCGTTCTCCTGGCGCAATGTGATCTGGCCGTAGAGCGAGGCGACCGAAGGCGCCCAGACCGGCTGACGCGGGCGCGGCCGAGGGCGCGGTCGGTCGCGTCCGATGCGGCGCAGCATCGCGTCAAGCGCGGCGATATGCTGGGCCTCGGTGCCGCAGCAGCCGCCGATCATGTTGACCCCGTCCTCGAGCACGAAGCGCTCGACCCACTGCGCGAGCTCTGCGGGCCCGAGCGGGTATTGCGTGCGCCCGCCGACGAGTTCCGGCAGCCCGGCGTTGGGCTCGACCGAGATGAGTCTCGGCCAGTTCTCGCCGAGCCATTTGACGTGCTCGGCCATTTCGCGCGGGCCCGTCGCGCAGTTGAGGCCGATCATCGGCACGTCGAGCGCATGGATCACGGTCGCCGCCGCCGCGATATCGGCGCCCACGAGCAGCGTGCCGGTCGTTTCGACCGTCACCTGCACGAGGATCGGCGTGTCCTTCCGCGCCTCCTCGCGCGCCCGCTTGGCACCATTGACCGCCGCCTTGATCTGCAACGGGTCCTGGCAGGTCTCGATGATGATCGCGTCGACGCCGCCATCGATCAGCCCGGCGCATTGGACCGTCAGCGCGTCTTCGAGCGGCTGGTAGGCGATGTGGCCGAGTGACGGAAGCCGCGTCCCCGGCCCGACAGAGCCAAGCACGAAACGCGCGCGGCCATCATGCGCGAACTCCTCGACGGCTTCATGCGCAAGCTCGGCGGCCCGCCGGCTAAGCGCAAAGGCCCTGTCGGCGAGCCCGAATTCTCCGAGCGTGATCGGCGAGCCGCCAAAGCTGTTGGTCTGCACCGCGTCGCAGCCAGCCTCGAGATAGCTGCGGTGGATCTGGAGGATAAGGTCGGGGCGACTCTCGTTGAGGATCTCGGTGCAGTTCTCGTTGCCGAGATAGTCGCGCTCGGTGTCCAGGTTGGACGCTTGCGCCCGCGTCCCCATCGCGCCGTCGCACAGCACGACGCGATCGGCGAGGTAGTCGAGGAAATGCGTCATCGCCGCGGCCGGTCAGGCCGCCGCGGCGGCCGCGGTCTTCTTCGCGCGGACGCCGAGCAGGTGGCAGATCGCGACGGTCAGATCGGCCCGGTTCAGGGTGTAGAAGTGGAACTCGTGCACGCCCTCGGCATGCAGGCGCCGGCATTGCTCGGCGGCGAGCGAGGCGGCGACGAGGCGGCGCGTGTCGGGGTCGTCGTCGAGCCCCCCGAAATGCCCGGCCAGCCAATCCGGGAGCGAGGCGCCGCAGGTCGCGGCCATCTTCTTCAATTGCGCGAAATTGGTGACCGGCAGAATCCCGGGCACGATCGACACGCAGATCCCGGCGGCGTGCGCGCGCTCGCGAAAACGCAAGAACAATTCCACGTCAAAGAAAAACTGCGTGATCGCGCGGCTGGCGCCGGCATCGAGCTTGCGCTTCAGATTGTCGAGGTCGTGCTCGGCGCTCTGCGCCTCCGGGTGGGTCTCGGGGTACGCCGCGACGCTGATCTCGAAATCGGCAACCCGCCGCAGCCCGGCAACGAGATCAACGGCATAGGGATAGCCCCCGGGATGCGGCTCATATCGTTCGGCGCCGCCGGGCGGATCCCCGCGCAGCGCCACGATATGACGGATTCCCGCCTCCCAGTAGGCCTGCGCGACGGCGTCGATCTCGCCGCGCGTCGCGGCAACACAGGTCAGGTGCGCCGCGGGTTCGAGGCCGGTCTCCTGGCGGATCCGCCGCACCGTTGCATGCGTACGCTCGCGGGTCGATCCGCCCGCCCCGTAGGTCACCGAAACAAACCGCGGCGCCAACGGTTCGAGGCGCTGAACCACCTCCCACAGCCGCACCTCCATTTCCGGTGTCTTCGGCGGAAAGAATTCGAACGAGATGCGCGGCGGGCCGGCATCGAAATCAATGACCGGGTCGGCGGCGAGCAATCCGCGCAAGGCCATCAATGAAGCTCCCCCTCCAAAAGCGAAGCGGGCGCACTCTGCGGCACCCGCTCGAAACGCCGGCTCGCCAATGCAGGGCGATGCGCGGTCCAGATCACTATCGTCAACGGGTCTCCGGGCAAATGGCGGGGCGGAGCCGGGTCCAGACCAGCCGCGCGGCACCACCCCGAGACCTCCGTATCGGCAAAACCGAGCCGACGATGGGTGTGCTCCTCACGCAGGAACTCGAGCTCATGCGGCGCGAAATCGACAAGGACGAGGATACCGCCTGGACGCAGGACGCGCGCGGCTTCGGCAATCGCCGCGCCTGGCCGGTCGGCGTAGTGCAGCACTTGGTGTACGACGACTGCGTCGAAAGACGCATCGGGCAGCGCCAACTGATACATGTCTCCCAGCCGCACCGAAGCATTTTCGACCCCTGCGCGTTCGAGGTTGACCCGCGCGATCGACAGCATCTCGCGGGATTGATCGATGCCAAGCGCGTCTTCGACATGAGGAGCCAGGACCTCGAGGACGCGTCCCGTCCCGGTGCCGATGTCCAGCAGGTCGCGCGGTGCAACCGCGATGATGATCTCGACGAGCGCCGCCTCGACTTCGCGCTCATCGATGTAGAGCGAGCGGATGTGGTGCCACTGGGCGGCGTTCTCGCGGAAATAAGTGATCGCGAGATCGGCCCGCTGCCGCTTGATCGCGGCAAGCCGCTTCAGGTCGAGTGCAATCATCGTATCGCTCTCGTCACATGCCCCGACGAGCTGGCGCGCCAGCGCGCTCGCCGGGCCCGATTGGCTCAGGCGATAAAAGACCCAGCTCCCCTCGCGGAAGCGATCGAGAAGGCCCGCTTCGCATAACAGCTTGAGATGCCGCGACACCCGCGGCTGACTTTGCCCCAGGATCTGGATCAGCTCGCTGACCGTGAGTTCGCCGCGCGAGCACAGGACGACAAGCCGCAGCCGGGTCGGCTCTGCCATCGCGCGCAACGCAGCCAGCAAATACTCCATCCACTACGCCTCCATGCCGGTGGCAGCAACATATACAGATATCTTTATATGTGCAATCCGGTTAACCAAACAAAACGGGAGGTGGTGCGCGGCTTGCCCATTCCGCGAATTTCCCGCAATTATCTCACCCTTGGTAGCCGGACCGACGGGAGACCGATCTATGAATGCTCGCCTGCTTCGCCTCGCCTCACCGGATCTGCTGGTGTTTGCAGCCCTCGTCTTCTCCGGCTGTGCCTCACACCCGGAAACGGAGCAGCAGCAGGTCTCGGCATACGAGGAGGAGTTCAACGATCCTTTCGAGGACGTGAACCGCAAGATCTTCGACTTTAACCAATTCGTCGATCGCAACGCGATCGTACCGGTTGCCAAGGCCTATCGCACTGCGCTGCCCGACCCGATGCGTGATTCTGTGCGCGATCTCCTCAACAACCTGCGCGAACCGCTGATTTTTGTGAACGATACTTTGCAAGGACAATTCGAGAGTGCTGCCAAGACGGTCGGCCGATTTGTCATTAATTCGACGATCGGCATTGGCGGAGTGGTCGACGTCGCCGGGCGTTGGGGCATTCCGCATCAGGATCAGGATCTGGGCTTGACACTCGGCGCCTGGGGAGTTCCCGAAGGACCATACCTCGTGATCCCGGTGCTCGGGCCATCAACACCGCGCGACCTCGGGGGCCAAATCGCCGAGGGGTACGGCGACCCGTGGAATATTCTCGTCACCGGCACGCCATATACCCTCTATTGGATTCCGTTTGTCCGCGGCGGGGTCAGTGGCATCGACCAGCGGTCGCGCTACATCGAGGCTCTGGCCGACATTGAGCGGACCTCTCTCGATTACTATGCGACAATTCGCTCGCTTTATCGGCAGCGGCGCGCGGCGCTAATCCGCCATGAGCGGGAGAATTTGCCGCCGCCTACCGGGCTCAGCCAGCGCGACGATCGCAGATCATTTGGAGCCCTCGCCCACCTGCAGTCCCAAGCCGCCGCGCCGCCCGAGCCGGCAAACACATCCGAGGTAATCAAATAATGTTGCGCCGTTCCGTTCTCACCGCCCCTTTGATCGCCCTTGCTGGCATGCTGGCGTCAGCCGGGCCTGCAGCCGCGGCCGCCGATCCTGCGGCGATGATTAGCAATCTCGGCAGCCGGGCACTGGAGGTGCTGGGGAAAAACACGCCCCCGCCGCAGCGGGTCGCCAGGTTTCGCGAACTCTTTCGAGAGGATTTCGACGCTCCGGGGATCGCTCGGTTTGTGTTGGGCCGCTATTGGAATACCGCCACCGAGCAGCAGCGCGCGGAATTCACCAAGCTGTTCGAAGAATACATAACGGTCGTGTGGGCCACCCGGCTGGCGCAATACAGCGGCGAGACCTTCAAAGTAACAGGCAGTCGGCACGATGCCGACGGCGCGCTCGTGTCGAGCGAGATCGTTCGCCCGGGCGGCGCTCCGCCTGTCAAAGTGGACTGGCGTCTGACCGCTCGAGGCGGCGCCTACAAAATTAGCGATGTCTCAGTCGACGGGATCAGCATGGCGGTCACCGAACGATCCGAGTTTGCTTCGGTGCTCCAGCACAATGGCGGCCAAGTGCAGGGCCTTCTGACGATGCTGCGCGAAAGGACCGCCGGCGGTACCGCACAGCCCACCCGCTGACTTGTTCAATTCCGCGTCAAAGGCTTGTAACGGATACGGTGCGGCTGGTCGGCCTCGGCGCCGAGGCGCCGGCGGCGGTCGGCCTCGTAATCTCCATAATTGCCTTCAAACCAGACCGCCTGGCTGTCACCTTCAAAAGCGAGGATATGCGTGGCGACGCGGTCGAGGAACCAGCGGTCGTGCGTGATGATGGCCGCGCAGCCGGGGAATTCGAGCAGCGCCTCTTCCAGCGCGCGCAACGTGTCGACGTCAAGATCGTTGGTCGGCTCGTCGAGCAGCAGCACATTGGCTCCGGCCTTCAGCATCTTGGCGAGATGGACGCGATTGCGCTCGCCGCCTGACAGCTGACCCACCTTCTTTTGCTGGTCGGGGCCGCGAAAATTGAACAGCGCGCAATAGGCGCGGCTCGCCATCTTGCGGCGACCCAGATCGATTTCGTCCTCTCCGCCTGAGATCTCCTGCCAGACCGTATTGGCCGGATTGAGCGTATCGCGCGACTGGTCGACATAGCCGAGCTTGGCGGTGTCGCCGATCCGGAACGCGCCCCCATCCCGTGTCTCCTGACCGGTAATCATGCGGAACAGGGTTGTCTTGCCTGCGCCGTTCGGGCCGATGATCCCGACGATGCCGCCGGGCGGCAGGCGGAAATCGAGGTCTTCCATGAGTAGCCGATCGCCGAAGGCTTTGGACACGTGCCGTGCCTCAATCACGAGATCGCCGAGGCGCGGCCCCGGCGGCAGCACGATCTGCGCGGTCTCCGGCGCCTTTTCCCGGCTCTGCGCGACGAGCACCTCATAGGCCGAAAGGCGCGCCTTGCTTTTCGCCTGGCGCGCGCGCGGGCTCTGCCGCACCCATTCGAGCTCGCGTTCGAGGGTGCGCTGGCGCGCCGCCTCCTGACGCCCCTCCTGTTCGAGGCGCTGCCGCTTCTGTTCGAGCCATCCGGAATAATTTCCCTCGTAAGGGATGCCGCGGCCGCGATCGAGTTCGAGGATCCACCCCGCCACCTTGTCGAGGAAATACCTGTCGTGCGTGACGGTCACGACGGTGCCGGGATAGGTTTCGAGAAAACGTTGCAGCCAAGCCACCGACTCGGCGTCGAGATGGTTCGTCGGCTCGTCGAGCAACAAAAGGTCGGGCCGCTGCAGCAGCAGGCGGCAGAGCGCGACGCGCCGCCGCTCGCCGCCTGATAGAGCCGTGACGTCGGCGTCTCCGGGCGGGCAGCGCAGCGCGTCCATCGCGATCTCGACGGTGCGGTCGAGCTCCCAGGCTTGCGCCTGATCGATCTTCTCTTGCAGTTCGCCCTGCTCGGCGATCAGCGCCTCCATCTCCGATTCCGAGAGGTCCTCGGCAAACCGCGCGCTCACCGCCTCGAAGCGGTCGAGCACTGCCTTGGTTTCCGCCAAACCCTCCATCACATTGCCAAACACGTCCTTCGCCGGATCGAGCGCTGGCTCCTGCGGCAGATAACCGACCCGCGCGCCCTCGGCCGCCCAAGCCTCGCCGGCAAAGTCGCGCTCTTCGCCCGCCATAATGCGCAGCAGCGTCGATTTGCCGGCGCCATTCGGCCCCAAAACGCCGATCTTCGCGCCCGGCAGGAACGACAGCCAAATGTCCCTCAGCACCTCGCGGCCGCCGGGATAGGTCTTGCCGAGGCCTTTCATCACGTAGATGTACTGATAGGCTGGCATCGCAATCGCCCCGGTTATCCTGCCGGTTCCGGCTTATTCCCGTAGAACCGGGATTTTTTCGTATTTTCATCCAAAAGTGCCGATTGGGTTCCAAAAACTGCGAGGGAAATCAATCTCTTGCCGACCAATTCCCGTGGCCGGCTAAACGGGAATTTTTTTGCCCCTAATCGGGAATTGAATACGCCGAACCGGGAATTACGGGAATTACGTCGACGGACACCCAACGCAGCGGCGGCGCAGCAAAGCAAAAGCAGAAATAGACCCATCGCTCTCACCCTTATCGATAAAATACGAATAGACTGAGTGACAGCCTACCCCGGAACTTGGTCTTTTTTGCGGTCGACCGTCCTCGCCGGCCCAGCGTCGCGCCGATCCCGCCGCTAATCCGGCATTCCGGCCCGGCGCAACCCATCGTGCAGACATCGCCGTCCTTCGGAAGATACCATCCGGGGCTGTCCACACCTCACAGCAATCTGTCGCGGAACGGCCAACCCGAGATATCTTGTGTTTCTAGACTGCTCGATTAGGAGCCTGGTAGATTGCCTCGCTCACCGCATGTTTGGATCCGTTGAAGCGAGTTGTTGTGAGTGCCTACTACAATCGCAGCTGCGCGAGGATCGCACCGAGTCAAGTGGTATGGCCGCCGCCCCAAGTTCCAAAGCAAAGCGGCCAGCTGATGATTCACTACGATCGCAGTGACCACGTTCTCTATGTCGTGAAGGGGAAAGCGCGCACTGCAGAAGGCGAAGACCGTCCAGGCGGAATTGTTCGACGCCACGCGCTCCACGATAAGTCGCCATGCGGCCTCACTGTCATTGACTAGTGCGTTAATCAGTAGCCCGAAAGATCACGCGAATTGGCCGAGATCATCGCCGACCATTTAGGCGGAGAAATCAATCACATCGAGATCTTGCTTCAAGGATCCGCGGCGCAGGTCGGACGCAATTAGCTAGTCTACTGTTGAAAATCTGTACCCGATCCGAGTAGCGATTTCGAATATCATACCGGTCGCCTGGAATCGACAAAAGGACGAGTTGCGCCCAAATCCGGCCGTTGCCCTAGCCCAGCAGGGACGGCTCGGTTCGGTGGGAATCCGTCATTCGCTTCGGCGTCAGATCCGCGCCGAAGCGGTGCTCGCGCCAGGCTGAGTTCCATTATATCCTCAACCGCAGATCTCCTGTGGGACGGGCTGCCCGAAGAATGAGCGAGGGGCGGGTCGAGCGCCGGTTGGCGGCCATTCTGGCGGTCGATGTCGCGGGCTATTCGCGGCTGATGGGCGCGGACGAAGAGGGCACCTTGGCGGCGCTGCGGGCGGTTCGCCGTGAACTCAGCGATCCCAAGATCACCGAGCATCGCGGTCGCATCGTCAAGACGACCGGCGACGGCCTCCTTGCCGAGTTCGCCAGCGTCGTCGACGCGGTGCGCTGTGCGGTCGAGCTGCAGCGGGAGATGACCGCCCGCAACGCCGCCGCACTGGCCGAGCACCGCTTCGAATTTCGCATGGGCATCAATGTCGGCGACATCATCATCGAGGACGGCGATATCTTCGGCGACGGCGTCAACATTGCCGCCAGGCTCGAAGCGCTGGCCGAGCCGGGCGGGATTTGCCTCAGCGCCGCGGCGCACGAGCAGGTGCGCGACCGCCTCGACCTCGCCTTTGACGATCTCGGCGAGCAGCAGGTCAAGAACATCACGAGACCCGTGCGCACCTACGCTGTCGCTCTCGGTGCACCGTCCCGCGCAGCGCTACCGGTCGCAGCTCCGCTGCCGCTCACCGACAAACCGTCGCTCGCGGTCTTACCGTTTCAGAACCTGACCGGCGATGCCGAGCAGGAGTACTTCGTCGACGGCATGGTCGAGGAGATCACGACGGCAATCGCGCG
>Ga0126371_10002339_pt1 | contig 16306 bp, 14 predicted proteins | sample PanSoiMetaPlot_4_FD_110145 | JGI IMG/M metagenome (GOLD analysis project Ga0126371, IMG submission 110145) | Tropical forest soil microbial communities from Panama - MetaG Plot_4 | ecosystem: Environmental > Terrestrial > Soil > Tropical forest > Bulk soil | place: Panama | collected 2016-02-17 | reverse complement strand
TCGGCATCGCGCTGGGGCTCGTCAATGCCTACGTCAAGCGCTGTGTGAAGAAGGGGCTGGTGAAGGTGCGTGCCGCTCCGACTCGCCGCTACGCCTACTACCTGACGCCGCAGGGCTTCGCCGAGAAGTCGCGGCTGACCATCGAGTACCTCAGCTCGTCATTCGCATTCTTCCGGCAGGCGCGCGCGGATTGCGCCAAGACGCTCGCGAGCGCGCTGGACAACGGCTGGAGCCGCGTCGCGCTCGCCGGCATTTCCGACCTCGCCGAGATCGCGGTGATCTGCGCGGTCGAGAGCGGGATCACGATCGTCGCGGTGGTGGACGCGAATTCGCCCGCCGCGAGCTTCATGGGCGCGCCGGTGGTGCGGTCGTTCGATGCCATCGCCGGCACCGCCGACGCGGTGGTCGTCACCGATCTGCGCGCGGCGCACGCGACGTTCGCCGCCGCCGTGGCACAGTTCGGCCGCGAGCGGGTCCTCGCGCCGACCCTGCTCGGCGTGCGGACCGAGCCCGCCGAGGAGATCGCGCCGTGACGCTGCTGACGCCGCGCTGGTACGTGGTGCAGACCCAGCCGCACAGCGAGCCCAAGGCGGTCTGGCATCTCGGCCGACAGGGCTTTACGACCTATCTGCCGCGCTACGAGAAGCGCCGCCGTCACGCGCGCCGGATCGAGACGGTCGCGGCGCCGCTGTTTCCGCGCTACCTGTTCGTCGCGATCGATCTCTCGGCGCAACGGTGGCGGTCCATCCAATCGACGATCGGGGTGAGCCGTCTCGTCTGCAACGGCGAGGAACCCGCGGCGCTCGCCGACGGCGTGATCGACGGCCTGCGCCGGCGCGAGGATGCGCGCGGCTTCGTTGGTCTGGAATCGCGGCCGCGCTTCGCGATCGGCGAGCAGGTCAGGATCGTCGATGGACTGTTCGCACACAGCCTCGGGCTGTTCGACGGCGTGACCGACGGCGAGCGCGTCGCCGTGCTGCTCGACCTGCTCGGCCGCAAGGTCCGGGTGGTGTTCGACGATCTATCGGTCGCTGCGGCCTGAGCCGCGGCGGCCGCAAAGCCGCTCCGGCGCCTGCCGGATCGCCCGGGTGACGCATCGAGTCACCCGGAGTGCGGTAGCGTTTCTGAACCAATGTCAACGCGAAACGCGTACGGCGGGGAACCGAGGACCGCGTAGTGATTTTCCGCAACGCCATGAAGCGTCGCAAAGAGAAGGCCATGAGCGACCGTGGCGATGGGGAGTGCTTGATCCCCAAGGGTCGCGAGAGCTTTGCCCAGTGCGGTGAGGATATCGTCGTCGCTTGCCTATTCGATGCGATAGGAATCAAGAATGGTTCTTATCTCGATATCGGCGCCTGCCACCCATGGGATATGAACAACACGTTGTTGTTCTACAAACGTGGATGGCGAGGGGTGAATATCGACCCGCTTCCCGAGAATATCGCTCTCTTCCGCGCAGCGCGTCCTCGCGATGTAAGTGTCCAGTCGGGGATTGGTGCCGAAACCGGATTCAAAAGTTTCTATCGGATGCATCCCGAAACCCTGTCGACATTCAATAAAGTGACGGCCGAGGAATATTCCGCACAGGGCCATCACCTCAAGTCGGTGGCCGAGGTCGAAGTCCTATCCGCATCCGACCTCGTGATCAGGCACAACATTCCGCCGGATCTCGACTTTTTGTCGATCGACGTGGAGGGCGACGAATTGGACATCGTCACGGCCCTTGCCGCGGCGGGTGTTCGTCCCAAGGTCATTGTCTGCGAGACCGCACTATATTCGCCGAGCCTGGGCAAGGCGCGCAAGAACACGGACACCATAACCGCCATCACGCGTCTCGGTTACATGGCGTATGCCGACACGTATATAAACACGATATTCGTCGATCCGTGTTTGATTTTTTCAGAACCTCAGAAGACCACCGCGAGCGTCGAAAAAGCATCGACCGTTCAGAGCGTCGACGTCGTCATCCCGGTCCGCGACGGGGCGCGTTTCCTGCCGGCCTGCCTCGATAGCGTGCTGGCGCAGACATATGCGATCAATGAGGTGATCGTCGTCGACGACGGGTCGACGGATGAAACTGCGGCCGTCATTTCCGACTATGCGCAACGCTATCCCAACGTCCGCGCGATCCGCACCGAGCCGATGGGCGCGTCGCACGCACGCAATGTCGGCATTCACGGCAGTACGGCGGAGCTGATCGCGTTCGTCGACAGCGACGACGTCTGGAAGCCCGATAAGATCGCCCGACAGGTTGCGCTGTTCGAGCGGTCGCAAGCGGTGGGTTTCGTGAATTGTCTCTATTTCGGCATCGACGAACGCGGTGGATTGCTCGAGGGGGAGCAAATCTACGCGCCGGTCAAGCGAGGAGAGGTGTTCCAGGACTTGCTCGACGGTTATCGGGTGGCGGGGTCGGTATCGGCGGTCGTCGCGCGTCGCGAGCTGTTGCTCCGGGTCGGGGGGTTCGACGATTCGCTGGCGCGCTTCCAAGACGCGGACTTGTGGCTCAAGCTGGCGAGGATCAGCCAGCTCGAATGCGTTCCGGACGCGCTTGTCGGCCTTCGTGAGCATGCGGCGGGCGTCCAGAGCCCACCCGATCGCAGCGGAATCGAAAATGATTTTCTTTCACGACTGCAGGTTCTCGAAAAGTGGGCCGATATCGCCGAGCCGAGCCGCTCGGTGTTGCGAGACTATCGGACGCAGGCGACCGCAATAGCATTAACGCGATTGATGCCGAGGCTCAACACCGGCTTCTATGCACTGATGCGCGATCGAGCGCCGCGCGTCGCCGGACTGATGTTCACGGATGCGCGGGACTACCGCGCTGCGGTGCGAGCGTCAGCCTCGTTTGCGATACGGTCCTGGGTGGTCGAGAACGTGATCATCCGCTCGACGATCCTGCTGCGGTGCTGCCAGTTGTTTGGCAGGCTCAAGGGCGTCGAGATCGATCGGAGATAGATGTCGGCAAGTGCATCGAATTTGCAGATCCTGTTATGGGCATTCTCCGTTGCCGGTCGACAATCCATCATCGTCGCCGCTCATGATCTTTCCGTACGAAAATTAATACCGGCATGTACCGAAGAATTCGCGCAAGTCTACGTACCCTCATGCAAAGAGTGGGGCGACGTTGGCCAGACCCGAACCTGACACGGGAATACGCCTCTGTGCAAATGAGGCTCGACAGCCTGCGCCTTGTAAAAAACCAACCCGATCTCGAGAGTGAGTTCACGTGCGAACTACCGGGGACTGGCCATCACCGGCGTTTGTGCCGTAGTGGCTTCAATATTTCCTGGATCAGTGAATTTGGAATTGTTCCGAAGGTCATATTCGACATCGGCTCGTACGATGGAGGAGATTCAATCCGTTTCAAAGAGAAGTTTCGGGACGCCAGTGTGATATCGTTCGAAGCTGATCCTGTCAGGTATCGGATCGTTCGCGAAAATGTCGAACCCTTTGGTATCAAACCCGTCAATTCAGCTGTCTGCGAGCGCGACAATCCGATCCAGTGGTATCAAGCCAGCTACGACGATATCGAGGGAAGGAGCGTTGGCGGTCAGGGATCTCTCTTTCGGCATTCGGCCGAATTTCGGCGCGAGTTCGATTTCATTCAGCAAAGCGAAACGTCGATCACGGTCAAAGGCACAAGAATCGATAGCTTTTGTCGGGAGGTTGGCGTTGACGAGATTGATCTGGCGCACATCGATGTCGAGGGGGCGGAGTACGAAGTTATTTGCGGGTTGGGCAGCACGCTCCCGAGAATGATCTACCTTGAGACGACTTTCGACCGGTGGATCGGAGCGAAGAATCCCCGGGAGGTGCATCGAAAGCTGTCGTCGATCGGGTACGTGCTGGCGGCCGATCTGCCGGGAAACAGGCTTTACGTACGGACGGATGTGGCTCGATGTCTGTCTTGAGATGTCGCGATGTTGGCGGAAGTCGGAGGAAGGATTTCCGCATTCCGGTTCCAGAGTCATGAGCGACGAGGGACGGCGAGCGACGGCTCGCACGGTCCGCGTCATCCGGCCGGCGGCTGACATCGTGCTGCGAGACGAAGTCGTGGCGGTGTGGCGACGACTGGACCTGCTCTACGTGTTCGTGCGACGTGAGCTTGCGGTGCGCTACCGGCAGGCCGTGATCGGCGTGCTCTGGGTGGTGCTGCAGCCGCTGATCACCGCGCTGATCCTGACCCTGGTGTTCTCGGTCTTTGCACGCATCTCGACGGGCGATCTACCGTATCCGGTGTTCGCGCTGTCGGGCCTCGTTATCTGGCAATACTTCAGCCGCGCGGTTCTCGAGGGGACGCAAAGCCTGGTCTCCAACGTGGCACTGATCTCCAAGGTGTCGTTTCCCCGCTTGATCGTTCCGCTCACGGCCCCGGTTGCGGCCGGGATCGATTGTCTCATCGTCACCGGGCTGCTTCTCGCGATGACGTTCAGTCTCGGCGTCGCGTTGAAATGGAGCGTGATCCTCATTCCCGGCGTCATCCTGATGTCCGGACTCTTGGCGGCGGGGTGCGCGCTCTGGCTGGCGCCGCTCAACGCGATCTTTCGGGACATCGCGGTCGCGCTTCCGTTCGTGCTGCAGATCGCGATGTACCTATCTCCGGTCGCGTATCCGGCGGACCTCGTCCCGGAACGAATCCGCTGGATCTACGAGCTCAGCCCGATCGCCGTCATGGTCGAGACGGCGCGGTGGGCGATCATCGGAGGGAAGCCGCCGAGTGCCGGCGGACTCGTTCTCTTCGTCGCCTTGACGGCCGCGCTCCTTCTCGGCGGCCTCAAGTTCTTCCGGCGCATGGAAGCCGATCTGGTCGACGTGATCTGATGACACGGCTCATCGAAGCAATCGGCGTCGGCAAAGACTATGTCCGCTCGTCCGTCCGCCGCGGCGGGCATCACACGCTGCGCGACGCGATGGCCGATTGGGGGCGGCGGATAGTGGATCGAGCGACGCCGCGGCAGCGTCGGGGCGAACGGTTCGCAGCGCTCAAGCAGGTTTCGTTCGAGCTGCATGAAGGCGAGGTGCTCGGCATCGTCGGTCCCAACGGCTCCGGCAAGAGCACGCTGCTCAAGATCATCTCGGCGATCACGGTGCCGACGCGCGGCGAGATCCGCATCGCCGGCTCGGTCGGCTCGCTGCTCGAGGTCGGAACCGGATTTCATCCGGAATTGACCGGCCGCGAGAACGTTTATCTCAACGGCGCCATCATCGGCATGTCGCGCGCCGAGGTGCAGCGGAAATTCGACGCCATCGTCGCCTTCTCTGGCGTGGAGAGCTTCATCGACACGCCGGTCAAGCGCTACTCCAGCGGAATGCAGGTGCGGCTCGCATTTGCGATCGCGGCGCATATCGAGCCCGACGTGCTCATCCTCGACGAGGTGCTCGCAGTCGGCGATGCGAGCTTCCAGCGCAAGTGCATGGAGAAGCTCAAAGAGATCGGAAAATCGGACGGCCGCGCCGTCATCCTGGTGAGCCACAGCATGGCCGCGATCCGCTCGATGTGCACCAAGGCGCTCCTGCTCGATGGCGGAGAGGTGAAGGCGTATGGACAGGTCGAGGACGTCATCGGGCGCTACCAGGGGCAGTCGGACGGCTCCCCCGGGAACGGCCGGGTCGATCTTACGGCTTGGAAAAATCGCAGCGGGGTAGACGGAAGCGCCCGCATCACCTGGGCGGAGATCCGTCCAGACGGCGACCACGCTGACGAGCACTTGAGCATCGGCGACACCATGCGGCTGACCTTCGGGTGCCAACTCGCAGCGAGCCATGTTGGCAAGCCGATGATGCTCGGGGTCTGGCTGTCGACTGCTGATGGCACACCAATCGCCTTCATCATCGACAAGGATTCCAAATTCGCGATCGATGACGCGAAACCTGAAGAGGTCGTCTCGCTCGTCTTTCGCGACATCCGGTTCTATCCCGGTCTCTATACGGTGAGCCTGTGGGTCGGCTCGCGCGATGCCGAGCCCTGGGACGATGTGCGCGAGTGCATCACGTTCGAGGTCAAGCAGGGCGGGGCGGTCGCGCGCCGACCGCTGGTGCGCCGTTTGGGCGTGCTCTTTCTCACTCCGGAGTGGGAGCGGGCCTGACGATGCGCCCACCCAAGGTGCGGTTTGCGAACTTGCTCCGCGTCATCGGCAAGGACCTGATTGCCAGAGGCGACCGCATCTATGTTCCGCCGCCTCCACCACCGACCGAGCAGGAACTCGCGATGCGCGCGTGGGAGGCGGCGCGCGGCGACAAGACCCTGCGTGTCGAATATCCTCTCGATAGCCGGTCGGTCGTGTTCGATGTCGGCGGTTTCGAGGGCCAATGGGCGAGCGACATTTTCGCCCGCTATCTCTGCCGCGTTCACGTGTTCGAGCCGATGGAGGAGGCGGCCCGGGCGATCGCGCGGCGTTTCGCCGGCAATCCGCACGTCACCTTGCATCCGGTCGCGCTCGGTGCGCGAGCCGGCACGGCGCAGCTTACGCTCAAGGGCGACGGCTCGTCGCTGCATTTGCCGGGCGAGGAGCGCATCACGGTGCAGGTCGTGACGCCCGAGCAGATCTTCGCCGAGCAGGATATCGACGAAGTGACCCTGATGAAGCTGAACATCGAGGGAGCCGAGTATGACCTGCTTGAGCACGTCATGGCGAGCGGATTGATTGCCCGAATCCGCTACATCCAGGTTCAGTTCCATATGACGATTCCGGATGCGGAACGCCGGATGCGGGCGATCCAGTCGAGGCTGGCGCGAACGCACCGCGCCACCTTCCAGTATCCGTTCGTCTGGGAAAGCTGGGAGCGATCGCCGGCGGCTGCGTGAGCGCCGCCCGAGGCTTGATCGTCCGCGTATCGAGATGCCGAGCCGCGTCGCCAAATTCGTCACCCTCGACTATCCGTGGCCGTGGCTGCGCCAGACGCCGTCCGGCGACGGTGTGTTCGGCGATACGCGCTTCGTGTTCGATCGCGATCTGCGCGACTACGACTACCTGATCGTGTTCAACCAGCTTCCGCCGGACCTGCACGTGCGCATCGATCCGCAGCGCGCGATCTTCGTCGCGGCGGAGCCGGCCAACATCAAGCGCTACGACGCGACCTTTCTGCGCCAGTTCGGCACCGTCATCACCAACGACCGCGACACGCCGCATCCGGCCCGCATCTTCAGCCAGGTCGGCGCGCCCTGGCATATCGGCGTGCCGACCGGACAGCTCGCGCGCTATGGCGAGAGCCTCTCTTTCGCGCAGCTCGAGCGCCTGTCCGGACCGAAGCGCAAGCTCGTATCGGTGATCTGCTCCGACAAGTCGGACACGCCCGCGCACCACCGCCGGCTCGATTTCGTCGCCGCGCTGCGCGCGCATTTCGGCGACCGCCTCGATTTCTTCGGCCGCGGCTTGCGCGATTTCGAGGACAAGATCGAGGCGATCGCACCCTACCGCTATCACATCGCGCTCGAGAACACGGACGCGCGCGACGCCTGGACCGAGAAGATCGCCGATCCCTTTCTCGCCGAGACGTTTCCGATCTACTGGGGATGCCGGAACCTCGAAGACTACGTTCCGGCCGAGAGCTTCGCGCGCATCCCGATCGACGATGATGCCGCGGCAATCGACGCCATCGAGAGGACCATCGCGAGCGACCGCGCCGGCTCCGCGCTTGAGGCCGTGCGCGAAGCAAAACGCCGCATCCTGTTCGAGCACAACATTTTCGCGCTGCTCGACCGCACCATCGCGGCGCTCGCGCTGCGGGCGCCGGCGCCGCGCGCAGCCATCCTGCTCCTATCCGAGCCGGTGATCCTCGCGCGCAACATCCCCCTGAAAACGCGGATCAGGGCGCGCGTGCGCTCGGCGCTGGCGCGCCACCCGCGGATCTTCTCGCTGGCGCGGACCTGCTACCGGCAGCTCGCGACGATCGCCGGCGTGCGGCCGGAGGCGCAGCCGTGACGACCGTCGACGTCGTCATCCCGGTGCGCGACGGCGCGCGCTTCCTGCCCGCCTGCCTCGACAGCGTGCTGGCGCAGACTTTTGCTATCAATCGCGTCATCGTGGTCGACGACGGATCGACCGACGACACGGCGGCCGTGATCGCGGACTATGCGCGGCGGCACGCAAGCATCCTGGCGATCCGCAGCGATCCGAAGGGCGTCTCGCACGCGCGCAACCTCGGGATTCGCGCGAGCACAGCCGACCTGGTCGCGTTCGTCGATGCGGACGACATCTGGCGGCCGGAAAAGATCGCGCGGCAGGTCCCGCTGTTCGAGCGCTCGCCGGACGTCGGTTTCGCGCATTGCGCCTATTTCCACATCGACGAGCATGGCGCGCCGCTCGACGACATCGTGGTACGGCTGCCGACCAGGCGCGGCGACATCTTCGTCCCGTTGCTCGACGGATACCCGCTGTCGGGCTCGGCATCGGCAGTGGTCGCGCGCCGCGAGCTTTTGTTGCAGACGGGCGGGTTCGACGAGACGCTGGCGCACGCCGAGGATTTCGACGCGTGGGTCAAGCTGGCGCGGCTGAGCCACGTCGACTATTCGGCCGATGCGCTGACCGGCATCCGCTCCCATGCGGGCAGCGTGCAACGCCGGCCCAATCGCCGCCGCATGGAGATCGACTTCCTGTCGCGAATGAAGGTGGTCGAGAAGTGGATGGGCGACTACCGGCCGTCGCCCGAGATCTTATCGGCCTACCGCGTCGAGGCGGCGAATATCGGTCTGCTGCGAATTCTCTTCCGCTTCCAATTCGGGTTCTACGGCCTCATGCATGACCGCGCGCCGCGGTTCGTCGAGGCGGTCTTCGGCGGCGGCGTCGCGGAATATCGCAAGGACGTCCGATCGATCGTGTTCCCTACGCTGGCGTACCTCGTGGCGCGTCACGTCGTCATGCGATCGCGACTGTTGATCCGGTGCTGCCATTTCTTCGGCAAGCTCAAGGAAGTGCCGGGTTGATCGCCGGGCGAACGCCAGCATGGATCCGCAAGTCAGTGTCGTGCTGCCGGTCTACAACAGCGAGCGATATCTCGCTGCGGCCGTCGCGAGCATCCTGCAGCAAACGTTCGCCGATTTCGAGGTTTTGGCGATCGACGGCGGATCGTCCGATCGATCGCTGGATATCCTGCGCGAGTTCGCGTCGCGTGACCCGCGCGTGCGCGTCGTCAAGCAGGAAGGCAAGGGGCTCGTCGGCGCCCTCAATCAGGGCCTCGCGATGGCGCGCGGCGAATTCCTCGCCCGCATGGACGCCGACGACATCGCTCATCCGGAGCGCTTCGCGCGGCAGGTCGCATTTCTGCGCAAGAACACCGCGATCGCGGTGGTCGGCTCCGCGATGACCCTGATCGACGGGGACGGCCGCAGGGTGCGCGACATCGACTATCCGGTCGAGCCGGCCGCTGTCGCGCGCGCGCTCGAGGACGGGTCGGCGCTGGCGCATCCGGCCGTGATGATGCGGCGCGAGACGGTGGTGCGCACGGGCGGATACCGGCCGGTGCTGGATTTCGCCGAGGACTATGACCTGTGGCTGCGGATGTCGGAGCAGGCGCAGCTTGCCAATCTGCCGGATCGCCTGCTGTCCTATCGTCACCACGCCGGCAAGCGCGGATCGATCTTCGCGTTCGAGCAGGAGCTGCACACGCAGTTCGCCCGCCTGTCGGCGGCGGCGCGCCGGAACGGGCGTGGCGATCCGCTTGATCGCCTCACGGATCTGAGCGTCGACGATCTTGGCCGCTTCGGCTTGTCGGCCGAGGAGCGCGAACGGCTCGTCCTCAGGCTCGTCGATCCCTTGTTGGGCGCCACGAGCGCGGAAGAGATGAGGCGGGCGGTCGAGGTCCTGGATCTCGTCGGGCCGCAGCCGCTCGACCGCCGGCGCGTCGCACGGAAGAAGCATGCGCTCGCCCTCATGTTCTACCGCGGCGGCCGATATGGAGCTGCTCTTCTGTGGAGCGTGCGCGCCGCCGCGACGAGTCCGGGCGAGATTTCTCTGATGTGGGCCGCGCTCGGCGTGCGGATGGTACGGAAGGCCGCGAGTGCCACGCGGCAGCAGCTCACTCGGCTGGTGCGAGCGTGATGACGGTGTCGTCCACCGAGCGACCCATGCTGCGCAGGGCCGTTGGCAAGGGCGTGACCTGGGGAAGGGCGCGGCTCGACCACGCGCGCACGATGTTCAGGCTGCGCTTCGATCGTTGGCAGCGCGATTTGATCGACCGCCTCGTGCTGCGGCATCTGCGCTCGCCCGAGACGCAGCAGCGATTCGCGCATGACCTCGTACGAGGCAGCCCCAATCCGCTCGTCGGCACCGAAAGCTTCGCGTTCATGTGCCACGTGCTTGGCTGGTGCCGGGCGTCCAAGTCGCAGCTCTGGCAGGACGTTTGGGCGCTGCATCGGACCGGTTTCCGGCGCGAGGGTTTTTTCGTCGACATCGGCGCCTCCGACGGCGTGCAATGGAGCAACAGCTATCTGCTGGAAAAGACATTCGGCTGGACCGGGATCCTGGTCGAACCCAACCCGATGCATCGCGAGGCCCTGCGGGCCGGACGATCCTCGCGCGTCCATCATGGTTGCGTCGCGGCGGCCAGCGGCGAGGAGGTCGCGTTCTGGTGCGCGCAGGACCACGAGCTCTCGGGCATCGGCCGTTATGCCGAGCAGGACGGGCATACGGCGTCGCGTCGCGAGCATACGACCATCCGCCTCACCACAATTTCCCTCAACGACCTGCTCGGCGAATGCAATGCGCCGCAGCACATCGACTATGTCAGCCTGGATACCGAAGGCAGCGAGCTCGACATCCTTTCCACGTTCGATTTCGCCCGCTACCGCGTCAAGCTGTGGACGGTCGAGCACAACCACACCGCAAACGAGGCGAAGATCGATCGCCTGATGCAGACGCACGGCTACCGGCGCGAGTTTCCGGAATGGTCGCAATTCGACGCCTGGTACGTGGCGGCGACCCCGGCGAGCACGCCATCGGCTTGAACCGGCATGACGTCGCTCGCCATGTCGAACCAGGATCGTCGCGCCGCCGCCGCAGGGCCGGCCGCGCCGACCGTCGCCGTCCGGCTCTGCGGCGGCCTGGGCAACCAGCTCTTTCAGTTTGCGGCCGGGCGCAGCCTCGCCGAGCGATGGAGCGCGCAACTGATCCTCGACGCGACGGTCTTCTTTCAGGCGATCGAGCGGCGGAAGTTCGCCTTGGGCGCCTATCCGATCAACGCCAAGGTGATCTCCGACGGCTACGCGTACCCGCCGACGCGGCCCGTCGTGACGCTTCCGCGCCCCGCCGGCGAGGATCAACGCCGGATCAGCCTCGTCGACCGCGTGCTGTACAAGATGGGAAGAAGCGGCGACATGGTCAAAGGCGCGATGGCCACGGCCGCGCACGGCCTGCGCAGGTTGACGGGACAGCCTGCCGGCCTGCGCGTCTTCGTGGAGAAGTCGTTCGACTACGATGCGGCCTTCGGTCAGCTGAGGGCGCAGACTTATCTCGAGGGCTATTGGCAGAGCGAACGGTACTTCGCGGACGTCGGCGACGCTGTTCGCCGGGAATTGACGCTGCCCCATGCGCCGAATTCCGAGAACGCCCGGTGGCTCGCCCGTTTCCGCGACGCCAACTCGGTCTGCGTCCACGCGCGCCGGGGCGACTATCTGACGGCCGATCATTTTTCTCAGCATGGCATCTGCTCGCCGGACTACTACGCGCAGGCGATGCGGTTGATGACCGAGCGCCTCGATCGCCCGCAGTTCTTCGTCTTCTCCGACGATCTCGCGTGGTGCCGCCAGCACGTCATCGGCGAGAACGTGTCGTTCGTCGACGCCAATCCGCCGGATGCCGCGAACGACGAGCTCAGGCTCATGGCCGCGTGCCGGCACCACGTCATTGCCAATTCGTCGCTGAGCTGGTGGGGCGCGTGGCTCGCGCGGCACGACGGGCAGATCGTGATCGGCCCCGATCCGTGGTTTTCGGGCAGGAAGGAAACGCCCGATCTGTTTCCGGCGAGCTGGATCGCGTTGCCGCGCGGTTGAGCGAAGCCGACTGACGTATCAAGCGCCGCATGCCACGCGTCTCGGTCATCGTTCCAACGCACAATCGCCCGCAGATGCTCGCCGAGGCGGTCGAGAGTGCGTTCGCGCAGACGTTTCAGGACTTCGAGCTCATCATCGTCTTGAACGGAGCGTCGGCGGACTCGATCGCGCTGGCCCGCCGCCTCGCCGCCAATCCGAAAGTGAAGGTCGTCGAGATGGCGGACTCGACGCTCGCAGCGTCGCGCAACTTCGGTCTCGGCTTTGCTGCGGGCGAATGGATCGCCTTCCTGGACGATGACGATATCTGGCAGCCGGAGAAATTGGAGGTTCAGCTCGCCGCCGCGGCGCATACGGGCGCGGATGTCGTCACCTGCGATTTCGGCACTTTCAACCGAGCGGGCGCGCTCCCGAGTACAGGGCTTCCCCCATTGCCGCGCGGACTGAGCTTTGCCGAGGCGCTGATGCTCGGGAACTGCGTTTCCGGCGGCTCCGCGGTTCTCGTCAAGACTGCCAAGATCCGCAACCACGGTGGGTTCGATGCAACGCTGTGCGGTTGCGAGGACTGGGACATGTGGCGGCGGCTCGCCTGGGACAGCGAGTTTCATTACGTCGACCGCGCGCTGGTGAAATATCGCCGCCACGACACCAACATGACGGGCAATTTGCCGCTGAACCTGCAGGCCGAAAGCCAGCATTTTGCCAAGCTGCTGGCCGACACCCCGCCAAAGCTTCGTCACATGCTGCCGGCCGCGCAGCGCCGCTATTTCCGCGTCCTGCTGCACAATCTGACGGAGCAGGGTGTGACCGACACCTGGGGCGTTCTCTTCTACAACATGTTCTTCGCCGCCTACCGCCTCCTGAACAAGATGACGGGCGGCCTTCCGCGCAGGATCTACCGCAGCCTCCGCGGCGCGGCGGGGCAGGCCATGCGCCGGCAAGGCGCGTGACTCCGCATCCGCATGCGCGCCCTGTGGCTCACGCCCGGCTACCCATCATCCGTGGACCCGGTCGGCTTCGTCTTCCACCAGACCCAGGCGCGCGCGCTGGCCGACGCCGGCGTCGACGTGTCGGTGGTCGCGCCGGCGCCATGGGTCCCGCCCGGACTGGCGCACCGCAGTCCGCGCTGGGCCGCCTACCAGCGCCTGCCGCGGAACGAGCCTGACGGACGCATCCCGGTGGAACGGCCACGCTACATCACGACGCCGCGCGAGACCCGGCTCGGGCTGGCGCACCTCACGCAGGCGTTCGCGTGCCGACGCGTCGGGCGGCCCGACGTCATCCACGCGCACTTCGCCTATCCGTGCGGCGCGGCCGCGCTCCGGCTCAAGCGGCGTTTCGGCGTTCCGCTGGTGATCAGCGTGCACGGCGACGACGTCTACATCTATCCGAAAAACAATCCTCGCATGCGGGCGCTGTTCGTGCAGGCGATGCGAAATGCCGATCGCGTCATCGCCGCCAGCCCCGACCTCGCAACGACGACCCAGATGCTGACCGGCGTCCTGCCCGAGGCCCTGTCGATCGGCATAGACCTGCCGCGCTTTTCCGCCCGGCCGGAACGCGTCGTCGCGCGCGCCGAGCTCGGGATCGCGCGCGACGCGTTCGTCATCCTCTACGTCGGCTCCTTGCTGCCGCAGAAGGGCGTGCTCGATCTCGCCGAGGCGCTCCGCCGGCTCGACTGGCCGGACGCAATCGCGCTGTTCGCCGGCGCGGGTCCGGCGCGCCCGCAAGGGCCCGGCATCCGCCTGCTCGGACCATGGCCGAACCGGGACATCCCGAAGCTGCTCGCCGCGGCCGACGCATTCGTGCTGCCGTCGTGGCACGAGGGCCTCGGCCTCTCGGCGGTCGAGGCGGGGGCCGGCGGCGTCCCGGTGATCGGGGCAGAGAGCGGAGGGCTCGCCAACCTGCTCGCCGATCAATGCGGCTACCTCTTTACGCCGCGCGACGTGGGACAATTGATGCAGGCGCTGCGCGGCATACGCGCCGATCCGGACGAGGCGCGTCGGCGCGCCGAACGCCTTGCGGCTCGCGTCCGCCGCGATCATGATCTGTACGCCAACGCGCGTCGGCTCGCCGCGCTCTACGGCGACCTCATCAGTGCAGCCGCGCGGACCACGCCGCAGTCCGCCTCGGACGGCTTCCACTCGGAAGTGCTCTGAAATCCCTGCTCAAGACATGACGGCCATCATCAAGCGACTGAGCGGATCCCTTCAGCGCGATGGAGTGCTTGGCACCGCGCTGAAATGCGCCAGGTATCCGTTCAAGCCGATCCTGAGAAGGCGAGCAAAAATGAGCTGGGCCGACGCGCTGGGTATGAGCAGCGTCGAAGACCGATTCCGCACGATCTACCAAAAGAACCTTTGGGAGAACCTGGAGAGTGCGAGCGGCATAGGGTCCACGTTCTGGTACACGGAGCCCCTTCGCCGTGAGCTTCCGAAGCTCGTCGCCCGGTTTTCCATCAAATCCATATTTGACGGGCCGTGCGGTGACTTCAACTGGATGAAGCATGTGCTCCCGACCATGGACGTGACCTACATCGGCGGCGATATCGTCCGGCCGATGATCGAATCGCTCAAGGCGAAATATGAAGCGGCGAGGGTGTCATTCGTGCATATCGATTTGATCGCGGGTCCTATCCCAAAAACGGACTTGATGATCTGCCGGGACTGCCTGCCCCACCTTTCGTACGCCGACGCCAAATCGGTCCTGTCGAATTTCGTGGTATCCGGCACTCGGTACCTTCTGGCGACAAGCCACACGAAAAAGGCCGGCTTTTCCAACCATGACATCAAAACTGGATACTTCCGTATGATCGACATCTTTTCCTCGCCCTACCATTTTCCGCCGGATCACCTGTTTTGTATCGAGGATTGGGTAGCGCCTGAACCGGAGCGTCAAATGTACCTGTGGGATCGTGAGCAGGTGTTGTCGGCACTTTCGCGGTTCGGTCAGGCGTAAGAGAGCTCCATGCAGAACCGTTTCATGCCGCCGGTGGGCCGACAGCTCGCGACCCTGCGGAAAGCCGCAAACTGATGTGCGGTCTCGCCGCCGTGATGACGCTTCCGGGCGCAACCGTCGCGCCGGCCCTGCTGCGAACCTTCGACAGGCTGCTCGCGCATCGCGGGCCGGACGGACGGGGCCTCGCGACCTTCACCCGCGACGCTGCGCCGGTCGACCCCGCCGCGGCCGAGGTCGCGCTGGTGTTTCGCCGCCTCGCGATCATCGACCTCGACCCGCGCGCCAACCAGCCGATGGCGTCGCGCGACGGGCGGTTCTGGCTCGTGTTCAACGGCGAGATCTACAACTATATCGAACTGCGCGAGGAGCTCGCGCGCGCCGGCCATGCGTTCCGCACCAGCTCGGACAGCGAGGTGCTGATCGCGGCGTTCGCCGCATGGGGGCCGCAGGCGCTCTCGCGCTTCGTCGGCATGTTCGCCTTCGTGCTGCTCGACCGGCAGAAGCGCGAATTGTTCGTGGCGCGCGATCCGTTCGGCATCAAGCCACTGTTCTGGGCGATCGGCAGCGACTGCATCGCGCTCGCGTCGGAAATCCCGCCGCTGCTCGAGGTGCCGGGCGTGGGCCGCGGCGCGGATCTCGCCCGCGCGGGTCTCTTCCTCGCCGTCGGACAGACGGACGCCGGCCACGGGACCATGTTTTCCGCCGTGCGCAGCGTCCCGGCCGGCACCTTTGCCACGATCCCGCTGGATCGTCCGACGGCGCCTTCGCCGGTCGGCTATTGGCAGCCGCGCGTCGCGCCCGATCCGTATGCGCGGCCCGTGCCCGCGGCCGCGGGCGAGCTGCGCGAGCTGTTTCTCGACTCGATCAAGGTTCACCTGCGCAGCGACGTGCCGCTCGGCATCGCGCTGTCGGGGGGCGTCGACTCCTCCTCGATTCTCGCCGGTGCGCGCGCGGTCGGCGGCAAGGAGCTCGTCATCCGCACCTTCAGCTTCGTCGCCGAAGGCTCCGACGTGGACGAGACGCCGTTCATCGATATCGCCGCGGCGTCCGCGCACGCGCGGCCGGCGAGCGTCCGCATCAGGCCGGACGAGATCGTCGCCGACATCGACACGCTGGTGACGTCGCAGGCCGAGCCGTTCGGGAGCCTCTCGATCTATGCGCAGCACCGGGTCATGCGCCTGGCGGGCGAGAGCGGCATCAAGGTCATGCTCGACGGACAGGGCGCCGACGAGCTGTTCGCCGGTTATCGTCCCTATCTGGCGCGTCGGCTGAGCGAGCTCGTGGCGCGCTTGCAGTGGGGCGCGGCGCTGCGTCTCGTGCGCGCGATGCGCACGCTGCCCGGCGTCACGGCCGGCCTGCTCGCGC
>Ga0126371_10002338_pt1 | contig 16306 bp, 17 predicted proteins | sample PanSoiMetaPlot_4_FD_110145 | JGI IMG/M metagenome (GOLD analysis project Ga0126371, IMG submission 110145) | Tropical forest soil microbial communities from Panama - MetaG Plot_4 | ecosystem: Environmental > Terrestrial > Soil > Tropical forest > Bulk soil | place: Panama | collected 2016-02-17 | reverse complement strand
TTCTGATTCTTCAGGTCCGTCGTATAGAGAGAGACCAGACGGGAGGGATCCTGTGCCGGAAGCGGATGAAGCAGCAGCGTATTCACAACCGTGAATACGGTGGTGCTTGCGCCGATGCCCAGCGCCAGCGCCAGAATGGCAAAGAAGGAAAAGGCTGGCGCTCTGGCCATACTGCGCAATCCATAATTCAGATCGCGCAGAAGGTCGGCGAGCACATTGCCCCAGCCTGATGTTGCTGTCGCCGGAGCGCTGTGGTTGTATCTGCGCTCGGCCTTGCTAATCTCCTGTTTCCAGTCAGGCATTGCTCTACCTCCATGACCTGGCTCATGGCCATTACGAACCCTTACATTCACCAGCAAAACATTGGAGGGACACGCGTGCAGTAAAGATTGGTAAAGCAACGTAAAGTTTTGTAAACCTGCTATCGTTGCTTGACGGCGGACAAGAACCGGCACCAGATCCGAGTTTGCGGCTGTCCGTTGGCTACTCTTCCGGTCAACTTCCTGTTTGTAGGCAACAGGAGTTAATCAGCGTCACCCAGTCTCAATTGTCGATAAATCACCGAGTCGCTCATGGGGTGGACAGCTAATTCGGTAGCAGATAAGTTTGCATTGTGTCATATCGAACCGCTTGGAGATAAGGATTCTACGAAGTGCCTAAAAACACATCGACATAATCCATCAAGGCTTGCGGGAATGGAGGGCTGTAATTCGACAGGAAAACAGACACTGCATTGCGATCAACATATAACTTCAATCCCGAATCTACCCCCGGCCCGCCGCCCGTATGCGCAAAGATCAGGTTGCCTTGTTGAGGATTGCACTCGCAGCCAGCCCCTGCTGGACGAGCATTTCGAAGCTCTTCCGGTCCAGAAGTTTTCCTGATTCGAGGGCCTCTGCAAATCGCAACAAATCGTCGATCGTGGAATACTCGCCGCCGGGGCCGACTGCGGGTCCCTTTAGTAGCTTTCCATAGAAGGCCTCGGCACTGACCCACGGCGCACCGGTATTAAGGGGATCGTCGACGTTGTCTCTGTAATAGCGGATCGCGCGACCGCATGGTGCCTCTGAGCTTGTTCGCCGCATCCCGGCCGGGCGGAAGATATGGTCTGCCAAATAGTGGCGGAACTCTTCTCCCGATACGGATTCAACGATCATGCTGGCTACCAGGAATCCGGTGTTACTGTAGGACTGTCCGTGCCAGGCTCGAACAGGAGAGGCTCGTATGCGAATAGTGGGTAGTAGTCCTTCAGTCGGCTGAGCGGCGTTCCAAGAGATTGCCTCGAAAAGATTTCCGCTAGTCCTGAGGTGTGACTGAGAAGCTCGCGGAGTGTGATTTTAGATGCCGCAGCCTTGTTTGGGTAATCTGGCAAGTACCGGATGATCGGTTCGTCATAACTTAATTTGCCTTCTGAAACGAGTTGCGCTACAGCTACACCCGTAAAAAGCTTCCCAAGAGATGCGATGAAAAACGGCGTATCGACGGAAATCGGAATATGACGTGCTCTGTCAGCGTCGCCGTATGCACCACGGAACAAAACTTTTCCATGTCGGGCGATAAGCACAGTCCCCGAGAAGAGCTGTCTGGCTGATGCTTCCTCAAAAGCGCGCTTAAGTGTCTCCAGTCGTGTCTCGGTTGCGACGTCAGGTCTTGGCTTCGGCAGGAAATTCTCCGGTCCGGGAGACAATGCGACCATCTGGTAGCTCTCAATGAGGCATGGTTCACTGTTCCCACACTCCAGATCGATGTAGAGCTTCCTTGCCCGCAGTTTTGTTCTTGTGAACGCCGTGATTCCGGAACCGTGCGGGTACGCGGATTCGATAATCAGTCCTCCACTTCGTTTGCCGACGTTGTTGAGTGTCCGGGTGACCTCATCGGGTTCGCAACAACGGGTGGACCAGGAATCTTGATCGGTGTGATTTGAATCGAAGTTGTTGTGGACGAAGGATGCAATTTGGTCGGGATCCTGGGAATTGATTGCGGCGATCAGGTTCTTTAGGGCCGGGAGGGCCGGGCCCGCTTGCGGGCCCGGCGCTTGCAACTTCGTTTGCACGGCTCCCAGACCACCTATCGAGACGATCCCACACACGAATAGAGCAGCAAGAAAGCTATTTGTTCTTAACACGGTTTTTCCCCGAACTGTTCCGATCCGATGCTGGGGCACCTTGCTTGTGTGGCTTTGGAATCGGTCTAGGAATTCCAGCCACGACGAGTTCTGCAATCTTAGAAACACGCTCTTCGATCTCACGACGCGCCTTCAATTGACGGGCATTTAAGCTGAATGGCATTAGGGCGTTCGTCGAAAGCACGAGGGCAAGCGCCGTCAATTCCAAATCAACTACAGCAACCTCATTCTTGCAGACCCCTTCTTTCAAGAGGCTGAGGACAAGATCCGACTCGTTTGTAAAATACCGTTCACGATGAACCATGTAGGATGGCCGGATTGCGACAAACATTTCTTCGAACTTCGCTGGCAGATTTCGCGTGAAGTCAATGGCGAACAGAACCCGGCCAATTAAAATCCGTCGTATTCTCTCCAGAACCGGCGCATCGAGTTCGGCAAGTTGCCGCAAGTGTGTGAGAAGACGGGCATGAATCTTATCTGCACACTCAATGCCGATCTCATTCTTATTCTTAAAGTGCAGGTAAACAGCAGCCCTTGAGATGCCGGCTTCGCGGGCAATTTCCTCCATGCTGATTTTGCCAAATCCAAATTTCCCGATGAGAGCTTCTGCGGCGCCTAGTATTCGTGCGCGTGTGTCAATCATTGAGATCGAAGTGTAGACAACTAGACGGTAAATGTCAATCTGTCCACATCGGCTCTGATCAATTGTTTTACACGCTCCTCGCACCGGGTAATAAGCCGGAAGCTGAGGAGGACCGGAGGTGCCCCGCCTTATACGCAGACGAGACATCTCGCATACTCTGGCGGCCAAATCCGTGGTCCAGCGAAGAAGCCCGCAAGGCCAATCACAACGATCAAGAAAAACACGCTTCTTACCCTGCCATTTATTTCGATCTCCTTCATTGGTGCCCTTGCTGCCACTACAAGTAGACGATCACGATTTTCAATTCCATGCGGCTGCCCGCGTACCCGAAGGAGGCATCATGATAACTCGGTGGACCGAAGTGACCCCTTGCATTGTTTGACGCCCCCACACCTTCACGCGGAATTCCGAGGAAATTCGTATCGAGTCTGCTATTGGAGTTTTCGTCATGGAACACTGAAACCGCATAGGTCCCTGGCTGAATGCCAGAAAACTCGCAATCGGCATGTCGGTTGGCGATGAGGGATTTTGAGTGAGCAATGGCCTTTCTATCATTCTTTGGAAAGCCTTCCGCCGAAGAGTAGAGGGAGCAGATCACCTGCCCCTTGTCTGTGCGGAACCCATCGATCCCTACATGAATGACATTCTGCGGGCCACTCGAAGGAACCTGAAAGGCCAGTAAGCAGCAGAGCATGATTGAAATCTTTGCCAACATGGTTATTCCTCCCCTGAATGATCGAGCGCTACGCTTGTTGGACTGCGGAACAGTAACGAAAAGGCAGCTGCCAGCCACCACAGCGCCTGAATGCTTCCAAGTGACGTAATGGATGCTGGCAATGCCAGGGTAAGCAGAGATGCGATTCCAACGAGAGCGAATGTTGCCCCAAGCCCAAGGGCCAGGTAACCAAGAACTCGCGGAATAACTCTGGAATTAATCAGGGCTATCCCGAGCGGCAGGAAAACCGCGGGGGCGGACACGATGAAGTAGAGATGTTGAACTGAACTGATCAGTCTGATTCCGATGTCGATCATTCCAGAAGGAGTCGTGAACAGCGCGCAGATATAGAACGTCACTTCTATCAGGTTGACGGTCATGAGCGTCGTCGCGCCGAAGAAGGTCATCCATCCTGATATTCGCCGCTCTGCACCGGACAGATGAACAAGTGCAAATGCAAACAAAACGACAAAAATCGGGCCCACCGCCTGGAGCCATGCGCCCCACAGAACGGATTTATACGACTGTTCAACAAACCTCTCGAGAGCGGGTCCTGAAGATCCTGGCGGGGGCCCTGTATTAATTGAGAAAGAGGTGATGAGCATCAGAACCCCAAGGATCCCGCTGAGAGCGCTAAGAATACAGAACGATCGCTTTGTCTTAATGCCGTGAGTCATATTCCTTCCTTTCATCTCCGTGCCGCCAGGAGTGACCCTCTGAAGAATCAATTGAATGGCCGGTTCAATTCTGTGAGTATTTATCGCTCTGGTGTGCCTTCGCCTGCTTTCCGCCTGTGAAATGCTCGCTTGATTTCTGGACTGAATTCCCGGATCACATATACCGCCGACGTCATGCCCACCGCGATATTCGCTTGCCGAAGGCCATATCCAGTGGCCGTGTACTTCTCCGGATACCACTCCGTCATGAGCATTGGTCCGCCATAGATTCCGGCGAGACCCGAAACGTCAGGGTAAAGATGTCCGTTGTCGCCGTAAGTGAAAATCGTTCTGCCCACTGCGTGGAGAGTGCGCGGAAATGCTCCTCGGCACGAACAACGAAAATACCGCGTGTCCTGATGAAGAATGGCAGCCAGAGAGGAATGGATGGTCCCGCCGATTGTAAAGGTGGCAAATTCCGAGCCAACGTGTTCGGATAGGCCAGCCATTCCCGAATCCCAACGGGGAACACCTCCCAAGTGGTCTCCTAAGCCCGTAAAAAACGCCTGGAAGAATGCTCCATACGATTCGAAATTCTGGTGCTCATAGTTCTGCCAACGTTCTTCCCTCGTCATGGGCGAGTATGAAAACGCCTGGGGCGTGGTTTGCGATGCAGCGAGAGTGAGCTGGGTAGGTCCGAAGGACGGCGGGACCTTTGCCGGAGACGGCCGCATCGGCTGCGCGTCAGATGAATTCGAGAGCGCCGCCTGAGCCTGACGAAGCGAGGCGGAGGCATCGTCCTGCTGTGCAAGCGCGGGAATCGCGGCCGAAAACACGATCCAGAACATCAGACAGCATCCACCGAACCAAGTCCGATTGCTCGCTGAAAAATTAGCAATTTTGCCGTTCATGGCGTCTCCTTCGCTTGCTCGATCTTGCTAGGATCTATATATCGCCCCGTTATATCGAATCGATATAAGATTTCAAGGGGGATGAGGAAAAGAGCTCTTCGGAGGTGGTTATTTAGAATTCCCTCTCCGGGCGTGAGCGGAAATGGGGGCGAATGTACGAACTATTTTTATTGGGGAAGCTGATCGGGAGGCCATGGCATGGATACGAATTCCATCAGGTAATCAACTCCGTCGTCGGCCCGGCTCGCCAGGTGAGTTGGGGAACGATTTATCCGCTGTTACAAAGACTGGAAAAAGCCGGTTTGATTCAACGGCTCTCCGAGCCATCAGACAAGGAAGATGGGCGGGGCCGCCAGCGATACTCAATCACGCAGAAAGGAAAGCAGAGATTCCTGCAGCTAATGAGATCGGAACCCAGAAACGACCCCAACTACCGCGAAACGTTCAGGATTAAGCTCGGCAACTTCAGTCGTGTTGACATCGAAACCCAACGCGGAATCATTGACCGCTATCTGAACCGGCTCTCTTCAATTTCGAGTCACACCAAAGCCATGTCAGAATTGGTGTCCAAAGTCCCGGAAATTAACGAATCGGAGCGACGGAACATTCTGCTCGCCCTGGCACACGATCGCTTCCTTGCGGAATCAGAGATCAAATGGGTTCGCGGAAAGTTGCAGCAAGATTTGTTCGCCCGCAAATAGCAAATTGGGATCGGGGCGTAAGGGACCGACCCGAGCGCAACTCGAGATTGCAGAGTGTCTGCGATTTGAGATCAATGTCGGTGCATTGACAGGTTTCAGCAGCAGGTAAGTTTACAGGAGGTCATATCTGGAGAGATACCTTCGAAATACAGTGCCCACGAATGTCCACAACCGCTGTAAACTGTGCATTTTCCACAGCCCACCCGAAACTCTTGTCAACCCCCTCCAGCGAAAGAAATCTTCTAACTCCTACATTCCAAACAGCAAAAACTGGGCCCAATTTGATCTTGTATTTCGCCCTGAATTGCTAAAATAGAGATAGAAAGAAAAAGCCCGCCAAGTAGCGGGCTTTCATATTTTCAGGGTGAAGACCCGGCAATCCGAAAGAGAACTCCTGGGCCCTGCGCCCTAACCATTTTCTTTGCAGGAATTTACCCAAGACATAGGGGGTATCATCAAATTAGAAGCAGGCTCGGCCTTGAATAACGGACGTTCTAAAGAGGCGGCCTTGGGAGTACCGAAATGGGTTTTGGGGGGATGTGCAGCGTGCACCATCGAAGCACCGCAACCGCACGTAGAAAGAGGAACTTAGCAAAACCCTAGGGGTGGTGCATGGGCCCCAGCAAATCTGCCATCATCTACAGAAGCAGTATGAGCCTCTTCGGCAACACTCCGGATCTCGCGACAGCGCCGGCAAAACACGCACCACTGGCTGAGCGCATGCGCCCGCGTACGCTTGACGAATTCGTAGGTCAGGAGCACTTGCTCGGCACAGGCAAGCCACTGCGCGTGCAGATCGAGCGCGACGACGCTTCATCGATGATCTTCTGGGGACCGCCCGGCGTCGGCAAAACCACACTCGCCAAAATCATCGCCGAAACCACCCGAGCCAGCTTTATCGAGTTCTCCGCCGTCCTCTCCGGGATCAAGGAAATCAAGCAGGTCATGGCCGACTCGGAAAAAGCCGCCACCTATGACTCGCGCACCATCCTCTTCATCGACGAAATTCACCGCTTCAATAAAGCACAGCAGGACGCCTTTCTTCCCTACGTCGAGCGTGGCACCATCCGCCTCATCGGAGCAACAACAGAGAATCCGTCCTTCGAAATTATTTCGGCGCTGCTCTCACGCTGCCGCGTTTACACACTACACGCGCTGACCGACGAGCAGATTCTCCATCTGTTAGAACGCGCCCTCGCCGATGAGAAACGCGGCCTTGGCAACCTGAACATCAAAGCCGACAAAGAAGCCCTTGAATTGCTCTCCAACTACGCTAACGGAGACGCCCGCCATGCCCTCAACGGCCTCGAGGTAGCCGCGCGCCTCGCACAATCCGCCAAGTCTCCCATCACCAAAGAAATTGCAACTGAGGCGCTGCAACAGCGCGTCCTGCTCTACGACAAGGAGGGCGAAGAGCACTACAATCTCATCTCCGCGCTGCACAAATCCGTCCGCAACAGCGACGCTGACGCTTCTCTCTACTGGCTTGGTCGCATGTTACAGTCAGGCGAAGACCCGATGTATGTTGCCCGCCGCGTCATTCGCATGGCGGTCGAAGACATTGGCCTCGCCTCGCCGGAAGCCCTCAACCTCTGCCTATCCGCCAAAGATGCCATGGATTTCCTTGGTTCGCCCGAAGGCGACCTCGCGCTTGCACAGGCCGTCGTCTACCTAGCGCTCGCTCCGAAATCGAATGCCCTCTACACGGCTTACGGCGAAGTCCTCTCCGACATCGAAACCACGCGCGCCGAACCTGTCCCGCTGCATCTGCGCAATGCGCCCACCGGACTGATGAAAAATCTCGGCTACGGCAAGGACTACAAATACGCGCACGATGAAGAGGGCCGTGTAGCCGACATGGAATGCCTGCCGGAAAGCCTGCGCGACCGCACTTACTATCACCCCACTAGCGAAGGCCGCGAAAAACTGCTCGCCCAACGCATGGAAGAAATCCGTAAAATCCGCGAATCGAAACGCGCCAAAAGTTGACTTGTCATCCTGAGCGGAGCACGCGCAGCGTGCGTAGTCGAAGGACCTGCTTTTCGTAGGCAGCAAGAGGAACTTGGTGTCCTCTCCACTGCCATAGCTTCCTCGAAAAAATCAACCGTTCAAAGCAGCTACTGATACTTCACCGAGCACCCATAAGGCCGCGTATATGAGACCGCCACTGGCTGCCCCACCATCGCTTCATTCAGCGCGGCGGAGACATAGTTCTTCGATACTTTGACATCGCTCAGGTCGGTCGTCGCATGGTCATCGATTGCGCCATCATAGATCAGTTTGCCGGAAGGATCGATGACAAACATGTGCGGCGTGGTCTTCGCCGAGTACTCGTGCCCGATTGCGCCGGTCGGATCGAGAAGCGCTGCCGTGGGCGATGCTTTCTCCCTGCTCATATATGAGTTCTCCTGCGCCGCCGTCATATATCCCTGCTCACCCGGCGCAGAGGAGAGAACCGTCAACCAGACAACGCCCTTGGCCGTCCATTCTTTCTGGAGGGCCTGCATGTTGCCGCTGTTGTAATGCTTTTGCGTATAAGGGCAGCCGTTGTTAGTCCACTCGAGAACTACATACTTGCCGCGATAGTCCGAGAGCTTATGCGTTTTCCCGTTGGAATCCATTCCGGTAAAATCCGGTGCCGCGTCACCTACATGGACCGCGTTCGCCACCAGAGGAACGGCCAGCATTGCCGCCAATATGCCAATCGATAGAACAGATCTGCGAACCATACACACCTCGCAACGAATGTCTGGATCACTTGCAGATACTTATATTGACGATGTTTCTTAGCCGACAGCCGAGCACAAAGATGCGTATTATGAAATTTACGCGGCAAGGCGCAAAATGGTTCAGCCGCGTCCCGCGCTCGCGACTACTTCGCCTGCGACACCGGCAGCGGGTTACGCTCCGCAAACTGCCACTGATGCCAATATGGATAGACCGGCTGCACCGCGCTTGCCTTGTTGAGCTTTGCCACTTGCTCCGCGGTAAGGTTCCAGTCTGCGGCGGCAAGGTTCTGCTTCAATTGCTCCTCATTGCGCGCGCCCATAATCACGCTTGCCACTGTAGGCCGTTGCAGCAGCCAGTTCAGCGCCACCTGCGGAACCGTCTTCTCTGTTTCCTTCGCGACCTCATCCAAAGCATCCACAACTTTGTAGAGATACTCCTCATCCACCTGCGGCCCATACTCTGAAGTCTTATGCAGGCGGCTCGTTTCCGGCAGCGGTTTGCCACGGCGGATCTTTCCCGTCAGGCGACCCCACCCCAACGGACTCCAGATCAGCGCCCCAACTTTCTGGTCGAGTCCCAGCGGCATCAACTCCCACTCATACTCGCGTCCCACCAGCGAATAGTAGACCTGGTGCGCCACATACCGTGTCCACCCATAGCGTTCCGAAATTGCGAGCGACTTCATCAGATGCCAACCGGAAAAATTCGAGCACGCTATATATCGAACCTTGCCTTGATGCACCAACGTATTCAGCGTGTCCAGCGTCTCTTCAATCGGCGTCGTCGCATCAAAGCCGTGCATGTGGTAGATGTCGATGTAGTCTGTGCCCAGCCGCTTCAGGCTGGCGTCGCATTGCTGAATCAGGTGATACCGCGACGACCCCAGATCATTCGGTCCGTCGCCCATCTTGAATGTGGCCTTGGTCGAAATCAGCAGCTTCTCGCGCCTGCCCTCAATCGCCTTGCCCAGAATTTCTTCAGCCAATCCGGTTGAATAAACATTCGCCACGTCAAAAAGGTTCACCCCGGCATCCAGACATAAACCAACAAGCCGCGTGGCCTCCGCCACGTCCTGGCTGCCCCATGCCTTGAAAAATTCGTTGCCTCCGCCAAAAGTCCCCGCCCCAAAACCGAGCGCGGAAACCTTCAGTCCTGAATAGCCAAGCTGTCTGTATTCCATGAGCTACTAGATGCTCCCTGACAATATGTGGCGCAAAATGTCTTCGTAAGTTTAACTTGCCGGGGGAACAATCGGAGGAACTGTCCCCTTCACCTTTGGCTTCCTGAAGGCATAAACAACCGCCAGCAGCGGCGGAGCCAGTAACACGCCCCAAAACGGAATGACAATCCCGAGCACAATCGGCGCCAGAATCGAAGCCCAGATCGGCACGCGCGCGGTGCGCTTCATCAGCATAGGCTGCAGCACCAGTTGATCGACAACCACGATCACCGCATACAGCCCAAGCACAAATGCCAGCCGCTCCAGGTCTTTTCCCGTCACCAGAATGCAGAAGACTGGCCCGATCAGCGCAATCACGCCGCCAAAGTTCGGAATGAAAGTCATCAGGCCGCCCAGCAGCGCCCACACTGGGAAAAGCGGCACGCGCAGCAGCCACAATCCGATGAGCCACATCACCGCGACACACAGAGCCTCAATCGAAACAGCGCGCCACCAGTTCAGCAGCGCTCTTCCCGCCGTCCGTCCGGTTGTCTTGATGTCGAATCCGCCCATAGCGAAACAATAGTCTCAAGTTAGAACCCTTGCCAGTGCTAGTCCTCACTGAAAGATGGTCCGTCTGAGTAAACATTTCGTTCACGCGCTCGACGGCACGTCCTACCCAAAACTGCTAGCCTAGACGTATGAAGTTCGGCGTTCTAGTTTTTCCCGGCTCCAATTGCGATCACGATACCTCTAACGTTGTGTCTGAGATTGCCAAACAGCCGGTGACCTTCCTCTGGCACGACTCGCCCAGCCTGGACAACTGCGACGCCATCCTTGTGCCCGGCGGTTTTGCATACGGCGACTATCTCCGCACCGGGGCCATTGCCCGCTTCTCGCCGGTGATGCAGTCGGTAAAGAAATTCGCTGCGGACGGCGGCCTGGTGCTCGGCATCTGCAATGGCTTTCAGATTCTTACCGAAGCCGGCCTGCTGCCCGGCGCGCTTATGCGCAATGCCGGACTCAAATACGTCTGCAAGCAGATCTATCTGCGCACGGAAACGAGCAATACGCCATTTACCAGCACACTGAAAAAAGGCGAAGTTCTCAAAATTCCCATCGGTCACATGGAAGGCAATTACTTCTGCGACCCGGAAACGCTGACAGCGCTGAAACGCGACGACCGCATCGTTTTCCGCTACTCCTCCCAGGAGGGCGAAATCACGCCGGAGGCCAACCCGAACGGCTCGCTCGGAAACATTGCCGGAATTCTGAACGAGGGCCGCAATGTACTGGGAATGATGCCGCATCCCGACCGCTCATCGGAGAGTTTGCTCGGATCAGCCGACGGCTACAGGATTTTCGCATCTATGGTAAAAGCGCTACAGGCAAAAGAGGGCGAGACCCCCGCGCCCCCTGAACTGGCCGCATTGTAAAGGGGAAGTTAGCTCGTACATGATTGACATTCACCATCACCTGCTTTTCGGACTTGATGACGGCTCCCCGGATTTAGAGACCTCTGTCGCCATGGCCCGGATGGCTGCCGACGACGGCATCACGCACATTACCTGTACCCCCCACTCCAACCACAGGTATCACTTTGACCCAGACGTAAACGCCGCGCGTCTCGCGGAATTGCAGCAGCAACTCAATAGCAGAATCACTCTGGGACTCGGCTGCGACTTCCATCTCTCCTACGACAACATCGAAGACGCGCTGAAGAACCGGACCAAATACACCATCAACCAGAAACAATATCTGCTGGTCGAGTTCGCTGACCTGATGATTCCGCAAGGCATGACTGACACCTTTTACGAAATGAAGATTGCCGGAATTCAGCCCATCATCACCCACCCTGAGCGCAACCATACCATCCAGCGGCATCCCAGCCGCATGATCGACTGGCTGCGCGAGGGCTGCCTGGTTCAGGTCACCGCCTCGTCACTTACTGGAAGATTTGGCCGGACAGCGCAGACAATGGCTTTCAGCTATTTTGATAAAAATTGGGTCCACTTCATCGCCAGCGACGCCCACAACCTCAATTCCCGCCCACCCATCATGAGCGAGGCATACAAGGTCATCGAAAACAAATATGGCAAGGAAACTGCCGAACGCGTCTGCGTTACCAACCCTGGCGCAGCCTTTCATGGCTCTGAATTCCCACCGCAACCTGAAATGCTGGGTCTTTATGACGAGCCGGCAACGCCGCCGCGAAAGAGCTTCTTAAGCCGTCTTTTTTCCACCAAATAGCCAAACTAAGAGACGTCCCATAACGAACGTCTCTTTCCGCAAATAAAGCCGATCATTTTGTCGACCAGAAATCCGGGTCGGCTTTGACCCATTCGTCGCGCGGGTAGCTCATCTTTGGATTGAACATCAACAGGCTCGATTGGTGGGATTCGACGCAGGAGGCCTCCATGTCTTCGAGTTTTTTCATCTCGTTTGCGCCCACGCTGTCCATGACCTTTTTTGAATCGGCCATGAAGTGATCGACCTCGGCCAGGGACTTCATGGGAGTGAAGATGAGGAAGACGCCAGCAGTGTCGGCGCCGTACATGCCCTCAAACATGGCCCAGTGCGCGCCGGGGATGGCCTTTTCGTAGGCGCTCCTGTACTGCTTGACCAGTTCTTCCCATTCCGCCCCATGTCCTGGACGAACGCGGTAAGAATTTACTTCGAAGTAGCGCATATGGGCGATGTCGACCGGGCCATGCAGGCTGAGGTCATCGCGATAGGCAAAGACGCCGGTATCGTACTCAGACAGCAGATCGCCGTCGGCCTGCTGGGCCTTGTCGAGAGCGGCGGCGAGCGTGGGATTGGCGGCAGTGGCCTGAGTGTCCTTTTCCCAGGCTTCGAAGGAGTCGTAACCAACGAAGAAGTCTGCACGCGGGCGCCCGGTGAGCCCGTCCGCGGCAAAGTAATGCGTCGGCCAATTGGCCGACTTAAAGGCCTGCACAAACGCGCTCTCGCTGCTTTGATGAGCGCTGCCTTGCCGGCCGGGCTTGAGGAACTCGCGCATGACGACGAGCACCTTGGGTGGCGGCATGGTTGATTCGGCGGCTTCCTGCGCAAAAGCTGCTGCCAGACCGCAGATAGGGAGGCACATGCCCAGACATAGTCCTATGAGTTTTTTCATGGAGATTGCTGCAATCCTTTCAAATAAATTTCCGGGGGGCCAGGAATGCCGGGGTGTGAGGGAGCAGCAATGGACGAGGGTTTTGTTCCCATTCCTGGAACGGCTGGAACGATACTCCCGAGCGCTGGCGGAAGCAAGGGGAGAAATTTGACGTTTTCTTGACATTTACCTGTGGCGTCGCCACAGAAGGATATGAGATGGTTATGTGGCAGCACCACAGGAGCAGACGGATGGGGGAATCGAAACTCGATTTATTGCAGGGAACTCTGGACCTGATGGTTCTGCAGACACTGGCGGCGATGGGTTCGCTGCATGGGTATGGCATTGCGCGGCGCATAGAGCAGATCAGCGGCGATGAGGTGCTGCTAAACCAGGGAACAATTTACGCATCGCTGGTGCGGTTACAGCAGCGGGGCTGGATTGACGCAGAATGGGGCACCTCGGAGAACAACCGTAAGGCCAAGTTTTATTCAATTACCCGCGCAGGACGAAAGCAACTGGCGCAGGATGCGGCTTACTGGGAACGGCTGGCGGGCGTGATGGGCCGGGTGCTGGCCATGCAGAACGACGGTGGGAGGGATTGAAAGAACCCATGTCTCTGCGAGACATGGGGCGCCCACATCGAGCCAAATGAAAGGTTAAGCAGATGGTTTACTTCTTTCGACAGGCGCTGAATCGGCTGCATGCTTTCTTTCACAAAGCGCCGCTTGACCAAGAGCTGAACGACGAGATGGCTTCACACCTTGATCTTGCCATGGAGGAAAATATGCGGCGCGGAATGACGAAGGAAGAAGCGAGGCGGCAGGCGCTCGTCCGCTTTGGCGGTGTGCAGCAGGCCAAGGAGCAACATCGCGAAACGCGCGGCTTGCCCTGGATAGATGTGCTGATGCAGGACCTGCGTTTCACCATACGGACGCTGAAGCGCGATCGTGGATTCACCATTATCGCGATTCTGATTCTGGGGCTTGGAATCGGGGCGAATGTCTCCGTCTTCAGCGTGGTGAATACGATTCTGCTGCGGCCGCTTCCATTTCGGGATCCACAGCAACTGGTGTGGATTACCGGAAACAATGGCGTGGGTGGCCTGTCCGGGCTTACTTACTCAGTGGACGCTTTCGAGGATTACCGCGCACAGAACAAATCTCTCCAGGACGTGACAGCATACATGCCCTTCTATGGACAGGGCGATTACAAGTTGACGGGGTACGGTGAGCCTCAGCCGGTAAACGGAGTGATGGTGGCGGGGAATTTCTTCCAGGTACTGGGCATTCAGCCGAAGCTGGGGCGGCTGTTCACACAGGATGAGCTGGTCAAAGGCGGCCGCCCAGCGGTGCTGTTGAGCGAGCCTTTCTGGAGGCGGCAGTTTGCCGGCGATCCGAAGATCGTGGGCCAAACGATCACGCTGAATAAGACGCCAACCACAGTTGCGGGCGTGATTCCTGCAAACTTCGATTTTGGATCAGTGTTTGCGCCAGGTACCCAGATGGACATCTTCGCTCCCGCAATCGTGGACGAGATGCGCGACTGGGGCAATACGATGTCGCTGATCGGGCGAATGAAGCCCGGAGTCAGCATTGGGCAGGTGCAAGCTGAGGCTGACATGCTATTTCCGCAGTTCTATTTCAGAAAAACACATCCGGAGTATGGCAAGGGCTATACAGGAACCGTGCTGGGCTTGAAAGAGTATGTCAGCGGAAAGCTGCATCGCTCGCTGGTGGTGCTCTGGTCGGCCGTCGGTCTTATCATGCTGATCGTCTGCGTAAACCTGTCAAACCTGCTGCTGGCGCGGTCTGCTGCACGCAGCAAAGAGTTCGCAATGCGCAGCGTATTGGGCGCGGGACGCGGACGCCTGATTCGCCAGCTGCTGACCGAAAGTCTTGTGTTGTCGACCGGAGGCGCTGTACTTGGCCTGGGTATTGCCTTTGCCGTGGTGACATGGCTGGCGCACCAGGTGTCCATAGCATTGCCGTTGCTGAGCAGTATCCGCGTGGACAGAAGTGCCCTTGGTTGGACGCTCCTCATTGCTGTTGTGGCTGCTGTTCTCTTTGGGCTGGCTCCGGGAATAAAGATGTCGAGCAGCGACCTGCAGGAATCACTCAAAGATAGCGGGCTGGGCGCAAGCGCTGGCAGGAAGCACGACCGTATGCGCTCGGTGCTGGTGATTTCAGAGGTCGCGCTGGCCTGCATTTTGATGGTAGGTGCAGGACTCTTGCTACGCAGCTTTCTGCGCGTGCTGGATATTGATCTCGGATTTCAGCCAAGCCGGTCTGCGGCAATTCAGGTGACTTACGATGACGGCGGCAAAGATGAAAATCGCGGGCCGATCTTGCAGAACATGGTGGATCATGTGAAGGCGATTCCCCGGAATTGAGGCAGCAGGCATTACCGACATGCTCCCGCTGGACCGGAACCGCAGCTGGGGCTTGTTTAGAAAAGGCAGAGATCCCAATCAGCAACCGGATGCGGGCACTTACGTACAAGTGGTGACGCCCGGGTATATCGGCGCGCTGGGTATGCGCTTAATCAAAGGGCGCGATTTCGCCTGGGACGATTCAACCCACGCCGAGCATGTGGTGATCATCAACGAAGCATTGGCGCGCCGCGAGTGGCCTGGCCAAGACCCGGTAGGGCAGATTGCCGAGCCCGACGACCGGCGAGTGATCGGTGTGGTCGCGGATGTAAAGGAGACCGGGCTGGAAACTGATCCGGGTGCAGAGATGTATGTTCCGATTACGCAGAACGGGCCAGCCGGTGCAGAACTGGTAGTCCGGACCAATCTGCCACTGGATGCGCTGGCTTCGACCGTGATGAAGGTATTGCGGGAGCTGAATCCAGGGCAGCCGGCAACAGAATTCAGGCCCATCCAGCAGCTTGTGGACCATTCGATTTCGCCGCGCAAGTTCTTTGTGCTGCTGGTGGGTATTTTTGCCGGACTCGGATTGCTGCTGGCTTCGCTGGGAATCTATGGCGTGATTTCCTACTCTGTCACGCGGCAGACGCAGGAGATCGGAATCCGCATGGCGCTGGGAGCATCGCGGTCTAAAGTGCAGCTCGGCGTGATTGGCAAAACGCTGCGACTGGCTGCCATTGGCATCGTGGTTGGCGGAATAGCTTCGTTTGCTTTGGCCAGAACCATTGCTTCACTGCTTTACGGGACAGAGCCCACAGATCCGGCGACATTCGCGGGGATGGTCGTGCTCCTGGCGGCTGTCGCACTGTTAGCGGGATATCTGCCGGCGCGACGCGCTTCGCGGACCGATCCCATGATTGCGTTAAGGACGAACTGATCCCACATCTCAGAAACGAGATGTGGGGCACCCGGCACCTGGGCACCCTTGTTCGTGCTCAGTTTTTTGAAAGACTGGTTCGATGGCCTATCTCTTTCGGCAAATGCTCAATCGTGTACGGTCGTTCTTTCGAAAAGAGCCGCTGGATCGGGAACTGGATGCAGAGATGACTGCGCACCTGGAAATGGCCGTTGAAGAGAATCTTCGACGCGGAATGAATCCTGAAGAAGCAAGGAGACGGGC
>Ga0126371_10002336_pt1 | contig 16308 bp, 12 predicted proteins | sample PanSoiMetaPlot_4_FD_110145 | JGI IMG/M metagenome (GOLD analysis project Ga0126371, IMG submission 110145) | Tropical forest soil microbial communities from Panama - MetaG Plot_4 | ecosystem: Environmental > Terrestrial > Soil > Tropical forest > Bulk soil | place: Panama | collected 2016-02-17 | reverse complement strand
CGCGCGTAACCGGCGGCGAGCAGCCGGGGCAGCGGCGTGCCGTGTGCCGTCGGCGGCACGACCGTGAGCAGCACCGCCACCAGGGCCGGCGTCACGGTGACCGCGACCACCATGGCGGCGACCACGGCGAGCGCGAACGCCACCGCCATCGGCCGCAGGAACGCCGCGGTCGTGCCGGTCGCTATCAGCAGCGGCACGACGCACAGCAAGGCGGCCAGACCTGCTCCGGCCAGCGCGCCGCGCATGTCCGCGCACGCCGCCGCGACCAGCCGCAGCACACGCTGGTGCCGCGGGACAGCGTCCCCGCCGCCGCGGGCAGCGTCCAGCCGCGAGACGATCGCCTGCGCCTCCCCGGCTGCCTCGGTGACCACGATCCCGAGCGCGAGCAGCAGCCCGAGCGTGACCAGCGCGTTAAACGTGTACCCGAGCGCGCCAACGACAGCCGTCGCCGCGACCAGCGACAGTGCCGTCGCGAACAGCGCGGCGAAGGCGACTCGCAGCCGCAGCAGCAGCGCCATCAGCGCGAGCGCCACGAGCACCGCGCAGGCGATGAGCGCGACCCGCAGGTTGCCGAGCGCGCTGCGCAGGTAGGTGTCCTCGCGGAACAGCGTGGCGTCGACCTTGACGCCGGGCAGCCCGGGCTTCATGCTGGCCAGCGCCTGGTCCACCTCGCGGCTGACCGTGAGCACGCTGGCGGACGGCGCCTTCTGCACCACGAGCACCAGGCCGGGACTGCCGCGCACCTGTCCGTTGCCGATCAGCGGCTGGTTGCCCTGCACCACCTGCGCCACGTTGCCAAGCCGCAGCCCCGCGGCCGCGCCGGCCACCGGCAGCTGCGCCATGTTGGCCGGCGTTCCGAACGGCAGTACCGGCTGTATGGTGATCCGCTGGTCCGGGCCCTCAAGGAAGCCACCGGTGCCGGGCGTGGACGCTTCCAGGTAGCTCAGCGGCGACACCAGCTGCGCGTTCCCCGCGGTCTCGATGATCTGCGCGAGCGCCACGTGCTGCGCGGCCAGCTTGGCCGGGTCGACGAGCACCTGCAGCTGCCGGTCCGCCTGCCCGAACGTGGACACGTTCGCCACGCCATGCAGCCCGAGCAGCCTGGGCACGATCGTCCACCTGGCGAGCACTGACAGGTCGATCATGCTGAGCTTGGTCGACGTCAGGCCGATCAGCATCGCGTCGCTAGTGCTGGACACCGGCTGCAGCATGACGGGCGGTTTTGACACGTTGGGCAGCACGAACGCCCCGGTGAGCCGCTCCTGTACGAGCTGCCTGGCCTGGAACATGTTCGTGCCCGGCGCGAAGTGCAGTTCGATCGCGGACAGGCCGGGGACCGAGTCTGAGGTGACGTCGGTAACACCCAGCACGCCCTCGAGCAGGTTCTTCTCAAGCGGCACCGTGACCAGCGACTCGACCTCCGGAGCCGACAGCCCCAGCGCCTCGGTCCGGATGTCGACCACGACAGGTGAGGTCTCCGGCAGCACGTCCACCGGCATCGAGGCCAGCCGCACAATCCCGGTGACCATGACTGCGACTGCGACAGCGATGACGAGAAGACGGAAGCGAATGCACGCATCGATGATTGAGCGCACGGCCGTCACCCCCGATTCAGCCTTGCGCACTTAAGACCCCCGACGCCCCCGGCGGGGGTCTTACCCCAAGCGCGGGTTAAAGAGGATTTTATCCCGAACGATGCGGGCCGCCTGCCCCCACCCGGCGTATTCGCGGGCAGGTGGCCAGCCGTGGTCGCCGCGGCTGCACTAAGCGGCGTTTGGCGCGCTCACCGCGGTGGCGGAGTCAGGCACCGGACGCGGTCCGAGAAACCGGCACGCGACCGGCAGTCCGAACAGGCTGACCAGCGTTGTCGTGACGAGCCCGCCGAGGATCACCATGGCGGCGGTCCGCAGCAGTTCCATGCCGGGCTCCGCGGTCGCCACCGCGAACGGCGCGACCGCCACCGCGGTCACCACCGCAGGGGTCAGGATTATCGCCAGGTCGTCCCGCCGCGTGAACGCGATCGCCTGCCGCACGGCGAGGGCGAAGACCGAAAGCAGCCCCGCCGCCGCTGCGAGCGACCCGGCCGCGCCGAGTCCGGTCACCACGAACACGGCCCCCGCCAGGGACACCGGCAGCGATCCGAACGCCAGTGCCGTGAGCCGCCAATTGCGCGTCGTGGCCTGGGCGATCAGCAGCACACCGATGAGCGCCGCGATCGCATAGGCGGCGAACGCGACGCGCGGGAAGCCGGCGATCGCAGGCGGCAGCACCGTGGTTCGCGATCCGCTGAGCACCCCGGCCATGCTGTCGCTCTCGTGCGTGCTCACCGTCCCGGTAAGGCCCGGCGTGCCGGCGGCGATGGTGCTCACCGCCGCGACCGCCTGACCGTAGCCGAAGTCCGGCCTGATCGTCACCCACAGCCGCCCGGTGTCGGTGCCAGTCACGTGGCCGCCGGAGACGCCCCGGCCGATCATGGCGGCCACGTCCTGCACCGCGGGGACCGCAAGCAGCTCGTCGCTGGCCAGCGCGGTCCTGCGGTCCAGCACGGTCAGCGACGTTCCCCGCGGCGCGGTCATCCGCACCATGAGGGCGCGGTCGGTGAAGGTCGGCTGTCCCGGATGCAGCCCAGGCAGCAGCACCAGTCCCGCCACGCCGGCCACGGCGAGCAAAGCCAGGCACCCGATTGCCAGCCGCGGCGCGCGCACCAGGGCCGAAAGCGCCCGTGCGTATCCCGGGCCGAGCTGCCGGGGCAGCGGCGTGCCGTGCGCCTGCCCAGGCACGACCGTGAGCAGCACGGCGACCAGCGCCGGCGTCACGCAGACGGCGACCACCAGGGAGGCGGCCACCGCGAGGGCGAACGCCACCGCCATCGGCCGCAGGAATGCCGCGGTCCTGCCGGTGGCCAGCAGCAGCGGCACGATGCACAGCAAAGCCGCCAGCCCCGCGCCGGTCAGCGCGCTTCGGGTGTCCGCGCACGCGGCGGCGACCAGCCGCGCGGTCGCCCGGCCGGCCCCCCGCTCCGGCGCGGGCGGTTCGGCGGCGTCCAGCCGCGACACGATGGCCTGCGCCTCTCCGGCCGCCTCGGTGACCACGAGAACGAGCGCGAGCAGCAGCCCGAGCGTGACGATCGCGTTGAACGAGTAGCCGAGCACGTCAAGCAGTGCCGTCGCCGTGATCAGCGACAGTGCCGTCGCGAACAGCGCGGCGAAGGCGACTCGCAGCCGCAGCAGCAGCGTGATCAGCGCGAGCGCCGCGAGGACGCCGCAGGCGACGAGCGCGACCTGCAGGTTGGCCTGTGCGCTGCGCAGGTAGGCGTCCTCGCGGAACAGTGCGGGGTCGACCGTGACGCCGGGCAATCTGGGCGCGACGGCGGCCAGCGCCTGGTCCACCTCGCTGCTGACCGTGAGCACGTTCGCGGACGGCGCTTTCCGTACCACGAGCACCAGCCCGGGAACGCCGCGCACCTGTGCGCCGGCAGTCAGCGGCCGGCCGCCCTGGCCTGCCTCCCCGAACGCGGACACGCCCGCCACGCCAGGCTGTCCGAGTAGCCGCGGCACGATCGTCCGGCTCGCGAGCACCGACAGATCGGGCACGCTGACCCTGGTGGACGTCAGGCCGATCACCATCACGTCGCTCGTCGCGGACGCCGGCTGCGAGGTGTCCGGGAGCGCGTCGACAGGCATCGAAGCAAGCCGCAGGATGCCGATCACCGTGATCCCGGCGGCGAGCGCGACGACGAGAAGCCTGAACCGAACGCAGGCCTCAATGATCGAGCGCAACAGCCGTCACCCCCGATTAAGCGTTGCGCGGTTCCCGCTAGCAGAGATTTTATGCTGCGGCGCTGAGGTTAGCGGTGTTCGGGGCAGCCGCACGGGTTAGGCGCGCGCTGGACGAGGCCGGCTAGCACCAGCGACAGGATCGTCTCGAAGATCTCATCGTCGTCCACCACGGGCAGTTCTTCGCGGACCTGCCAGATGTTCGGGTAAGCGGTGCGGTCGGCGACGAGGTAGGCGCGGGTCCACGCGTCCGTGTCCGCCTGCTGCGCCTGTTCGTCGAGCGCCAGGAAGGTGGCCTCGCCGACGCCCCAGAATTGGCAGAAGTCGCCGAACGCCCGGTAAACCGTCGCCGCCTCCTTCCCGGTGAACCCCGCCGTGTGCAGGGCACCAAGAATCATCTCGACCGCGTGCATCTCCGCGGGTCCCTGCGTCGTCCGCGAGGCGCTAAGCGAGGCGGCGGCCGGATGGGCCAGGTAGGTGCTGCGGGCGCGCCTGGCGATTTCCGCCAGCGTGCGCACCCAGCAGTCCGACGGCTCGAGGCCCGCGCAGCCCTCCGCGATCAGCGCGTCGGCAATCGCGAGCACGAGCTCGTCCTTGCTGGCGAAGTGCCGGTAGATCGCGGTCGGGTCGGCGCCGATCGCGCGGCCGAGCTTGGGCAGGCTGAAGCCAGCCACGCCGTCGGCATCGAGCAGGCGCAGTGACTCGCGGACGAGCAGTTCGCGGGTGAGGCTGCCGCGCGGCAGGCCGGTCATGAAACCCCTTTCGTGGCGAGATGCCCACTCTACGGCAAATGCTTGGTCATAGCCATTGACAAAACATTTGTCCAGCATGTTCACTACACCGCATGACTCGCCGTCACCGCTGGCTACGCCACACCGCCGCCCTCGCCCTGCTGCTCGCCGTCCCCGCCTGCGGCAAGTCGCTGAGCTCCGCCGGTTCCGCACAAGGCGAGGTCTCGCCCACCGCGGGACTGGTAGCGACCACGCCGCCCGGCAGCAAGCCCGTAAACAGCGTGGTTTGGGCCGTCTACCGCGACGTGAACTCGCTCGACCCGGCCTTCGCGTTCGACTATCCGGAGAACACCGCGATCTCGCTGATGTGCGAGTCCCTGCTCCGCCAGCAGCCCGACGGCTCGCTGACGCCGGGCCTGGCCACGGTCGCTTACCCGTCGCCGACGAAGATCGTGTTCACCGTCCGGCAAGGCGCCGCGTTCTGGGACGGCCACCCGGTGACCCCCGCGGACGTGGTGTACAGCCTGCAGCGGCAGATGAGCCCGGCGGTCGGCGGCTTCTACGGGCAGGCCTTCTCCAGGGTGGGGTCGATCTCCGCTACCGGCGGGGACCAGGTGACGATCACGCTCAAGCAGCCGGACTACTGGCTGCCCGGCGAGCTCGGGTCGATGGGCGGCGTGATCATCGAGAAGGCATTCGCGGACAAGGAAGGCAAGAACTACGGCACGCCGGCCGGCTCGATCATGTGCACCGGTCCCTACGAGCTGAAGTCCTGGGCTCCGGGCGAGGGCGTGACCGCAGTCGTCAACAAGAACTACTGGGACACCGCTGTCCACCCGAAGGTCGCGCAGATCACGCTCAAGGGCGTCTCTGACCCAACGACGCTCACCTCGGGAATGCTGACCGGTGCCATTCAGGGCACGTACTATGGCGGGCTGTCCACGCTCAACCAGCTGCGCGCCAGCAAGGCCGTCAAGGTCTACCAGGGTCCGGGCTGGTCCACCGACGCGTTCATCGTCTCCGCGACTTCTGGCGCGCTCGCGAACGTCAAGGTGCGGCAGGCGCTGTCGCTCGCGCTCGACCGCAAGTCGCTCATCAGCACCGTGTACGAAGGTGCCGCGCTGATGCCGCGCTGGCTGGCCAATCCGGGCACGTTCGGCTACGGCAAGCCGGTCTTCGATGCCGCGTACGACGCCTCGGCGGTGCTGAACCAGAACCTCGCCGCCGCCCGCAAGCTCGTCAAGCAGGCCGGCGTGGCGGGTCAGACGATCACGATCGGCACAACGAGTCAGATACCGAGCATCGCGGCGGAGACCGGCGCCTACCAGGCCGCTGCCCAGGCGATCGGGCTGAACGTGAGCCTCAAGACGGTATCGGCCAACGACTACATCAACTTCTTCACCTCCCCGCAGGCGAGGAAGGGGGTGGACGGGTTCATCACGGTGAACTACGGCGACTACGCCGACCCGGCCGCGCTGCTCGCTACCGCGGTGCTGCCCGGCGGCTCGCAGAACTACGACAACTTCAACGACCCGCAGATCACGTCGCTGCTCGAGCAGGCACGCGGCACCGCCGACCTGAACGCGCGGGCACGACTGGTCGCAACGGCCGAGCAACTTGCCGTGCGGCAGCTGCCGTGGATCCCGAACGCGCAGCCGACGAACGTGCTGGTCCTCAACTCCGGCCTGACCGGCGCCGTCGGCTCGTTCGCCTTCATGTTCGCGCCATGGGCTGACAACCTGGGCGGAAAGTAGGCGGCAAGCACCGTGCGGTTCCTCGTCCGGCGGCTGGCGATGCTGGCCGGCAGCCTGCTTGTCGCCAGCTTCGTGATCTTCGGGGCGCTGTACCTGGCCCCGGGCAGCGCGCTCGCCGCGCTGTCCGGCGGCCGGGCGCTGCCGGCGGCCAGCGTCGCGATCCTGAACCAGCGCTACCACCTGAACGCGCCGTTCCTCGCGCAGTACTGGTACTGGCTGGAGAACGCGGTGCACGGCAACCTCGGAATCTCGATCACGCTGCGGGAGAACGTCTCCACGCTGATCGGCAACCGGATCTGGACCACCGCCGGACTTGTGCTGTACGCGAGCCTGATCATCTGCGTCGGCGGCATCGGGCTCGGCGTCCTCGCGGGCCTGCGGCCCGGCTGGCTGGACACGTCCGCGCTGGTGACCACGGCGGTCACGGCGGCGATCCCGTCGTTCGTCGCGTCGATCGTGCTGCTGCTTGTCTTCGCGGTCAAGCTCGGCTGGTTCCCCGCGCTTGCCACCGGCGGCGGCGGCTTCGCCACCGACGTGCGGACGTTCACGCTCCCCGCGGTGGCCCTCGCGCTGAGCTCGCTGGCGATCGTCGCCCGGGTCACCAGGGCGGCGATCCGCGACGAGGCGGACAAGGAGCACGTGCAGACCGCGATCAGCCGCGGCATCCCCGCGCGCCAGGTGATTCAGCGGCACATACTGCGAAACGCCGCCATCCCGATCACCACGGTCTCGGCTATCACGGTCGCGTCACTGATCGCGGTGTCCGCGGTAGTCGAGACCGCGTTCTCGATGAACGGGCTCGGCGCGTACCTGGTGCAGGCGGCGCAGTCCAAGGACCTCGCCGTCGTGCAGGGCATATCGCTGGTGCTCGTCACCGCGTTCGTGGTGGTTAACCTGCTCGCCGACGTGCTGTACGCGGTGCTCGACCCGCGCGTGAAACTAGGGACCAAGGCCTCATGAAAAGGGGCCTGATGAACCGCAAGCTCGGGGCCGCCGGGATCATCTCCGCCGTCGTCATCGGCGTCGCGGTGCTCGCCGCCGTCGCCGGTCCGGGGCTGGCCCCAGACAACCCGACCCTGCCGGATCTGCAGATCGCCTGGGTCGGCCCGGTCGCCGGCCACCTGCTCGGCTTCGACTTCGAGGGCCGCGACGTGCTGTCCCGGCTGCTCGCGGGCGCGCAGTCCTCGATGCTCGGCCCGCTTGTCGTGGTCTCGCTCGCGATGGCGGGCGGCGCGGTCTTCGCCCTGACCGCGGCGTGGCGGCGCGGCGCGGCCGACGCGGTGATCTCGTCGGGGATGGACGTGCTGTTCGCGTTCCCCGGCATTCTGCTCGCGGTGCTCGCGACGACCGTTTTTGGCGCCGGGCTGACCGCCGCGGCGGTGGCCCTGGCGATCGCCTACCTGCCCTATGTGGCCCGGGTGCTTCGCTCGGGCGCGCTGCGGGAGCGGAACCAGCCTTACGTGCAGGCCCTGGAGGTGCAGGGCGCGTCCGTGCCACGGATCTGCTTCGGCCACGTGCTGCCGAACATGTCGCGGATCATCGTCGCGCAATCCACCGTGCTGTTCGGCTACGCCATGGTCGACCTGGCCGCGATCTCCTTCCTGGGCCTGGGCGTGCAGCCGCCCGCCGCGAACTGGGGCGTAATGATCTCGGAGAACGAGCCAGGCATCCTGCAGGGCTACCCGCTGCCCGCGCTCGCGGCAGGCGCGTGCGTGGTCGCCGTGGTGATCGCGGTCAACGTCCTCGGCGAGCGGCTCCTTGACAAGGCGGTGCTCTGATGGCCATCGGCAACCTGCTCGAGGTAAAGGGCCTGCAGATAAGCATCGGCGACGCAAACGTGCTGCGCGGCGTCGACCTGGCGATCCGGCCGCGCGAGGTGCTCGGCCTGGTCGGCGAGTCAGGCTCGGGCAAGTCGATGACCGCGCGCGCGATCGCACGTTTGCTGCCGCGCGGGGCGCGATCCGAGGGCACGATCACCCTCGGCGACGCAGACGTGGGCACGTTTGAGGGCAGCGCGCTGCGCCGGTACCGGGGCCAGGTCGCGATGGTCTTCCAGGACCCCCGCGCGCACATCAACCCGGTGCGCCGGGTCGGCGACTTCATGACCGAGGCGCTGCGCACCAACCAGGGCGTGCAGAAGGCCGAGGCGTACGACCGGGCGGCGGACATGCTGAGCCAGGTCGGCCTGGACACAAGGAACCTGTCCAGGTATCCGCATGAACTGTCCGGCGGGATGCTGCAGCGCGTCATGATCGCTTCGGCGCTGCTCACCAGGCCACGGCTGCTGCTGGCCGACGAGCCCAGCACCGCGCTCGACGTCACCACGCAGGCCGAGGTCATGGCGATTCTCGCCGAACTGCGCAATGACTTCGACATGGCGCTGCTGTTCATCACCCATGACCTCGAGCTGGCCGCCGCCGTCTGCGACCGCACCGCCGTCATGTACGCCGGCCAGGTGGTAGAGGTCCGCGACTCCGAACTGCTGCACACCGATCCGCTGCACCCTTACACGGCGGCGCTCGCCGCGGCCCGGCCGGACATCGGCAGGACACAGCCGCGGCTGCGGGCCATCCCAGGCCGGCCGCTGTCCGGGTCAGAGGCGCCGGCCGATGCCTGCGCCTTCGCCCCCCGGTGCGTGCACGCCGCCTCCGCCTGCGGCCAGATGATGCCTGAGCTGGTGGAACTCGACGGCGGCAGGTCGCGCTGCCTGCGCGCGGCCGAGCTTCGCGGCACGCTCGGGGTGACCGCCGATGCCTGACGTGCTCCAGGTGCAGAACCTGCGCAAGGAGTTCGGCGACCTGATCGCGGTGGACGACGTGTCGTTCGCCATCGGGGAGGGCGAGTCCCTGGCGATCGTGGGGGAGTCCGGCTCAGGCAAGACCACGATCGCCAAGATGATCGTCGGCCTCGAACGCCCGACCGGAGGGCGGATCGTTGCCTGCGGCCATGACCGCAGCGCCCCCGTCCGTTCGGCGAAAAAAAGAAGAGAACGCGGCCGGGAAGTGCAGATCGTCTTCCAGGACCCGTACACCAGCCTCGACCCCAGGCACAGCGCCGAAGCGGCGATCGAGGAGGTGCTGCGCGTCCACCACGGCTGGGACAAGGGCCGCCGGCGGGCGCGGGTGGCCGAGCTCGCCGACCTCGTCGGGCTCGACGAGCGGCAGCGCGCCGTGCCGCCGCGGGCGCTGTCTGGCGGGCAGCGGCAGCGAGTCGCGATCGCCCGGGCGCTGGCCGCCGAGCCCCGGATCTTGATCCTCGATGAGTCGGTCGCGGCCCTGGACGTGTCGATCCAGGCGCAGGTGCTGAACCTGCTCGCCGACATCAGGGACGCCACCGGCATCAGCTACCTGCTGATCAGCCACGACCTCGCGGTCGTGCGACAGCTGGCCGAGCGGGTGATCGTCATGCGCGGCGGAGCCGTGGTCGAGCAGGGCCCGACCGGCGATGTGCTCGACCACCCGCAGCACCCGTACACCCGCCTGCTCCGCGAGAGCGTGCCACGGCCCGGGTGGAAACCGCAAAGGAGAGTCAGTGCATTACCTGTCAGCGACCGAGGTGCTTGCCCAGTTCCGGTCTGGTGAGCTGTCCCCTGTGGAGCTCGTCTCCGCGGTCATCGAGCGGGCCGAGACGGTAGAGCCGCGGATCAACGCGTTCGCCGCGACCTACTTCGACGAGGCGCTCGACGCCGCCCGCGAGGCGGAGAAGCGGTACCGCGTGGGTGACGCGCGCCCGCTGGAGGGGCTGCCCGTCGCGGTGAAGGAAGAGGCGCCGATCGCCGGCAAGCCCAACACCCTGGGCTCGCTGCCGCTGCGCGGGGAGGTCGCGACGCAGACCGCGCCATTCGTGCAGCGGATCATCGACGCGGGCGGCATCGTGCACGCGCAGACGACCACCCCCGAGTTCTGCTGCGCGCCGGTCACCTGGACGAAGCTGTGGGGCGTGACCCGCAACCCGTGGCACACGGCGTACGCCCCTGGCGGCTCGAGCGGCGGCTCGGCGGCGGCGCTCGCGGCGGGCACCACCACGCTTGCCACCGGGTCCGACATCGGCGGCTCCATCAGGATCCCTGCCTCGTTCTGCGGGGTGACCGGGTTCAAGCCGCCGCATGGCCGGGTGCCCGAGTTCCCGCCGTTCAACCTTGATCACTACTGCCACGAGGGCCCCATGGCGCGGTCCGTGGCGGACTGCGCGCTGCTAGAGAACGTGATCGCCGGGCCGCACCCGTCCGACGTGGTGTCGTTGCGTCCCAAGCTGGAGATCCCGTCCCCGCTGCCCACGATCGAAGGCATGCGGATAGCGCTCAGCCTCGATCTCGGCTGCTACGACGTGGACGCGGACGTGGTCGCGAACACGCTCGCCGCCGCGGAGCGGCTCAGGGACGCGGGCGCGACCGTCGCCTACGTGTCGCTGCCGTGGAGGCTGTCAGCGATCAACCGGGCAGCGCAGATTCACTTCGGCATGATCTTCGGTCCGTCGATCAGGCCGCTCCTCGAGGAGCACGGGGATGAGCTGACCTCCTACGCCCGCGCGTTCGTCGCAGAAAGCGACCAGATCGCCAAGGAGGACTTCGTCGTGGGGCTCGAGCTCGAGGCGGCGATCTACACACCGCTCGGCGTGCTGCTCGAGGACTACGACGCGCTGATCTGCCCCACGTTCGCGGTCCCCGCGCTGCCCGCCGAATGGGATCACGGAGACCTCGCCGAGGGGCGCACGGAAGGCAGCTGGATGGACGTGATGATGACGGTCCCGTTCAACATCGCCAGCCGCTGCCCGGTGCTGAGCGTCCCGTCCGGCCGCGCCGCGAACGGCGTACCGACCGGCCTGTCAATCGTCGGCAAGACCTACGACGACGTGTCGGTGTTCCGCGTCGCCGCCGCGCACGAAGACCGCTACCCCTGGTATAGGGACGCGGAGCACCGCCCCCCGCTCGGCTAGCCGGCGCCGGGTTACGGCGAGACGGTCCCGGCCGCGAGCGCGACGGCGACCCCGACGGCCGCGGCGGCGAGCAGGGTCAGCACGACGCCGCGGCGCAGCGGGAACAGCAGCGCGAGCGCGCCGGCCAGCACCAGGTACTGCCACGGGTGGCCGATCTCCCTCGTCAGCGTGATGGCCGAGCCGAAAATCGCCCCAATCGCCGCCGGGCCAGCCCCGTCCAGGAACGCGCGTGCCCGCTGGTCACCGCGGATCCGGTCAAAATGCCGCCCGCCGAGCAGCACGAACGCGAACGACGGGGCGAACGCGACCGCCGAGGCGAGCAGCCCGCCCGCGATTCCTGCCGCGGCGTAGCCCACCACCGCCACGGTCTGCACCACGGGTCCCGGCGTGACCTGCCCGAGCGCTACCGCGTTGAGGAACTGGGCCCCGGTCATCCAGTGATAGTGGCCGACCGCGTCGGCCTGCATGAGCGGGATGATCACGAACCCCCCGCCGAACGACAGCCCGCCCACCTTGAACGCCACCCAGGCCACCGACGCCAGCACCCCGCCGCCCACCGCCCAGGTGAGCGCGAGCGGCGCGGCCGCGAGTCCGCGTACCTTCTCGCCGGGCTCTTCGGGATGGCCCGGAGGTCCGTCCTCCTTGGCGCGGCGAGCGCCCGCCGTGCGGATAGCGAGCTCTACGGCGCCGCAGGCGAGCAGCACGAAGACGAGCCACGGCCCGATCGTCGCCGCGGCGGCCAGGCCGGCCGCCAGGAAACACAGCCAGCGGACGGTGTTGCTACGGTTCCGCCAGCTCGGCACGGCCAGCGAGGCGCCGGCCGCGACCGCGACGGCGGGCACCGCGCCGCCCGCGCCCGCGCCCGCGCCGAGCACCGCGAGCGGCGGGGACCCCTCCAGGAAAAGCACCGACAGCGCGAGGATCATGATCAGGCCGGGAACGATGAATCCGGCGCCGCCGACGAGGGCGCCAGCGCGCCCGCGCAGCCGCCACGCGCAGAAGATCGCCAGCTGGGTCGAGGCCGGCCCGGGCATTAGGTTGCAGACCGCGATCGCGTCCTCGAACTCGCGCGCGTCCAGCCATTGCTTGCGTTCCACGCACAGCTGCCGCAATAGCCGGATATGCGCCGGCGGTCCGCCGAACCCGGTGACGCCGATCCGCCCCCACTCCCGCAGCACCGTCCACAGCGACACCCGTGGTACTGCCTCATGCGCCACGGGGGCATCGTATATGAGCCGCCTGTCGCGGGCGGTGGTCCCGCTACCGACCTGGGTGTGTGGCATATATGTCGCGGCGACAGGAAACGATCACTTCGTGACGCAGCAGTGCGCGATCCAGGTCACCGATGATATGGAGCGCCGGATCCGCAAGCCGGTTGACGCGCTGCGCTGCATCGTGTCCTGCGGCTGGATCTTCGTGCTCGCGGTGGCCGCCGTCGCGGCGAGCGCCACCACGACCGGGGTGGAGACCGACATCGTGGGCGCGAGCCGCCGGCTGCCGCACGCACTGCTGGTCGTCGCCCCGCCGATCGCGCTGTTCGCGCTGCTTATCCTGCCCGTGGGACTGGCCGTCGCCCTGATTTTGCGGCGCCAGTTCCGGCTGCTGGCCGACGCGGCGGCGACCGGGCTGCTGGCCGGCGCCGCGACCCAGGTCGCTAACATCCTGCTGCTGCGCCCCGCCGCCGCCCGGCTCTACGACGCGATCATCATGCAGGCCCCCGGTGCCAGCCACGTGGACGCGCTCGACCCTTACCTGGCCGGGCTGGTCGCGTACGCCACCATAATCGGCTTGACGGGCAGGCCTGCCTGGCGAAACGCGCTCGGGCTGGCGATCGGCGTGTACGGGATCGTGCAGCTGGCGGCGTTGCACACGACGGTTCTTTCCTTCCTGATCACGCTGCTGGCAGGCCGCGCGATCGGATTCGCCGTCCGGTATGCCGCCGGCTCGGCATCGCAGCGTCCCCCGGCACAGGACATCGCCGCGGCGCTGTCCGCCGGGGACCTGGCGGTGACCGAGATCCGGCGGGTGCGCCAGGCCAGCCACGGGATGGCCGGATCCCGGCACTACATGGCGACGACGCAGGACGGCGGCCAGCTCGACGTGGTCGTGTTCGACCGGGACCAGCAGGCCGCCGGAGCGTTCTACCGTGCTTATCGCCGGATCCGGGTGCAGGGACAGGTGTCGCGCACCGCCCCGCTGTCGGTCGACCGGTCGGTCGAGCGCAGGGCCCTGCTCACCTACGCGACCGAAGACGCGGGCGTGCCCACCCCGCGGCTGCGCACCTTGATCCGGGTCGGGCCAGAGGCGGCGGTGCTTGCCTACGATCACTGCGATGGCACCACGCTGCGGCAGAGCAACCCTGGCTGCACCGACGCCGAACTCGGGTCCGTGTGGGACGCGGTGACCCGGCTGCACGCGCATCATGTCACCCACCGCGCGCTCACCGCCGACCATATCTTCTTCACCAGCGACGGCCTGGCCATGCTGCTCGACCCCGGCGACGGCGACGTGGCCGCGAGCGACCTGCAGATACGTCTTGACCTTGCCCAGCTGATCGCCGAGCTCGCGTTGTTCGCGGGGCCGGAGCGGTCCGCACGGCTGGCGATTGAGCGGGTCGGCGGGAGCGGGCTGGTGGCCATCTTGCCGCTGCTGCAGCCGGTCGCGCTCGCCCGGTCCACCAGGAAGGCGCTGCGCGCCCGCCGCGATGTGCTGCCGGCTGTCCGCAAGACGCTGCTCGCGGCCGTGCCGGGCGGCGAAGTCACGCCCGTGCAGCTGGAGCGGATCCGGCCGCGCACCCTGGTGACGCTGGTCGCGAGCGTCGTCGCCGTCTACCTGCTGGCCGGTGAGCTCGCCTCGGCAAATCTCGGCAGCGTGCTGCGATCGGCGAACTGGCTGTGGGGCTTCGTGGCGCTGGCGCTGTCGGCGGCGACGTACGCCAGCGCCGCGCTGTCGCTGTCCGGGTTCGTCGCCGAGCGGCTGAACTTTGTCCGCACCCTCCTCGTCCAGGTGGCCGGCTCCTTCGTCACGCTGGTGACGCCTGCCGCCCTCGGCGGTGCCGCGCTGAACGTCCGGTACCTGCAGCGCAGGAAGATCCCCGCGCCGGTGGCGGTGGCCAGCGTCGGTGTGGCCCAGGTTGTGGCCTTTGTCCTGCATATCCTGCTGCTTGTCGTGTTCGCCGCGATCGCGGGAACCGGGACCAAGAGCCCGATCACGCCACCGACCTGGGCGTACTTCGTCGTCGCCGGGCTGTTTGTGGCTGCGGGCGTGGTGCTCGCCGTGCCAGCCGGGCGGCGACTGGTGCGAGCGCGCCTGTCGCCGACCTTCGGCCAGGTGATTCCGCGGCTGCTTGAGGTCGCGCAGCATCCGCGTAAGCTCGCCGAGGGCATCGGCGGCACGCTGCTGCTGAGCCTGACGTACATCCTGTGCCTGTCCGCGTGCGTGGCCGCGTTCGGCAGGGAGGTTCCCTTCGCCAAGATTGGCTTCGTGTACCTGACCGGGAGCGCGATCGGCTCGATCATTCCCACCCCGGGCGGGCTGGGCGCGGTGGAGGCCGCGCTGACCGCCGGTCTCACCGCCGCGGGCGTGCCAGGAGCCGTCGCGGTCAGCGCGGTGCTATTGTTCCGGCTGCTGACCTTCTGGCTTCCGGTGCCCTTCGGCTACGTTGCGCTCAACTTCCTCGAGCGCAACCAGGACCTGTGACGGTCGCCAGGTTAGCCCCTCCTTGGGAGCAGGCTCGCTGGCGTGGCCGCCACCGGCGCGGACCCTGGCACAGTGAGATATTCGACGGGCCCGTTGAAGTGGTGGCCGCGCGGGCAGGAGATCCTGGCGCACTCAAGCGGTCCGTCGGTGGAACTCATGATGTACCGCGCCGCTACCTCGGCGGGCAGCCCGCATCGTGCGGCACCCTGGCGGTCCAGGTATGCCGGGCAGTCCAGAAACATCGGCTTGCTGTCCATCGCGTCCTCCTTCGAGCTTGCCCGGACCAGTGAATGATCCGGCTACCGGATAGAGGCGCTGGCTGGCGCCTGCGTACACGTACGCGGATACGCCACCCGATTTTTCGGGCCGCGGGCAGCCTGGACGGTGCATACCCGGCGGGAGCGGGAGATTGCCGCAACAGCTAGGACCGGCAGCCTAGCCGGTCTAGGCCGCCTTGATCACGAACGTTACGAAGGTGACGGAAGTGTGGTCGATTCTCGCGGTGACCTGCCAGCATCCCTCGCTGGGGAAGGTGACCCCAGTGGCTTGAAAACCGATGTCGCCGTAGCCCGCAGGGACATATGAGGTCAGCGGCCCAGCAGGTGCGTCGAGGCGTCGCCCGGTGATCGTGATGTGCCCGGAGACGTACCGCCACCAGGGAAATTTCCACGAGATAGAACCGTCCGGATTGACGTAATCTGCGGGTGCCACGAGCATTCCGTCTAGGTTCAGTGTCGTGAACAGCTTCCCGTTGCCATACATGGTGGTTCCGGGGCCAAGGTCGGCAGGCGATTGTCCGGGCAAGGCCACGACATGGCTGAATGTCGTTCTCGGACACCGCGCGGCATCCGCGCGCGTGACCCGCCGGGGCGGCGGTGCCGCGGGAGTGCCGGGCGCGCGCGGACTTGACACGTGCGGACCGGTCTGGCTCGAGCTGACGACGCGATGCGGTGCGGCCGGGATTCCCGTGCACGCGGCCACGGTGAGGATTCCGAGCAACCCGCATGCGAGCTGCATGCTTGTCCGGACAGACATCCCTATGATCCTTGTCCCTATGCCTGCGCGTGTCCGGAATCCAGGCTAACAGGACAAGTCACGGGTCCCGGCATTCCGGGCATGTGGCCAGAAGTTCGCCTCCCTGTAATGGGACCTTTGTGGCCGATGTCACCGGTTCCGTGGATTCTGAGCGATATGGAACTGGATATTCCAGGGGTGCGCTCTGGAACCGCGGGGGTGTCGCGCGCGGCGGCTCCGGCTATGAGCCGCCGTGTCACCGTACCGCCTGCTCCGCGCGCGCCGATCCGGGCGATGCTAGCGAAGGCCATAGCCCGCCGTGCCGCGCGGCGGCTGCCGTTCCGCATCGCGACCCCAGGCGGCGAGAGCGCGGCCTCTCGGCAAGGCGAGCCCGTCCTG
>Ga0126371_10002335_pt1 | contig 16312 bp, 16 predicted proteins | sample PanSoiMetaPlot_4_FD_110145 | JGI IMG/M metagenome (GOLD analysis project Ga0126371, IMG submission 110145) | Tropical forest soil microbial communities from Panama - MetaG Plot_4 | ecosystem: Environmental > Terrestrial > Soil > Tropical forest > Bulk soil | place: Panama | collected 2016-02-17 | reverse complement strand
CCAACAGGAAGGGACGCCGGGCACGGGTACCATTGGGGAGCGCCTGATGCTCGGTCAGGCAGTATGCGTACCACGCCATATCGATCTCTCCGAATCTAGGCAGAGGCGGGCTCAACCGTCTCTTATTTATTCGCGAAAGTAGGGTCCGACATTCTAAATCTGGAAGAAAGGGCGGTGCTACGACGAGAACAGACGCTATTGACTACGTCCAAAGAAATATTACTTCTGTCACATAGAAAATTGCAACAACTTCGTAGCATTGATTCGTTTTAATTGCCGACTTTCCGCTGACTCAAGGTCAAACGCGTCTCAGAATGATCTGCGGTATCCTCGCAGCCAGATCAAGCTCCAGGCCTTTTTATAGTCTCCGCGAAATCCGAACGATACCCAAATGCACTTGGCAGCAGAGACTTAGAGGCCCCAGACCAGGGGTCTTCCCACGCGTTTGCTCCCCTTCATTATGCCAAGCAATTAGGCAGAGCTATCGGAAAAGTGAGTTGCTGCCGATGGGCTCGTGATTGGCGAGCTTCGTCAGAAGGCTGCTCAAGGCAAGCGTCAGCGATTCACTTCTTGGCTTCGGCCTTCGCCGTTCGTTCCTGCAACGCGATGGTCACGACACGGAGCATGTCGTCCCACGGAGCCGGTTTGCCGGTCCAAATCTCAAACTGACGGGCGGCTTGATGAACGAACATCTCAATGCCCGGAATGACTTGAGCGCCGCGCGCCTTTGCCAGTTTCACCAGCCTCGTCTCGGGCGGGTCATAGATCATTTCGAAAACATAGCGGGCGTTGATCTCGTTCTCATTCAGAGGAGATTCGCGCGTGTTGCCCATGCCGACGGGAGTCGCATTGATGATGGCGTCGAAGGAAAGTTTTTTCAGATCGGGACGCTTGATAGTCCGCGCGCGAGCTTGCCGCGCGAGTTTCTGCGCAGGCGCAGCGCTTCGGTTGAGGATGAAGACTTCGCTGCCGCGTTCCTTCAATCCGAAGACGGCGGCACGCGCCGCTCCTCCCGCTCCCAGCACGAGGATGCGTGCTTTCTCCAGAGTGATCCGCTGTTCCAGCGGCCGAACCACACCGGCGGCGTCGGTATTGAAACCGTAGAGCTTTCCGTCCTGCGCCCGGACCACCGTGTTGCAGGCACCGATCTTCGTTGTATGCGAGTCGGTGTTATCGAGATGGTCTACGATCGCCTCTTTGTAGGGCATCGTGATGCTTAGACCATAGATCGGTATCTCGCGCACACAAGTCAACAAATCCTTCAGCGTTTTTGCGTGAAGCGCGAGGTAAACAGCGTTGACGTTCTCCCGCCGCATGGCGGTATTCATGATGATCGGAGAGAATGAGTGGGCAATGGGGTCGCCAGCCACTCCATAGACGCGCGTGGCGACATCCACCTGCTCAATCCGGTAGACGCTGCGCAGGTCCTGAGCGGTCACCTGGCCGGGAGCGGTACGCTCGCCTTCGCTCACCGCAGCAAAGGTAAAGGCGCTTCCCGCCCGAACTCCAAGGAGTCGGCTGATAATGCCTTGCTCGCCCATGCACAGGCCGATCAAGGAGTGGCGGTCACTCTCTTTCTCGAGGAACCTCATCATGGTGATATTGTCGGCGAGGGTGGTCGCAGTAGAGACCACTTTGTAGTAGTCCGCTGGAAAGGCGCGCATCTTTTCCAGCGTTTCTTCCAGCTTCTTGGTGGCGCGGAAATCATGAAACGAGAGAATCAGGGAAGCGCTGGTTCTGAGTTTCTGGAGCTGTTCCGGCTTACACTTCTGGGCTGTCTGCAGTTCCACGTCGACCAGTTGACAGCCCGCGGCTGTTGCCTTCCCAAGAAGGTCGAGCTGGGACGGAATGCTGCCCTTGAACTTGCCCCCGCTGGCCGTTCGTCGGCAGGTGGCGATGACTACCGCATGCGGATACATCTCGAAGAAGTGCTTGATCTTAGGCAGTGCCAGCCCTGGCTTGGGAAGGTAATCGAGCCGGAATTCCAGGAAAGGGTTATCCCGGACCAGACCCTCGGCTTTTTCCAGTAGTTCGGACGGGTCGCTCCCGGTAACAGCCACGCAAACACGGGGCAATCGAAGCGGCAGAAACCTTTGGACGTGGCTGAGGGATGCGCTCATTTCGACGGTTGAGTCGGCGCGATATTACAGGGGCGTAATTCTAGATGCAACAACGGATTATGCAGAGTTCCCCGGAACACTTTGGGAGCAAAGGCGCTTACACCCTCGTAACCTTGACCCACCCCCACCTGCTTGTTACCTTCCGGCTGAACCCCTGTGTCTGCGGCGATTTGCTGGGGTAGAACCCAGGTTACCAGCCTTGGTTCGGAGGTAAAATGAAGAAAACAGGATTGTTACTTCTGCTGGTCGCGGCCTCGGCCCTGGCTCAGGATGCTGCTAACAGCCAGGCTGATGCAAACGGACCGCAAGGCACGAACCCGACGTCGGTGAGCTTCCCCGTCGAGAGAGTTCAAACGCCTACTTACGCTGATCTTTATTGCGCGGGCTTCATCAACAAGCAGGTCCTTCCTAACGCGAATTACGTAGCGGGCGGACTGCAGACCCCGAACACCACCAAGTTCGTGACAGGGGATATCGTTTATCTGACGGGTTCGAACTACACCCTGGGTGGGCAGTACTCGATTCTGCGCGAACTGATGGATCAAAACCGCTACGAGGTGTTCCCGGGTCAGAAGAAGGCTCTGGCCGAGGCGGGTCAGCCCTATGGCGAGATCGGGCGGGTCCGGATCATTGATACCCGCAGTAAGAATGCGATCGCCCAGATTGAGTACAGCTGCGATCCGATCAACCCTGGCGACATCGCGGTTCCGTTCGCCGAGAAACCGGCGGTCTCATTCCATCCGCCGCTGCGCTTCGACCGCTTCGTGCCTACGACCAATGGCAAGACCAGCGGGCGCATCGTGCTGGGCAAGGATTTCGACTCAGTACTCGGGACCGGCATGAAGGTGTACATCAACGTCGGCACCAACCAGGGCGTGAAAGTGGGCGACTACTTCCGCGCAGTCCGTTCCTACAATGCCGACCTCAAAGATCCGGTCGACAGCCTCTCATTCTTTGCTTCGACGGCGGAAGATACGCAGAAGCGGCCTCCGTCAATCGAAGGGAACTGGATGACCAAGACCAAGGGACCGAATATCCGTGTGAGCGATCTACCCCGGCGCGCGGTGGGCGAGATCGTGATCCTTGGTGTGACGCCGACTACCGCGACCGGAATGATCGTCTTCTCGATGGAAGACGTTCATGCAGGCGATGGTGTGGAGCTGGACGAGCAGGGACAGTAACTCCCGTTCAGCGAAATCTCAGCCGGAGAGGCCAAGCCTCTCCGGTTCTTGTTTTGCTTGGGAGCCGTTCTGACGCGCTCACTTGAACGGAAGTCGACAACGCACCCCATAGTTATGGCGCAGCGTAAATGTTCGTATCTGATGAAGAAGCCGGAGGGAAGGACTTCGTTCTACTTCAGCCGATACTACCGGAAGAACACAACATGAAAGTCGCCTGGGATCTGCGAAGCCGCAATCAACAAGACGATCGTTACAACAGCCAATTCCATTGAATTCACCCCACCTTAATCGGCACTATAACGCCGAATACTTCCAATTCAACAATTACTTTTGTGCCACGGCGCTTCTCAGCGCCCTATATGCAAGCCGGTCAGGCATGTGCCCAGAAGAGAAGAGCTCCGGTTAATGCGCCTCCCATGACCAGCCAGGCCGAGTTCAGTCGGTAGTGAAACAGAAGCACGGCGCTAACGCCGGCGATCGCGACCGTTGGCCAATCCACGATGGCGGTGCGCGCCAGTTGCGCCGACACTGCGATCATGAGGGCGAGCGCGGCGACGTTGATGCCATCGAGTACGGCTCCGACAGCCGCCGAGCGCCGAAGTATCGCCACGACGGGCCCGCTGATCGCAACCAGTACGAACGCCGGGAGAAAGATGCCGACGGTGGCGGCAATCGCGCCCCGTGTTCCGCCGAGGATGTAGCCGATAAACGTCGCGGTCGTGAATAGTGGGCCGGGGGTGACTTGGCCTGCTGCGACAGCATCCAGAAGCTGGCGTTCCGTCAGCCAGTGCAGCCGAGAAACCAGATCGGCACGAAGAAAGGCCACCAGCACGTAGCCACCGCCGAATAGGGTGGCGCCGATCTTCAGCATCACGAGAAACAGAACGCTCAGGCTGAAGGCTATCGGCGGGGCAGTGAGTGACGGGGCTAGCGCCGGGAGCACTCCTAAGGACGCTGGCTTTTCGACCAACCTCTGTCTGAAATGGACGAATCCGGCCAGTGCTCCTGTGCCGAACAGTACAGCCAGCGGATCGACCCCAAGCGCGGCCGCCGCCAAGGCAATGGCGCTGAGCGTGGCCAGCCACGCCGATTTCACCGCCGACCGCACCAGCCGGTACGCGCCCTGCGCGATGATCACGATCACCACGGGCTTCACGCCGTACAAGAATGCTGCGACCTGCGGAACAGCCCCGTAGCGTACATAGACCCACGCCAGGGCACCCACCATTAAGGCTGCCGGCAGAATGAAAGAAATTCCTGCGACCAGAAGACCCGGCCAGCCTGCGCGTATGCGTCCAACGTGGATCGCCATCTCGGTGGAGTTAGGTCCGGGGATCAGGTTGGTGGCGCCGAGGAAGTCCAGAAACGCTTCGCGGCTCATCCACCGCCTGCGCGTGACGACTTCTTCTTCCATCATGGCAATGTGGACGGCCGGGCCGCCCATGGCGGTCGCTCCAAGTCGCAAAAACAGAAGCGAGAGGCCAATCAGGGATGTGTCCGACGCCGCGGACGAGCCATCACTTCGATCGCGATGTGATTCGAAAATCAGGGCTTCTTTGTGCCGAACTTTGCCAGGAAGAAATCGCCGTCGTTCCAACGCGGACGTCGTTCCTCCTGCGCGACTTCGTACCCGACAGCCAGATTGGCGCGAGTACATTTCACTGCCGCCACGAAGTTCAGGGGTTGATTCATATCATCCTGCGGTGTGTGATACATGGTCGCTTCCCACTTGAGAGCAATCTCTTTCCCATCTAACTTCGGGTTTACAGTCTTGAACCCCTCGCTGATGGCAACCGAGGGCACGCCCTGTTTCACAAACGAATATTGATCGCTGCGGATGAAGAACACTTCCTCGGGCAGGGGATCGGGACTCACCTCCAGGCCCATGTGAGCCGCTACATCTTCCACTTCCTCGTGCAGGCTGGAGTGCTCCGCCCCCAACGCCACCAGATCTCTAAAATCGTAGAAGAGCGAGATGCCGTCCAGGTTGATGTCGGCGGCGATTCTGTCGATGGGGACCGTTGGGTTATGAGCGAACTCGTCCGAGCCCAGAAGTCCCTCTTCCTCGCCGGTCACGATCAGGAAAAGGATCGAACGGCGCGGAGCGGTGGGCAGCGACTTCAGCGCTCGGGCAATCCCAAGGACGGCTGCCGTTCCGGAAGCGTTGTCGACCGCGCCATGATAGATCGTCTCCCCCTTCACACTCTCACCAATGCCTAAGTGATCGGCATGCGCGCTGAAGACAACGTACTCGTTCTTCAACGTCGAATCGGACCCCGGGAGTCGGCCAACGACATTGGGGCTTTCGACCTCCTCAAACTTTGCTCCTTGCCGGATGGCCGCCGAAATCGGAAGCGGAAAGGAACGCGACTTTCCATGAGCCGCGTTGTCTAATGCCTGGCTGAGCGACTCGGGCGCGCCCTCGAAGAGCTGCGCCGCGGCGGTCTGATTCAGTACCGCCAGCGCTCGCATCTCAGGCACCGCGTCGTTTGGCTCCCCCTTGGAATTGAGCCAGCGCATATTCGGCTCACGGAAGAAGCGAACCAGCCGCAGGAAGGGAGTGCGCTCCGCATAAGGACCGGCAAAGATTAAAAGGCCGCCCACAGCGCCATGCGCGGCCGCCATCCGTGCGCGAACTACTCCGCTCGAGTAGTAAGCGCGAGGAGCGCTGGGGAAGCTATCGGGAGCACCCCACAATTCGGCCACAATCTTTCCCTTGACGTCCACTCCAGCGAAGTCGTCGTGATGGAATTCCGGAGCACTAATGCCATAGCCTACGAACACAACCGGCGCTGCGACCGAGGTATCGGTCCGCAATGAGTCGCCGTCGGCCACAAAATCTTTCTCAAAAACCAGTGCCTGCTCCTTGCCCGCACGCGTAATCGAAACGGCACACTGATCCCCCAATCGTTCCACCCGTCGGAAGCGCACTTTCTGAAAGTAGCTGTTGTTTTCGCCTGCAGGTTCCAGCCCCATGGCCTCGAATTGAGTAGCCAAATACTTCGCCGCGAGCATGTAGCCCCGAGTACCAGTGCCGCGGCCTTCCAGGAGGTCGTCAGCCAGGAACCTCATATCCGCACGAATCCCCTCGGCGCGAATTTGATCGACCAATTCTTTGGGGGGATAGATGCTGGGACTGATCTGGGCCACAGCCGCGGCTAGAAGACAAAGCGGCACGGCGCACAACAATCGGCGCATGAGCACGGGCAACTCCTCCTGGAACGCGGGATCATGGAAAGATGAGCTGGATGGACCCAGCCCCCGGCCGGGTCGGTCGCGGTCAGTCTACACCGGGCGAGATAGGGATTCCGTGCACACCGCCAACGGAACGATACGAGACACTCGCCCGACCCAACGAACGCTGCGACTGTAGTGAACGTCGAGCTGCGACCGCGCGAGCTCGATTAGATCGGTGACCGGAGAATTGCCACTACTCCCCAAACACCTCAGCGGTGAACGCCTCAAGCGTTGCGCCCATCTTCCATGCGTCCATGGGAAGTCCGGCTTTGCGGCAGGTTTGTTCGAGAAACGTCTCACGATCCCAGTGATGTTCGGTTGGGACCTGCGGCAACAACAATCCGCGATGCCCCGCCCAGCTCACAACGAGCCCATGTCGGCCAACTTCAATCTGGTCCGGCATCACCGGACTGAGAGGTGAAAGGATACTCAGCGATACTTTCAATTCTGGCGCCTCGATCCGTGTCACGGGTCGAAAGCGCGAATCCTCTGATGCGGCTGCCCGGGCTGTCTCGATCACGGCGCGGTACAGTGACGTCACGGGCATGACGTAGCCAACGCATCCGCGAAGTTCGTCGCGCAGATAGATGGTCGTGAACACGCCGCGCGGCTCGGCCAGGTGCGCTGAGGGTGGATCGGCCGGTATCTTGCGGTTTGCAAGTGCGGATTCGATAGCTTCGTGCGCCAGACGGAGTAGCAACGCGCGCTCTTCCGGCGAAAACTCCTGTCCTTCGGATCCCAATGGTTGTGCAGAAGGCGTGGTGATCGACGACGAGTTATGAAGTGGGGACGACATTTCGCTTCCGCCGGCTGAGGACAAAAGCGCGCCGTCGGCTCCGCACCACCTGCCGGTCAATCTTCGACCAGAAAGCAGCAAAGTAGTCGACTGCGGAGATCAACGACAGGCAGACCATGAACCAGATCGCGCAGAACGCGATCCAATGCACCGGGAAGAAATATGTGCCGAACAGAGGCCATTCTTTCCAGCGGTGATCGAGAATTACGGCCACCACCGACACGATCTGCACGACCATCTTAAATTTGCCCAGCTCGCTGGCCTCGATCGTGAAGCCTTCGGACGCGGCAATCCCGCGTAATCCACTGACCAGGAACTCTCGCCCGATCACGATGACCGCAACCCATGCCGGCACCAGGCTCGGATTGAATTGCACCAGCGTGACGTACGCGGACGCGATCAGCATTTTGTCGGCCAGGGGATCGAGCAGGATTCCCATGGTCGTGATCTGGCCGCGCTTGCGCGCGAGATAACCGTCGATGCCGTCGGTGATAGATGCGCCAATGAAAAGGGCCGAAGCCAGCAATTCTTTCTGGCCGTTCGTGCTGCTGAGATGTGTGGTGGAAAGAATCCAGATCAACAGAGGGATACTGAGGATGCGGACGAACGTGATGGAGTTCGGCAAATTCACGGGGAGCATCCGCTATCCGGCGGAAATTACGAAGACGGCGATGACTGATTATCCCCCACGCGCCAACCGGAAAGCAATGGACGGTAGGGCAGCGGATTCCGCGGGCGGATCTCCAATAAAAAGGCGCTGGTTTGCGGGCAGCGCCTTCCTTTAAAGATTTGACAAAAGACTATCCATTCGTTCCGGTTTTCCCCAGAGATTGGAGAACACTCATCCCCATCTGGATCAGGTTTGAATGATCCGGCATCTGGCCGTTCGGAGTGAGCTTGTCGATCAACGAAGGCAACATCGTCGCCAACGATGAACTTGCGAGATCCGGTGAGATGCCCGCCTTGGCGGCGAGTTCCTTCACTTGGTCACTTCCCAGCACGTGCTGGATCTGGTCTGCGGTGATGGGAAGGTTCTGTCCCGTCCCGACCCACGACGACATGATCCCGCCGAGTCCCTTCTCATGAAACGACTGCGCCAGGCCCGACAATCCTCCCGGCTCGTTGTTGATCAACTGCAGAAGGCTGGCCGCCAGCGGATTTGAGCTGTTTCCCAACATGCGGGTGACCGCTTTGTTTTCCATTTCATCCAGTAAGCCCATCGGTCCTCCAAAAAGATCGGAAATATCCAGGCAAGGAGTCGGCGCCGCCAGCGAGCGTCGCACCGGCGCCGACGTGAACCTGGCGGCTACTTCTGCTTCGCAATCACCATGTCTTTAATCTTGTTATAGGTCGCCTGCGGGATGATTTTCTTCTTCACCAGATCGGTCTTCGCTTTATAAGGACGACCGTCGATGATCTTCTGGGAATACTTTTCGCCGATTCCCGGCAGTGCATCGAGTTGATCTTTTGTCGCCGAGTTCAGATCAAGCAAATCGCCAGAAGGTGCGGCGGTAGCCGCTTTCTTGTCGGCCTGCGGCACCGGCGAGGCAGCACGAACACTGCTCATGCTAGCCACCAGTGCGATAACGAACATCACCACGAGAACACGTGAGATTAGATTTGTGCGTTTCATCGATTCTCCTTAACTCGATTTAGTCTTTCTTCGATTCTTTGTATCCGGCTGCTTGCGCTTCTGATTCGGTCATGAATTTGCCGTTCTTGGTCTTGCCGTAAAACTGACCGCCCTTGTGGTAGATGCCGCTGTCGAGATTCACCCAGACCTTTCCGCCCGATTTTGCTGAGGCAATGTCGGAATCGGAAGCCGCGCCCGTTGGCGCCGCCTTGGCTGAGGTTTTCTTGGCGGGGGCGGAACTCGTTGTCGGAGTGGAATTCGCAGCCGCGGTGCTGGCCGGTGCGCTCGCGGGAGCCATCGTCGATTTGCTAGGAGGCGGAGTCGACGGCGCTGAACTCGCGTTCGACGCTGGAGCCATGGTCGAGTCGCTCGAAGATTTGCTCTTCCGGCTCTTCTTGCTCGTGGTGCTCACGTCAGAGCTGGCCGTGCTAGCTGAGCGGCTGCTTCCTGCGCTTGCGCCACCCGCCGCAGGTTGGTCCCCGCCCGCAGCCGTCGTATCGGATTTCTTCTTGTGGCTCTTTTTCGCGGTAGTGCTGCTGTCAGAGCTGGCACTCGCCGATTGGTCAGCGCTTGCATCGCTGGACTTCTTGCTGTGGCTCTTCTTGGTCGTGCCGCTGTCGGCGCCGGCACTCGTGCTCGCCGACTGATCACCGGAAGCGGACGTGTCTGACTTTTTCTTTTTGCTGCTTTTCTTCGTGGTCGTATCGCTAGCTGCGACAGATGTGTCAGCGGAGGTCGAGTCCGCAGACTTTTTCTTGCTCGACTTCTTGGTGGTGGAACCTGACGATTGATCGCTGGCCGACGCCGATTGATCGGCTGCCGCGGCGTCCTTCTTTTTCTTCGACGACTTCTTCTTTGTTGTCGTCGTGTCCGTACTTTGATCTCCCGTGCTTGATTGCTGCTTGGCGGCTGCCGGTGAGACAGTCAGAGCGCAAAGCAGGCATAGCCCCAGAATCCAACTACGCGTGCGGATCAGTTTGTTCATTGAGTTTCCTCTTCGTGAGGGCCCTTGGTGCTCGGCCCGACTTTTTGAGAACCACGAGCGCTCCGGCCAGATAGGAGTTTTCTTGACGTTAACGAAAGACCCGATACGCCCGCGGCCAGACATGATGCCAGTCCAATAACTCAGGGTCAACTATGGCCCTAAATAGAACGACCTCCGCCAGGTTGACGAAGGTCGCAAAAATTGAACGACAGGAAAAACTACTTCTTCCTATGCATAGATGCCGCGCTGCTTGATCGTGTAAGCCACGCGGTCGATGGCCAACATGTAGGCAGCAATACGGTTATTGACGTGATGCGTCTCGGCGTAGCGAACCACGTCCTGGAACGACGACACCATGATTTCCTGTAGCTGTTCGTTAACCAGAGATTCCTTCCAGAAGTAGCCCTGCCGGTCTTGCACCCACTCGAAGTAAGAAGTGGTGACGCCGCCGGCGTTGGCGAGAATGTCGGGAATTACGAATACGCCTTTCTCCGCCAGAACTTCGTCAGCGGCGGCGGTGGTTGGTCCGTTGGCGCCTTCGGCGAGAATCTTGCACTTCACTCGGTCGACGTTGCGGCTGGTGATCTGGTTTTCCGTCGCGGCGGGAATCAGGATTTCGCAGTCAGTCACGAGCAGTTCGGCCGCGGGATATTTCTCCGCGCCCGGGAAGCCCTGGATGGTTCCATTCTTCTGCCGCCACTCCCATAGGGCTTCGATATCCAAGCCATTCTTGTTGTACAAACCGCCGCCGACTTCGTCGATGCCGACGATCTTGTAGCCCGCCTCCTCCATCAATCGCGCGGCGTTCGATCCGACGTTGCCGAAACCCTGCACGATGACCCGCGTGCTTTCGCGGCTCAGTCCGAGCTTCTTGATCGCTTCATCGCAAACGATCAGCACGCCGCGGCCTGTGGCCTCGCGACGTCCGCGCGATCCGCCGATGTTGATCGGCTTGCCGGTGACGACGGCAGTCACGGTCTGGCGCATATGCATGGAATAGGTGTCCATCATCCACGCCATAATCTGTTCGTTGGTGTTGACATCGGGCGCGGGGACATCTTTTTCGGGTCCGATGAAGTCGACCAGCTCCGCGGTGTATCGGCGGGTGAGGCGCTCCAGCTCGCCCATCGACATTTTGTGCGGATCGCAAATGACGCCGCCCTTGGCGCCGCCGAACGGAATGTTGACAACCGCGCACTTCCACGTCATCCAGCTAGCCAGGGCGCGGACTTCGTCGAGCGTCACATCGGGTGCGTAGCGGATGCCGCCTTTTGCCGGGCCGCGCGCGATAGAGTGCTGCACGCGGAAGCCGGTGAAAACTTCCAGACGGCCATCTTCCATTTGCACGGGAATGTGGAGGATGATCTCGCGGTTGGGATAGCGCAATACCCGCCAGAGGCCTTCATCAAGATTCAGCTTGTGCGCGGCCAGATCAAATCGGGCCGCTTGCGATTCCCAAGGATTAGTTTCCTGCTCCATCACCACGCTCTTCATCGAAGTCTCCAAATAAGTGCTTTTGAAAAAATGCCTGTCATCAGTGAGATGCGGCCAGCCCTTTAGGGGAAACAGGGGTCAGCACACAAATCGAGCAGTATATGAGCGGGCTGACGGGTAGGCAAGTTACGGGCAGTAACTAAAAGGTAACAAGACTGCTGAGCGATTACCGCGCCACTCTGTGCGAGGGCAGATGCCCTCGCGACGGGGGCGTCGCTGTTAGTGACCAGCGGATTTCGGCTGATGCGCGACTGGCGCCGGACGACCGACGACTATCTTCCTGCCACCGACGAGGCGCTAGTGCCGATCACCATCTCCATTCCTTCGGCCGCCGCACGCACACGAGGGAAATAGTTACGGGCTTCCTGCACGACTTTGTCGATGACTACGTCGTCGTGATCGGGATCGTGATGAAAGAGCACAAGCTCTTTGGAGCCGCTTTGCATCACGATATTGATTGCTTCGCGCCAGTGACTGTGTCCCCAGCCGCGCCGCCTGGCTTCGTATTCCTCGGGGAGATATTGCGCGTCGTAGATCAGAAGATCGGCACCTTCGGCGAGCTTGCGGACATTTTTGTCGAACACGGGATCGCCGGGCTCGTTGTCGGTCGCGTAAACGAGAACCCCTTCTTTCGTCTCCAGGCGAAATCCCATGCAGCCTTGCGGATGGTTTAGCCACATGGCGCGCACGCTGGCGTCATCGTCGAACTGAGTATGCCCTTCTTCAATGTCGTAGAAATTTCGTTGCGCCTTCATCTCGCTGGTATCGACAGGGAAATAAGGCGAGGCCATTTGTTCTTCCATCACTCGCTGAAGGCTACGTGTGCGCCGCGAGGAGTGGAAGATGAAACGGTTCTGCCCGTTTTCGTAAAGCGGCCGAAAGAAGGGAATTCCCTGGATATGGTCCCAGTGAAAATGCGATACGAAGATATGCGCGGCGATCGGCTTGCCGTTAGCCTCACTATTTAGCTGTTGACCGAGGGTGCGGAATCCGGTTCCACAATCAAAGACATACAAGTGGTCGCCGAAACGGACCTCGACGCAGGAGGTGTTGCCTCCATAGCGCAAGTTTTCGGCTTGAGGGGTCGGCGTCGACCCACGCACCCCCCAGAACTTGACCCGCATGGTCCTCCGGTTTCCAGGCATTCGGCTGAACTTTTATCTTCCAACCTGCGCGTTGCCCCGTCAATTGTTTCGCTGGTTCCAAGAGGTAACGGAGGTGTAAGGAACGAAGGGGTTTAGACAAGTCTGAGACAACTTCAGGAGCGGCCTTCCCCTATAATTGGAGGCCTTTGGCCGCCCAAGGTTGGCGGCGGCGGATTTCGCATGCTTCAGCCTGATTACAAAGAGTTTTCGCGCCTTGCCAAAGACGCCACGCTGATCCCGGTGGTAAAGTCGGTAACCGCTGACCTGATGACGCCAGTGTCGGCGTTTCTCTCCGTTGCCGCTGACGAGCCATATTCCTGTCTGCTCGAATCGGTCGAAAAGGGAGAGCAGATCGGACGTTATACGTTCGTCGGCGCCCGTCCTTACATGCGGTTGTGGGCGCAGGGCGAAGAGATTCACATTGAGCGGGGCAAGCGCCACCCGCGCTCGAAGGGCAACGTCTTCGAGACTCTAAAGAAACTCTTGCGCGAGCATCGTCCGGCGCATATCACCGGGCTGCCGCCGTTCACGGCGGGTGCGGTCGGTTACTTCGCCTACGACGCCGTGCGCCGGCTGGAAAATATTGGCACGAGTGCCAAGCAGGACGTCGCGGTCCCCGACTGCATGTTGATGTTCTTCGATCGCCTGCTGGCCTTTGACCACCTGCGCCACCAGATACACATCATCGTGAATGCGAACGTCTCGACGGATAGCCCACGGCGTGCCTACAACCGCGCGTTGAAAGACATCGCTCGAATCGAAAAGCAGCTCGCCACCGGCCTTCGACCGTCGCAGTGGCAGAAGGGCAAGCCGAAGAAAGACAAGCTGAAGGTGCACACGGGCATCGGCCGTGAGCGCTACATGCGAGCCGTCGAGCGCTCCAAGGAATACATCGCCGCAGGAGACATATTCCAGGTGGTGATGTCGCAGCGGGTCGACTTCCAGCCTGACGTGGCGCCATTCAATCTGTATCGCGCGCTGCGCACCGTGAATCCGTCGCCCTATATGTATTTCCTGCGGATGGGCGACACGCACGTGTTGGGTTCGTCGCCCGAGATGCTGGTGCGGGTGAACGGATCGAAGCTCGAGTATCGTCCGATCGCCGGTACTCGTCCGCGCGGCAAGGACGAGGCTGCCGACCGGGAGCTCGAAAACGAGATGCGCCACGATGAGAAGGAGCGCGCCGAGCACGTGATGCTGGTTGATCTCGGACGCAACGATCTCGGCCGCGTGAGCGAATACGGATCAGTCAAAGTGAAAGACCTGATGTACGTGGAGCGCTACTCGCACGTGATGCACCTGGTTACCGCGCTTGAGGGCAAGCTACGCCCAGATCTCGATGCGGTCGATGCCTTCGCCGCGTGCTTTCCGGCGGGGACCCTGAGCGGCGCGCCCAAAGTGCGAGCGATGCAGATCATCGAGGAGTTGGAGCCGACACGCCGCGGTGCCTATGGTGGCGCGGTGCTCTATGCGGATTTCGCGGGCAATCTCGATTCCTGCATCACGATTCGCACAATGTTCATGAAGGGAAAGCGCGCGTACCTCCAGGCGGGTGCGGGTATAGTCGCCGATTCCGATCCCGCGAAAGAATTCCAGGAGAGTGAGAACAAGGCCCGGGCCGTGATTCGAGCTGTGGAACTGGCGAGGAATGGAAATCTGTAGATCGGTTGCCGATGTTCGGTTGTCGGTTTTCGGAATCGCTTATTGCTAGTAGCTCGTAGCGAGTGGCTAGCTGTACGCGATGCAAACCATTACCGCTGCTCCGTATACCACAAGTACTCCGAGTCCTCCGAAGTCGCCGTGCAATGTGTGAACGACGATGGCGAGCAGGAAGATCACCTGCAGGGCATAGCCGCCCATCTTCGTCGTGCGCGGGACAAGAAAAAACGCAGCGGCAAGGATTTCCGCGCCGGACAGCACAAGCCGGACATGCGCTAAGGCCGATGAGTGTCCCCGCGCGTTCAGATGCCCGACGGACGAATGAAACGTCAACCACGACTGCCATAGAACGACCAGCCCGGTCGACCATTTCAAGAGCGGCAAGGACAGACGTTTCAAAGCCGCATTCATCGGGATGGCTTCCGCCCGGATGATTTCTTTTTGAGGTCAGCACTCCCTGTCCGATGGCCTCCTCCTCGCTGACCTTCGCGGAGGCGGTGGCTGGCGCTCGAATCGAGATCAAGTCCGTAGAATTTCTTGAGCTCGTGAATCCGCCGCAGCGAATCTTCGCTGAACGGACACTTACCGTCGAAGGCATGCAGGACGATGCCCTCTAGCAAGTCGCCCAGCGTCATGTCGTGATACTCGGCGAATCCTTTCAGGACTTTGAGGATGCGCTTCTCCATGCGTACCCCGGTCTGTACGCGCTCGACAAGAAACGTTTCGTTTATTGTTACCATGGTACCAATGTACCAAAATACCGGACTCGAGAAAAGAGCACCGGTTAGACGTCCGTCCAGGTGCCGGATACACTGATACCAGGTACTTTCCGTGGTCTTCGTTCTCGACAATTACGATTCGTTCACCTACAACCTGGTCCAGTACCTGGGCGAGCTTGGCGCAGAGGTGGAAGTGCGCCGCAATGACCAGATCACGGTGCGCGAGGTCGAAGTGCTAAACCCAGAGCGGATTCTGGTCTCTCCCGGCCCCTGTACGCCGCAGGACGCCGGTATCAGCATCGAACTCATCCGGCATTTCACAGGAAAGGTCCCGGTTCTGGGCGTCTGTCTCGGGCACCAGGCACTTGGCGAAGCGTTCGGCGGCAAGGTGATACGCGCGAAAAAGCTGATGCATGGCAAAACCAGCCCTGTCTCTCATGACGGGCGTACGATTTTCCGCGGCGTCGATTCGCCGATGACCGCAACCCGTTATCACTCGCTGATTGTTTCGGATGAGAAGTTACCTGCGGAACTCGAAGTCAGCGCTCATACGACCGAGGACGACGGCACGCGCGTGATCATGGGTTTAAGACACCGCAAGTATCCGGTTGAAGGAGTACAGTTCCATCCGGAAAGCGTGCTGACCGAATCGGGCAAGAAACTCATTGCGAATTTCCTCGAGCTGGATTGAAGGCCCCAAGTGGTTACTTCAATAACCACCAGATAACCCGCCAAGCGACGGTCGGAGCACAAAATCGATGCTCCCGAGCAACCCAAAAACGCCCCCAAGTGTCTCATACAGAGACGTTTTCTGTTTGGGAACCGACGTTCGTTATCCCCTGTCGGTGGTCTTGACAGTCGGCAGTTGCCAAGCCATGCTAACAAAGCTTTTCGGAGGAAAAGTTCATGGCTGAGGCCCAGCAGGAGAAGCGGGCAACACGACGTTTTGCCTTGCGGTTGCCAGTAGCTGTGACTTACGCCGATAATGGTACACAGGAACGATCGGCGCAAACCCGGGATGTGAGCGCGCGCGGCATTTCGTTTTTCGTGGATGCCCCCATCGCAACCGGATCTCCGATTGAGTTTACGCTGACTCTGCCGGCGGAAATCACGCTCACCGAGAGCATAAGAGTCCACTGCAAGGGCAAGGTAGTGCGGATGGACCAGGGCAGTCCGAACGGAAAAATGGCCGTGGCTGCCGTCATCGATGAGTACGAGTTTCTATCCGAGTCCTGATCTTTCGGAAGCGGTTTCCCCCTCTGCTTTCTTAACTCCGGGCATGAGTGGTATGTTCGTCACAATTGTGTCCGTTTCCGGGTGAAGTTCTTGCCAGAGATTGGTTT
>Ga0126371_10002334_pt1 | contig 16313 bp, 10 predicted proteins | sample PanSoiMetaPlot_4_FD_110145 | JGI IMG/M metagenome (GOLD analysis project Ga0126371, IMG submission 110145) | Tropical forest soil microbial communities from Panama - MetaG Plot_4 | ecosystem: Environmental > Terrestrial > Soil > Tropical forest > Bulk soil | place: Panama | collected 2016-02-17 | reverse complement strand
GTCTTTTTCGCCGCCCATTCGCGTGGCCATCATCCGCGTGAAGTCGCTTACGGTCGGCGTGAACTCCACCGTGAAGGTGGGCGTCATCACCATCACCGACTCGACCAACGCCAACAACGTGATTCAGGTGTATCCGGGCGATTCGGCGGCAGCGGCGGCCAACACCGCAATTGACCAGACCTATGAACTCGGCCCATGGGACATCACGGTCAGTTCGGTCAATGTGTCCATGGTGATTGCCACCAACAACTGCACCCACGACATCGAGATTGCCGGAGGTCCGTAAAAGCCATGGCCTTTCTTCGTGGCGTTTCCGATTTACCACCGGGATGGGGTGGCGCGGCGCTCAAACTTGCCATCTCGAACGTGGCAACCAATTCCGGTGCGAATACCAACGTCACTCTGCCTGCGTCCGGTTCGTTTGTGCAGCCGGTTTCGGCGGCTGTCATTCGGGTGAAAACGCTGACCGTGGGAGTAAACGCGACTTGTAAGGTGGCCGCGATTATTGGTACGGATGCTTCGAACGCCAACAATCTGATTCAGGTTTACGGTGGCGATGGTGGGGCGTCTCCCGCAGGAGTAGGGATTGACGAGAGTTTCAGCATTCGTTCGGATGTAAGTTTGGGGTCCATCAATGTGGTGGTAAACGTGGCGACCAACAATTGCACGCATGATGTGAGTATCGCCGCCAACCCGCCTCAAGCTGTGGATCAATAGAGTTTGCTGAGCGGGGACACGTCCGGCAAAGGGGCCGTGTGGCTGGTTAACATGCACCGGCCACACGGCTTTTCCATTGGGGTAACTAGCAATGGCGTTGGTTGGCGACATCATCATGGAGATGAGGAGTCTGGGTCCAGACTTACCTCAAACGCTCAACGCACCCGGCTCGGAAATGACCGTGCTGCAAACCCCTGTGCCTCCAACCTCCATGCCGTTGGGCACGTACTTTGTCGTGCTCACCTATCTGAATCAATGGGGCCAGACCACCGGCAGCACTGAATCCAGCGGCATCGTAGTGGATGGTGGCGACACCATTCAGGTCAATGGCACCCTGCCTCCGGGCGTGACTGCGCTCGGCGTCTACTACGGTATTGGTGCGGGCAACGAAACACAGTTCCAGACTTTCACCACACTGCCAGCCGTGATTACAACCACGGGGTCAGCGGGCTCGCCACCCGTGCGCAGTACCGCCTATCTTCCGGACACCGATGGTGCCTTTGTTTCGGCGGGCGTGGCCTTCCGCTGGCTGAACGAAGCGCTCAAGAAAGCGGCGCTGGTAACAGGCGGGATACAAGATTGGGGCGGCGCCACATCGGTGGCCAATCAACCCAACTACCGACCGAGCACCGGCGTGTGGCGCAAGTTCGATCACTGTTGGTATGACGGATGGGAGCTGGAACAAGGCAACAAAGCGGAAATCTTCCGCAACCGGCAAATCACCGCTTCTATCTCGCGCATCTTTGCCATGGACGTAAACAGCTCGCAGCAAGTCATCGAGCTGTATTACATCCCGTCGCGTTCCGGCGCCGTGACTACCACTTCGGCCAACTTCAACGCGGGCGACGTTACGGTGTCTCTGGTTTCAACCGTGGGCTTCCAAGGTCCGCCCTTCGGCTTAGTGCAAATCGGCAGTGAAGTTTGTTTCTTCGCCAGCGTTCAAGGGGGAACGCTGACGGGACTCACTCGCGGGCTGAGTGGCACTAGCTCGCCGACTCAGCTCGCCAGTGGGGCAACCGTGCGGGAGATGAACATTTTGTGGAACGGGTTCCGTATGCCCAACGTGTACGCGGTGGGCAATTCCTTGCTCACGCTGGACGTGCCACAGGGATGGGAATCGATTCTGCCGAAATACTTGCTCGCGAAATTCCGGGAAGCGGAGCAGTCACGACAGGAAGCGGCGTCCTTGTTCAAGGAATTCGATGGCGAGTTTAAGACGCTGGCCTATGCCAATCGCCAACTGGCCGGACCACGGCAAGCGCGCATCTTCGACAGTTTTGGATTCCGGGGTGTCATCCCGGCGTCGGCGGGTGGAGGTCTCATCATCCGATGAGCGAGAGTCTGAAAAAGATTTCGCAGCGCAACTTTACGCAAGGCGTAGCTGCGTCGGCGCAGGATTTCGCTCAGCCGAAGAACTCTATTCCCCGTGTTTCGAATCTCTTGCTCACGCGCCGGGGTGGATTGTTGACCTGTGATGGTTCGCAGGTTATCACCGCGTATCAAGGCGTGATTCAGCCCATCAGCGCGAATCTGGGACCGATCACCGAAACATTCCTTTATCAGCCGACCGGTTTCCCGAATGCCTACTACGCGATTATGAAGGATTTCAACACCCACTTGGGTGCTCCGGTGGGCTTGGTGGCAGCCGATGGCGGCGCAGCCGGGAACCTGTCTGCGGGTACGTATCAGTGGCAAGTTACCGCGATTGATGGTGCGGGCGGAGAAACCAGCGGCTCGAATAATCAGAGCGTGGTACTGGCAGCGAATCACAAAGGCAATCTGAACTGGACAGCGGTGAACTTTGCTACCGGGTACAACGTGTATCGCACGGTGGCCAATGGGTCCACCAAGTTTCTTGTGAATCCCACGCCCATCACAACCAACAGCTACGTGGATAACATTGCGGATGCGAGTTTGGGAACGGCAACACTGCCCACTACAGACACTACGCAGGTAAGTCAATTCATCAAGATGACGGAGCCAAGTTTTTCGGCGGCTAACATCGTGAAGACTTTCCCCGCCGACTTGCCGGTGGTGCAAGATGGGACGGGTGGCGGAGCTGGTGGCGGCATCGGAGGAACCGGGGCGAAGCCATCGAGCGGGCAACAGCCACCCACTCCGGCAGGTGGTATCGCGGGCACGATTTCGGTGGCTCCGCAAATCGTGCAGTTCGCCAACAACATGATTTTGGCGTTGGGTAACGGCTATCCACCGCAACAGTCCGATGGCACTACACCCAACACCATCGCGCTGACTAACACATTTACTGCGTCTTATCCAGCGCGAACGAATTCGACAGCGCAGGCTATCGGAGACCTGATCGCGGTGGCAGGGGTTCTTTACAAGGCAACCCAAGGTGGAACCACGGCAGCCGGGCCACCGGTCTTCAATACCACCAAAGGCGCGATCACCGCCGATGGTTCGGTCATCTGGCAAAGCCAAGGGCCAATCTCTTCGGTGCCCGCGCCTCCGGGCGCCGCGCACGCCATCGTGTACGCCGGGTGTTTGTGGGTGTTCAACACATCGCCCACCAACACAGCCAGCGGTCTGGACGGGCCAAGTGCTTTGCGCATGTCCGATCTGAACAATCCGAACTCGTGGAATCCGTTGAACACGGCGTTTCTCGACAAGGATGACGGCTCGCAGGGAATGGGGTTGGCGGTCTTCACTATCGCCGAAGCAGGGATTTCACCAACTGGTTCACTGGTAGCCTTCAAGGAATTTTCTACCTTTCAGGTTATCGGTATCTTCGGGGCTGCGGATTTCTCGATTCAGCGCGCACAAACAGATTTGGGTTGTGTATCTCCGCGCTCCATTCAGTTTGTACCCGGCTTCGGCATCATGCGCATGACGCATCTCGGCATCGCCGTGTTCGATGGTGTGCGTGACCGCATTGTCTCCGAGCAGATTCGCCCTTATATCTTTGGCGGATTGCCCGATATTCAGCCGCTGGACTGGAATTTCATCTGGGCAGCGAAAGGTGCGCTCACCGCCAACCCGCCCATGTATTGCTGCGCCATCCCGACCTACATCCCGGAAAGCACGTTGACCGGGCCTGTGGTCAGTGCTGTGACCGTGGCGGCAACCGCAGGACCGAACGTCGCGGGCACGGGTACGTCTACCGGCTCAGGTGAAGTGTGGACCAACCCCGGCAATGTCAGCTCTGCGGTGGCCTATGCCCAACAAAATTACAGTTCCACCGGCCCGTTGCCTTTGCAATCGCTGGATGCTACGAACTTCGCATTTGCGGTGGCCCCTGCCGGAATCTTTACCGGCATCACCGTCACCCTTGAGTCGTTCATGGGCTTGTTTAATCTGCCCACCACTTTGCAAATCCAGTTGTTGAAAAACGGCACGCCTGTGGGCGATGTCAAGACGGCTTCTCTCACCACCGCGAATCAAACCTATACGCTTGGCGGAGCCGCCGACTTATGGGGTGCCAGTTGGATTGGGAGTGATTTCAACAGTAGCGCTTTTGGGGTGCGCATCACGGCAGTTACGGCTTCGCACTCCTTTGATTTGAATCTGCGCAATGTACAAATCACCGTGAACGGCAGTCTTACGCTGCCAGACGGCAACTATTACTTCAAGGTGGTGAAATACAAGACCAATGGCACCCGCACCATCACTGCCGAGCAAGGCCCGTTTGCGCTTGGACCGGGCACCGGGAAAGGTTTTGAAGTGGATGTGCCCGCACCCCAAACCGGAGATTTGAAATATCGCGTGTACTTTGGCAACGGTGGGCCGACCAGCGAGAATCAGTATCTGGAATTTCCCGCAACCTCTCCCACGTTTGTGGCGAGTAGTCCGGGACTGGCAGGCTTCCCCACCAGCTCGAATGGAGAGCTGACCCGGCTGCTTTGTTTCGATCTTGTGCTAAAGGCGTGGGTGGTAGTCGATTTGCCGTTTTCCATTTTCACTTTTAAGCAATATCGCAGTCCGGGCACCATCCCCATCACTACCATGAGCGGTTTCTATGATGGAGCGTTTCGCCGCTGGCAGATGGGCGATGACAATTGGGATGCAGGCTCGCTTGACCCCGCTATCCACTTCGGGATGCGGAGCGCCGAAGTATTTGGCCAGAACGCAAGCGACCGAGTGTATTTCCGCCGTATCTCGGTGCGTGGTGTAGGTGATCCCACCGGGCTAACGGCGACTTACACGACCAACGGGCTGAATGGCACAAGCAGGGCAACGCAGAATTTTAACGTGCAGCAATTTGCCACGGGAGAGTTTGTCGCCTACACCGACATCGGCCTTACTGCGGTGGATGCCTATGTGTTTCTCTCTGGAGTCGCGTCTGAGCAGGTAGAGGTGGACTCCATTGATTGGAGCTACGTGGCCAAGCCGGTGGGCGGATTGGTGGTAGCGGGATGAAACAGGCAACCCGGCGCTTTGTGGTGCGCAATCTGAAACCCGGAGACCAGCTCGACCACGAGCTGCTTGGCAATTGGGCAGCGCTCAAGCTGGATCACGATTGGGTGTGGGTGGTCGAGCATCACGCGAACATCGAAGCGATTATGATTGCCGCTCCCATGCACGGGCTGGTGTTTCTGCTGCGGATCGCGGCGACCAAGTACGCGCCGGATGGCTGGTTGCTGTGCGCGTTGCGCACGGTGTTGAAAGAGTCGCAGCGGCGTGGTTTGATTGCGGCGATGACGTACCTCACGACGGCGCCGACCGAACAGAAATTAATGCGCTTGGCGTTGCGGGCCGGGTGGCTAGTGCAACCAGAAACCGGAGTTTGGCTTATCGGCTCCACGGAGACCAAGTACTAATGATTCGCCTTGCCATCATGGAAGACCACGACCGCATTGTGGAGTTGGGGCGCCGGTATCTGCTCATGGGGCCGTATCGCGAGCAAATTACCGACAACCCGGTGCAGGTGGACAGGTTTTTCCAGTTCATGCTCACCAATCCAAGTGCGCGCGTTTTGGTATGCGAAGAAGAGGGAGCGGTGGCAGGTGTGTTCGCTTTTATTATCTACCCGCACTATTACGGAGGTGATTTGGTAGCCAACGAAATCATCTGGTGCGTGGATGAGCATCATCGTGGACGGGCTTCGCTCGAACTGTTGCACACGGCGGAGCATCTGGCTTTTTCTCTGGGAGCGCAGCGCATGGCTCTGTCCGCGCCCACTCCGGAAGTAGCATCGCTCTATAACCACCTCAAGGGTTACACGCTGGTGGAGATTGGCTATCAAGCCAAGCTATGCGATAGGGGGTGTCATGCCAGCCATTAGTACGCTTGTGGCCATTGGTACGGCGTTGGCCGCCACGGGCACAAGTCTTTATGAGGGTTCGCAATCTAGGGCGGCGGCGCACGATGCGCAGAACGCGCAGAAGGATGCGGCACGACAGGCAGCAGAGAAGCAGGCACAACAGGAATCGGATGCAAGACGGAAGATGTTGGCCGGGAGCCTGCCTAGTGCGGTCTCGCAAACCGGAGGCTATCTCACCAACTTGGGAGACTTGGGACTCTCGGGTGCAATCAGCGGGTTGCCGGGTGCACCCTACACCGGCGCGGGGCAGGGAGCGCTTGGACAGTTTCTCGGCAATCAAAGTTCGGCAGGCGGTGGCGACATGATGGGTGCATTGCATCAGCTCACCCCGCAGGGGTTGGGCGGACAGCCAGACCCAACTGCTTTACCCTTTCCGGGTATGAACATGGTGAACCAGACTTACGGAATCTCTGGAGGCTCGGCATGAGCGGTCTGTTTAGTTCGATACTCGGCGGGCTTGGCAAGTTTGGCGGCCAGATGGGAACCGTGATGGGTGACCTGAAAGGGCCGCTGGCCATCTTCGACATGATTTCGAAGATGCAACAAGAGGGAAAAACCAAGGCTGCACTCGACCGGCAGATTTACTACATGAAGCACCCGGAAGTGTTGGCCAACCTTGCCAAGCAATACGAGCGTCCACTGTCCACCGGTCTGACCACGGGCGTGGGCAACATCGTACAAGCGCAGATGGCGGAACGCGGTTTGAACATGGCGCCGGGAGTTTATGGCGAAGTGTTGGCACAGGCACTCGCGCCCTATCAGCAGCAAGAACAACAGATGGCGTTGGGCATGGCATTAAAACAGATGGGATTGCCGGGGGATGTGTTGCAAGGGCAGGCGGCCTTTCCGCAGGGGCAAGGACTGGCCGGTCTATTGTCTTCGTTGTCACCGGAAGCAAAAGTAGGAACGTGGAGTGGGGGGAGTGTGGGCGGGGTTCGCGATCCGAATCTGGATACTCCGCAATACATGCCGCCCACCTATTCGGGGGACGCACCTCCGTTTGATCCAACCCAGATTGGAACTTACGGAGCTTTCGGGAGTAGTTAACCATGGGCGGATTGCTCGGAGCGCTTGGACAAATCGGGGAAGCGCAGGCGGGTGGCGAAGAGCTGCGCCGACAGCGCGACATTGAGCGTCAGTATCTGGCCGTGCAGCAACAGTACGCGCAGAACAACTTGGCGCGGCTTGGGCTGGAGCAATCCCGTGAAAAGCGGCTTGCGGCAGCGGAGAAACGTCCGCAGTATCTGTATCACTACGCGCTTCCTGATGGCACGATTGTGCAAGCCACGCAGCAACCCGATGGCCGGACTACGTTTGAAAAGGTTCCGTATCATCCTGATTTCAGCAACACGCTCAAAGGCATCGATGATGCTCTGGGTAAGATCGATGACCCGAAATACGCGGAGTTTGCTCGGGGCGCGGTAAAGATGGAACTCGATGCAGGGCATCCGGAGAAAGCGCTGGAAGTTGCGGAAAAATACTACACCGGCTACGCGCACACAAAGCTGCCACAAGAGCCGACCATTACGCAGGGCTGGAACGTTGTGCCCATGCGCATCAATGGAGTGGATTATCAGGTACAGGTGCCGTACACCAGAGTCACACAAAAGGGCGTACCGGGCGAAGAGCTTACCATGAGCGATCCCGGAGTAATGTCTGGAATCCCGCAGCCGCAGCATGACCCGGCAGGCTTCGACCGGTACTATCAGGATTTACAAAACTATCTCGACAAGCAGGCACGCGCCAGTGGTAAACCCTCTGGAGTACCTGACCCAACAGGGATACCACTCCCGCCCGGTGCAAAGATTCTTGGGGTTCGTCCTACTGCCGGAGGAAGTAAGGGGCAGCCAAAAACATTGAGTGCCGAAGATCAGGCATCGTTGCGCGTGCTCAAAACCAGCATGTTCGGAGACCCCACGCAGACGGAACCGGACCTAAAAGAAGGTTTAATGGGCACGCTAAAAGTGCTGGACGATTCCAAGCAGCGCTATCTGCTTTCGAAGCTTCTGAACGCAACGGAAGAAAAGCCGGATACTTGGTTTCATTCTGAGCGCGTGATGTTTTGGGCATCGCAGCTTTCCCCGGAGAGCTGGAGATTTTACCGGCAGTTGAATCGAGTGCGAGGAACTATTGGTGGTTTGCGTAGTATCACCGGCAAGATGCGGCCTACGGAAGCTTTCATGCAACGGCAGTTGCGCGAATTGCCGGACCCGACCACAACAACCAATAGCGCAGATGGTACGCAACGGCTCAAGATGATTTCGCAGGAAATCGATCAGGCCATGAAACGGGCCGAACAAACCGGAGTGTTTCCCGGACAGGATTCCGACGAATCGCTTCCGCAACCGGTTGGTCCGGTTAGTCCCGATGCTCCGGGGGGTGCGGATGACCCGGTAGTGAAGGAGTACTTGAAGCAGCAAGGGATTCAGTAATGGCGAAATCGCAGGTGAGTGTAAAAGACGTGCTCACGGACCCGCGCTTTCAGCAGATGAGCGCAGAGCAGAAGCGACAAGTGTTGTTGCGTCTCGATCCCGGTTTCGCCAATCTCACACCGCAACAGCAGAACGCGGTGATTGCCTATCGGCCAAGCACTCAAGCTGCAAAGCCTGCGAGTGCGGCGCCTCAGAAGCAGGCACCGAAGCAAACCACCTATCTCGAAGACTTTGAAAACGCTATGCGGCGTACAGCGGGCGAGCGCTCCATGGAAGACTTGCGAGCTGCCGCGAATGCGCCTGTGGTGCGCGGGCCGGACGGACGGCTGATGTCGCTGAACGAACCGATGCGAGCCGGGGAACGGCAATTTGCTCCCAACGTCTTGGCCGATTTGGCCAACATGTTTCGCCAGAGTTTTTCTGGTGGCAATGCTGCGATGGCTGGCGCGATGGCCACTCCGTGGGGCCGCGCCATTCTCTCGCCCTATCTCATGTACCAAGGCGGCATCGAAGGCGCGAAGGCTCCGGTTACAGGGCTTGGGGAAGGGTTGAAACAGATTGCCACGGGTACTTATGGCGCCACTCCGGAAGAAATTCAGGAGCGTTTAACCAAAGGCGCCATGTTCTACGGCGGCGCCGCTGGTGTCCGGGAAGCCACCCGGCCCAAGCTGGCGAGCATGGTGCGGATTCCACAACAACAGATTCTGGGCGCCGGGAAGGAACCCGTATTCGAAGCACGACGCGCGCAGGCCAAAAAGGTAGCGGAAATCGAAGGACGCAACCTTGCAGAGATTGAAAAGACCCGCTTGCAAAATGAGGAAGCGGCTCGCAAAGCGCGTGAGAAATATAACGAGGAGTTGGGAAAGTATCAGTCCGGGAAAGAGAAGAGTGCGGCCAAGGTCGCCGAAGCGCGCAAGGAGTGGATGCGCAAAACCGAAGAAGCCGAACGCGGCAAACTGGAGAAAGCGGGACGGCCAGCGGAGAAACGCGGGGCGGAGCGGCGTGTACGGGATTACGCGGAAGACTTTCAGGCCGATGCCAAGCGGGCGCGGGCAGAGAAAATCAAACCGCTCAACGAGCGTTGGAATACGTTTCGCCGTTTGACCAAGGAAGCGGTTGTACCGCGCGAGCAGGCATACGGCATCATTCGCGATGCGCAGGAACGATTAAAGGGTGCGCCTCCGGATTTGACTGTGTTCAATCAGGCGATGAAGGAGATTGGTGTCGAAGTGGATGAGCATGGCGAGCTGGCCGTGAAAGACCCGGAGATGTCTACCGATATGCCGCTCGATAACGTGCGCGCTATGTCGGTGGCCATTGGTGACAAGCTGGCCAAGGGTGGTTTGCCCGGATCGACTTTTCAGGCACTCAAGTTCGCCAAGGAAGCGCTGGAAACCAAAATCATCGAGCCGACTGCGGAACAGCACGGAGCCGGTCAGTTCTATCGCAATCTAAAGCGCGATTGGGCAGAATTCAAAACCGATTTCGATGACGTGAAAAGCCCGCTGGCCAATGTGATTCAGGCCAAGAATGCAGCGGCGGCAGAAAAAGTGATGCTCGGCGATTCCCGCGAGCAATTGTCTACGCTGGCTGCGAAGTATCAGGGAGTAGGCAAGACGGGAAGCGGACAGGGTGGGTTGACGCCGACCACTATCAGCGCAGCCGGACGGCTGCAACAGAACATTGCCGACTTGCCCGCGATCCGGGGCGCCAAAGGTTCGCAGCAAGGTCTCTTGCTCGGCAGTGAATCACCCGCGCTCCAGTTTGCGCGCAGAGAGACGGAGCCTCCGCCGAAGACTCCCGGAGAGCCAAAGCTGGAATTACCCACGCCCAAGCAACCGAATCTGGAAACGGCGCCAGCAGAGAAAACGCCTGCGGAAATCCGGCTCGACATCATTCGCCATCGTGCCGGAGAGCCGTACCGCTTCTGGGATTTCATGCCGCCAAAAGTATTCGAGCGGATGCTGATTCATAATGAGCGGTTCCGGCGTTGGGTGGCGGCGCAACCACGCAATGAGCTGCCCATCCCGAAATTCAGTTATGGGCCGGAGCCGGACATCGATTTGCTGATGCGCGGTGGTGGTGGAGGGGGAGCGGGTGCCGCACAGCAACACGCGATCTGGCAAGGCGTGGTAGACAACCTGCGCGCCAAGCTGGCACGGGAGCGGGCGGCGGGGGAAGGTTCGCAGTTCTACACGCTATCCAAGCTGAGGGAAGCCGAAGACAGATTGCGAGCATCGTTCGGGACCGGGTATATGAATATGTCGATGCAGGGCGGCGGGGGAGCGAACTATACCGCAGCCGATCTTGAGGCATTCAAAAAGAAATATGGCATCCAGTAGAAAGAAGCGAACGGCGGTCTCGAAAAAGGTCAGCAAACTGGTGCGCGAAGAGGATATGCCTCAGCGCCAAGCAGTTGCGGTTGCACTGAACATGAAACGAGCGCACCGATTGACGCCTTCCGGGGGTTATCGTAAAGTGCGCAGGAGAAAGCGCAGTACGCGCTACCGCCACTAACAACCTCTCTCTTTGCCGGACGTGTCCCCGCTCAGGCAAAGGGAGGGTTGATGAAATTCAAGTATCTTCTCTTCGTCGGCCTGTTGCTCGCCACTATCGGATGGGCACAGACCATTTCAGGCGGTGGGCTGGCAATCTCGTGTTTGTCCGTCACAACCACGGGTGCTTGTTCATCGTTTTCTTTGGCCGCTCCCAACGGCCAGTTACCCGCTGCGTTCACGTGGCAATCCATCACTACCGGCAGTCCCGGTGGCGTATCCCTCACGCTTGAAGGCTCGATTGACGGAACGACTTGGAGCACGCTGGATACTTCAACAGCAACCGGGGGCGAGGTTAGATCAGTCACTGGCAAACCAATGCGCCAGCTTCGCTGCAATCTAGTCACCTTTACAGGCGGGGCTGCACCCACCATGACATGTCAGTTCACCGTCACCACCGCTGGTACGGGCGGTGGTGGCGGTGGTGGTGGTTCGGGTACGGTCAACGGCGGTACGACCGGCCAATACGCTTTTTATGCAGCCAATGGCACGGCGGTTTCTGGTGGTGGACCTATCACGACGAATGCGCTGGCCAAGGGGGATGCCGCAAACGCTTTGGCTACCTCATTAGCAAGTGATAACGGGACCGCGCTTACCTATACAGGAACCGGAGGAGTGGTTGCTAGTGGGACTACTGGTTTATCGGCTGGCGCAAACGGTGGAGCCGTGGGTGTTATCAACCTTCTTGGAAATACTTCCGGAACAGCAACGATCACCGCACCTGCTGTTGCTGGAACTACGACGAACGCCGTAGTCTTTTCTAACAACATTCGTGCACCCAATCAAGCGAACTGCACCAACGGCGGATCATTTAACGTAGGTGGATCAGCAGGAATATCCTTTCCGGGCGGAGCTAACGTTCTAAGTGTTTGTCAAAGCAACAGTGAATTTATCCGATTTAACAACCCTCAATTACAAATTGGCGCAGGTATCTACTCAATGGGGAATGCTGTCAATGCCGCCAGTGAGGGAATGTCACGTAGTGCGAATGGAGTAATTGCTTTTGGAAACGGAACTGCTACTAACAAGACCGCACTATTACAGTCGGGCATGACTGTTTTTGTAGCCTCTAATTTTACGACTGCTGCGAATACCAATCTACAGACGATAACTGGATTATCATGGACGTTCCCCGCTACAGCGCTCAACTGGTCCTTCGATTGTGACATTGCATATTCGCAGGCTACTGCAAGTGCTGCGGTCGCCTTCGGTATTCAAGCAGCGACTAACAACCCAACCAATATCTTTGCAACTGGTATTCAACAGATAACAGTTGGACCACCGGCAACTAGTGTTGCAGGCACTTTAGCAACTTTGGCTACAACCACCGCAACCAACATTGTTTCTGGCACTCCGGGAGCGACGGGAACCAACTATACCGTCCACCTTGGTGGAACCATCGAGTTGGGCGCTTCTGCGAACACAATAAACATCATGGTTTCGACCGCAACATCGGGTGATGCGGTAACGGTGCTGAGAGGCTCACGTTGTTCACTGACTCCGTAAGGCTTCCATTATGAAGCGATTTATTTATATCGGACTGATTTTCTTCGTGGTCGCATTGCATCGGCCTGCGTCGGCGCAGCTCACGACGGTTTCCGCTTTGGTGCAGGACATAAACAACTCCAAGTATGTGAACTGCACCTACGTCGTGGACTTTGTTCCGAACCCGAATCAGCAGACGGCGTACACCTACGGTGGCAATCTTAATTTTCAGAAGCAGTACCCCAATCAGAAGTGTGATTCCTTCGCGCAATTACAGATTCAGCTCCCGGACAACATAAACGGGATTTTCCCCAACGATAGCCAGTGGCGTTTCTCCATCTGCTCCGCGACGGGGTATCAGCCCGGTGGGCAGTATTGCTTTGCGCTCGCCGTGACGGTAACCGGCGCAGCACAGAGCATCTCGGCTCCACTGCAAGCAGCGGCAGCCATTCTCCCGATTCCTAATTTTCCACCAGCGGGGAGCGGGGATTTTGTAGTAACCACAAATCTGCCGGGAGGTGGAACGCCGGGAGTGTGCGCGGAATGGGCCGCTGGTGGAGTGCTCGGCAACGCGGTGAGCGGTTTGCCTTGCGGTGCAGGTGGAGGGGGTGGAGGTACGCCCGGAACGCCACCCAACACCATGCAGGCGAACGTTGGTGGTGCCTTCGTTGCCACGCAGGATACCAATAGCAATGCAAGAACAGCGTTCAGTCAAACGACCGGGGAAATCACACCTTGCAATCTGGATAACGTGCGCTATGCCACGTGCTACAACTGGTCTCCGCAGACTCCAGCAGGCACGCTGACGGCAGGTGTTCTTGCGACCGTCACGCTTACACCCGGTCCAAGAGGCATCGATACCAGCAACGCGGCAACTAACCCATTTTACGTGTACGTCGCGAGTGTGGGAACTCCCGAAGCCGTGGTAGTTACAGGTGGAACCTGTACTACTGGTGGTTCAGCGTCTTGCACTGTTCAGTTTACGCCCGCCAACTCGCACGGTGTTGGATTTACTGTGCAATCCGCTTCGGGGGGCGTAGCGGAAGCCATGCTCGATACTATTGGTACGAGTGGGGGCGGTCCTCTCACAGTTATGACTCGTCCGGCAGGAGGAGTAAATAGCAATAATGCGTTTGATGTAATTTTCTATGCACCCGTGTTTGTTCACTGTTCTTACTGTGTATTTGAGGGAAACGGGGGTGCGTGGGCAGTAAATAACACGAGAGCAGCGTTTGTTATCCCAAGCCCGAACAACGCTCACGTTAGCATCCAAAATGCCCGCATGATGCCAATGCTTACTAACCCACACGCAACCATTACCAATACGGCTTGTGCAGCGAATGTGGCAACGATTACCAGTACGCTTAATCCCACCGTTGGTTCGGTAGTAGATATTCAGCTCACAAACAATCAGTTCTATTGGGGTCCGCACGTTGTTGGAACAACATCGCCAACGCAGTGGACCTACACCGCAACTGGATGCAGTGTTGCATCAGAGACCACCGCTGGTGGCAATAGCTATCAAGGAGCAATGGTTGAGGATAATGGATCAGGAACTCTTATCCATAATCTTGGAATGAGTTTTGGGGCTGCGCCATATGACAAAAAATGGGATAACGGAATCGTAGTGCTAAACGATCAGGCAGGGATGGGCATCGATCACATGACCGTAGAGGGGCATGGGAATTGCGACGCCAACTACTGCGGTTCGGTTGTGTATGCTCCGGGAAATTTTACGGTAAATCCGTCCGTGCTGGTTATTCGAGACTCGAATTTCTCTCCGGGTTGTACTTTGAACGGTGTTACTGCTTACGGTGGAAATACCGTATCTATCTCTGACACCATTATTCAAGGGTATGCCATGTGGGCTATCAATGGGGGCACGCAGCGTGGCGGATTCGGTGGGTTGCTAGTTACAAACGGGTATCACGAAATTGGTTCATGTACAAATCCCATTTACACTCCGGATCAGGCGGCTGGAACTATCTGGTATGGAAATACAGCGGCGTTTATTGGAGGTGAAGTATCTCAGGGCCAGATGCCAGCATTTTGTACTGGTGGTGCTACCACTTATTACTACTATCTTGTGGTTCACGATTCTGGCGGCTCACAAAGTAGCCCCATGTACATCGGTGCCGGTGCACCTACTGGTGCTGCCTGTACGATACGATGGTCGCGAGCACAGGATGCAAATACCACAACCTACGATCTACTCCGTACCACCGATGTTAACAACGCTCCTACCACCAGTGCCTGTGTTGGTGGTTCTACCACCGCGTGCGGTTCCCGTGTGCTGGCACAGGCGCAGTGTAATGGCACTCTACAATGCTCGTTCGCTGATGATGTAACCCTAAACACAAGTGCATATACAGTGTTACTGCCGGACTTTGGTGCTTCGGGCGTGGGCGGAGCTACTTATGTCCCCACATTCAACTTTTTCCCCGGCAACTTTGTGCTACAGGGAAGTGCACAACTGAATGTGCAAGGTGGCAATGTTGGCATCTCGTCGATTGGGGCTTCTGGAGGAGTCATCGCAACCAATGGAGTAGGTCCGGTAATTACCGATGGCATTGCTAATGCGGTCGGTCGTACTTACCTCCGGGTCCAGTCTATAAGGCAAAACACCACATCCTCCACGATGTTGAAGCTGTTTGATCCGGCGTCATCTGGCAGCACGCCCGCTAATTCGATGGGCCGTATTGGGATTCTCAATCCCGCAAAAGGCACCATTGGTCACAGCTACGGAAATGGAAGTTACCTGCTAACTCTTGCCACCCCAAAGAGCGATGAAGTCATTGCGTCAAATAGTCCTCGTACGCTGACGGCAGATCCTAATGATTCAGGAATTGGTCTCGATGTTGGTGGCAACAACCCGGCACTCTACTCTACCGGGTACTCAAGCCCGGTGGGCCATAGCTTTTATGTGGCTTCACAGTTGGATGGCGTGAGCTGGAAGGAACGTCTGACTTCAACTCTGAAAGAGTTTAACGTTCCCACTCAATTCGATTTACCAATGCTCTCTTCTTTGGGCTGTACCGATTGTGGGCCATTCAATCGGACGACGGCGTTTACCAGCGATCCGTTACAGACACCTCCGAACTTGAGCGGGAACTGGACTACGTTGTTGGGCACATGGACGATTACAAGCTCCGGTCCCGCGTTTCCGAGCGGAGCCTACGCATACGCGAGCGCCATCGCTAACGATGGTGGTGTCAACAGAGCATACGCTTTCTACTCGGGCACCGCGTTTGCCAGCGACCAAATTGTGCAGATCAACATGCAGCCTATCAACTCTACGATTGGTGTATGTGTTCGGATGCAGAATGCAACGCCGATTACGGCGTATTGCTTCATCTCCGGTAGTAACGCGAAGACGCTAATCAAATACGCAGGCGGAGTTGGAACTATTTTGGCGGGCGGTGGTGCCCCTCAGGTTCCCAATAATGCTCTCATCAAACTCACGGCCATTGGTACAACGATTTCGGCCTATATAAATGGTGTCCTCACGTTCTCGGCGACAGATTCCGCGATTACGGGTGGTGCACCCGGGCTGTACGCGCAAAACTTCGCTTTCAACACACAAGGACTTCGTAATTTCTATGCGAATAATGCCGGATACACCGCAACCGAAGGGCTGACTATGGCCAGCCTTACTCCCAAGACCTTGGTAGATGGCGGCACGATTACGTGGGGTCTTAGTGGATTCTCGCTCCAGAACGCGACCGTGACGCTCGCTGGAAATCGCACCCTGAATATCACCAACCCCGCAGTGGGTGGCAACTACGTGCTGCGCATCGTGCAGGACGGCACAGGCGGGAGAACTCTAGCGCTCGGCACCGGCTG
>Ga0126371_10002333_pt1 | contig 16315 bp, 10 predicted proteins | sample PanSoiMetaPlot_4_FD_110145 | JGI IMG/M metagenome (GOLD analysis project Ga0126371, IMG submission 110145) | Tropical forest soil microbial communities from Panama - MetaG Plot_4 | ecosystem: Environmental > Terrestrial > Soil > Tropical forest > Bulk soil | place: Panama | collected 2016-02-17 | reverse complement strand
TGAACACGGTTCCTATCGAACCGAAAGCCATCGAGGAAGAAGACGACGTGGTGGTCAAATGGCTTGCGAAAGTTCGCGGCCCCGACGCCAAGGACGGCCCGCTGGTGACTTTTCCGCGGCCGACTGGCGAAGCCACTCGCGTTGTCGTGACCGAGTACGAAATGCCGCGCGTCTTCATGGGCATCCACGATGTCTACGGCGATGCTCAGGGCAACATCTGGTACACGAGCCACATGACGCGCTACTTCGGAAAGCTCGATCCCCGCACGGGGATCATTACCGAATACACCATTCCCACCACGCCCGGCGCCATGCCCGGAACCCACCACAACATCGTGGACAAGAATGGCAACATCTGGATGTCCGAGAACTGGGCTCGCAAATTCGTTCGCTTCAACCCCCAGACCGGCCAGTTCTTCGAAGTCCCCTACCAGGGCAATGTGCAAGGAAATTTCGCGCTTTCTCCGGATACATCGGCCATCTGGATCGCCGGCCCGAGTGTGGCGCAGAAAGTTGATACCGAGACGGGCCAGATCGTCGCAAAATATCCTTTTGCTGGGCGGGGCAGCTACGAAAGCCTTCTCTCGAGTGACGGAAATTTCTGGGCTGGCGGCGCACCGGTCGGCCCCTACGGCAACACGCTCGAAATGCTCGACATTCGCTCCGGTCAAATGCGTAATTTCACAACGGGTACTCATCCTTCGGCCGCAAAACGCGGCGGCTTTGATCCATTCGGCAACGCTTGGTTCACTGGTTTCAACGGTACATTCGTGGAAATCGACGCAAAGGCCGGCCGAGTGCGCGAATTCACTCCGCCCACCCCCTATTCTCCCTTCACCGACTTCTATGCCGGCACGGCCGACAAGAATGGCGAAGTTTGGGGGGGCGAAGTGCATGGCCGCGGCATTTTGCGCTTCAATCCACGCGCCGATCGCTGGATCGAGTATCAATTGCCCGAACCCTATGCACACACGCGCGAGGTCTGGGTGGACAATTCCACCACGCCGGTCACCGTGTGGTACCCCGACTACAGCCTCGGACGTATTGTGCGCATTCAGCCCATGGAGTGATCCCTTTGGCTCTGTGAAACCAGCCGGTCGGCATTGCCGTCGAAAATACAAGCGCGCCGTGGTCCATTTGTTTGCTGTCGCGTGGTTGCGTGAAGAATGAAATAGGCTGCAATTTGCGGCGCGGCTGGTCATTTCGCCTTGACAGTTTTGAAACGAGCACACTAGCATCTGCCTGTTTGCAATCACCGCAATTCTTAAGAGTCGTTTTTTTTAGAGTGGAATTTGGGCTTCAGGGAGGAATTATGAAGGTTCGTATGCTTCGTAACATCGGCTTACTTTCAGGCGTTCTTGGCCTTGTCGCTTCATGTGTGTCCGCTGCCGCTATCACCGGTACAGTGAAAGGGCCCGACGGCGCTCCGTTTCGCGGCGCGTTTGTTCAGGCACAGAACTCGCAGACCCACATTACCGTGAATGTATTGTCCGGCCCGGATGGCAAATATCGCATCGAAAAGCTCCCGGCTGGAGAATACACGGTGCGAATCCGCGCCGTCGGTTTCAAAGCCGATCCCAAGAGTGGTGTGAAGCTCACAGCCGACCAGAATCTTCCATTGGACATTTCCCTCGAACAGGGCATGGTCCGCTGGAACGACCTTTCCTACTTGCAGGGCAAGATTTTGTTCCCTGACGGAAAAGGCAAGCAGGAACTCGTGACCACCTGCTTCGGTTGCCACGGGTTTGAAACGCGCATGGCTTCGGTTCACCGCGATGCGGATGGGTGGGTCGATCGCGTCAACTACATGAAAGAGATCACCCACTTCGCCACTGCACCTGGCTTCACCGACGCGAAGGCCGCTGATGTCGCTGCGTACCTCAACACGCTTTTTGGCGACGCGGTTGTGCTGCCCAAGTCGCCTGCCGACCTGCCCGGTTATCAGGCCACCGTGCGCAAATTCAGCGACGAAGCTATGAAGATTGTCTATGTCGAATACGAAATGCCTGGACCCAGCCGCATGCCCTGGGACGCCAACCCAGGCAAGAGTGGCAAAATCTGGATACCTGAATTTTCGCCCTTCAACGGTATTGCCGCGCTTGATCCGACAACTTCCAAAATGGAAGAGTACAAAGAGCCTGAAACGCGGCCCGCCTTCACCCACTCCGTCGTCGAAGCGCCTGATGGCTCTGCGTGGCTCACGGAGCAAGCCACCAACAAGATAGGCCGTTGGGATCCAGTTACTAAGCAGATCACCGAATATCAGGACTACATCGATCCCGCCAAGGCAGGCCTGCGCGCGGCCGGTTCCAAGCACACCATCCGCGTCGATTCCAAGGGCATTGTTTGGGCCAGCGGCACTCCGTTCAGCAAGTTCGATCCCAAAACCGGCAAGTTCACCGATATCAAGGTGGCCGCGAACACCTACGGGATCGAGAAGGACAAGTACGACAACATCTGGTTTGACGGGTTCACGCCCGACGGCAAGCTTTTTAAAGTGGATGGCGAGACCGGCAAAATTACCGGCTATCAGCCGCCCACCGCGGGCCTGCCACGCCGGATTCAGCCTGACTCTGACGGAATTGTCTGGTTCTGCGAATTTCGCGCCGGCAAAATCGGCCGGTTCGACCCCAAGACGGAAACCTTCAAGGAATATACATTGCCCGGTCCCGACGCCAGCCCATACGCTCTCGGCATCGACAAGAACCATTACGTCTGGTATTCCTCCGAGCAAATGGACATAGTCGGCCGTCTCGATCCCAAGACTGGCGAGGTTCTGGAATATCCCTTCCCGCAGTCGGAAAACGCGCTGCGGGAATTCATCCCCGACGATCAGGGCCGCATGTGGTTCGGATCGGCTCCGAATAACAAAGTCGGCTATTTCTACGTCACAGACGAGAAGTAATCGCTACCGGCGACGGCGCATGGCACCGCCGTCCAGCGATTCTTTCGAGCTTGCGTAACGGCCGCCTTCACGCTCCAGCGCGAAGGCGGCCTGTGACGCAGTTTTTTTGATTGACCCCGGAATAGAATTTGCGCGGCGTTCGCAGTATGATCGCTACCGCGCGGAATTTGCGGCGTTCTGCCAAAGTTCCGTATAAACGAAATTCCCGTCGCGTGAGCTTTGAAAAATCGTCTTGCCAGGAGGAGCAATGCACGTCGCAATTAGAATTTCAGGCCTCGCCTGCGCAATTTTAGCGGGCGCTTCCATTTGCGCGGCCGGTACGATCAGCGGCACGGTAAAAGGACCTGACGGTGCCGCGTTCGAGGGCGCATTCGTCGGTGCGCAGAATTCAAAGACCCGCATCACCGTTAGCGCATTGAGCGACAAGCAGGGTCATTACCAGATTCAAAATCTTCCCGACGGGGATTATGAGCTGCGCATTCGCGCCGTCGGCTACAAAGCCGACCCGGTGAGCAGCCTGGCCGTTTCCTCCGGCAAGAACGGCACCTCGGATTTTGCGTTGCAGAAGAGCGTGGTCCGCTGGAACGACCTCTCCATGTATCAGGGCGAGCAACTGCTTCCCGACGGCAAAGGCCGCGCCGAACTGTTCCGTACGTGCTTTGCGTGTCACGGATTCGAGTCGCGAATGGCCTCTGTCACGCGCGACGAGTCTGGCTGGCGCGATCGCGTGAACTTTATGGTCACTGCCATGCACTTCTTCGTGGGTGGGGTGGGGCGCTTCTCGGATCAGGACCAGGAAAATGTGGTCAGCTATCTCACCTCAACCTTTGGGCCCGATTCGACCAAGCCCAAGTCTCCGGCTGATCTTCCCAAGTACGCAGACATAAAACAGACCTTTCCGGATGAAGCCATGAACATCGTGTACACCGAGTACGAGCTTCCCGGCCCCAACCGCATGCCCTGGAGCGCCGCTCCCGACAAAACCGGCCATTTCTGGATGCCTTATTATGGGGACGCCAACAAGATCGGCCGGCTAGATCCCAAGACCGGCAAGGTCGACGAATTCCAGGTACCGAATCAAGGCACTGCGGCGATCCACTCGGTGCAGCCCGCTCCAGACGGATCGGTGTGGTTCACCGAGCAGGGCTCGGACAAAATCGGTAAGTGGGACCCGGCTACGAACGAAGTGACTGAATATCAGGATCCGCAGACTCCCGGAAAACAAGGCACCCTGGCTGGGGGCTCAAAGCATACTTTGCGCGTAGAGCCAAATGGCGACATTTGGGCTACGGGTGGTCCTGTTTCCAAGTTCGATCCCAAGACCAGGCAGTTCACCGATGTCAAGGAAATCCCTTCGGCTTATGGAATCGCCCTGGCGCAAGACGGAACCGTTTGGTTCGCGGAGTTCACTCCGGACGGCAAAATCGGCAAGATCGATCCGAAAACGATGAAGGTCACGAAATACACAGTTCCCACGCCAAACGCCCGGCCCCGCCGAATCCAGGTCGATACCGACGGCACCGTTTGGTTCTGCGAGTTCGAAGCGGGGAAGCTCGGGCATTTCGATCCCAAGACCGAAACTTTCAAGGAGTTTCAGCTTCCGGGCGCTATGCCGACGCCCTATGCCATGAATCTCGACCGGGACCATAACGTCTGGTATTCCTCCGAGTACATGGACTACATCGGACGGCTCGATCCTAAGACCGGTAAGATTACCCAATATCCGTTCGATCACCCGGAAAACACCATGCGCGAGTTCTTCCTCGACGATCAGGGCCGCATGTGGTACGGAACGCCTGCGAACAACAAGGTGGGCTACTTCTACCTCGCAGCAAACAACGAGCGCGCCAGCAACTAACCTTCGCCCTTGAAAAAGCCGCGCGCCCGAATCCGGGCGCGCGAACTTTCGCTTCTGTCAAATCGGACCGTGGATCGCGCGCACCCTAGCGTGCTGCGCCGCCATCAGCGGCACGCGACCCAATTGTCAGCGACGCCGGACTCACGAAGCTTCGCACAAACTCAGCCATGCTGATGCCCAGTTGATTCCACAGCCGCCCTTTCAGTGAGCGATAATCCTGCGAACCGCTGAAGACATCGCGAATCAGTTCGCGAAACGTCGGAGACCGCTTCAGCATCTGCACCATCCGCGTGGTAATCGCCGCTCCCAGAAACGTTCCACGAAAGAGCTTCCGAGCCAGGTCGGCGGCCAATTCGAGGTCTGCGGAGAAAGCGGCCCGAAGCTGTTCGGGATATGACTCCGGCTGCCCGTTGATCAAAGCCTGTGCTAACAAATCCCCAGATTTGAGCGCATAAAAAAGTCCTTCGCCGGTCACCGGATCGACACATGCGGCGGCGTCGCCCGCCATGGCCCAATTTTTACCTGCGATACGGCGTTCACGGATGGTGCGCGCCTGCGGCGACGGCAGCACGTGGCTGTAAAACCGGGCACCCTCGAGCGGAATCTTCTCTTCCGAAATGAAATTCTCGAGGTGGCCACGCAAGATAGCGCTCGAATTCTGCGCCATCTTCCCGCAGATGCCCACCGACAGATGGTCCGCGCGCGGAAACGACCAAAGGTAGCCCTCAAATTTCTTCAGGAACTTCACCTTAATCAGGTCTTCCTGTGTAGGGACGAAATATCCAAGAGTAATTTCCAGATCGGATGCACCCAGCGGCGTCGTTTCCGGAAGCAGTTGATTTCGCGCTCCCGCGGCCAGCACCACAAAATCGGAAAGAATTTGTTCGCCGCCGGAAACCAGCCGCACTTTTTCACCGCTGGTTTGAACGCTGGTCACCCGCGACCGTACCGTCTTGCACCCGGCCTCTTCGGCGCGCTCGAGCAACAGTCCGTTCAGCACTTTGCGCGCATAAATAACGATGGGCCGGCTCATTTCAAAGCGTGCACGATGCCCGCGGCTGGATATCAACTCGGCCGTGCGCACGATTTTCTTGGGTTGAGGTGCGTCCAGCAAAAAGGGATACGCTGCGATGGCCTTGTGTGTCAGCCCGCCTCCGCACGGCTTTTCCCAGGCGAGTTTTTCGTCGTAGATGGTGACGTCCAGCCCGGCGTTCGCCAGCCGCTCACCGCAGAGCGCCCCGGCAGGTCCTCCGCCGACAATGGCAATTTGTTTCATGGGCGATTGTTGAACTTTAGTCAGATCCCCGATCAGGTGAGCGGAAAAACTGCTGCCATAAACCAGGCGGCGAGTATAGCACCAAAAGCTGCCCCAGCCGTGGCCGAGCCGGTGCGCCGGCGTAATGCATCTGTAGCAAGTCGCTCCAGCACGGAGAAAATGGCCAAGCCGGTTACCAGCACTCCCAGCAGGGCGCGGCCGCTGGCCAATTCATAGTAAGCCAGTACACACACGAGCCATAATTCCAACCGCATCGCGAGAAAGATTACGAATCGCCGCCAGCGCTTCCTGCCTTCGGCCGGCGGACCAAGCGTCACCTCCTCAGCGAAGCAAAAGATGCAGCAGACCGGCAGCAGCGCGACAAATCGCCACCATCGCGGTAAATTCATCCACAAATCTCCCAGTTGCCAGGTAAACCACGCGCCAAAAGCCAGAATCGCCGCGAATCCCAGAGCGAATGCTCCGAGAAGAGCCTTCCTGTTCAGCAGGAGGTTGGCGCGCACATGGCGGCGGTTGAGAAGCAGCAGAAGGATGCCCGAAATCAAGAGCAACGAGGCTAGATAGTCGCCGTCGTACAGGTGCAGAAATCGCAACGGCACGGCCATCGCTAAAATCAGCACGCCCGCCAGTGCGCACACCCCCTGCTCCACAATCAAAAGGGCGCAAGAAGGATCGTGTGCCGAAGTTTCAGCGGCAACCGAACCTGCGAACCGCGACACCAGAACCAGTGCCGCGGGAAATAAGAGAATCAATCCAAACAACCCCAGTAGCGACGCGCCGAGCGCCCGGCGTCCGGTTTGCGAGGCGACGTCGCGTGCCGTTCCGTTGGCACTAATCGCCAGCGCATTTGCAGGGGCTCGCGGTAACACTGCGTCCCCAGCCCATTGTGCTGCACGGCGCGCGACTGCTGAATCCACGATCAAGCTGGTGTGCGTTGCGTACGGTACCACTTGCAATTCGAACGCGCGCTTTTCTCCAAAATCGGCGGATTGTCGGCGCTGGCCTGCCGCAGCCGCCAGCAAATCGTGCGCCTCGCGTTTCATCGGCCGCAGGTCGAATCCTCCGCTGAACACCAGCAGGTTCGCGGGCATGCGCTGCGGCAGCACCATTGGGGCGGGGGAAATTGCAATGGTCGCGGCAACCGGCTCGCGATCCGCCATGCGAATTGCAATTGCTCCGCCCATCGAGTGCCCCACTAGAATGGTGCGTTGCGGATCAATCTGTCCCATGCGTGCGAGCCACGTCACGGTCGCGGCGGCGCACTCCTCGGCTCTCTGGAAAGTAAAGGCGTCGCGATTGTCGCCGTGCCCCGGAAGATCGAGCAGATAGGTGCGAATGCCCTCATCCGCAAAATCAGAGCCCAGATACGTCATGGTTCTGCGGTTTGCGCCGAGCCCGTGCAGCACAACAGCCGCTCCTTCCGGGCTGGTCCGCGCCGGCGGCTCAAGAATCGTCGCGGGAGTGTGGCAGCCTCCAGCCGCAATCATCACGTCCTGCCGCGGCAGGCCCGACCGCCGGATGACGAACGCGGCCGCAAATAGCACTGCAAGCCCAGCAAACGCCAAGATTGCCTCCCGGCGCTTCAAGGCACTCTCCGCAGCGCAGAGAGCACACATGGTAAAATAAAAATCCGCATTGTGTTCGGAAGCCTTGGTGCAAGGGCCGTTGAAGGGGCAGTCGATTGGGGCAAGTCATCTCGCAAGACAGTCTGATTCTCCAACGCCAGATTTGGAAAGGCAACGGCCAGTCCGTCGTCTTGGTAAGCGGCTGCTTTGACCTTCTCCATCCGGGCCACATCAGGCTTCTCGAGCAGGCTCGAGCCTATGGAGACATCCTCCTCGTTGGCGTCCAGAGCGACGCGGGCGTGCGCGCATCAAAAGGGCACATCGTGTCGAGCGGTTCAGCGGGCGGCACTGTTCCCAGGCCGATCACGCCCGCGATAGAGCGCGCTGAAATTCTGGCCGCGCTGGCCGCCGTCGATTACGTTACAGAATTCGACGGCTCGCCGGACGCTCTCGTCGCTCGCCTCGCACCCGATACCGTCGTATACGGCGCTGCTCCGGGCGGCGAAGCGCCCGCTAAGAACGTCCGACAAGATCGCGCCTCAGGTGCGACTGGGGCCAATAGCGTTGCCATTTTGCTCGAACCCGGCTATTCCACCGAGAGTCTTCTCGAACGAATCGTTCAGCGCCCCGCATGATTCTTCCTCAGGTTTCCGAGCTCCTCTCATGCGTTTCCCGTCGTGCGGTTATCCAGGAGACTTTCGACACAGTTCGCCGCAACGCTGGAGGCGAAGTTCGCCTTTCCGGCCTTACCGATTCCGCCAAGGCCCTTATCGCGCCGTTGGCTTTCGTGGCACTGGGCCGCCCCGCGATCATCGTAGTCGAATCGAATACGCGCGCCGAAGCGCTGCTGGAGCCGCTCCGCTGGTTCTATCGCGCCATAACCGGCAAGCCTGGACATCGTGTCGCCTATCTTCCTGCGCTGGAAATTCTGCCTTACGAAAACCGCTCGCCTCACGCCGAAATTTCCGAGGCTCGCGCCGTCTCGCTTTGGCGCTTCGCCATTGGCGAGGCGGATGTGCTCATCGCTCCCATCCAGGCGGCTGTCTGGCGCGTGCGTCAGCCCGCTTTCTACCGTCATCTCGCGCGCACCGTTGAGCGCGACGAATCCATCGCTCATGAAGACCTGATCGCTTTTCTGGTCGGTGCCGGATACGAGAAGCAAGTCACCTGTGAGATGCCGGGCCAGTTTGCCGTTCGCGGCGGTATCATCGACGTTTTTTCGCCCGAGGCGCTCCGGCCCGTGCGTATTGAACTGCTGGGCAATACCATCGAATCGATCCGTGCTTTCGACCCGAACACGCAGCGTTCCACCAGCCCGGTGGAGCGGGCCACGCTTCTGCCGCTTACCGAATTTCCTCACCCTGTCGAGGTCTTGGAGCGTTCCCCGTCGCGCTCGGCCTCTGGACGCGAGGATGAGAGGATCGAGCGCGGCTTCTATCCGGGTTGGGAGTTTCGCGAAGTTCTCCGCGAGCAGCGAAACGGTGTGATTTTCGATCTCGCTGCCGATCCCCTGATCGTCCTTGCCGAGCCTTCCACCCTCGATTCCGAACTTGAGAAATATCGTCACCGCCTTGCTGGCGCGTTCGATGACGCGGAGGATCCCGCCGCCGAGCCGCCCGAACGCTACATCTACAACGATGAAGAATGGCAGCTCGCTTTGCAGCTTTTTCCGCGACTAGCTCTGGAGCGTCTGGGGCTGGCGTCAGAAGCTCGTCCGGCGCGCAACATGCAAACGCAGCCAACCACGCGCTACCATGGCAATGTCGCTGCCTTTATGGCCGAGGTGAAAGGGCGGCTCGCTTCGGGCGAACATGTCATTGTTTCCGCGGCCAGCAACGGCGAACTCGAACGATTCGCCGACATCTGCCACGAATACGAGCTTCCTTATCGTCTCGGCGAGCTCGAAGAAAACGTCACCGTCACACGGCTCGCGGAGGAAGGTAGTAGCGGGAACACGCCCGCCATGGTGCTGGTGAAGGCGCCACTATCCGAAGGCATCGCCTTTCCCGAAGTGCAACTCACAATCTTCGGCAACGGAGATCTGTTCGAAACTCTCGCGTCACCTTCACAACGAAGTCGCGCGCGTCCCAAGACAGCGAGTTTCTTCAGCGATCTTTCTGACCTCAAGCCCGGCGATTACGTGGTCCACGTCGATCACGGCATTGGCCAGTTTGATGGCTTGCGTCAGGTCGGGACAGACGGCGCCTCCGGCGAGTTCATGCTTTTGCTCTACGCTGACGACGCGCGCCTCTACGTGCCGCTGGCTCGTCTTGACCTGATCCAGAAATACCAGTCTCTTGGCGGCGCAAAACCTGCGCTCGATCGTCTTGGCGCCACCGTGTGGGAGACGCGCAAATCGCGCGTCCGCAAATCGGTCGACGACATGGCCGAAAAGCTGCTTGGCCTGTATGCCGAGCGCAAGACCTCCACCGGCCACGCCTTTCCTCCTGACTCGAACTGGCAGCGCGAGTTCGAAGATGCCTTCGAATTCGAGGAGACTCCCGACCAGATCCGCGCAATCGAAGACGTCAAGCGCGACATGGAATCCACCCTCCCCATGGACCGCCTGCTCTGTGGCGACGTTGGTTACGGCAAGACCGAAGTGGCTATGCGCGCGGCGTTCAAATGCATCGCTGATTCCAAGCAAGCCGCCGTGCTCGCCCCTACAACCGTGCTTGCTTTCCAACACTACGAGACTTTTCGCCGCCGATTCTCCGCCTTTCCCGTGCGCATCGACCTGCTCAGTCGCTTCCGCTCGGACAAGGAGCAGAAGAAAACGCTCGAAGATCTCGAAGCCGGCAAAGTGGACATCGTCATCGGTACACATCGCTTGCTGTCCAAAGACGTGACCTTTCAGGATCTGGGCCTGCTTATCGTCGACGAAGAACAGCGCTTTGGCGTTACGCACAAAGAGCGCCTCAAGGAACTGCGCAAGAACGTCGACGTGCTCACCATGTCGGCCACGCCTATTCCCCGTACCCTGCACATGTCTCTCGTTGGTCTGCGCGACATGAGCGTCATAGAGACGCCCCCAAAGGATCGCCTGGCCATTCAAACGACGGTCGCTTCCTTCAGCGAGACGATGGTTCAGCGCGTCGTCGAGGAAGAGCTCGCACGCGATGGGCAGGTTTTCGTGGTGCACAACCGCGTCGAGTCCATCGGCTCGCTCTCTGCCATGGTGAAGCGTTTGGTACCCAGAGCGCGCGTTGTGGTAGGTCACGGACAGATGCGCGAGACAGAACTCGAGAAAGTGATGCTGAAATTCATTCGCAACGAGGCGAACGTGCTGGTGGCCACCACGATTATCGAAAATGGCCTCGACATCCCGCGTGCGAATACCATCATTATCAATCGCGCCGACCGCATGGGACTCTCCGAGCTCTATCAGCTTCGCGGACGCGTTGGCCGCTCGAATCAGCGTGCCTACGCCTACTTGCTCGTCCCCGTCGAAGGCTCTCTTACGGCGATCGCTCGCCAGCGGCTAGCCGCCCTGAAGGAATTCAGTGACCTGGGCGCCGGGTTTCGCATCGCCGCGCTTGACTTGGAACTGCGAGGCGCCGGCAATCTCCTCGGGCGCGAGCAGCATGGCCACATCGAGTCGGTCGGCTTCGACATGTATTGCCAGATGATGGAGCGCGCCGTGGCTGAGCGGAAGGGCGAAGCCGTGGCCCCTGAGCGCCACGCCACGTTGAATCTCGGCCAGGAGATTCGCATCCCGCCCGAATACATCGAAAATGAAAATCTGCGTCTGCGAATCTACAAACGCATTTCCAGCGTTACTTCCGAAACCGAGCGCGTTGAGGTGCAGCGCGAGCTACAGGACCGTTTCGGCCCGCCCCCTCCCGCCGTTTCGAATCTTCTCGACTACGCCATCCTGAAAGCAGAGGCCGAGAAACTGTGGGTTTCCTCCATCGACCGGCGTGGCGACCAGATCGCCATCAAGTTCTACGACGATACGCCTTTGGGCCCCGAGCGGCTGGTCAAGATCATTCGCAAGCGGCGCGACATGCGCCTCGATCCAAGCGGCGTCCTCTGGGTTGGCTGGAAAGGAGATAAAGGTGGCGCAATGGGAGCCGCCAGAAACGTGTTGCTACAACTGCAAGCCTAGCGATAAACTTCCTCTGAGTACTTCACATGAAAAGCATTCCGCTGTCGCTGGCCCTGGTTCTCTTGGGTGCCACTGTCGTTTCGATATCCGCTGTCGCTCGCGCGCAATCCAAAGGCACCGTCGTTGAAGAGATCGTCGCCCGTGTCAATAATTCGATCATTACTCAGACCGATTTCCAAAAAGCCGATCAGTCCCTTCGCGACGAGATCTCGCACAACTGCCAGAATTGTCCCCCTGATAGGATCAGCGCTGAATACAAAGACAAGCAGAAGGACCTGCTCCGCGACCTCATCGATCAGCAGCTCCTCATTGAACGGGCCAAGGATATGGGTATTACTGGCGACACCGAGCTTGTCAAGCGTCTCGACGACGTTCGCAAGCAGAATAATCTCGCCACGATGGAAGACCTCGAGAAAGCCGTCGAGTCTTCCGGTATTCCCTGGGAGGATTACAAGACGCAGATTCGCAACGGCATCCTCACCCAGGAAGTGATCCGCCAGCAAGTCGGAGGCCGCCTCGACATTCCTCCCGACGATGTGAAGAAGTATTACGAAGCGCACAAGGACCAATTTAATCGTCCCGAACAGGTCGAGCTTGCCGAAATCTTCCTCAGCACCGAGGGCAAGAGCCCCGAGGAAATCGCCGCCGTTCAGACTAAGGCGGATGACCTGCACAATCGCGTGGTCAAGGGAGAAGACTTCGCTGAAATCGCCAAGCGCTACTCGGAGGGCACGACGGCTAAGGAAGGCGGCGATTTGGGCCGCTTTGAACGTGGCCAGCTTGCAGGCCAACTTGAGCAGGCCGTTTTCAAATTGCAGCGAGACGGTGTGAGCGACGTCATCCAGACAAAGACGGGCTTTGAAATTTTAAAGGTCCTTGCCCATTACGATGCCGGCCTGCAGCCGCTCGATAAAGTCGAGAATGAAATAACCAATAAGCTTTATACCGAGAAAATGGAACCTGCCTTGCGCAATTATCTCGCTGAGCTTCGCGAGGAAAGCTATGTGATGGTGAAACCTGGCTATACGGACACGGCTGCGGTACAGGGCGCTACCGTCATCCAGGAAGTGCCACCCACGCCTGATACGCCCAAGAAGAAGAAAAAAATCCCGGTTCCGATACCGAAAGCGTAAGGCCCATGAAGTCTCATTTTGTGGTTGATCTTTCCGACGGCCAGCTTATCGTGTCGCACTTCCTTGTTCGCGAGAAAGAAGTGCGGACCTCGTTCCGCACTGGCACTTCCTGGCTTCAGGTTGAATTGGTCGATCGCACTGGCGCGATCTGTGGCAAAATGTGGGACAACTTTGCTCCGCTCGTTCCCACCTTCGAACGTGACGACGTTGTTCAGGTGCGCGGTCGCGTCAAGCTCTTCAACGGCCAAAAAGAATTGACCCTGGAACAGATCCTCCCGGCCCTGGAACGGGACTACGATCTGAGCGACTTCCTGCCTCACACCAAACGGGACGTCGAGCAGATGTACGCCGAATTGTCCATGGCTGTGGCCGCAACAGGCAACCCCTGGCTCAGGCAGTTGCTTGTCAGCGTAGTTGCTGACCCATCGATTGCACCCCGCCTGAAGCGTGCTCCGGCTGCTATGACCATGCATCATGCGTTTATCGGAGGATTGCTTGAGCATATCGTGAGCCTGGTTGCACTGGCGCGATCCCTCGGCGGTCACTACCCCGAGGTCGATGCCGACTTGCTCCTGACAGGTATCGTCCTCCACGACGTTGGCAAGATCTACGAACTCCGCTACGCTCGCGCCATTGATTATTCGACTGAGGGGCGCTTGCTCGGGCATATCACTATCGGAGTGCAACTCGTTCATGAGAAGATTAAGGCCATCCCGGACTTCCCGCGGCATCTGGCGGTTTTGGTGGAACACTTGATTGTCAGTCATCACGGTTCGCACGAATTTGGCTCCCCAGCCCTTCCGCAGACGCGCGAAGCCGTGGCCCTGCATTTTCTGGATGATATTGATTCAAAAATGGCCACGATGCGCGCTTCTTTGGATCACGCTTCGCCTCTGGCGGTCGATTCCCTTTGGACGGATCGGAATCCGTCGCTTCGCCGCGCGTTACTCCGCTCCGATAAATATTTGAGCAGCAACCGTTCAAACGACGACGCAGCCGCACCGGCTGACGTTTCGCAGAATTCTCGCGTTGCAGCCCCCGCCGAAAAGTTAGCGGCGGAAAAGGATGATCGGGTTTCCCCATGAGTGAACAAGACGTTGCTGCCGCCCTTTCCGCCCAAAAGCCCCGTCCACCCCGTCGCGCACTTTTAGACTTGGCTCCGCTCGAACTGGATTGTCTTAATACCCTCTGGCCCATGGGCGAAGGGACGGTCCGCGAAATTCGCGATCGGCTGGCCCAGCGCCTCCCTCGCGCTTACACCACAATTATGACTATTATGGATCGCCTAGCGCGTAAGGGAATTGTCGAACGCAAGAAATCGGGCCGCGCTTATGTTTACCATGCCAATCTGACCGCCGAAGAGGCCCGCGCTCAGGCCTTGGGCCATGTGATCGAGAAGTTTTTTGGCGGGTCCAAGGAGGCCCTTCTCGCGCAACTCACCGGCCCTGCTCAATCAGTGCCGCTCGTTCGTGCCGCGGCTGCGGGCGCTTCGAAATCTTCAGCCGGTGGCTCCCACACAGTCAGCATGTCGGCTTCTGCCGCCTCGATCGATGCTCGCGGCGCTGCCGCCGCGTCGCCAGAACCCGGCCTTTCAGACAAATAAAGCACGCGTTTCCCCTTCTGCCTCGGGAACGAGAAAGTCGCGGCAGCTTGCCTTCTGGATTTTCGTGGTTTGGAGTTTGATGCTCCCACCGAATGTCCCGAAAGAGGCCGGCCGGAAAGGCCGCCACGTCTCGGGCATACAGCCGTGATTTCTCGCCGCGCTGACGCTAAAATCTCCTGCCATGACACCCGAATACTTATCGCAACAGTTCTCAGTCGCCCTCACCTACGAAAATTATCTAGCTTCTGGCAAAGAGGAACAGCAGCAACGCTGGCGGCGCGCTTACGAAGCAGCCTCCCTTGGTACCACGCAGCGCGAACTTATCGGAGGGTTCGTTCGGCAGATGAATATACTGGTCGTCAGCGGCATCTGGTGCGGCGATTGCGTCGAGCAATGTCCCCTGATCCAGCGCGTTGCCGAGGCAAATCCGGGGAAAATCGACCTTCGCTTTTTCGACCGCGACCAGCACGCGGATCTTCGCGACAGGGTCGTCATGAACGGTGGCCATCGCGTCCCGGTGGTGCTGTTTCTCGCCGAGGACTTCCACTGGTGCGCTACCGCCGGCGACCGCAGCATCCATCGCTATCGTGCCCTGGCTGCCCGCAAGCTCGGCCCGTCGTGCCCGATCGGCATTGTGCCTCCCGATACGGATGAACTACAAGCCACACTTGCCGACTGGATTAACGAGATCGAGCGCGTCCAATTGATGCTGCGGCTCACACCGCGGCTGCGCGAAAAATACAAAGATTGAGGGAATTGGCTGCATCGCGCATAAAGAAAAATCCCCAGGCGCCGGAACTATGCCGGCAACCTGGGGAAGAATAACTTCCAATTGCGTCAATCCGTCCAAAGCAGCCTGGGCGATCACCGTGATCTGAGATTCACGCTGTCCAAACCGCAGGAGGAACGGCATTCTCTGCAGACTTAGCGTCCTGACGCTCCCGCTTTCGGGTACCAGTCGAGAATGCGCACATCAATGCCCGTACCCTCCAGGTCCTTCTTGAACGCGTTCAAATCGGACATTCCGTAGTGATACGGAATCACGATCTTGGGATGAAACGCCTTCACTGCCCCAGCGGCTTCTTCCGGAGTCATGGTGAAGGGCAGGTTCATGCAAACGAAGGCTACATCGATATTCTTGAGTGCTTCCATTTCCGGAATGGCTTCGGTATCGCCGGAAATATAGAACCGCTTGCCGCCGTAGGTCATCACGAAGCCATCGCCGCGCCCCTTGTCATGATAAAACTTGCCCTCCGAGGGGCCGCGCTTCATGTTGTACATGGGGATGGCCTCGATCTTCCAGCCGTTCCATTCTTTCGACTCGCCGTTGGAAATCGGCTTCGCGGCAGTGATGGTCTTCACCACGGCCGGGGGCGCCATGATTTCCGTGCCGTCCTTGCTGAGTTCGTTGACCAGGTTGGCGTCCATATGGTCGCCGTGAATGTCGGTGATCAGGATCAGGTCGGCCTTGGGCATGCCGGTAATCACTGCGGGCTTGGCTGGGTCGACGTAAATGTCCTTTCCGCCCGCCTGGATCAGCATGGCCGCATGATAAATCGGCGTGATTTTTACATCTCCCTTGGAAGTCTTGAACACCTGCGCTTCAGCGGCGCTCAGGGCGTGTGCTGCCAACAACGCGGTGATCGCCATTACGGCAAACCTCAGAATTTTCATTTCCCACTCCTCCAATAAATTGTCTGCGAGAAAACGCGAGTCATGCTAGCACACGCCGCAGTCCGTTCGCCAGCGACCGCGGCGAGGCGCAACCTCAACCCGCAGAGTTGCGAATGGTCTGCGGGCATCTCTCGTAATCGTTTTATTCGCTCTCGATATTCACTGCGTAATAGGCGACCGTCTTCGAGGGCAC
>Ga0126371_10002332_pt1 | contig 16320 bp, 14 predicted proteins | sample PanSoiMetaPlot_4_FD_110145 | JGI IMG/M metagenome (GOLD analysis project Ga0126371, IMG submission 110145) | Tropical forest soil microbial communities from Panama - MetaG Plot_4 | ecosystem: Environmental > Terrestrial > Soil > Tropical forest > Bulk soil | place: Panama | collected 2016-02-17 | reverse complement strand
TAGAACGCGGCGAGACCCGCCTCGTCCTCGGTCACCAGCCGCGCCTGGACCAGTCTCATCGCTCCGCACCGCCCGGGATGTCCAGTTCGGTCGCCGCGTAGTTGAGGAAGTATGAGGTGAACACCGTCAGCCCCAGGTACGCGAACGCCTCGGCGAGCTGCTCGTCGTTCCAGCCGCTGGCGACGGCCTGCTGCCAGGCCGCGTCGCTCACCCGGCCGTGGTTCCCCGCTGCCTCGCGCACCAGGTGAGTCAGCGCGCCGGTCTTGGCGTTGCCCACGTCTCGTCCGGCGCGCAGCGCCTGCACGTCGTCTTGGCTCCAGCCCGCGCGCAGTGCCAGCGTGGAGATCACGGCCTGCGCGTACTCGCTGCCGTCGGCGGTGGCCGCCGCGAGCATCAACGCCGAACGAAGCGGCGGATCGAGGGTCCCGAGTTGCGCTGTCGCCCGCCGGATCGAAACATAGGCAGTCAGAACGGCGGGTGCGTGGGCCATCTGAGCGTGCATGTTCAGTGGTCGGCCGGTCGGCGAGAACTGGATCATTTCCTCAAGCAGCGCCCGCGACGCCTCGGGGGCGTCCGCGACGCTGTGGCTGGGTATCCGGGTCATGATTTCTCCTTTGTCAGTCACGGGCATCGGTCACCGGCAAAGGACGGTGCGGGAGGCGCGAGTGTGACACCCGGCGCGCTGTCACAGTCCGGCGGCCTGCGCCGTCCTCCTATGTAGCAGGGGCGAAGCGGAAGGACCCGATGACATGAGTGCGGAAGACAACGCCGCGAGGATTGTTGCGGCGTACCGGGATCATCGCCCGTACCTGATCGATCTGGCGTTCCGGATGCTCGGCGACATCGGCGCCGCCGAGGACACCGTGCAGGACGCCTTCACCCGCCTGCTGACGGCGGATGTGGCGGAGATAGCAGACGAGCGGGGCTGGCTGATCGTGGTGACCAGCCGCCTGTGCCTGGACCGGATAAGGTCGGCCCGCTCCCGCAGGGAGAGCGCGCACGATTCCGCCGAGATCGAGTTCGTCGCGCCGCCGGCGCCGGGGCTCGCCGACCCAGCCGACCGGGTCACGTTCGACGACGGCGTTAGTCTCGCCCTGCTGGCGGTCCTGCAGCGGCTCAGCCCTGCCGAGCGTGTGGTCTTCGTATTGCACGACGTTTTCCAGCTGCCGTTCCCGGCGATCGCGCAGACCGTCGGCCGGACGGCACAAGCGTGCCGTCAGCTAGCCACCAGGGCCAGGCAGAAGATCGCAGAAAGCCAGCACAGCTCCCGGTTCGACATCGCGTCCGCCGAGCACCGGCTGGTCACAGAGAAGTTCATCGCGGCGTGCGCCAACGGGGATCTGGACGGCCTGCTGGCCGTGCTGGCCCCGGACGCGTGGGGCGACATCGACTTCGGGCCGGGCGGCCCGGTGCGCGCCGTGGTGCGCGGCGCGGCGAACATCGCCCGCAACCTGCTGCGCTTCTGGGGGCCGGAAGCGACGCTGGTTTCCCAGCCGATCGCCGGGCAGCCCGCGCTGCTCGGTTTCCGGGGCGCCGAACTGTCCGGCGTCCTGGTGTTCACCATGCGCGGGGAGGCCATCCAGGCGGTGCACGTCATCGCCGATCCGCGCAAGCTCGCCACCCTCGGCCTCCAGCTGTCCGCGCCAGCCGCGGACCTCTAGATCGGAGCAGACAATGAGCACGAACTCTCATCCCGTGCCGGCCTCGCTGGGCACGCTGGAGCCGGTAGCGCCGTCCTTGGTCGTGCGGGTGGTAATGCGGCCGATGACAAAGGCTCTTAACCCGCTGGTCAGCAGGATGGCCGGCCGCAGGCACTTCTCGATGGCCGCGCAGCTCGGCCACGTGGGCCGGCGATCAGGCCGCAGCTACGTGACATCCGTCGGCGCGCGGGTCAGCGGCGACGTGGCCGTCATCCCGCTCACGTTCGGCAACCAGTCCGACTGGTCCAAGAACGTGCGGGCCGCTGGCGGCTGCACGCTGCGGGTGAATGGCCAGGACTACCGGGCAACGCAGCCACAGTTCCTGGACCGCGATGCCGCCGCCCCGGTCCTTGCGGCGGTGTTCAGCCCGATGCAGCGGGCCGGCTTCCGGCTGCTTGGCATCAGGCAGTACCTGCGCCTGCATGTGGCAGCCGTCACGCCTGCTCCCTGAGCCAGGCCTCGTAGGCGCTTCGCCAGCGTTCGCCGAGCGGATACAGCCCGTCAAGCTCGGCGCCCGATGCGACCAGGGCGGCGGCGAACTGTTCCTGCCGCTCCTGCTCGCGGGCAGTGTCGAGAATGTTCGCTGCCAGCCCGGGGGGGAGCACGACCACGCCGTCGTCGTCGCCGATCAGCAGGTCTCCCGGCTGGACGGTAACTCCCGCACACGCCACCGTGACACCCGCCTCCCACGGGACGTGACGCCGGCCGAGCACGGCGGGATGGACGGCCGCGTGATAAGTCGGGATATCGAGTTCGGCGAGCCTGGCCGCATCCCTGATCGCGCCGTCCGTGACGATGCCGGCGGCGCCGCGGGCCTGCGCCCGCATCGCCAGGATGTCGCCGATAGTTCCGGCGGTCGGTTCCCGGCGGGCGTCGATCACGAGCACCTCGCCGGGCTGGATCTGCTCGACCGCCTGCTTCTGTGCGTTCATCCCGCCGCCGTACCGCGCGAAGAGGTCATCACGCAACGGCACGTACCGCACTGTCCTTGCGAACCCGGCCATCCGCTGACCTGGCCTTGTTGACCGGAGCCCGTCCATGGTTAGCCCGTGCAGGCCGCGCTTGCGCAGGATAGACGCCAGCGTGGCGGTAGACACGTGGCCGAATCCGGCTAGCAATGCGGACGGAACGACCCCCGGGCCGGCGTCTGACTGGCCGTTGCCGCCGAACGCCGCATCGCGCGCCTCGTCGGTGAACTTTGGCATCGCGCCGATCCGCGGCAGGCTGTACTGCGCCTCGACGATCGGGCTGCGCAGCAGTCCGGTCGTCGCCTCCCCGGCCGTCACCTCGACCTCGACCAGGTCTCCCGGCTCGACCACCGTTGACCCGGCGGGGGTCCCGGTCAGGATCACATCGCCCGGCTCCAGGGTCATCAGCCTGGTCAGGTCCGCGACGATGTCGTCGAAGCCGAAGAGCAGTTCCTCACTGATGCGGGCGTCCTGCGCCAGTGCACCGTTCTTCCAGGTGCGCAACCGAAGCTGGGCGGGATCGATCTCACGCGCGTCAAGCAGCCGCGGTCCGAGCGGGGTCAGCCCGTCGATGCCTTTGGAGCGCACGTTCCCGCCGCGGTCGGCGTAGCGCAGGTCATAGACGCCGAAGTCGTTCGCGGCCGTCACCCAGGCGACATGGCTCCAGGCGGCGTCGCGAGCCACCCGGCTGGCCCGGCAGCCGATCACCAGGGCCACTTCGCCCTCGAAGGCGAGCAGGGCACATCCCGGGGGCCTGGCGACGGGCTCACCGCTGTCGGTGAGCGATGACGGCGGCTTGAGGAAATACGACGGCCATGGCGGGACGGAGCCGCGCTGCATCGCGCGGCTGCGGTAGCTGACGTGGACTGCGATGATCTTCGATGGCGGGGCGCCCAGAACCGAGCTCATGGCGGCGGCTACCGGGAGCCCCATACCTCTTCGGCGGTTTCCACCACGAGGCGCAGCTTGGCGACCTGCTGATCGCGGGACAGCGAGTTGCCCTCAAGGGTGGACGAGAAGCCGCATTGCGGGGACAGGCACAGCTGATCGAGGTCCGCGAATTTGCTGGCCTGCTCGATCCTGCGCTTGATGTCGTCCTTCGCCTCCAGCTCTCCCTTCTTGCTGGTGACCAGGCCGAGCACGATGTACTTCCCCTTCGGCACGAAGCGCAGCGGCTCGAACCCGCCGGATCGCTCGTCGTCGTACTCCATGAAGTATCCGTCCACGTTCAGCTCGTTGAACAGGGCGTCCGCCACGAACTCATAGCCGCCCTGGGCTACCCACGACGAGCGGAAGTTGCCGCGGCACATGTGCGTCGTGACCGTCATCCCGGCCGGCCGGTCCCGCAGCGCCCGGTTGATGGACCGGATATACGTTTCGTGCTGATGGTCGGCGTCCTCGCCGCGCCTGGCGATCTCCGCGCGCTGCACCGGGTCGTTGAGGTAGGCCAGGCTTGTGTCGTCGAGCTGGAGGTAGCTGCAGCCAAGGTCGGCAAGACGCCGGATCTCGTCCGCGTAGGCGGCGCCGAGGTCCTCCCAGAACTCGTCGATGTCCGGGTACACGCTTGTGTCGATCGCCGCGGGCCCGCCCCGGTAGTGGACAAGGCTCGGCGCCGGGATCGTCAGCTTCGGGGTCGCGGCGGAGACGGTGTCGCGGAGGAACTCGAACGCGGAGCCGAAGATCGTGTGATCCATTCCGACCTTGCCGGTTACCCGCACCGCGGTCGGGGTGAACTCGATATCGCCGCCTTCGTTGTGGAACACGCTGCGCATGTTCTGCTCGGCCTTCTGCACGCCGGCGATCTCGTAAATGAAGTCCATGTGCCATGAGGCTCGCCGGAACTTGCCGTCGGTGACCGAGCGAAGGCCGATGTCCTCCTGCATCCTGACCGCCTCGCGGATCGCGTCGCCCTCGATGGCCCGCAGGTCACCGGCGGAGATCGCGCCGCGCGCGGCTTCCTCACGGGCCTGGAGCAGGGCGCGGGGGCGGAGCAGGCTGCCGACGTGATCGGCGCGGTAGGGCGGTGTCGTGCGTCCGGGCATGGAATCCTCTCGTGCAGATATCGGTGCCGCTCAGGCCGCGGCCGGGGCGGGTGCCGGCACTCTGTCTCCGATCGCGTTGGCGTCCAGTGAGGTCCAGGGTGTCGGATCGAACCACGAGGGCCAGCCGGCCTCGTTGGTCAGCCGCGCTGCGTCGAGGTTCGCGCGCAGCGTGGCCAGGTCGCGGTCCACTTCGTACATGGCCAGGTGGGTGGCCTTCGTCTCCGAGGTCTGGTCGATGACCTCCGGCTCGAGGCGGAACCGCCAGTTCGCCAGGAAACCGGTTACCTGCGTGTTCTCGTCAGCGTGCTCGCGGTACCAGGCGACGAACTCGCCGTTGTCAAGACCCTCGGGCGGCGCGCTGAACACCAGGTACAGGTGATCAGCCAGTCGCGGCTGGGCCGGATTGCCGTGCGAGTGGCAGTTGAAGGACGCGAAGGTGATCTCAGGGAACCAGCTCGGCAGCCGCATCCGGCCCGATGCGACCTCCTTGTCGAGTTCCCGCATGACGTCCCGCGGGTCGGCGTCAAGCTCATATGCCGACAGGTACCGGTGGCCCGAGGGCGTCCACGCGCCCTTCACGGTCTGCAGACGGTACCGGCGCGCGGCGGTAAAACCCGGTACCACCAAGATCTCGCCCAGGTGGAAGTCGTACCACCGGTTGAACTCATCGTCGGAGAGTCCGTCCGGCGGCTTGCTGAACACGAGGTGCAGGTTCTCGGACATCCGGGTCCTCCCGTGTGATCGCCGCTGGTGATCGCCGATGCCAGCCAGTGCCTGCCCCAGTCGGCCGCGACCCTGCGAAAAAGCGCTGGCGGCGCTGGCTTGGACAGCTAGATCGTATATCGTTTGCCATGTGCTGACTAGTGGACGGTTCGCGCTCGGCGCTCCCGCCAGCGAGGAGCATATGCCCACGTTAGTCACGTTCTGCCTGGTGAGCGGGCGTGAGCGAGGGATGCGATGCGGCCCAGGTTCTGCACGTCCGGCGGCGGACTCAGGCATATACCATCCGCGCACAGCTGACACGGAGGATCGATGACTGACGACGAGCTTTACGAGAAAGGGATCGCGATCCGCGAGGAGATGCTCGGTCCCGAACACGGCCGGGCCAAGGTGGAGAGCCAGCCCGATTTCACCAGAGAGTTCGAGGAACTGGTAACCCGCTACTGCTTCGGCTCGGTCTGGGCGCGCGAGGGTCTGTCCCGGGGCGTCCGTAGCATGCTCACGATCGCCATGCTCGTCGCACAGGGCCGCGCCACGGAGATACGGTGGCACGTCAAGGCCGCGATCAACAACGGGGTGTCCAAGGACGAACTGCGCGAGGTCTTGATGCACGCGGCCATCTACTGCGGCGTCCCCGCGGCGGTGGACGGCTTCCGCAACGCCTCCGCGGTGCTGGCCGAACTGGGGCTGGAGTGACCGCGCCGGGGGAGGCCGGCGCGCAGGTCGGTTTCGTCGGCATCGGCAACATGGGCAGGCGCATGGCGGCCAACCTCGTGGCGGCCGGCTTCGGACTGGTCATCAGGGATAGCGACGGCGGCGCGCAGCAGCGGTTTGCCGCCGAGCACGGCGGTGAGCCAGCTACCTCGCCGGCCTCGTTCGCCGATGCCGGAGTCGTCGTGACCATGCTGCCCGACGGCGCCGCGGTGCGCGAGGCCATGCTCGGCTGGGAAGGCGGCATCGCCGCGGCTCTCAAGCCGGGAGCGGTGCTGCTTGACATGAGCTCGTCGGACCCGGTCGGAACCCAGGCGCTGGCGCAGGACCTGGCGCCGGCTGGGATCAGGATGATCGACGCGCCCGTATCGGGCGGGATCATCCGGGCCGCCGCGGGCACGCTGTCGCTCATGGTCGGCGGCCAGGACGAGGACGCGTTCGCGCGGGTCCGCCCCGTGCTCGAGACGCTGGGCGAGCGGATCTTCCGGACCGGCCCGCTCGGCTCCGGCCACGCGATGAAGGCGCTGAACAACTTCCTCGGCGCGTCGGCGTATACGACGGCTGCCGAGGCGCTTGCGATCGGCAAGGAATTCGGCCTTGATCCGCGGGTGATGCTTGACGTCATCAACTCATCGACAGGCCGGAGCTTCAATACCGAGGTCGTGCTGAAGGATGACGTGATCACGGGCAGGTACGGCACCGGCTTCGCGCTCGGCCTGCTGGCGAAGGACGTCGGCATCGCGGCCGATCTGGCGGAATCGGTCGGTGTGCACGCGCCAGCGTGCCAGCTCGTGCGCCACCGGTGGGCGGAGGCGGCGGCCGGGCTGGGCTTTGCCGCCGACCATTCGCAGGCGCACCGGCAGTGGTGGCCGATTGACCTACTCGCCGACCCGCCAAAACAGCAGCCGTAAGGTATGGCTACGGTCGTTCATATATGATTATGATCGAGTGACCTCCGGATGTGGAAGCAACGAAGGAGTCAACGATGCTCTCGTTCGCTCAGGCCACCGGCGCTCTTGACAAGCTCATCGACCGTGACCAGGACTTCAGGCTGCTCGGCACGGGTTACGGTTTCACCGAGGGGCCCGCGTGGCACGCCTCGGGCAACTTCCTGATGTTCAGCGACATCCCCGGCGATAAGCGCTGGCGCTGGAGCGAGCAGCGCGGCATGGAACTGGTCGCGTGGCCGACCTATAAGGGCAACGGCATGGTCTACGAGCCCGACGGCAGCCTGCTGGTATGCGAGCAGGTGACGAGCTCCCTGATCCGGATCCGGCCCGACGGGCTGCGGCAGGTGGTCGCCTTCCACTATCAGGGGAAGTACCTGAACAGCCCCAACGACGTGATAGTCCGGTCGGACGGCAGCATCTACTTCACCGACCCGAACTACGGCCGCTGGCCGGTTGCCGTCGGCGTGGGCCGCGACTGTGAGCTCGACTTCCAGGGCGTGTACCGGGTGCCGCCAGGCGGCGGCGACCTCGAGCTCGTGGTGGCGGAGAAGGAGTTTGAGCAGCCGAACGGGCTGTGCTTCTCGCCGGACGAGAGCATCTTGTACATCAACGACCGCCAGAACCTGAAGGCGTACGACGTCGCGCCGGACGGGTCGCTGTCGAACGTGCGGATGGTGCGCGACGAGATGGGCAGCACCGGGGTGCCGGGCAACGGCAATCCCGACGGGATGGAGTGCGATGCTCTGGGCAATGTCTGGTGCACCGCGCGCGGCGGGATCTGGGTGATCGCGCCGTCCGGCGAGCTGCTTGGCATCATCGAGACGCCCGCGGTGTCCGGCAGCCTGGTCTGGGGCGGTGCGGACATGCACTCGCTGTTCGTGTGCACCTCCACCACCATGCACGTCATCCGGACCAAGGTCGGCCCGGCTCCGCTGCCGTCCTGCTGAAAGAAGGAACAGATGGCGCACTCAGGCGACAGTTTCGCGCAGCGGCTGAGCAGGCTCGAGGACGCCGAGCAGATCCGCCAGCTCAACCTGGAATACAGCCGCCACCTGGACGCGAGGGACCTGCAGGCCTACGGACAGCTCTTCGCCGACGACGGCGAATGGCTCGGCGGCACCGGGTACGGCAAGACGCCGGCCGGCATCACGGCGATGCTGACCGAGCGGCTCGCCGCGAACCCCGCCCCGCCCGGCGCGACGTCCTGGCACCTGGTGACCGAGTCGGACATCGACGTCCGCGGCGACCTGGCGACCGGGACGGTCACCTGGGCGCTGGTACAGCGCGGCGACGGGGACACGCCGGTAATGCGGCTGCTCGGCCACTACGACGACACCTACGTGCGCGAGCGCGGCCGCTGGCGGTACCGGCGGCGGATCGCCCACACCGACATCCCGCACCGCCCGCTGGACATTCCCGCTTCGTGGTCGGCGGGCGTGGTGGCGCCCGATGCGGTGGACGAGGCCGTGACACCAGCAGGCAACACCCAAACTCGGCTGCGGCGGCTCGAGGACGCCGAGCAGATTCGCCGGCTCACCCAGGAGTACCGCCACCATCTTGACGCGATGGACCTGCACGCCTACGGCCTGCTCTTCGCCGACGACGGCGAGTGGCTCGGCGGCACCGGGTATGGCAAGACGCCGGCTGGCATCACGGCGATGCTGACCGAACGGCTGCCTGCCCGCGGCCCGGCCGGCCCGACGGCCTGGCACCTGGTGACCGAGCCGGCGATCGAGCTGGACGGCGACCGGGCGACCGGCGCGGTGACCTGGACCTGGATAGGGCGCGGCGACAACGATGCGCCGGTTATCCGGCTGCTCGGCCATTACCAGGACAGCTATGCCCGCGAGCGCGGCCAGTTTCGGTATCAGCGGCGGATCGCCCACACCGACATCCCGCACCGTCCGCTGGACCTTCCCGCTGGTTTGTCCGCGGCCGCCAGTGCCGCTGACAAAGGCAGGGCGTCACCGGACGATGACATCCACGGCCGCCTGCGGCGGCTCGAAGATCTGGCCCAGATCCGCCAGCTCTTCGTGCACTACAAGACGGTGCTCGACAAACAGGACTTCGCCGCTTATGCCGCGCTGTTCGCCGAAGACGGCGAGTTCATCGCGGGCCCGCAGCAGGCCAGGGGACGGGCCGCCATCCAGGCGCTTGTGGCGGCGATGCCGGGCAGCCTGCTCGGATCCGCGCCTGGCGACGATGTTCACGTCGTGGTCAATCCGCTGATCGAGCTAGACCCCGGTAACCCGGACCGCGCTCGTGCCGAGCTGACGTGGCTGTACGTGGTCAAGGGCAGGGACGGCGGGCCTGCCCTCGCCAAGCTGGGGCACTACGAGGACGAGCTCGTGCGCGAGGCAGGGAACTGGCGGTTCCTGCGCCGCGCGGCGCCGACCGACATCGGGTGACGAGCCGCTAAGACGGCGTCCGGCCTGTCGATCTGCTGAAGTTAGGATCCACCGAATCGTCCCCGGGGTTGCGGCCAGTGACGATCTCCTCCGCGCGCGCCCGGATCGCGGGTGCGCCCTGCTCCGGGTGGGTGAGGATCCAGAAGCTGCGCTCGCGCACGCCAGCGAACATGATGTCCGCGGCCTGGGCCGGCTGCATGACGCCGTCCAGCGGCGGGTAGTCGCGTTCTGGTTCCTGCGGGGCAGCGCCGAGACGAGCCGGCCAGTGCCGGGCTGAGTTGAGGATGTCGGTGGCGACCGCGGCCGGGCACAGCACCGATATCCCGACGGCCGAGCCCGCCTCCTCGAGTTCGCGGTAGACGGTCTCGGACAGCGCGGTCACCGCGTGCTTGGCGGCGACGTAGCTCGCGGCGTTGCGTATCGTGACCAGGCCGTCGATCGACGACGTGTTGACGACGTGGCCGCTATCGCGTTCGACCATACCGGGCAGGAAGGCCTGCATGCAGTGCACGACGCCCCAGAGGTTGACGCCGACGACGAACTCCCAGTCCGCGGCCGCCATCTGCACGAAGGGCGCCGAGCGGTAGACGCCGGCGTTGTTGACGAGCAGCCAGGCGTCGCCGACGTCGTCGCGGACGCGCCGGGCTAGGTTCAGCACCGACTCGCGGTCGCTGACGTCGACCCAGACCGGGCGTGCGTCGGCTCCGCCGTCGCGCAGCGATGCCGCGGCGTCGTGCAGCCTGGTCGTATCGATGTCGGCCAGGACGACGGTCATGCCCTCGCCCGCCGCACGCGACGCGATCGCAAAGCCGATGCCGCTCGCAGCGCCGGTGACGACTGCCACCTTGCCCCGGTAGTCGGACACAGTCGTCCTTTCACGCGGGTCTCACGCCCCGGGGTGAGCCCGGGGCGTGAGAGTGCGCTCGGCAGCTAGCTTGCGGTGGCCGCGCCAGGAGTGTTGAAGTACTTGTCCAGGCAGGTGTTGTCGCACCACGCTGTCTCCGGGCCGCCGACCTCTTCGATCGAGCTGAGCGGCAGGCCGGGCTTGGCGAACTGCGCCAGGTTGTCGTTGGTGATGGGCGGCGTCGGCATCTCCAGGACGTTGAGCTTCGGTCCCTTGTTGGCGAGCACCCGCAGCGTCACGTTGAAGTAGGTGTAGGCGCCCTGGAACCCGTTGAAGCAGCCGGCGACCGTCTGGTACGAGTCCTTGTGGGCCAGCCACCAGGACAGGTCGCCGCCGCCGCACTCACCGTCGGCGATGGTCGGGACCGACTGGCCGTTGGCCTCGTAGGCCTGAATGATGCCCGCCATCATGCCGCCGTCCTGGACGTAGCCGGCGATCGGCTGCGGGTGCGAGGCGATGTACTGGGAGACCACGGTCTTGGCCGTGCCCTCGTCCCAGTTGCCGTAGAGCGTCGCCGCGACCTTGATGTTAGGGCAGTTCTTCAGGTCCGCGATCGCCTGGTTGTAGAGCACGACGTCATTCTCGTTGCCGGCGATGCCCCGGACCATGACGATGTTGCCCTTCTGGATGATGCCCAGCGCGCCGGCGTCGGCCTGCACCTGGTTCTGCGACCAGGCGGCGACCGCGTACGGCGTGTTCGGGGCGGGCGGGGTGTCGGCCAGGATAACGGGCACGCCCGCCTTCCCGGCGGCGTTGATCGCCGGAGCCTCGGCGACGCTGTCCACGGGCTCGAGGATGATCGCGTTCACGCCTTCCCGCACCATCTGCTGGATCGCGGAGATCTGCTGCTCACCCGTTGACGCGGCCATCGTCGCCGGGATGTTCGTGATCAGGCTGCCCTGCACCAGGCCCGCCGCCTTCGCCGCAGCGAACTGCTGCTTCAGCCCGTCGAGCGAGTCCTGGTTGTAGGGGTTGGTGATCGCGAACGCGATGTAACCGATCTTCCACGGGGGCTTGGCGGTGATCTTCGTGGTCGCCCAGGGGCTGGCGATGAGCTCTCCGGGGAAGCTCGAGTAGATCTGCTTCAGCTCGGGAGACAGCGTCGAGTAGATGCCGCTGGGGTTGGACGGGCCGACCGGAACGGTGGTCCCGCACTTGCTGGCCGTGGCGCTCCCGCCCCCGCCGCCAGCCGCCGATGATGACGACGACGACGGGGACGACGAGGAGCAGGCCGCGGTGACCGCCGTGGCCAGCAGTACGCCCGCCCCGATGGCCCACGTCTTCCTGGCCCGGGTTCTGAGCCCCTTCTTACCACCGTTCATATTTCCATCCCTCACTCTCGGGTTGATTCGGGTGGCTTTGCTCGGTTGATCTGGGGGGACCGGCGGGTCATAGCCGGTCGCGGAGTCGCCGCTGCCGGCCGTAGACGGCGATGGCGGCGAGGATGATGAGGCCGTAGACGATCTCCTCGACGGCGGGGCTGGCCCCGTGGCCGACGAGGACGGTGGTGAGCACAGTGAGGAATAGCGCGCCGACGCAGGTGCGCGTGTAGTCGCCCGGTCCGCCGAAGACTGTCCCTCCGACGATCACCGAGACCACGCTCTGGAAGAGATAGGGATCGCCGAGGGCGCTCTGGACCGTGCCCGCGAAACCGCCGATCAGCAGGCCCACCAGGGCCGACGCGATCGCGCTGAACGCGAACGTGGCGGTCCACACGCGCCGGGTGCTGACCAGCGCGTAGTCGGCCGCCCGGGGGTTCGCGCCGGTCGCGAGCAGGCCGCGGCCGAGCCTGGTCCGGTGCAGCAGGATGGCGAACGCGATCAGGACGACGACCCAGATGACGATGGTTGGCGGTATCGAGAGCCCGAAGGTCTTGGTCGCCGGCTCGGTCAGCGTGGACAGCCATGCCGGGGCGTTCCCGTCGACTAGGCCGCCGTTCTGGACCGCCACGATCCCGACGGCTAGCGTGCCCATGGCCAGCGTGACGACCAGCGGGTTGATCGCGAACCTGTGACAGAGATAGCCGGCCGTGCCGCCCAGGATGCCGGACCCGATCACCGCTAGCAGCAGGGCCACCCAGAAGGGCAGGTGATAGACGTCGCGCAGGGCGGTCACGGTGAGCGCGCCGGCCACGATGAAGCCGGAGACCCCCAGGTCGAAGCCGCCGATCAGGATCAGCAGCGTCTGGCCGCCTGAGGCGAGTCCGACAAGAGCCGCGAGCACGAGGATCGAGCGGATGGCGGTCCAGGAGCCCAGTCCGGGCAGCGTGATGTCGCCGTAAATGAAGACCAGGACGAGCGCGGCAACCTGGGCGATCGGGAATCTGGCCTGCAGCGCGCCGAGCCTGGTCCATGCCATCCTGAGCCGGGCCTGCTGCTCGTGTCCGGCCGGGCCGGCGGCGGTCGGCTCGGCGGCGTCGCGCCTGGCAGGCGGCGTGTCCGGCAGGGCGAGGATCGGCTGCACTGGCTGCCTGCGCCGCGGGCCGAGGGACGCGCCGGTGCGCCGCAGTCCGCCGCCGGTCTCCCGGGATACCGCTCCGCCGAGCACGACCGCCACGATGAGGATGCCGCCGTAGACGATCTGCAGGTAGGCGGGGTTGATCGCGAAGGTGGCGAGCAGGTTCTGCAGCAGGTAGATGGAACACGCGCCAAGCAGGGGTCCGATCAGCCCGCCCCGCCCCCCGGCCAGGGACGTGCCGCCGAGCACCACGGCCGCGATCGCCACCAGCGTGTACTCGGTGGCGTTGGACGCGTTAGCCGAGCTCACCAGGCCGGTCAGGGCCAATCCGCCGAAGCCGGCGAAGAGTCCGCCGAGCGCGTAGCTGGCCACCCGGACCGCGTTGACGTTGACGCCGCTTGAATAGGCCGTCGCGTCGTTGCTGCCAACCGCGTAGAGCAGCCGTCCGAAGGGGACGAACCGCAGGCCGAACCAGATGAGCAGGGGCAGGCCGATGGTGAGCAGGCCGCCGGGTATCGGGCCTACCGAGCCGGCCAGGTTCTGGACCCACCCGGTGCTGCTCAGCGAGACCGGGTTCGGGGCAAGGAGCAGGTCGACGCCCTGCAGGCCGAAGAACATCGCGAGCGTCACGACGATCGGCTGGACCCGCAGCGCGATGATCAGCAGGCCGTTGACCGTGCCAACCGCGAGCCCGATGGCCAGCATGATCGGAACCGCGATAGCGCCGCCGAGCCCGTGCGGGGCTAGCCACACGACGAAGACGCTGTTGATCATGACGATCAGCGGCGAGATGGAGATGTCGAAGCCGCCGCCGATGATCGACGGCGCGCTGGCCAGTGCGGCGATCGCCACCGGTGCGACGTTTGCGAGCTGGTCGGCGACGCCGAACCCGCCGTGTTCTGTGGCGATGTTCGCGGCGAGCAACCCGATGGTCAGCACGGCAGCGAAGCCGAAGCTGTAGGTGCGGACCGCCCGCTGGACGGTCAGCCGCGCCGTCGCCGCCTGCCTGCGATCCGGCAGTGTGGATATCTGTGCCATCTCAGTCCTCGCCGGTTTCGCCGAAGAACGCCGCGACGAGCGCGTTTCGTGACAGCTCTTTGCGGTCGAGCTCACGGAACAGCTCACGCTCCCGGAACACCAGCACCCGGTCCATCAGCTCGACATGCTCGTCGAGTTCGGTGGACAGCATCACGACCGCGAGCTGCTCGCTGGCCAGCGCGCCGAACAGCGCGTAGAGGTCGTGCTTCGCGCCGATGTCGATGCCGCGGGTGGGATCGTTAAGCAGCAGGATCCGCGGCCCGGAGGCGAGCCACCGGGCGATGATCACCCGCTGCTGGTTCCCGCCGGACAGCGTGGTGATCTGGTCTTCTGGTGAGCCAAGGACGATCTTGAGCCGGTCGACGTAGGAAGCGAAACGCCGTCGCGAGGATCGCGGGCTGAGCCAGCCGAAGCGCGTGTCCTGGGCGAGGGTGGGCAGCGCGAAGTTCTCCCTGATCGTCATCCAGCGGAAGAGCGAGTCCAGACCCCGCTCGCGGGGGACATAAGCGATGTCGCACTCGGCGGCGTGCACCGGGGACCGGACCACGACGTCCCGGCTGGGCAGATGACGGACGATCTCGCCCGCGATGAGGTTCTCCCCCCACAGGGACTTGAGGAACTCTTCCTGGCCGTGGCCTTCGAGTCCGGCCAGTCCGATCAGCTCTCCGGCGTGTACGTGCAGGTCTATGGGCTGGCCGTCGGGGCGGAGCTTCAGCCCGCGCACGGTCAGCACTGGCGCTCCGCGCCGCAATGCGGCCGGCCTGGTTTCCGCGCGGCCGGCGGTGACCAGCTCGTCGGAGCCAGTCATCAGCCGCACCAGCTCGCCCGGCGTCCACGCCGCGCGACCGAGGTTCGCGACCGTCCGTCCCGAGCGCATGACCGTGATGCGGTCGCCGATCTCCTCGATCTCGTCCATCCGATGGGTAATGAAGATCACTCCCACGCCATCAGCCGCGAGCCGGGCGATCAGCGCGAACAGCCGGTCGCGGGTGGCGACGTCGAGTGCGGACGTCGCCTCGTCCAGGATCAGGATGCGCGGGTGCCGCAGCAGCGCCCGCACGATGCAGCAGGCCTGCCGGTCGCTGAGCGACAGGTCCTCCATGACGGTGGACAAGTCCATCGGCTTGCCGAGCAGTTCCTCAAGGGCGGCCTTTGCCCGGCGCCGCTTCTCACGGACGGGGACCTTCGTCCGCCATGTGTCGTCCGCGCCGAGCCAGACATTGTCAAGAACGGAGCGGGCCTCGGCGACGAGCACCTCCTGGAAGACGGTGACGATGCCGTGCTCCTGCGCCGCCTTCGGGCTGCGCAGCTGGGCCTCGGCCCCGCCGACCTCGACCTGGCCGGAGTCGGGCACGTGGACCCCGCTGAGGATCTTGACCAGCGTGCTTTTGCCCGACCCGTTCTCGCCGACCAGGGCGTGCACCTCGCCCGCGCGCAGGTCGAACGAGCAGTCCCTGAGCGCCTGGGTGGCGCCGAAGGCCTTCGCCAGCTGCGTGACGCGTACCAAGATCTCGGGCGTGCTCGGCGCGCCGGGCGGATCGGCGACCACGGCGCCCTCCGACGTCACCGCGATGACTCCGCGCCGATATATGACTCCGGGCCCCCAACCCTGCCAGCTCCGCGAGAATCCGTCGGCAAAGACCCTGCCGCGACTGAGTCACCCGAGCCCACCATACCCAAGACCTCCCAGGCTGATCGCTCCGTGCGACCCGAAAGATATATGAAACTGTAGACCGGGGGGCCTGAAGCGTCGAGAGTTAACCGTAGGAGAGACAATCACGATCTTGTCTCGTATTCGATGCTAAGGAATGCTGACGGCTCGGCTGGCACGGGCGGTGGCCCAGTGCCAGCCGAGCCGGAGAGGTGACGCTGACATGAGGTTTGACTTGGGCAGAGTGGGGATCTGGAGCCGCGAGCTGCGGTACAACCCGGATCGTGGCGCGCGGGCCGCCGCGGCCGCTGAGCTGGAGGATCTCGGGTACGGGGCCATCTTCATCCCAGACGCGGGAGGCGACGTGTTCGGCGCCGTCGAGCACTTGCTGGCCGCCACCAGGCGGGTACCGATCGCGACTGGAGTACTGAATATATGGATGCACGACCCGGCAGAGGTGGCCAGCAGCCGGGCGAGCCTGATCGCGCGGTTCGGCCCCCGGTTCCTGCTCGGCCTCGGGAACAGTCACGCTCCCTTGGTGGAAGGCACGTTGCACGTGCCATACGCCCGCCCGTACTCGAAGATGGTGCGGTATCTGGACGACCTGGACGCGGCCCCGGCACCGGTCCCCGCCGCCGAGCGGATGCTGGCGGCGCTGGGACCGCGGATGCTGTCGCTAGCTGGGGCGCGAGCCGCCGCGGCGCATCCGTACCTGGTGCCGCCCGAGCACACGGCGGCGGCCCGGCAGGCGCTCGGCCCCGGCGTACTGCT
>Ga0126371_10002330_pt1 | contig 16327 bp, 9 predicted proteins | sample PanSoiMetaPlot_4_FD_110145 | JGI IMG/M metagenome (GOLD analysis project Ga0126371, IMG submission 110145) | Tropical forest soil microbial communities from Panama - MetaG Plot_4 | ecosystem: Environmental > Terrestrial > Soil > Tropical forest > Bulk soil | place: Panama | collected 2016-02-17 | reverse complement strand
ATAAAGCTGATCGGGGTCGAGAACGTCGATTCAGTTCACGCCACTCGAATCGAGCTGACGCCCAAGTCCGCCGAGGTTCGCAAGAACTACGCCGCAAAGATCGAATTGTGGATTGCGGACGGCGAAGCTACTCCGATCCAGGAAAAAGTGAGCATGCCATCGAAGGATTATTACCAGGTAGCGTATTCCGATTTGAAAGTGAATTCCGCGCTGCCCGATTCGACATTTAAGCTCAATCTACCGCCGGGCGTGAAGGAACTTCACCCGCAGTAGAACATGACAACCTGGTTTAAGCGCAGATCCGGCAGCACGCCGCGTTTACGCGATTTTAGCAAGATTGAGAAGGAGTAGGAGTTTATCTCCCCATAGGCGCCGCGCCGCCGCGGCTGGAGCCTCCACGCGACGCCATCGGACGAGCTTCGTTCACTACTAGCGGCCGGCCCATCATTTCCTTGCCATGACACACGTCAACGGCTCGCAATGCGGCGGCATCATCGTTAATTTCCACGAAGCCAAACCCGCGGGCTTGACCTGTGAACCGATCGCGCATAACAGTTACGGTATCTACGGCAATCCCTTGCGCGGCAAAGAAGTTCTGAACGTCTTGCTCATTTGCCGCGTAGGGAAGGTTCCCCACAAAAAGCTTCTTCACTCAAATACTCCTTAAACAGGACGGAACGGCAGGCAACCATCAGGCGGGCTGGGGGAGTGAACCTGTTAGCCAAACCGATAATCAGACCTGGCGCTCCGATATCGGGTAGTATGGCAGAAAGGAGTTACAGAGTCAAAACAAAAAGACGATATAGATGCGTCAACAGGAACACATCAAATAGAAAAACGAAGATAAGAGCTTGATTTAGAATGTGAGTCGGCGTCATGTTTGTGAATGACTGGAGACGCGCCGCCAATCCCGCCAGTCCTCCAGAGTCGATTGCACCGAAGCCTCCGCCGCGGAATGAAGCCAATGAGGCGCCCGAGCGTTCAAATCTTTCAATAATATGGCGGGCTCGGCGGAACCCAAGTGGACATTGGCGGTTTCCCACCCCATTGCATGCAAGAGCCGCACTGCGTCATGTTGCTCAGGCAACGAAGAAAGCTCGATGCGGGAACAATCCGGAGCAAGACGCCTTATAATCCAGCGGCCTCGAACGCGGACAAATGGGTCGAGTACGCGGACGGCTTGTTCTAGGATTTTTCCGTAGAAAATTTTTCCGACATTTCGCGGCGATTGAGCCCATTTCCAAGCCGACGCAGTCAGTTCTTTTGCCTCCCTCGCGATGCTGCCGCCGCGCCACTGCGCCAGCGCCAGGTAACGCCTGCGGCCTAAGCTACCCGTGCCGGCGATGCGGTGGGAAAGGCGGAACTTCAGGTCGCGTTCGGGCATCAGCCGGATTAAACCCTTAAGCGCGCTGGAAGGCGGCTGGCGTTTGATTTCCCGGAACGAATATAATTTCTGCCAGAATTTCTCCGGTTCTTTTAGTCTCTCGACCGCGGCTTGCCGCAGAGCGGTATGATGCTCCGCCAGGACAAATGGCTGGCCACGGGCGTTGAGCGCCGCGACATATCCATCGAGAATCACCCTGCAAGCTCGCGGCCTGGAAAGATGGAGATGGTTGCCATCAATGGCCAAATGGGCGCTGGCGGCCAAGCGCACCAAGTCGACTGTATAGGGCAGGCGGCAGACCTCGTCGAAATCATTCACGCCCCAGATCAAGCGGCCCTCGCTGTCGCGCCAGGTTCCGAAATTCTCCACGTGCAAATCTCCCACGCCGAGCAGTTGAGGCGCGTCCATCAAGCGCGCGCAGATGCGAGGAAAAAGTTGCGCCCAGCGATAAAACGTTCCGCGAAAAAAACGGAAAGGGCTCTCCGCCATCAAACGGTGCTTGAGAGCCAGATCGGCGCGGATGAGCGGCATCTGCTCTCCCAGCCATGCTTCATATTTCTGGGTCGCTAAGTCAATTCTCATTTCCGGTTGTCCAAAGTTTGCAGGAATTCGACTACCTATTATCGATCTGTGTAGAGGACCTGACTTGGACGTCCGGCCGCAAGGGTCGGCGGCCTTGATTACGGTTTCCCCGCGGGCCTATCCGAAAAGATGGAAAGATCGATGGCGTCCGCCATCGCTTTATAGCCGGCGTCGTTAGGATGCAGGTGGTCCGTGAGGTTGTAGGCCGGACGGAGTTGTTTGGGGTTTTCGGGATCGCGCGTGGTGGCGTCAAAGTCTACGACAGCGTCATAAGCTCCGCTGGATCGGATCCAATCATTCACAGCGGCGCGGACAGCCTCGCCCTTCTCGCTGGCATAGGCGGCGCCAAGGTAAGGGGTCAGGGTGCAGCCAATCACCTTCACTCCGCGCGCGTGGGCACGCTCGATGAGTTGCTTGTAACCGGCAATGAGATCCTCGGCGGTCACAGGAGCGCTCCCGGGCCGCGCGAAGGGGCCCGCTCCGAGGCTCACGCCGACGTCGTTGATTCCTTCCATAATCGTGACGTATTTCACGCCGGGCTGCATCAGCACGTCGCGGTCGAAGCGGGCCAGAGCGTTCGTCCCGACGATGTCGCTCAAGACGCCGTTTCCGGAGATGCCCTGATTCACAATTGCGAGATGCGCGGTGGCGGGATTGGCCTGCAGGCGTGCGGCGAAAATACTCGGCCAGCTCCGGTCGGCGTCGGGAGTGGATGTGGCGCCATCCGTGATGGAATCGCCGAACGCGACGATGAGCGCGTAATTGGCGGGCGCCAGCACATCGACGCTCGAAATCCAGTACCAAGCCTGATCCTTCGATGCGTCGGCCAGGGCCGTCTTGCCGGTTGCATCGCCCGGAGCGATATAGGTCGTGTGCAGTCCCAGGCCGTGCTCCGAAAGTGTTCCAGGATCGTTGGGAACGTAGACGCTAATGACCAGATCGGCGAGCTTGGGAATATCAAGATCCACCGGGTCGCTGATAGCCAGGGCGCCAGGCGGGATGGTGAACGACGGTTTTCCGGCGAACTTCAAAACCCGATCCGAGGAAGGAACGATCGCGGATTCCTTATCGCGCAAGGCGATGTGGGCTGCTCCGATGGTGAGGACCTTGGTTCCGTAGGCGTTCGAGAGCGTCAGTCGAGTCCGCTTTCCTCCGATACTCGCCCGCACGATCATGCGGACGGTTTGATCGCGAAGCGATTTGGGGCTGGCGTTGGGCTGTCCTGGAAACGTGAACGGCGGTTGCGGAGAGGCCGCCCACGTGGAGACCCAGTGATCTTGTCCCAAAGCCAGCGAGCTCCACGCCATCAGAAAACAAACCGTAAGTCGCATTTTGCAATTCTCCTTTTCGATGCCTTAGCGATTATATGATTTGGGCCGGTCTGGTTGTGTGATAAATTAAACCAGCTATGGGGATGTGGCGTGGTTGGGCCAGGGGGATGGCCTCGGCCATTCTTGCGCTGGCGCCTTGGCGCGCGGCGGCGCTGGATCCATCGAAATCGCTCACTCAGTACACCCGCACCGTGTGGACGCAAGCGCAAGGTCTGCCGCAAGACACGGTGCGGTCGATCGCGCAAACTCCGGACGGCTATCTGTGGCTCGGCACCAACGAGGGTCTGGCGAGGTTCGACGGCTTCGAGTTCACAACTTTCACCAAGGATCGCGTGGCTCTGCCGACGACCCCCATCAGCACGCTTTGGCCCGGGCACAATGGCGATCTGTGGATTGGCACCACGGCAGGCCTGGGAATTTATTCCAAAGGCCAATTCAGGACTTTTACCGAACAAGACGGCGTTCCTTCCGGCTCCGTGACATCGATAACTGAAGATGGCGGGGGCGTGGTGTGGATGGCCGCAGGCGGGCGGCTGGTGCGCTGGGAGAGTGGGAAATTTGCGACGATTCCGGGAGAGGATCTCACCCCTCTGCAATCCGCTCAAGCGGTGTATGGAGATCGCGAAGGGCAATTATGGGTGGGCGGCATTGGCGGCGTGGTGAAATACGCCGCCCATCGGTTCGTCCCTGTGCTCGGTCCCCGAGATCTACACGGCAACATGATTACCTCGATTCTGCGGGATTCACGCGGAACTTGGATGGCTGGAATCAATGGAATGCTGCTGCTTCAGCCGGACGGATCGGTGCGGCGCTTCACTACGAAAGACGGTCTTCCTAATGTCTTCATCCTCACTCTGTGCGAGGATCGCGCGGGGAACCTGTGGGTAGGAACCTATGGAGGGCTGAGCCGACTGGAAGGGAATCGCTTCGTCAGCGCCGCGCGCGACGACAAGGAGGATCGCGACTGGGTCTGGTCGGTGTTCGAGGATCGCGAGGGCGATCTGTGGATCGGCGCCAACAGCGCGCTGAACCGCTTCCGCGACGATCTGTTTACGATGTATGGCCGGCCGGAGGGCCTGCCGAGCGATGAACCCACGGTAGTGCACCAAGACGCTCATGGCCAGATCTGGATCGGATATCACGATAGCGGCCTGGCGGCGTTTTCGCCGGGGAAATCTCACCTTTACACCACGCGGGACGGGCTGCCCAGCAACGAAATGTTCGCTCTGCGCGATGCGCGCGACGGCGATCTTCTCATCGCCAGCCGGGGTGGCGTCAGCCGTCTGCATAAGGGCAAATTCCGGAATTATATGGTTCCGGATCCGGTGGGCCGCACCGTAGTTTACGACGTTTTGGAGGACGCGCGGGGCCATCTTTGGGCGGCGGCCGCTAGCGGCGTGTACGAGTTCGATGGCCGGCAATGGCGCCCCGCGACGCCAACGCCTCGGCAAGGCTCTGGCTTGTTCGCTTCGTCGCTGGTCCAAGATCGGGACGGGAGCATTTGGGCGGGCACGCTTGGTAACGGATTGTGGCGAATTTCCGGCCATGGGCAGGTGAGAAACTACACCACCGCGGATGGCATGGGCTCGAACGATGTCCGCTCGCTGTACCTGGACGACGAAGGCGCCTTATGGATTGGGTCGCAAGGCGGCGGCTTGGGAGTTTTGCGCGCCGGCGCCTTCCACCACTACAGCGCCCGCGACGGGCTACTCAGCGATACGATCGCGCATGTGGAAGAAGATGGCCAAGGCCGGTTATGGCTCAGCACTCCGCGGGGCATTTGCCGGGTTCCGAAGCGGCAGCTTGGGGATTTTGCGGAAGGCAGGATTCGCGGGCTTGTTCCGGAGAACTTCGGCGTCGAGAATGGCCTGCGAAGCGCGCAATGCGCTCCCGCCGCGCCGGCAGCCGGTGGCGCGACTCGCACGCGAGATGGGCGGCTTTGGTTTCCCACGGGCCGTGGATTGGCGATGGTGGACCCGAACGCTGCCGGCCGAACGCCGCTCCCCAATTCCATGGCCCCGGTCACTCATATTGTGGAGGTGGCTGTAAATGGCCGGCCTGTGAATCTCGCTGCGGACTCGCGATGGAAACCGGGCCAGGGAAGGGTTCAGTTCCGCTACACGGGAATCTTTTTGAACGCTCCCGAGCGTGTCCGCTACTCCTATAAATTAGAGGGCCTGGATCCCGATTGGATTCCTGCTGGAACCAGGCGCGTCATCGACTACAATCCGCTGCCGCACGGCCGCTACAGGTTTGAGGTGAGGGCATCGGTGGCGGGAGGCGGATACAGCCAGGCGGAGTTTCCGTTCGAGGTGCTACCCCGGTTCTTCGAGACAACTTGGTTCTTATGGGCCTGCGGGGTCGGTCTGGCCGCTTCCGTTTACGGCCTCTACCGCCTGCGGCTCCAGCGCATTCACGCTCGCTTCACTTTGGTGTTCGAAGAGCGTGCGCGGCTGGCGCGAGAGATCCACGACACCCTGGCGCAAGGCTTCGTGGGCATCTCCGCGCAACTGGACGCCGTGGCGATCCGCTTGAATCAAGATTTGGAAAGCGCCCGCCAGCATTTGAATCTCGCCCGCAAGATGGCGCGCCACAGCTTAACCGAAGCACGGCGCTCGGTAATGGATCTGCGAACCTCAGATCTCCAGGAGCAGCATCTGCCCGCCGCTTTGCGGGCTTCCGCTCAGCGCCTGGTCGCCGGGACGCAGGTGGACTTATGCTGCGAAGTGGCGGAAATCGAGGAGCCGCTTGCGCCGGAGGTCGAGCAGAATGTGCTTCGCATTGCGCAAGAAGCCGTAGCGAACGCCGTGAAACATGCGCGGGCGAAGACCGTTCAGGTGGAACTGGGAAGGGAGAACGGTTTCGTCTATCTTCGTGTGAAAGACGATGGCGAGGGCTTCGAAGCGCCCCGCACTTTTTCGGCGTCGGGCGGACATTTCGGAATTATGGGAATGCGCGAGCGGGCGGCGCGGTGCAGAGGCGATTTCGCGCTCTCGAGCCAGCCGGGCGCCGGCACGCAGGTGGAAGTGAGGATTCCGGTCCGCGCGGCTTTTGGCGGAAGCAGGGCAACGAACGGCGAATATGAGCGTTATGAGGGCAACGACGGCATGTTCGACTCGCTGAGCGGGCCTCAAGAGAAGAATGCCGAGGCCAAGGTCACTGGCTCGAAGTAATTAAACCGATCGCACACCGCACGCGGGTGAGCCGGTAACGGTCATCCCTACCGCGACGTTATGACGACGTTGGCCTGGCTCACATCCACAGCTCGTTGATCGGGCCGTATGTTCCTTGCGCGGCGAATGGGACGTATTCGAATCCGCGGTGGAAGGGGTCGTCTTGCCGGACCTTGGTCCAGTCGATGCCCATGGCGGAATAAATGGTCGCCTCTATGTCCTCGGGCCAGACGTTGCGGGGTCCGGTTGCGCCGCTGCCGTTCCAACCGAAATCGGTGATGGTCGAGCCGTCCGGACTGGTGGCGCCGATCACCTTGCCGCCTGTGACGCCGGCGCCGGCGAAGACGGCGGTTTGAAGCACGTAATGATCCCGGCCGCCCGCCGCAGTGAGGCTGCCGGGCGTGCGGCCGAATTCTCCCACCATCACCACGAGAGTCTCGCTGAGCATCCCGCTCGATTTGAGGTCGTCCAAAAGCGGGCCCACTCCGTTATCGAGTTGCGGACCCAGGGTGAACATGTTGTTGCCCTTGGGATTCTGCGTCCCGTAGATATCCGCGTGAAAATCCCAGCTTCCGAAGCTGATCTGCACAAAGCGCGTTCCCTGGTTTGCGGCCAGGAGCTGCTTAGCCACCACGCACGCGTTGCCGAACGCGGTTGAGCCGTACCGCTGGCTATCGGCCGCGGTAAAGCCGAAAGCTGCCTGCACCGCGGGGTTGTACATCAGGTTGTCGGCTTCCGTATAGAAATCGTTATAGTCGCTGAGCGCGGTTCCGTAGGCCGCGTTCAGGCGCAGCGGATCGTCGATTTGATGCAAGCGCGCGAGCATCGTTTTGAATTGCCCGCTCCCGGTTTTGTCGAGCGGATTCGCGGTGTCGGGAACGCCGGCGCTCGTGGTTCCGCTGCTTTCGCTGATGCGGAAGGGAGCATAGGTTGCGGGCAAATAGCCTTCGCCTACGCCCGACGGCGAATTCAGCGCGATGAATGCCGGGAAGACCTGGCCCGGCTTGCGCAGAGGATCTTTCTCGATCGCCACCACGCTGCCGATGTTGGGAGCGATGTTGCCCAAGGCCGCGGCGGGATTCCGGCCGATTTGAGTCCAGGTCTGCGCTAACGAGTGAACGAGCGCGTGCGCATTCATGGAGCGCACCAGAGCGATGTCGGAAAGATGCGCCCCGATCTTCGGAAACAATCCCATCGCCCAATTCACGCCGTTGACCGAAGCAGGACTCATCGCGGCCGGCGTGGCGCCGGAGATCATTTTGAAATCGAATGAATCCCAGGGGCTGATGGCGCCGGTGAGGAGAATGAAGATGCAATTTTGAGCCGTATTTTTGGTGACCACACCGGCTTGACCGGTAGCGCTCTGCGCCTCTACCTTGCCGATCAAGTGAGCGCCCGTTAAGCCCGCGCCTGCCAGCCTAAAGAAGCGCCTGCGAGTCAGAAAAGGGCGATGGTAGAAGGGCGTGGAGAGCTGTGGATACTGCTCGGCAAGGTCTTTGGCTTTGAATTTGGTTGGTCCGTAGAGGGGATCGTAAGGCATCGGGGCGCTCCTAGTAATTGAAAACGAAATCCACCTTGTTATAGAGGCTCCATATGAGATTCTGGGCCTCCTGCGTACGGTTGCTCTTCAGGTTTTGGAGCGCGGCGTTCGTCTCGGCCTGAGTGGGAAGCCGGGAAAGAATTGTGATAAACAGAGCGTTGACAAGGTCTGTGTCGGATCGAGGCAGCACTAGCTTCAAAAGTCCCGAGGTAGGCTGCACCCGGCTCATCACAAAGTTGTCATTCATCAGGCCCAGGGCCTGTGAGATGGAGCCATCCGCCCTGCGCTCCTGATCGTCGCGGTTGCCCCGAAGGAAGGAGTCGAGGAAGCTTGCGATGGGGCCGTTCAAACCGTCGGGGGTGGCGCGCGGCTCGGGAAATTTCATCGCATAGTTAATGGTCCCCCACAAAGCGTTGTTGTAAGTCGGAGTCACCAATGAGCTCATCACGATGGCGTCGTGAAGCTCCTCCGACCAGAGCCGGCGAATGAGATGCCGTCCGAAGAGGTTGCCGGTGCTGGGATCCCAGGTTCCGTTGTAGCGCGAGGAAAGCTGATACGTCCGCGAATTGACTATTTCTCGCTGGAGCGCGCGCAGGTCATAGCCGCTATTGATGAAATCCTGCGCCAGCCTGTTGAGCAGCTCCGGGTTGGACGGCTGCAAGGTGCAAGGGGCGGTAGGGGGACAGTTGGAAGGAGGGTTGTTCGGATCGAGCCGCATGGGATCGAACTGGTCGGAGGGGCTGACAATGCCGAGATTGAAAAAGTACTCCCAAACATAGTTGACCGTCGCGCGCGCAAACTGAAAATCGGAAGTGATCATGCGCGCCAGCGCCACCCGATAATCTTCGCCCGAACTAGGGGCGGCGCCGCCAAAGATATAGGCGGGTGAAACGGTCGCAGTCGAGTTGAGCGCGCCTCTCTGGGGCCGATTTCCGGTTAGGGTGTTGAGCTGGTAGTCCTTGGTGAGAGTGTTTTGCATCTTCCACTCGTTGTTTACGCCCGCGAGCCGCGAAGTGTTGGTATGTGACATGAAGGACGCCATGCCCCATGCTTGCTTGCGCGTCGTGTAGTAGCCCCACAGATTGATCGAATCCAGATGCCCGCGGCCGTCGTGGCACAACAGACAGTTCAGATTCGATAGCCCCAGGAATGTGGTGGCGGTGTTGGCAATTTGCTGATCGAAGATGTCCTGGACAGGGCCTCCGCCGACCACGCCGCCCACCAGGTAGTTAATCTCACCCTGCTGGTAGCTGTCGGTTCCTTGTGCGGAAATGATCTCACGCGCCATCTGGTTGTATGGCTTGTTGTTTTGAAGTGATGTCCGGATGTAATTATTGAAAGCCATCACTCCGGGAACGGCGCGCTGAATTTGCGTGTTTACGGAGTTGTTCTGATACAGGTCGCCAAACCACAGGGTCCATTTGTCGACCCAATCGGGGGAACCGATCAAAGTGTCGACCAGCCGCTCGCGCTTATCGCGTCCGGTATCAGCGACGAAATTCAGCACCGCCGTGGGAGTCGGGATATGGCCGGTGAGGTCGATGCTGACGCGGCGGATGAATTCGTAGTCTGTGGTGGGCGGCGCGGGAGCGACGTTGGCTTTGGCGAGCGCGGGAAAGATGAGCCTATCGATCGCGTTGCCGTTGGGATACTCGTCGGGATGGGTGCGGCCTTGCGGCCGCTGCTCTCGCAGCTCCGCCAGGACTGCGTTTGCCGCGTCCGGAGTGGCCAACCGGGCAGACACCGAAGCGGTGAACTCGGCTGCACGCCGCGCGGATCGGGCAGCATCATTGAAGCGTTCGCGATCAGCGCCGAAGTATGGGCAGTTAGGATCGGAAATCGCTGCTGCTGTTCCGTCCTGTGCCCCATCCTGGGCAAAAGCCGTGACAAAACCAACGCCCACCAGAAGCGCCGCGCCCGCCAGCGCTTGGGTGCTTCGAATCCCCGTCATCCCCGCACCTCCGTACTGCTCTACAAACCCGCCGCCCTCGCACGAGTTGCGCGCGGGCGCACATTCTTGGATCAAAGATACTGTACTTCTTCTTCCAGCACAAGTCCATAGTTCTGCTGGACTCGGAGGCGTAAGGTTTCTATCATTTCCCTTACGCTTCGCGCGGTTCCAGAACCGGAATTGTAGATCAGATTGGCGTGGTAATCGGCGACGCGGATGGAATCGTTCGCCATCCCCTTGGCGCCGACCTGCTCCAAGAAGTAAGCCGAGGGGACTTTGCCCTCTCGGACGACGCTCTCCGGGATCCCGGGGCGCAGCGTGGCGGGAAGATCCCGGAGCATGAGGTTTTTAAAAATGCTGCCGGCGCAGCGCATGTCCGGCGGATATTTCTGGTTGCGGATGTCGAGGATGCGATCTGCCGTAGCTCTTAGCTCGGTGGCGTCGGCGTGCTCCAGGCGCAAGCCGGCCGCGACGACGATCCAATCTTTGCGGGTTTTAAAGACGCTTTCGCGGTATTGGAATTTACATTCCAAGTTGCTGATGTCGCGGAAGTTAACGCCGTCGAAAACACGAACCCAAGCGATGCGTTCCTCCACGGAATGGCCGTAGGCTCCGGCGTTGCCGTAAACCGCGCCGCCCACCCAACCGGGGATGCCGGCCATGGTTTCGAGACCCCTCAAACCGAATTGAATGGTCAGATCGACCACCTCTTGAAGGGATACCCCAGCCTGCGCCATAACCATAGCGCCCTGGACGTCTATCCGATTGGCGGTGAAGCGCAGAACGGCTCCGGGAAATCCGTCATCGGAGGCGACAAGATTGGTGCCTCCGCCGATGAGCGCGTGGGGGATTCCGGTCTCGCGCAGAATGGCTATGGCGGTGGCGAGGGCTTCCTCGGACCCGGCATCGACGAGGAGCCGCGCGGGGCCACCGATGCCGAACCGCGTCAAGCCGCTAAGCGGGACGTTTTCGGAAACGTGGATGCCGGGGATGGCGGCGAACTCCTCTCGGAGCGCGGCAAGCATATTTTCAAGCTAGCGCACCGGCTGCGGCGGCTCAGTCCGGTGGCGGCGCCGATAGCAGGTTAGCAACGACTCTTGTCGTGCCTAAAACCTTAGCTTCACCGTCATCTGGATCACGCGCGGACCGCCCGTATCGCCTCCGTTGAACTGCGACGTCTGGGTAAGCTGTCCGAACGCGCCGTTATTGGTGGAACGATTGGACGAGGTCACGTTGAAATTCGTGTGGTTCAGAACGTTGAGGAAATCAGCGCGGTACTCTAGCTTGAAGCGCTCGGTAATTCCGAAGGTCTTTCCAACAGCCATATCCACGTTGATTAGCCCCGGTCCGTAATAAGCGTTCCGGGGTGAGGTTCCCACGCGGCCGGCCGGAGCGCACCCGCTGGTCACCTTGTTGACTGTCGAACCGGGACACAAGTTCGTGCCCACTATGCCAAAATACGCAGGGTTGAAGAAATTGTCCGGGTTTCCCCGGTTGATCTGAAGCGGTCCGGCGGTGACTAGGTCCGGACGATCCACAAGGCTATTGAAACCGCTAAAATCTACGCTCGTGTTGGCGAAAACCGTAAACGGAACGCCCGTGGTGAGGTTGGTAATGGCGGATAGCGTCCATCCGCCCAAGATTTGGTCCACGACGCCGGGCGCATTCGCCAAATATGCCCGGCCCTTGCCGGCGGGAACGTCCAGCACAAACGCGTTGAGGAAACGGTGGCGCTGATCGTTATCGCTGTTACCCCGTTCGGCCCGGATGTTATGACTGTCGTCCGGCGGGTTGGAGTTGGTGGCACCGAAGAATGAAGACGAGTCGTCGATTCCATGGCTCCACGTATACGAGCTGTTCATGGTGAGGATATTGGTGAGCTGCATTTTTCCAGCGATGACCAGTCCATGGTAGGTGGAGTTGCCGACATCGGCGGCCACGCTGGTTCCGCCCCATTGTGGAAATCGATAAAACTGCTCATTCGGCGCTTGAGTGCCCCGGAGAGTCGGGTCCCTGACGATCACGTTGGGTTCGTTTGCGTCCAGGAACAAGCCCAAGCGGTGAGCCGCGGAACCGATATAGCTGATATCCAGCGCGCTGGAACGCCCAATCTGGCGCTGCACTCCGAAATTCCAGTTATAGCCATAGGACGTCCGCAAATTTGGGTCAATGCCGTTAAAGGTGACCAGGCCGATCGCGGGCGCGCCAGGAGCTTGCGTAGTGCGAGCTACCAAGGGAATGTTCTGATTGAACGCCAAGTCCCAGCCGTAGCCCGCGGCGGGTTGCGTCGTACCGGCGCGCTGTGTCGTTGTGAGAACAACAGGCACGTTCAAGGACTGGTTCACGGGAATGTTGTTGAAGATGTCGTCGTAACTGAGACGGAATCCGCCGCGAATTACGGTTTTTCCGTCTTTTAGCCAGCCCGAGCCGAACTGAGGCGTATAGGCGAAACCTACCACCGGTCCAAAGGTATTGTAGTCGGGGTTGACGCCGGACGCGGGTAGAGTAAAGGGCGCCGTCTTGTATACGAAAGCGGAGCGGCCGGTCTTGAGGGGATCGAGATCCAACAATTGATTGGTCCCAATGAGCACGGCGCCGACGCCGGGAATGAAGTTGGTTCCCTTAAGCCGCTTCTCGGAAGACACGCCTAACGGCTCCCAGCGCAAGCCCAGCTCGATGGTCAGGTTCGACTTGAGCTTCATGTTGTCCTGCATATAAAGGGCGTTGGCGTAGCGGTACCAGTGTGACAACGTGTCCCCTGTGCGAATGGTGGAAGTCAGCAGCAGACTTCTCCCGTTGCAGGCCGCGCAGACCCCAGCAAAGCTATCGAAATCATTGAAGGTGAGGGAGCCACGGGAATTGCCATCCAAAAAACGCCGGGTCTCTTCCCGGCGTCCGCTCCAGCCGAACTTGATGGTGTGCCGGCCAGCGACCCGCGTCGCATTTTCAAACAACTCGTAGGTATTTGTGATTCGTCCCTGCGGAAGATTTGTGGCGCCGCCGAGCGACGTATAGCCGCTAATCACGACTCGCGGCAGCCCACTGTCCAGCGGATTCACGGTACTATCCACGACCCCAGGTATTGGCAGAATGCTCGCGGCATTGAAGCCGTTGTCCTCGACTTTAAAGTCCGTCTTGTTGCGGGAGAAACCGGCGCGCGTCTCGATGAACAACGTTGGAGAGAACGTATGTGTCTCCGCTACGGCGAGGTTCTGGGTTCCGGGTTTATTCAAAGTGCTAAAACCCGGAAGCGTGGTGGGACTCTGAGCCGCGACGGTGTCGCCGCCAAACCAGATGTAACGGCCTATGAGCCGGTCGTTGCCGCCAATATACTGATCGATGCGAACCAAGTGAGTGTTGTCGTCGGCGGACTGCGCCAGATTGCCGACGTAGTTCACTTTGCCCGCCGGTTGAGAAGGATCGGTGGGCATAGGGTAGAACTTGATCAGATTCGCCGCAAACGGGTCTTTGATGGAGGCCCGCTGCAAAGCTGTCGGCACGGTCGCCGCCGCCGGAAGCGGATTGGTCTGCTGTAAGGCTTCCCAACTATAGAGGAAGAAGGTCTTGTTCCGGACGACGGGGCCGCCGATATAGGCGCCGTATTGGTTCCGGCGCAGCACGGGCTTGGTTCCGTTCAGCTTATTGGTGAAGAAATCCCTCGCCTGGAGCTTGTCATTGCGGAAGAACTCGAACAGGTCGCCATGGAATTCGTTGCCCCCGCTCTTTGTGACCACGTTGACCTGGGCTCCGGACTGACGGCCGAACTCCGCGGAAGGAACCGTCGTGGTGACGCTCAACTCCTGCACCGCTTCGGCGATACGGAGGTTGTTGGTCGGACCGTTTACCTGTGGGTCCAGCGCGTTGACGCCGTCAATCATCCAATTGGTTGACTGGGCGCGAGAGCCGGCCGCCGCAAATGCTCCGGCCTGCGTGCCTGGGGCGGAGAGCGTCGTACCCGGCGTGGCGATGGCCAAATCGTTGAACCTGCGATTGACCTCGGGAAGGTTCGCCGCCATCTTCAAGTCGAAGTTGGTTCCAGTCGAGATCTTTTCCGGCTCGATAAGCGCCCTGACGTCTCCCGTCACAAACACCTTCTCGGTTACTTCCCCGAGACTGAGAGTGAAATCCAGAGACACAATTTGATCCACAAGCACCGTGACCTTCGGAATCACTTGCGTGCTAAAGCCTGTGAGTTCGGCTGAAACTGTGTACGTGCCGGGCTGAAGGTCCAAGAACTGATACAGCCCGGTCGAGTCCGACCGGGTTTTGGCGGAAACCCCCGTCAGTTCGTTATTCAGCGTGATCGTGGCGTTCGGAACGAATGCACCGGTTGCATCTCGAACGTACCCCTTAATGGAACCCACCGGCGCAGCAAATGACGTTGCAGCGGCGGAAAGAACAAGGAATCCCCATAGTACCTTCCCCATAACACCCCCTTAACACCCCTCTTGCCAAGATTGCGATTAACTGGCTGGCAAAACCCCAGGAAAGAGCCCACCTAGCTCGGTCCTGCAAACTTGATCCAGATTCGGATGGGTGCAGTATACAACACCATCCACCTTGATGAAAGGGGTGGTAGCGCGCGCGGATGTACGAACTGCCGCGCTGCTGGACGCTTCTTGGCCGCTTTGAGATCGCAGGAACGGTGAACCAGCGCTATGCGCCTGCCAGCACGAGCAGCCGTTGGCCCCACATCTGCTGCCGAGTAGACTAATTCTAGACGACAGGAGGATGTATGACCCGGGGATTACTGGCGTTACTGTTGGCCCTTCCGTCGGCCGTGCACGGTCAAAAGCCCGCTAAACAAGCCGAGGTGAAGATCCAGAAAACGTCGCTTTCCAAGGACCAGGAAGCGCAACTCGGTAAGGAAGCAGCGATGCAGGTGGAGCGCGAGATGGAAGTAATCCACAACGACGAAGTCGAGCATTGGCTCAATCAGATCGGCCAGAGCTTGGCCAAGGCTCCACAGGCCAACGCGTATCCTTACTACTTCAAGCTGCTCAACGACGATTCAATCAACGCGTTCGCGCTTCCCGGCGGTCCGATGTATGTCCACACCGGGCTGCTGAAGGCGGCCGATAGCGAAGGTGAAGTGGCCGGGGTGCTGGCGCACGAAATGTCGCACGTGGCGCTGCGGCACGGCGCGGCGCAAATGAGCAAGCAGCAGACCTACGGCGCGTTGTTCGGAATCTTGGGAGCGGCCGTCGGCGCCGTGACTCAAGGCCAGGGCGGACAATGCGGACTGTTATGCCAGGCGGGCGAGATCGGCTCGGGTCTGGCGCAAAACTCCGTGCTGATGAAATTCTCGCGAGGCTATGAGCACGACGCCGATTTGAATGGAGCGCGCATGATGGCGGCGACGGGTTATGATCCGATCCAGCTTCCGCGGTTTTTCGAAAAGCTGGAGGCCAAGTTGGGGACCGCCGCCGAGCCTAAGGGCTTGGCTCTGTGGGTGTCCTCGCACCCCGCCACAGGCAGCCGGGTCAAATACGTTTCCGAAGACATCCAGTTTTATCCTAAGCGCGATTACACGGCTGGCACAGGCGGCTTCCCGCGGGTGAAACAATTGGTGGCCTCTCTTCCGCCGCCCAAGCCGCAGCCCGGGACTTTGATTCTAGCCAAGAAAGGCGCCTCTCCACGATCGAACCTGCCGGCGGGCTTTAAGGATTACCAGGCGAACGGATTCGCCATCGGCTACCCGGGCGCCTGGCAAGCGGGACAACCGCAGCCAGGCGCGAGTATATATCTGGTTCCGCAGGGAGGCGCGATTCAAGGACAAAGGGGCGTCGAACTCCTATTCGGTGGAATGCTGGACTATTACGTTCCGCAGTCTGGCGCTGCCGCAGCAAGCCTTGAGGGGACCACCAAAGAGTTCATCGCGTCGCTTCAGAAGGGCGATCCCAATTTGCGTGCCGGAAGCCCAGAGCACGCGCAACTGGGAGGCAAACCCGCGCTCCTGGCTAAACTGAACACCAAGACGTCGTCGCGGGAGCAACCGGAGCAGGTCGTTTACCTCTACACCGTGGCTCGAGAGGCTGGGTTATGGTACTTGGTGCTAGCGGCGCCGCCATCGCGGCTGGGCGAGTTCGACCCGTTGTTCAAGCAGATGATTGAGACAGTTCAGTTTCCCAACTGAGTTGAGGCGTGTCTCGGTGTCCGTGCGTCCCGGTTCATATCAACCTAGTAAGCCGACCGTAATGTCCCTTTACTGCCCTCCACGTGAAGTGGTGTCGCATTGAATTGGGCGTGAACGACTTTCGAAGTTCGGTTTTCCTAGAAGCGGCGTTGGGACATCCGATGTGTATACAGGAGAGGAGCCGCCAGTTTGACGTATCAGAGCGCAACCCGCGGCGTGAGGCTCAGGGT
>Ga0126371_10002329_pt1 | contig 16329 bp, 16 predicted proteins | sample PanSoiMetaPlot_4_FD_110145 | JGI IMG/M metagenome (GOLD analysis project Ga0126371, IMG submission 110145) | Tropical forest soil microbial communities from Panama - MetaG Plot_4 | ecosystem: Environmental > Terrestrial > Soil > Tropical forest > Bulk soil | place: Panama | collected 2016-02-17 | reverse complement strand
GTGTATTTCTGCTTCTGCTTCGCGATGTCGCGTTATTCGCAATTCGTCGAGCGACGGATCGACGCTGCGAGTCGACGCTAGTGTGCGATGGTTAAGTCGACCGGGACAGCTAGGTCATGACGGGATATGGCGACAAAGATGCCACGGCTAGTGGATTGATCGTCGACTTGCCGACGATCGAACATTCGCTCGCCGTGCAGCTGATCGGTGTAAATAAATGGTACGGCGATTTTCACGTGCTCAAAGATATCGACCTAGAAGTCGTACGAGGCGAGCGAATCGTCGTCTGTGGACCTTCGGGTTCCGGTAAGTCTACCATGATTCGCTGCGTCAACCGGCTCGAGGAGCACCAACAAGGTCGCGTCATCGTTGACGGCATCGAGCTCACCAATGATCTCAAGAGGATTGACGAGGTGCGCCGCGAGGTGGGTATGGTGTTTCAACACTTCAATCTATTTCCGCACTTGACCATTCTCGAGAATTGCACGCTGGCCCCGATTTGGGTGCGTCGAATGCCGAAGAAAGACGCTGAAGCGTTGGCGATGCACTATTTGGCGCGTGTTAAAATCCCAGAGCAAGCGAACAAATATCCCGGCCAGCTATCGGGCGGGCAACAACAGCGCGTGGCAATCGCTCGCGCGCTATGCATGAGCCCGAAAATTATGCTGTTCGATGAGCCCACCTCGGCGCTCGACCCAGAGATGGTCAAGGAAGTTCTTGACACGATGGTGGCGCTGGCTGACGAGGGTATGACGATGATCTGTGTCACCCACGAAATGGGGTTCGCTCGTCAAGTGGCAAACCGGGTGATCTTCATGGACGCGGGGCAGATTATCGAGGTAAACGAGCCGAAGGAGTTCTTTGCCAATCCACGGCACGAACGGACCCGATTGTTTCTGGGGAGGATCATTCACTAAGCAGCAACCCCCGCGCAGGCCAGTGACCTTCACGTTGGTTGACGCAAGCCCAAACCCCATGTTGGTGCCCGCTGGGAGGTCGTGAGGCCCGTTAGTGGAACCCTGATCGTTGACGTTTGTTTGACCAAGGGGTGCGGCCATGATTGCGGCGACCCCGGGAGGTACCCCATGGCACCCGCGAACGACATCCCTGATCTGCGGCTATGGCACATACTCAACCACCTGGAGACCAGCTACTGGTGGGACGTCGACTGCAACGGTGGGGGGCAAGCGCACGAGTTCTACATTCCGGACGGCCTGTTCGCAGTCGGTGACAACCAGTTCCTCGGTCAGCAGAATATCCGCGCATTCTACATCTGGCGTCAGCGCCGCGGCTTGTTGACCTCTCGGCACCTCATCTACAATTTGCGCGTTGCGTCCTCGGATGAGGGACGCGCCAGTCTCACCGCGATGCTCAGCCTCTACCGGGCGAACGGGCGCCCGCCGATCCGTGGCACCAAGCCCCCGAGCCTGATTGCCGATATCCAGGCCGATTGCGTGCAGGACAAGAATGGAGTTTGGCGCTATCAGTCCCACTCCGTCTTGCCGATCTTTGTCGGCAGCGACATCCCGCTGTCGCTTTCCATCGATACGCAGATTCTGGCTGATATCGAGCGCAGTCCGCTCCCACAAACCTCCTGACCACGGGGCAGACGGCGCGTTTCGGGCCGGATCGTTGCCCGATGGGCGGCCGGCCCGGCCTCGTCAGCGCGCCAGGGCCTCGGCCGTCATCGTGGTTGAATGTCGAGCTCGCGGTAGTGGCGAAAAATGCCTTCCTGGTTGAATGCGATGCGGCGATCCGAGGCTAAATAAGCGGCAACGCGCGGCCGCGATGCAACGCGATCATGGAGCTTCCACACCAAAGGGTGACGTTTGGCTTCGCGCGTCATGGCCCGCGGAAAGGCATAACGCAGGCCGGCAACGATCTGAAACAGCGAAAGGTCAGGATAGGTCAAGCTTGTACCGATGAGATATTCGCTGCCAGCCTTATTGCGTTTGAGCACTTGGTGGAAATAGCCGAGATATTTTGGCGCGCGGTTTTCGAGAAAATCCGCGGCGCGCCGTCGCGCTTCCTTCTTTTGGTCCTCGTAGTACAAGCCCCCGCCGATCGGATGATGCGTATCGTGAATCTCTTGAACAAAGTCGGCGATCGTGAGCTGAAGTTGGTGAGCCCACAAACGACCGGCCTCGTCGACCGGCGCGAGGGTGGTGCGGGAACCGACAAACATCAAGATATTCGCGGTCTGGCTGATGAGGAGATCGGCGGCTCTAAGGAACGGCGGTGCAAACGGCGGCCGTTCGATGTCTTCGGCCTCTAGATTCGCGACCAGGGAAGAGACGCCGTGTTTGTGCGACCGCGCCACATCGACATAGTCGATCCCCGCCTCTTCCAGGGCTAGCCGAATGAATTCTCCACGGCCTTGGATGTCAGGCCAGTAGTAGAGCTCCCAGGGTTTGGACACACTCATGGTTCAGCCTCGCTGCGCGACCTGCGCGCTCCTCCGTCCAAGATGCGGCAAAATTGCTTGTTCTGTCCTGAGGTCACGCGGCTGACCTCCCCTAGAGGCCGATGCTGCCCGCCTTCCGCCAAGCCACGCTCAATGCGGCAGCCGGTGTCATCAGGTCGTCGGAACTTCGAACTCCTCCGCTCCGGTGTGGGGCGGGCGCCGCGGGGCCGTCGAACGCCTCGATTTCATGCGCCATCAGATTGCCGGCGCCGGTCTCAGGCGGTCGCCTTGAGCGTCAGCTTCGTGCCAACCGCGCCTCGCTGGTCCCGGTCGCGATAGGCAAATCGGGTCGTGAGGCCCATTCAACCCACGAGCCGTCGTAAAGCGCGCTCGGCTCTTTGCCGAGGGCGTCGAGCGCGAACCACAAAATGGCGGCTGTGACACCGGACCCACAGCTGGTGATGACCGGCTTGTCAAGATCGACACCGGCCCTGGCAAACGCCGCCGCTAGCCGGCCGCGATCCATCAGGCGGCCCTCTTCGATCAACTCGCCATAGGGAACGTTCAACGCTCCCGGCATGTGGCCGCTTCGCAGGCCCTCTCGGGGCTCGGGTTCCTCGCCCCGAAACCGCCCCTTGGATCTGGCGTCGACCACTTGTGCGCTGCCGCCGCTCAACGCCTGCTGAACGTCGGCCAGCGCCGCGACCGCCCGAGGGTTGAAATGCGGGACGAAGCGCACGGGCCGCGGCGCCGCCTCACCGCCCGCCAGCGGCCGCCGCTCGGCCATCCATCTGGGCAACCCCCCATCGAGAATATACACGTCCCTCGCGCCGAACACCCGCAACGTCCACCAGACGCGCGGCGACGAGAACAGCCCTACGCTGTCGTAGACGACGATGGTCATATCATGGCCAATGCCGAGACGGCCCGCGGCGTCCGCAAATGCCTGCGGCGTGGGAACCATATGGGGCAGGCCCGAACCATGATCGGCAATCTCGTCGATATCGAAGAACACCGCGCCCGGAATATGGGCGGCACGGTATTCTGCCCGCGCGTCCCGGTTGGCGGCCGGGAGAAAGTAGGACCCGTCAACGATCGCTACGCCGGTGGCACCGAGACGCTCGCCAAGCCACTGGGTGGAGACAAGCCAGCGGCTCGCGGGTGAGGGAGGATCAGGGGGCATTTGTTCACTCCGACGGCTCGCTGGCAACACCGCTCCTTTGCCAGATCAACTCTACCACATGCGGCGGTACCCTGCTGCTATTTGACGTTTTCCTCATGGGGTGTCGAACGCTCGCTCGTGCGCACTATAGAAAGGGCACCTTGATGTTTGGGCGCCGCTCGAGCCAGGGTGGTACGGGCAGTCTCTTGGAGCGCAGAAATTCGGGGTTAAACAGCCGGGATTGATAGCGCGTCCCGTAGTCGGCAAGCACCGTGACGATGACGTGTCCTGCTCCCATCTCGCGAGCGAGACGAATAGCCCCGGCGACATTGATGCCCGAGGAGCCGCCAAGACATAGACCTTCGTGTTCCAGCAGGTCAAAAATAATCGCAACCGCTTCTTCGTCGCTGATCTGATAGGCAACGTCGATCGGCGCGCCTTCGAGATTCTTGGTGATGCGGCCTTGGCCGATGCCCTCAGTAATGGACGAGCCTTCCGATTTGAGCACACCGCGTGTGTAAAAACTGTAGAGGGCGGCTCCCATCGGGTCGGCAAGGGCGATCCGCACCTTTGGATTGCGCTCCTTCAGCGCGATCGCAATGCCAGCGAGCGTGCCACCGGTCCCTACCGCGCACACGAACCCGTCGACTTGGCCCGCGGTTTGGGCCCAGATCTCCGGCCCCGTGGTTTTGATATGGCCGTCGCGGTTCGCAACATTGTCGAATTGATTGGCCCAGACAGCCCCGTTCACCTCGCTCTTGGCCAGTTCATCCGCAAGCCGGCCGGACACCTTCACGTAGTTGTTGGGATTGGCGTAGGGCACCGCCGGCACTTCGATGAGCTCGGCGCCGCAGAGCCGCAGGGTATCCTTCTTTTCCTGGCTCTGGGTGTCGGGGATGACGATGAGGGTGCGAAATCCAATGGCGTTGGCGACGAGGGCGAGTCCAATGCCAGTATTCCCGGCGGTCCCCTCGACAATGATCCCTCCAGGCCGCAATCGTCCCTGTTTGACCGCGTCCTCGATAATAAAGAGCGCCGCCCGATCCTTGACCGACTGACCGGGATTCATGAACTCCGCTTTGCCCAGGATAGTACAGCCCGTGAGTTCAGACGCGCGCTTGAGCCGGATGAGGGGTGTGTTTCCGATGGCTTCAACGATATCGTCGCGAATCTGCATGATCGATAAACCGGGCATGTGTGACGTTGCCGGACCCTAAAGGAGCCATCGAAACCCCACAAGGCCGATCCCGACCCGCTGTGGCTGGGCCGGGTGAGGCGACCGCTTCGCCGGGCTAGCGATGGTCAAGTCGCGGCCGACCGCCCTAGGGCCGATATTGGAAATGGCTTGGCCCCGGTTCCAGCACGCGCGCAGCCAAATTGGCGAATTCGACGAGGATCGGACGCGTGTCGCGTGGATCGATGATCTCCTCGATCTCGAAATGCTCGGCGGTCCGGAAAGGCGATCGGACCCGGTTAAGGCGCTGTTCGAGAGCCATCATCAGTGCTTGCGGGTCGTCCGCCGCGTCGAGTTGGGCCCGATAGGCGGCCTCCAGCCCCCCCTCGATCGGTAGCGAACCCCAGTCGCCCGACGGCCAGGCGTAGCGGAAGTTGAAGCGCGAACAGTTTTGGTGCGCGGCTCCAGCCACGCCATAGACCTTACGGACCAGAATTGAGCACCACGGGACCGTTGATTGATAGACCGCCGCCATGGCGCGGGCGCCGCGACGGATGGTGGCTGCCTTCTCGGCCTGCAGCCCAACCACGAAACCGGGACAATCAACGAGGTGAATCACCGGAAGGTGAAAGGTCTGGGCCAGATCGACGAAGCGCATGACCTTCTCGGACGCATCCGCCGACCATCCCCCTCCCAGAAAATATGGGTCACCCGCCATCAAGGCGACGGGCCAACCGTCAACCCGGCCCAGGCCGGTGATCACCGAGCGTCCGTTGTAGCGGCCGATCTCCGTGAACGAACCCTGATCCAACACCGAATGGATAATAGGCCGCATCTTGTAGACTTTGCGACGATCGCGCGGAATTGCCTCAATCAGCCAGTCATCGCGGCGGTTCGGATCGTCGGTGACCGGGCCGCGCGGGGCCAACTCATGGATCGAGGAGGGAAGGTATGACAGGAAAGTTCGCACCTGCTGGAACGCCAGAAGCTCACTCTCAACCTCCTCATCGATGGCGCCATTGCGAGTGTGAATCGCGCTGCCGCCTAGTTGCTCCTTGGTCAGTGATTCACCCGTCCGAGCGACCACCGGTGGGCCGGCGACGAACATCTGAGACGTCCCCTTGACCATGATCGAATAGTGGCTGGTGACCGCGCGCGCTGCGCCAAGCCCCGCGACCGACCCAAGCGCAAGCGCGACGACCGGGACAGTCGCTAGGTTCGCGATCACATGGTTCCATCCACGCACCTCGGGCACATAGGTGCGTCCGCTCATCTCCAGGGTCTTGACCGAGCCGCCGCCACCCGTGCCATCAATCAACCGAATGAGTGGCATGCGCATTGCGAGCGCGGTCTTTTCCGCGGCGATCATCTTCTCGCGCAGCCCGGCATCGGAGGCGCCACCGCGCACGGTGAAATCGTCACCCTCGATCACCACCGGCCGACCCTCAAGCCGACCGCGTCCGAATATGAAATTCGCAGGCGTGAATTTATGAAGCTGACCCTGTTCGTCGTAGTGTGAAAATCCGGAAATCTCGCCGATTTCATGGAACGAGCCCGCATCGAGCAACGCGGCCACACGATCGCGGACGGTGAGTTTGCCGTTGTCGCGGTGGCGTTTGACCTTTTCGGGGCCGCCCATTTCTCGCGCCAGCGCCTGCCGTCGGCGCAACTCGTCAATTTCCGGTTGCCATGTCATATCGTGGTCCCTTGGCGTTTCGGCCGCAGCTCATATCTTTGATGTGCTTATCGCAGCATTGTCCTCGCGTCTGATGGCCTGCCGGCATACCGAACGACGGGGAGCCGCGTGGACCGGCGAGGGCAGGGGCTTCACAAGCAGGCAAAACCCGCGAGCCGATGCAACGTCGACACCATTGAGCACCATAGACGGGAAGCAGCGGAGCGCAAACCTCCGCGCACAGACGAGAGCCCAGTGATCGGCGTGAGCTGGGGACCAGGGACGGCGGCAGGTTATTGACAATCAACAAAACTAACGCCCTACTCCCACGCGGGATTGTATCATTGGCCGGTCACCGGCGGCTGAAGCACGAGGGAAGAGGCGAGGCAGAGCCCATGGCGCGCCGCGAGGTGCAGTCGGAAATCACCGGACGGGTGTGGAAGATCGAGGCGCAACCCGGTGAGCGCGTTGCGGTCGATCAGCCAATCGTTATTCTCGAATCCATGAAGATGGAAATTCCGATCGCGGCCCCGATCGCTGGTACGGTCGCTGAGGTTCTCGTGACCGAGAAGGATGTGGTGGAAGAAGGTCAGATCGTCGCGGTTTTGGACGTTTGACCAAACAGCGAGATCGCGTCGGCCGCACCTGCTCAAGTCGAAACTGATCTCTGCGCTCACGGCGCAGGGCCACACGACGAGGCTTGGTCGCCCCCCGAGGTTCGAGCCGAACATGGCCGAGGTCGTAGCTCCTCTACACCGCCAGATTTTCCCTCTGCGTTGTTGCAGGTGCAAGCCTCAGGGTGATTGGGCCGGCCAACGCTGGGGGCGACGCGTTCAATTCGATCAAACAGGCCGCTGAGTTGGGCATCGTGCCGGGCAGTCGAAAACCGGTAAATTTGCGCACCTTCATCAACGACGTCGATGGCTGGGGCTTGAGGTCGACAGGGCATGCTGCTCGCCAAGGCTTGCACAGACCAGGACGGCGAAATCCGGGCCTGGTCATAACGCTTTTTGCAACCGATCAACAAGCTGCGGTTCGTCGACTGCGGATGACCTCCAAGCCATCGCGATCCGCCGAGACAAGTGAAAATGAAATCGACTCTATCAAGAATTTCTGCGGACGAGATGCACACGTTCGGCTGAAGGGCAGATGAAGCACGCCATTGTATCTCTGCGAGCTCAAGCCCCTCGGTGTCCAAGGGGCTCCTCCGTGGGCAGCCTCGGCGCAGCCGTTGGAGACTGGGCACGGAGGGGTCCCCCTTGGCTCCCGTGATCAAATCGCGCGAATTGGCAAGCGCTCTTGATGGCCCGCACAACGCAACCTTGGTCCTGACCGGTTGCGGAGAGGTGACCGATGCGACGACTGCGGTCGAATGCGTTGTTCGCCTTGCCATCCGTTGGCTCAGGCCGTCCGGCTGGTCTTGAGGATACTGGCGTTGCCGGCGCCGCGGCCTATTCGTTGAATGACGGTAACGTGCCACAACGTAAACGCCTGACAACCGCCGAGCCGAGATGCGAGCCGTGCTTGTTTGCCGGCGGGAAAGCGCCGCGTACCCAACCCCGGCGAACGAACCTAGCGGTGTCTTGGAGCGAGGATCCTGGCGGCGGGCCGAGGATCGTCGGTGATCCGCGCTGGGTTGAAACGGACGAGAGGAACGCACCACAGATCGCGTTCGGCGATCAGGTCGCCATTCCCGGACCCAGGTCACGCGGTCCCGACTATGCCGAAGGTGGCTGTCCAGTTCGTGGCCAACGCCCCATGCGCACGCCGCAACTTTGTGTGATCGGCCGAACCGCGATCGCGTTGGCCGGCTTGGGTGGGTGGAACTGCACCACGATCGGAACCTATTTGTTCCAGACTGAGACAATCAGATATCGTGAAATCTCATATCGAAAACGCCCATATGATGGACGTTTGTTGCCGCATTGCTGCCATCGCGCCGTCGAGCGCGTAGTGTCTGTTGTAATCCGATCACAGCGATCGGAATTGCGCGACGCATGCGCTGTTTATCGTTCCCTTCCGGGGTGGAAACCGTATGCTGATTTTCGACATCGCGCGGGGCGAGGTTGCTCTCTGGGGACGGGTTTATGCGTACGTATCTTTGGCAAGATGGGCGGGTTCTAGGTTTTGATGCCGTCGAATGGCTAGCCTGGATTGCAGCCCTCAACGTGCTGGCGCTCATCACGCTTGTAATCTGAATTTGTCCTGACGACGCGGCCCGTCGCGGCGTCTCGCAAGGCGTTTTCCTTCATCCTAACAACTGTCAGTATTTCGGTCCGTTTTTTTCCGTATGTCGCAGGCATCCTGCGACGGGTGCTAAGAACCGGGAGCGTCGCCAAAATTGCGGGTCGGCCGACCCCTGAGGTCCGCTCGGCCAAGCGGTCAATTCATAGCGATCCAAACGACAGTCCAGCGGACAAAATCTGATTGAACGAGCGGCGCGTAAGCATACAGCGCTCGCCGCAGTGCCTCAAACACAAGCTCTCGATCCCGAGCATCGCTCCCCCGACCAGGACAAGGTTGGCGCGCCGGAAAGCTACGCGGGCGCCGCAGGGCAACACGACCGAGCTTGATGCGAGCGACGTCCGCGTCCCGACGCCCGTATGATCGAGCCCGGTCTCTCGGCCGGCTTGATGTGGGCAACAGCCGCCAGTCATTTTCGCCAAGCCGCCTTGCTCGCGCGCGGTTCGCCTAAAGCCGCTACCGGCTCGCAACGGAACGCACGCAGTGGGCGAGTGCACCCGGATCGGGGGTGACGATGGGTTTATGAACCACTGCATCGAAACCGCCCTCCCGGCGCGTGGCGGTCTGCAAGGGGAGGTCAACCGGACAACCCATTTGATTTGATCCCCGGAGATGGCCGGAACAAGCCCAATCGCACCCGACGCCCCGCGACCGCATCGGCAGCTCGACCGGTGCAAAACCGAATGGATCTAGGCTATGCCCCGGTAAGAGTTTAAATTGTTGCTACGCAATGATTTCCTCTAATTCCGCCTGGCGCGCAAAGTCGCGGGAGATGTCCGAAGGAGGCGCCCTATCCCATGAAAATTTGCATCTACGGGGCTGGTGCCATCGGCGGATATTTGGGCGTGCTGTTGAAGCAAGGCGGCGCCGACGTCTCGCTGATCGCACGCGGTGTACACCTCGAGGCCATCAAGGCACACGGATTGAAGCTGGTGATCGCCGGGAGGGACCAGGTCGCTCACATGCCCGCAACGTCCGATCCGGCCGAGTTTGGACCACAGGACTACGTCATCGTCGCGCTCAAGTCTCATCAGGCCTGGGAGGTCGCCGAGCAGATGAAACCGCTTCTTGGGCCGAACACGGTTGTGGTCACTGCGCAAAACGGCATTCCTTGGTGGTATTTCTATGGTTTCGAGGGCCAGTTCGCGAACCTGCAGCTGCAAAGCGTCGACCCCGATGGCCGACAGTGGAACGCCTTGCGGCCAGAGCGCGCCATTGGGTGCACGGTTTATCCGGCCACGGAGGTGATCGCCCCAGGCGTCGTCAAGCACATCTATGGCGATCGCTTCGGCTTAGGCGAGCCGCGACGGGCGGAGACCGAACGGGTTCGACGGCTCACACAGGCCTTTAAGGCAGGCGGTCTCTCGGCCAAAATCCACCCCGAGATTCGCAACGATATCTGGCTCAAGTTGTGGGGTAATCTCTGCTTCAACCCCATCTCCGCGCTCACGCGCGCGACGCTCGACATCGTGGCCACCGATTCGGGAACCCGCATGGTGGCGCGCCGGATGATGGAGGAGGCCGAAAAAATCGGCCGGCGGATCGGCGTACATTTCCGGGTGGATATCGAGCGGCGCATCAACGGCGCGGCCGGTGTCGGTGCGCATCGCACCTCGATGCTCCAGGACCTTGAAAAAGGCCGGCCGCTCGAGATCGATGCGCTTCTCACCGTTGTCCAGGAAATGGGGCGGCTCGTAGACGTCGAGACCCCTACCATCGACACCGTGCTTGCCTTGGTCCAGCAGATGGGCCGGGAGGCTAAAGTCTATCCGACCTTTCCCGAGGTTCCGCTGGGCGAAGACGGGACGTCTGTTTCAGTGGACTAGCGTCGCAGCCATGGCGTTGGGAGCGTGCCCGCCTTTTCGACCACATACGGCATAGATCGCGCTGGCGCGTGTCTTTGGCGCCGCACATACCAAGAACCCCACCGACCGGGTTCCCGGCGATCCTCACGCACCAAGGGAGCGATTTGACGAAAAGGGCTCAGGTCGATGACGCTGCGAAATGCAGCCAACGACCACGCGAGCTGAGTCGAGGCGGCGCGCTATTGGCGCATATCGCTTTTTTCATACTCCCCGAGCGAGCGATGCCGTGCAAAATGGTGTCGCACGACATGGCGCGGCGCGCCGCTGCTGAGGGCCGCCCGTGATGCGGTCGCCTCGATCTCGAAGACCTGACGGCAACCGGCACTCAACTGAGATTTTTCTCGCCGCAGGCAGCTAACGATCCGTTCTACGTTGGGAATTTCCCAGGAACACAGTCGGAACACATCCGGCGTGCACGCAACGCGCTGTTGTTCGGTGCCCCGGTATTGTTGTGCCGAAGCCGCAGACCCCGTTGACAGCAGCGCTGCTGCCGTGAGCAGGGGCGCCGCGCCTGCTCGGAGAATACGCGCCCACGATCTCGCGATCTTCGAGTCGATGTCGCCCATGGCCCCTCCCGTCTCGCCTGATCGAGCCTGCCACCTCTGCCAAGAGTACACAGATTCGCGGCAGCACTTGAAGGTCGCCGGAAGAACTTTGGTGTGCAGATCCGCGCGGGTGGTCTTGTCGATGAAGAGTGGCGTTTCGGTCCTGCCGATCGGACGAACTTGTTTTGATGCGAGCCAGGGGGTCTTGGATCGGCCTTTCGGGCGGTACCAACTCCAAGTGAACTGAGCCTCCTGCGTCTTCCGCGCGAGAGCGGGCGGCGGAGGTTGAAGAGAGGCTTGCGATCTGGCCGATGCGAGCCCGCAAGCGCGGTCGAGAGGTCTCAAAAGCCCGGCGTTTGATCGAGGGGACGTGAAGCCGCCATGCTCATTGCCCGCAATGTTTGCTCGCCATGAAGCGGTGCCCAGGCTGCGAACGCCGACTGATCACCCACCCGCGCAGAACGCGACGCGGCAACGGCGCGCTGGCTCGCACTTGGTGACACCTCCCCCGATGGCAGCGCAATAGGCCCGTCGGCCCGCACGTCTGGGACCCGTATCGGCGCGATCGCGTCGGACCATGCTCTAGTAGGTCTTGGCCCCGGCCTGTGGCACTTGACCACGCGCCGCGCGCACCTCGGCTGCCGCTGCGTTTGCCATCAGTCTCGCATCATTGAGAATCGTGCACAGCTGAAAGCCTTCGCTGAAGCGGCGGACGGCGGTCTTGGCGCTGTCAGTATGCACCCCGGCAATTCGGCCGGCTGCGCGGGTTGCCTCGCAAATCTGCTTGATCGCCCCGAGAACTTCTTTGTCCTCGGGATCGAGCGTCGGGGTCTTTCCCATGCTCAGCGATAAGTCCGAGGGACCGATATAAACCCCGTCAAGGCCGTCGACTGATAGAATTTCCTGGAGATTCCCCAGTCCCAGGCGCGTCTCTACCATCGCGAACAGCAGCAATTCCTCGTTTGCATGCTGCCAATAGTCACTGCCGCCATAAAGGACGGCGCGATTGGGACCGAAGCTGCGCGTTCCTCGCGGCGGGTAACGGCAGACACTAACGAATGCTTCGGCCTCCGCTTTCGAGTTTATCATCGGACAAATGACCCCGTAGGCACCGGCGTCGAGCAATTTCAACGTCAGGATCGGCTCATTCCACGGCACGCGTACCATCGGAACGGCTTTGGTGGTTGAGATTGCCTGAAGCATGCCGACCGCTGCCTGAAAATCCACGGGGCCATGCTGCAGGTCGACGGTCACACTATCCCAGCCTTGGTGCGCCATCAGCTCTGCTGAGTAAGAGTTGGCGATTGCCAACCAGCCGTTGAGCACCGTGCCACCATTCTTGCAGATCTTTCGCAGCTCGTTGGGTCTCACGCACCCCTCCCTTGAGGCTTCTTGCAACAGGCCTTTGACTTGAGCGTTGGGTCTGACTTACCGGTGCTCAGTCGAGAACGTCCTGATTGACGACATTTTCACGGATGGGCTGACCATCGAGCACGCTCAGGACGTTGCGCACGGCTTGAACCGCCATTCGGTCTACGGATTCACGGGTGACCCCAGCCATGTGTGGTGCGGTCAGAACGTTGGCGAGCTTCAACAGGGGATGATCGATCGGGGCCGGCTCTGTGTCGAACACGTCGAGCCCTGCGCCCGCAAGCTGGCCGTTCTTGAGTGCGGCCTCCAGGGCGGCTTCGTCGATGATCCCACCTCGGGCCGTATTCACCACATAGGCCGTCGGTTTCATGCGTCTCAGTCGAACCGCATTGATGAGTCCCGTGGTCTCCGCCGTCTTGGGGCAGTGAATCGTCACGAAATCAGCGCGCGGCAACGCGGCATCAAGATCGCTTACGGGCTCGCAGCCGGCCGCAACGATGACGTCGGATCGGACATACGGATCGTAGACCAGGACGGGCATCTCCATTGCGAGGCAGCGCTTGGCGGTCCGCGTACCGATGCGACCAAACCCGATAGACAGCACCGTTTTACCGGCGAGTTCGATCGGTACCACCTTGAACCGTTCGTCCCACTGACCAGTATGCACCAGCGCCTGCAACTCGGCACCGCGCTTGGCCAGCGCCACCATAAAAAATACCGCTTGCTCGGCAACGGACGTGGAGTTCGCGGTGCCCACCACCATTAGCGGAATGCGATGCGAGGATAGCGCAGGTACGTCGACGGTGTCGTAGCCCACACCGATGCGCGCGACGACCTTGAGGCCCCGAGTCCGAGCGCATTCGTCCGCTCCGAACCGGGTCAGGCCGAGAATGACGCCGTGCACCTCGCTGCATGATTCCAGAAGTGCCCTAAAGCCCTCCGCCGAGATCGAATTGGCAAACGCAGTTGCTTCGACGTCCTCACGGGTCTTAAGCAGTTCCCAACCAGCCGTCCCCATGGCGTTGGGAACCAATACTCTCATCTTATTCCCGGCCAAATGCGCCCCCTTTGCGGCAATCTCGACGCCTCAAGGCAATGATCCGTCCCTAGGCGCCGCGGTCAAGAGTGCCGATGCGCCCCTGACACTGCAAGGGCGGATTTCGGCGCGGCCGCTCAAAAATGCTCGCTTGGAGCGCCCATATCGTCGTGAGCAAGGCCGCGCGCTCGTGTCGGTGCTCGACGAGGCTGGCGCCCGGACAATCCGCCAACTACCTTGGTCTGACAGGGTTGCGTCGGGAGGAACCCATGAAAATTACCGCGATCGAGACGCTGCACTGCGATGCCGGCTGGCGAAACTACAGCTTCGTCAAGCTGTCAACCGACGAAGGGATCACCGGCTGGAGCGAGTTCGACGAGGGATTTGGGTCGCCTGGTGTGGGTGCCGTGATCGAGCAACTCTCCAGCCGAGTTATCGGCACGTCCGTGCACGCGCACGAGCGGCTCTACGCGGAACTCGTCTGCGCAACGCGGCCATCTTATGGTGGGGTCATCGCCCAGGCTTTGGGGGCGATCGAGAATGCGCTATTGGACGCCAAGGCCAAGGCGCTTGGTGTCCCTTGCTACACCCTGCTGGGCGGAAAGGTGCGCGACCGTATCCGTCTCTATTGGTCGCATTGCGCCACGTGGCGGATCAATCACCCAGACTATTACGCCCCGCCGATCGTCGATCGTGACGGGGTCACGGCGATCGGGCGCGAGGTCCGAGACCGCGGATTTGGCGCCCTCAAGACCAATCTCTTCATCTATGAGAATGGCAGACCCCAGGGCTGGCGCCCTGGTTTTGGTGGACCATTTTATCCCGAGCTCAATGTCGATCGAGCGCTTCTGCGAAATCTGCGGCTTCATCTCGACGCCCTACGTCACGGTGCGGGACCGGAAATCGACCTGTTGCTCGACCTTAACTTCAACGCGAAGACCGAAGGCTTTCTAAAGATCTTACGGGCTCTGGCCGACGATGACATTTTCTGGGTTGAGATCGACAGCCGTAACCCGCAGGCGCTCGGTTACATTCGCCAGCACAGCCCCCATGCGATCAGCTCGTGTGAAACGCTTACCGGCTTGCGCGAATTCCTGCCCTATTTCCGCGAGCAGGCGATGGATGTCGCCATTATCGACGCCGTGTGGAATGGCGTCTGGCAGTCGATGAAGATCGCTGCAGCGGCCGAGGCTCACGAGATCAACGTAGCGCCGCACAATTTCTACGGCCACCTGTGCACCATGATGAGCGCTCATTTCGCCGCGGCGGTGCCGAACCTGCGCATCATGGAAATCGATATCGATCGCGTGGCTTGGGACCACGAGTTGTTTTCCCATCTGCCAACAATCGAGAATGGTTACCTGGTGATCCCAGACCGCCCAGGCTGGGGGACTGAGCCGAACGAGGCCGGACTGCGCGCTCATCCGCCGTCAACGCGAGCACCGTTGCTCGCCGAGCGCGGAACGACGCCATGAACGGCTCCATCGAAACCGGTCGGTTCTCGACGTAGCGCTCAGGCGCAAGTCTAATGGTTGGGAATATCCGCGGGCGGAAGTAGCGTGGATCGTTTCCTGTGGTTAGGTGCGGGAGACACTAACGCCGATCGCTTGCGGTGACTGCTACCGCCTCCGCCGCCTTGGGCCATGAGGTAGGCCGAAAGCGTGTCCGCCGAGGCGCGACTGGCCGTGTAATGCTCCCGCAGAAAGCGATCGAGCGACCCGCTATTCATACGTTTCGCCAAGCCGTGGGGTGTCTGATGGCAGGTTGAACAATTGGACGCGAATAACTGCGGAGCGGATTTGCCTGCGTCGAAATCCTCAGCGTGCCCGGATAGCGAATTTTGAAGACCGATTACCACCACGATACCAAGTACGACCTTTACCGCACGCCCAAACGCTGACACAGATTAATCCCCTCTGAACTGTTGGTTTGGCCTTTTCGGGCCGGGACACGGCAAAAATACGCTCCCGCCAAGCGGTTCGCGCGGCCGCACTCCACGTGCCGCGCGCGCTCAGTTTTCTTCCACCCTTCGCGTCCTCGCCTTGTCGAATTGCAAGCGCGAAGCAAATACACCCCACGTCGGGGATTCACGTCAATTGAACTGAGCGCGCGTGCGCCGGTGCGAGTTTGCTCTCGTGTTATTCGACACCTCGGCCGGCCGCAGCGAGCCAAAAACCGGCGGCAGTATCGCACATCGAAGCGACGAAGTGACCTCTATGCTTTTTTGGCCTTGGTCTCCTCGACGCAATCGACGGCATCATGCGCAAGGTCCCGAAGGAATGCGGCTATGCTCGGATCGGCCTGCAAGTTCGCGAGATCCTCGTCCGAGGGCAACTGTGGCCGATCGCGGTCGACATTCACCATGCAGAGAAAACCCAGTCGCTCGTCGGTCGCCGCACGGAACTGGTGCCACGTCCAAGGTGGCACCCTGACAAGGTCGTGAGGCTCCAGATGTCGGACCTCGCGTCCGATCAGGCACTGGCCACGGCCGTGAAGGACCAAGACGGCGTGAGCGTGCTGGTGTCGCTCGAGAGACGAAAACCCTCCGGGCGCCACTTCGAAAAAACGCAGTTCGGCGGCAAGTGCCGGATCAGAGAACAGCACCTGCCGCGAGATCGCCTTGAACCTTGCTTTCTCGTCCTCCTTGTAGGGAAGGCAATCCACGCCTTCCCAGCGGCCGCTTCCGTTTGAGCGGCGATGCACGGGAGAGCGCCTTTGCGACATGTCATTCATAGGGATAGGTCCGCACGGCGGTGACGAAAGCTCTGGTTTCCTCGACAATGCGATCGCGGGCAACAAGCAGTCCCCCGCCAATCAGCAACATCGTGTCGGCTCCATAAAAATCAAGCATCT
>Ga0126371_10002328_pt1 | contig 16333 bp, 11 predicted proteins | sample PanSoiMetaPlot_4_FD_110145 | JGI IMG/M metagenome (GOLD analysis project Ga0126371, IMG submission 110145) | Tropical forest soil microbial communities from Panama - MetaG Plot_4 | ecosystem: Environmental > Terrestrial > Soil > Tropical forest > Bulk soil | place: Panama | collected 2016-02-17 | reverse complement strand
TCACGTCCTTTGTGTGTGCACTGGAGTCTTCGAGGGGGAAGACGGCTTTGATACATGGAAAGTTCACCGTAACGCTTCTAGCCTTTCTGATCGTCTGCGGTTTGTCGACCGCCACTGCACAAAAGATTAAAGTCATCGTCGACCAGGACGCACGCGGGCCCGCCACGACCGACATGCAGTCGATCTTGATTTTTCTGGAGTCGGAGAAGTTCGACGTCCTCGGCATAACGACAGTCAGCGGCGATCAGTGGGTAAAAGAGGAGACGCAGCGCACCCTTCGGCTGTTGGAAATCGCGCAGCGCACGGATGTTCCAGTTGTGCAAGGGGCCGAGTTTCCACTGTTGAATTCGAAAGAAGAAGCCGAACGCTGGGAAGCTTTGTACGGCAAGTTTCGTTACAAGGGATGCTGGAGCGATTTTTCCGACCGTCCCAAGAACACTCCACCGGCGTTTCGCGAAGGCTACCACGATCCGGACGTCGTTCCCCAGTTGGTAGAAGGCTCCCCTCACTCCAAGGCCCTCGACGAAACGGCCGCCCATTTCATCGTGCGCATGGTGCACCAATATCCTGGCGAGGTTGTCATCTGGGCAGGCGGCCCGCTCACGAATATCGCGCTCGCCCTTCGGCTTGATCCGGAAGTGGCAACACTGGCCAAAGAACTCGTCCTAATGGGCAGCGGCATGTACGCCGACAACGGCGGCATCAGCGGCATCGATGGCCGGCGTGAATTTAACTGGTGGTTTGATCCTGAAGCCGTCAGGATCACGATGCGCTCTCCGTGGAAAAAAATCGTCATCACGCCGATCGACATCTCGGTCAAGACACAAGTAACGCCCGAGATCAAAGCGGCGATCGCAAAAGCCGACACTCCCGTCGCAAAATATCTGACCGAATACTCAGTGCCGAGTTTCATGTGGGACGAACTCTCCGCAGCTGCGATGGTGGATCCATCCATCATCACGGGACAGAAAGAACTGTACGTGGACATCAACGTGGACCATGGTCCCAGCTATGGCGAGACGCTCTTCTGGGCTCCGGGAACGCCACTCCCGTCTTACGAACGCATCGCTACAGTCCAATTCGACGTCGACACGAAAAAGCTCTATGACCTTTACATCAAGTTGATGACGCAGCCACCACAACAGGCGCACTAGCGAACTACACATGAAAAAAAAGTCATGACCTTCATGCAGAAAGAATCCGGAATCACGCGCCGCGAATTTGTAGCTGTCTCCGCATCCACGCTGGCTCTTTCGACATTCGTGGGGCGAGCGAACGCTCTGGAGTCTGGATACCCCGCTCCGGAAACTTCTGGCCGTACGCAACGGCGAGTCATCATCGATACCGACCCGGGCGTCGATGATGCATTCGCGCTGTTGCTGGCAATGCGATCACCTGAGCTGAAAATCGAGGGGATCACTCCGGTCGCCGGCAATGTGCCGCTCGATCTAACCCTACCCAACGCGCTCCGCATGACCGAAATCGCCGGGCGCGACGACATTCCTGTCGCGGCGGGAGCAAAGTCACCTCTGATGCGGCGGTTGGTTACGGCCACCTACGCACACGGAGAAAATGGCCTGGGCGGGACGGTGTTTCCTGAACCCAAACGGAGGCCCATTGCCGATCCTGCCTCCGTATTTATTGAACAGATCGTACGAAAATATCCACACGAAGTGACTCTGATCACGCTCGGGCCTCTTACCAACGTCGCGACTGCTTTGAACTCCGATCCCGAGCTAGCTTCTCTGATCCTCGGGATCGTCATGATGGGCGGTTCGCTCTCCGGCGGAAACATTACACCAGCCGCCGAATTCAACATTTACGTGGACCCAGAGGCTGCGAGAATTGTCTTCCAATCGGGAATTCCGATCACGATGGTCGGCCTCGACGTGACCCGCAGGACCTCTGTCACTGAAGATCACTACAAGACGCTCTCCGCAGCACAAAATCCCGTGAGTCAGGCCGCTGCCAAGATCGCTCGCAATGCGATCGACCATACGCGTTCGCAAGGGTTTCTCGTTGGACCGAACATGCACGACGCGCTGGCAGTAGCGGCATTTCTCGACCCGTCTCTTCTCAAATGGAAGGACTATTACGTGGATATCGAGGTCATGGGGGAGCTCACGGCCGGACAGACGCTCGGTTACAGCCCCACGTCAGGTGATTTGCGTCGGAAACCCGAGATGGAAAAAGAGGCCGCCGAGAAGATGCAGATTCGCGGTTCGGCACCCACACTGGCCAGTAATCGCACATCGCCAGTACTTCGTGACAAGTACGTTCCCAATAGCAAAGTGGCGGTGGATGTTGATTCGGCACGGTTCTTTGATCTGCTGATCGGGCGCCTGACAGGCAAATGAAAGCGTGGGTTTCGCAAGAAGGGCCCAAGCGGGCCGAAGATCCCTTTTTGAGGTGGCGAATGAAATTGGGCCGAGTCGGGTACGGGTTTGTCGTGATGCTGGTTGCCGTCACGACGGCAGCACGGTGCGCGGATAAGCAAAGGATCATCATTGATCAGGACGAGGCCGGGCCGGGAGGAACTGATCAACAGGCGACGCTGATGCTGATCCAGTCGCCAAAGACAGAAGTGCTCGGGATCACCGTCGTCACCGGAGACGCGTGGCTCAACGAGGAAGTCGCGCACACGCTTCGCACGTTGGAACTCATGGGCCGAACCGATGTCCCCGTTCTGCGCGGAGCGGAGGTCCCCTTGGTGCGCCGGAAAGAAGATACCGAGCTCTGGGAAGAGAGATACGGAAAAATTCAGTGGCTCGGTGCTTGGACTCCGAAGTATTACCATCCCCCGGATGATCTGGGAAAAATGCCCGAGGGAAAACCTACGACCAAGCCGAGCGAGGAGGATGCCGCTCACTTCCTGGTACGCATGGTTCACAAGTATCCGAATGAAGTAACTATTTATGAGGGCGGCCCGATGACGAATCTGGCGCTCGCCATCACGATAGATCCCGAATTTCCGCGGCTGGCAAAGCAATTAATCTTCATGGGTGGAAGCCTGAATCCGGTCACCGACGATCCAGAGTTCGCGAACCCGCGACATGAATTCAATCTCTGGTTCGATCCGGAGGCTGCGCATACCGTGCTGCGCGCGCCCTGGAAGAAGATCGTATGCACTCCGGTCGACGTCTCCGTGAAAACCCGGATGACGATGGAGCTGATCAATCGTGTGAAGGGCGGAAACTCTCCAGCGGCACACTACATCGGCACATACAGCAGGCTGTACGGACAATACAACTACCTCTGGGACGAATTGACGGCCGCCGCATGGCTTGATCCAAGCGTGATCACGAAAACCGAGACACGCTACATGGATATCGATCTGGATCAGGGCGCCGGCTACGGCAACACGCTGACCTGGACCGACCGCGACAAACCGAAAATCGATCTTCAACCAGTCGAGATCCAGATGGATCTCGACACCGAGAAGTTCTACAAGATGTTCGTCGATTTGCTGTCAGGGCCCACACCGCCGGCTGTGAAGTAACGAAGCTTGGCAAGCGCCAAAGCCCGGAACCTTACTGCGACAATTCCTCTAGCGCTTTCTTCGCAGCGGGATGGTCGGGATGTTGTGCAAGAAGGTTCTGGAGTACCTCGCGCGCTTTGGCCGTCTGTCCCTCAACTGCGTAAACTCGCGCCAGATTGAGATACGACTGATCGAAGGTCGGCGCTACCCGGATGCATTCCTCAAAACTCCGAATGGCCTGGTCCGGTCTCTGCGTTCGCAAGTAGAGAATCCCCAGATTGTTAAGAGCCTCCGGATAATTTGGCCGCACCTTTAATGCTGTTTGCAGACGTTGGTATGCGCGCTCAGACTCGTTGAGCTGCGCGTAGACCATGCCAAGGCTATAGTTCGCCTCGGGATCATCTGGGCCCACCTCGACCGCGTGTTCGAGTGTGGTTCGAGCCGGTTCCCATTGCTTTTCCTGCCGGTAAGCGTTACCGAGATTTTCCAGGGCAATCAGATGATCGGGGTTGATTGCGAGTGCCCGCTGAAAATACGGGATCGCTTCGGCGGCACGTCCTTCGCGCGTCGCTAACAGGCCTAGATTGTTCCAGGCGTTTGGAATCGTGTCGGGGTATCCAGCGGTAGCCTTCGTAGCTCGTTCAAACGCTTGCTTCGCCTCCGGCGCATTCTGCTGCTGCAGATACACGCTTCCTAAACCGTAAAGAGCTTCGGCACTGGTTGGATCGTCGCGCAGTGCCTTCTCGAACGACGACTTCGCGGGATCCATATACCCGCGCTGGAAGAAAACCGAACCGTACGACAGGTAGTTTCGCGAGAACTCCGAAACGGTAGTCACGCCGCGAAACGGCAATGCCATTGCGATACGTTCATTCCTGTCCTTCGGCATTCTCCGAAAATCTTCATCTATGTGCGCGGGGTTAACGGCGCCCTGATAGATCTTTACGATCTGAGCATCGCCATCGATCAGGAATGACGTCGAAACTGTAAGATCACGATGACGGTCGAAAAAATAACGATAGAGAATGTTGTAGATGGCAACAAAGTCGTCCGAACCATGCACGATTTGTAAACGCAATCTTTGTTCCTGCACGATCGCGTGCAAATGCGCGAGATCCGACTGATCAACATTCACAGCAATGACCGTAAGACCGCCGGTTTTGGGCGATGAGAACCGCTGATCCAGCTGTTTCAGTCCGCTGATCAAATCGGCTGAAGCCGCTGCCCACAAATGCAGCAGGACGGTCGTGCCGGCGACACTCTTAAGCGTCACGCTCTTTCCCGAAAGATCTTCAAGGGAGAATTCTGGGGCCAGAATGGGCTCAAGCAACCAAGTTTCGATTTCTGTGGGCAAGTTCTCCGACGAACGGACGGCTGTAGGAGGCGCCGACGGCTTTGGCAGAGTGTCGAATGCTTCAAGTCGAGGCGGGGCCGAACCTTCTTCAACGAAGATCCTGTGATTCGGCGGCAGATCGCGCAACTCCTGCATCAACCCGCTTGGCCAGCGGATGGTGGCAGCAACTGAGCCGTTCGCGTCGCCCAAGCCAAAGAATATCTCTTTACTGTGTTGCGAAAGAAAGCCCGATCCCGCCTGGATCGTGCGTATCTGACTCCCTTTGCTTGTGTGGATCGTCACCGTCGTACCAATCGCGTCGCGGTTGCTTTTTGTCCCTTGCAACCGAAACGAAATCGATGGGGCAAGACCTCTTATGACGTTCTTGAGCAGACGGATTTGCGGACTGCTGCGGTTCTTGACGAGCAATTCAAGGCGCCCGTCGTGATCGAAGTCCGCCAGGGCAAACGATCGCCCATCCTCAACGAAATCGAGCCCGATGGTTCCCGAAATATCAGCAAACGTCCCGTCGCCATTATTGGCGTAAAAGACATTCCTTTCGTACCCGCTCCAAGTTCCATCGGCCCGTATCAGCTCGTTGATTGCGCTCCAACCCTCTTCGTAGTCGTGGGAAGACTTGGCCGTCACCGGAGACTTCGCGACCACCTGCCGCCAGAAAAAGCTGTTGAGATCATTACGTGACGGTCCAGAAACCATGCCATTCACCACGTATAGATCCGACGACCCATCGTGATCGAAATCCCACGCATCGCTTGACCACGCCCAACGCCCCATTTCGACGCCTGCTTCGCCGCTTTTATCTTGAAATTTGTGGTCTCCGGCATTTCGGAACAGTGAATTCCCCATCGCGTGCTTCCGATACAAGGACCGCACCAAATCGGGCGCGTCCTTTTGAAAGTTATCCTGCATCGCGATCCGCTTGCCGGCAGCCGTCCACATGTCGGCGACATACAGATCATTCGCGGCATCGCTGTCGTAGTCGAAGCAGGAAACTCCCATCCCGGCGCCTGTGTCTTCGGTTCCAGAAGGGCCGGCGATGTCCGTGAATGTCCCGTCGCCATTGTTGCGATAAAGATTCTTCCGGCCGAAGTCGTTGATCACATAAAGGTCGGGCCAGCCATCTCCGTTGAAATCGCTCCAGGCACAGCAAAAGCTATAGCGGGTGTTGTTCTGATTGAGGTGTGTGGAAGCAGTTACGTCGCGGAATGTGCCATCACGGTTGTTCCGCAACATGAAATTGGGTGGGCCGTTCTCGGCGTCGTAGTAGGGCGTGGGATATTTGTATTGATCGGCGCCCTGATAGTAGATGTACAGGCAAAAATAGATGTCTAGCCATCCGTCCCGATCGTAGTCGGCGACAGCCGCCCCCGTGAACGTTCCCGCCGGTTCGCTGGCAAATTGAAATGCGTCTGCCTTCTGCCGAAACCTGCCGTTTCCATCGTTCAAAAACAAAAGCGGGCCATTCGTCCGGACGACGATCAAATCCTGGCGTCCGTCATTATCGATGTCGGCGAATAGCGCACAGGCGGTGTTCTCGAGAACTCCGACACCCGATTTCTCAGTGATGTCCTCAAAAGTGCCGTCGCCGCGATTTCGATAGAGACGATTGGGTAAGCCCGCAGGCTGGCAGACATAAAGATCGTCGTAGCCATCGCCATCAATGTCACCAACCGACACTCCGTTGTGCCCGTAGATGTCGATCCCCGAGGCGCCATCCAGAACCGTTCGCCAGTAATCCACGCCGTGGAGAAGTTGCGACTCGTAGGAGGCGACTCCAGAAAACGCGCTGCTGGTTACATCGATAAACGTCGGTTCTGTAGCCCGGCTGTAGATTTCATCCAGGGATTGCCAACTGGCCAGACGGAACTCGCCATTCGCCTCGGCCTTCCACTCCAGATCCCAGTTCCCGACCCGCTGTTCGCGATATGTGTCATGTCCTGAGCCCACGAAGTCGTACCGCACTCTTGTACTTATGTTCGGGATTTGACTAGCGCCGGTTGCTGACAGAGTCCTGATCTCGACTATTTGCATTTCAGCGGTAAGTAGCTTCGAAAACGAGCTCAGCGACTTTCGCAGATCTGCAAGGAACGCATCCTTCGGAAGAGTTCTGGCAGGTGAAAACGTTCTGCGATCGACCTGAATACCGGTGTGAGATCGCACGCGTCTCGATTGAGACGGCTGGAAGGATGCGCCCATAAATCCCGGCGCGATCACTCGCTCTAATGTGTCAAGATTGCCGGGACCTCCGAGAAGCGCCGTCCCCCACTCATTTAGAACCGCCCCGGTCTGATCAGCATATTTTTCCGTGACAAATTCGTCAGAGCCGGCCGCTGTTCTGGCGAGTAACGCATCGAGCGGCCTTTGCGATCTGTAATGGGGTTGGAGGTGATAACCGGAAGAGTCTGCCGCGAAGTGCGTTGCCGCCGGCAGCCCTGCTAGCCTACCAGGAAGCATCATGAGCGCGGTTCCCTGGCAGCAACGAATGAGGAAGTTGCGCCGTTGAAGATCTACCGAGCGACTGCCCTTCTCCGGCTGCTTCAGAAAGATTTCCCCTGAGTATCCACGCGTGAACCGGAATCTAGCAGTCACGTTCGAGAGCGTCAAGGGACGCGGCCGGCTGCATTTGTACGCTGTGGTAGGCTTACGGGTTCCTCAGTCCAATCTGACTCGGAGAGTCGACTGTTGACCCGCCCTGCGATCATCGTCGTCGGAAGTTATGCGACGGGCCTCACGATGAAGGTGGATCGTCTCCCGCACACAGGCGAAACGCTTCTCGGTACCGGATATCGGGTGGACTACGGGGGCAAGGGTTCGAACCAGGCCGTGGGCTGTGCCCGGCTGGGCGCGACGGTCTCCTTCGTCGCGAAAATCGGCAAAGATGCTTTCGGCGACATGGCCTTGCAACTGCACCGAGACGAAGGCGTGGACGTAAGCCAGGTTCAGCAAACGACTGCCGCTCCAACTGGCGTCGGCTTCATCATTGTCGAGGCATCCACGGGCCACAACTGTATCGTCTTGGACCCCGGCGCCAACGAGTCACTTAAGCCCGAGGATATCGATAATGCAGCGCAAAGTTTTTCTGGTGCGAGGGTGGTCCTTACGCAACTAGAAATCCCCGTCGCGGCGGCCGGACGCGCGCTTGCGATGGGTCGCCGCCAAGGTGCTGTCACGATTCTCAATCCAGCCCCGGTTCGTCCGCTTCCACGCTCGATGTTGGAGTTGGTTGACGTTCTTACCCCAAATGAAACCGAAGCGAAGGTGCTGGTGGCCCGCAAGCCCGACGAGAGCATCGAACCAGTTCAACTGGCTCGCGAGTTAATCGAATTGGGTGTGCGACAGGTGGTGATGACGCTGGGCGAAAAGGGCGCACTCATCGTCACAGCTTCGTCCGTAAAAGCGGTCCCTGCAATCGAGGTCTTACCGGTCGATACGACCGGGGCCGGAGATGCGTTTAACGCAGGCTTGGCGGTCGCTCTTGCTATGGGCGAAGAGCTCGAGTCGGCGGTGGGATTCGCGGTTGTGACCGGTGGTCTAGCAGTAACGCGCGAGGGCGTTATTCCATCGCTGCCGAATCTCGATGAGATCGCAGGATGGATCCAACATCGCCATCGCACTCCACCGGCATGGATTCAAGAGGCGGTCGCGGCGCAATCGAAGGAGCGCTCCAGCAAGATTTCATTGTGACGAAAATCGAGTCCCAACCTGTGTCGTCGAGCTCAAGAACGGAAATAGCCGGGCGCATCCAGTCGACGCTGGTGTCGAACTGCGTAACGCGAGCGATGTGGCAAAAGCACATCGACGATTGCCTGCACTATCACTTCCACGCGGCAATGATCCCGCCTTCATGGGTACGCGACACTGCACGAGCTCTTCGCGGTTCCGGAATTCGCGTTGCGTCGTTTATCGATTTGCCCCTCGGAACCATGACGACCAATGGCAAGGCTTACGAAGCGGGAAAACTCGTGCAGGATAGCGTCGATGAGATTGATCTCATGCCAAACGTGGGGTTCCTTTTTTCCGGGATGGAGAAGGAATACTTCAACGACATTCGCGGAGTCGTCGAAGCGGCGGCGCCAGTTCCCGTCAAGATCATGCTCGAGTTACCTCTTTTGAATCAATCTCAGCGCGAACGAGCGGTGCAACTTAGTATCGATGCAGGCGTTGCCTATTTGAAAAACGCGAGCAGTGGCGCCGTGGGGAAAGCATCTGCTGAACAGATCCGCTGGCTACGCCAGCGGGCCCCTCAGCGGATTCGCATCAAGGCCTCGGGCGGAATCAAGACGGCTCAGCACGTCCGTGAACTTCTTGATGCGGGCGCCGACTTGGTGGGGACGAGCGCAGGAACGCAGATCATGCTGGAAATCCAGGGTAACCAGTCTGCCCGAGTTGACCACGTACCAGACTATTAGACGGATTCTTGGCCACCCAATTTTGAGCAACGCGCAGGTGGCTCGACTTTTTTCTCACTCGATGTGGAAAGGCGTCTCGTGATCGAGGGTTTTCTTCTCGTTCTGCTTGCCGGGCTTTTGCAGGGAACGTTCGTCCTCCCAATGACGATGGTTCGCCGTTGGTCCTGGGAGCACACGTGGGCCACATTTTCCTTTCTCGGAATGTTCCTATTCAATTGGATCATTACTTACCTCCTCATTCCGAATATAGGCAGAGTCTACGCAACTACACCCTCGAGGGATCTGGGCATCCTCGCGCTCTTCGGCGCCGGCTGGGGTATCGGCGCGATTCTCTTTGGACTCGGGATGGACCGGCTCGGCATGGCGCTGGGCTACCCCATCATCATGGGCCTCATCGCGAGCCTCGGGGCGTTGATTCCGCTGTTGATCTTCTTCCCGCAAACGATCTTCACAGTCAAAGGACTCTTACTGATCGTGGGCACCATACTGGTCGTCGGCGGAATCATCCTGTGCTCGATCGCAGGCACCCGTCGTCAACCATCCTCGACAAGTCAGACGAAGGCTGGATCGCTGCGAGCCGCCTTAACCATCGCGATCCTGGCAGGCGTTCTGTCCTGCTTACCAAACGTGAGCGTCGCATTCGGGGGCAGCGTGGTGAAAAGTGCGGATCTACTCGGCGTGCCGCCGACGGTTGCCGGCAACGCAATCTGGGCCCTTCTTTTCACCCTTGGTTGCGTTGTCAACATTGCCTATTGCCTTTATTTGATGGCTACAAAACGAACGTTAGCTGTGTATTGGAATGCCGAGTTCCCCAGGAACTTCGGCCTGAGCGCCTTAATGGCTCTGATGTGGATCGGCAGCTTCTATTTGTACGGCGCCAGCGCCTCCAGACTCGGACGGTGGGGCGTGGTGGTCGGCTGGCCGCTATTCATCTCGCTGTCGATTGTTACCGGCAATCTCTGGGGACTCTCAAAAGGCGAGTGGCTTGGAGCCTCGCCTAAAGCTCGTCGGCTGCTGAACGCGGGATTGGGCGTATTAGTCGCGGCCGTTGTAACGGTCGCACTGAGCAATTCGCTCTGACGATCGAACTCCTGGCATCAGGTAAAATCTAGAGTCGGCAGAGAGAGACATATCTCCTCCTGTCGGTGATTCTTGCAGGTCACTTGATGCCGGAAACCTCCCGATTTCTGTTGATCCCACAGCCACGCGCCCGCTGGATGCGGCTCGACACAGCCCAATTATTGAAACGCTTCTTCTTTTGCGAGCGCGCCCTGCTGATCGCTGAGGCGGCATGGATCCCGGCAGTCACCCCGCTCGACGTCAAGACCAGCATCGCGCGATTCATCTGGCAAAGTGCGGAAACGGCGCATGCGCTTCGGAATCGGGTCTTCGAGTTGCGATTTCCCAGCCGACTCCTTGAGCATGAGGGCGCCGACCACGCCCTGGTCACATTGTTCTCCGCAGCAAAGAACTCGCCGTCGGCCGACGCCTTTCTTCTGGCCGTCGGCAAGGTGCTGCTGCCTGCGTTGCAGAACGCTTACCGCGAGTACCTCGATGCTTCCGATTTGATCGCGGACGGTCCGACTCACCGCTTTCTTTCCCTTGCGCTCTCTGAGAAGGCAGAACAAATCACGGCATTCGAGAAATGGTCTGCTAACGCGCTGTCGCGTGCCTCTGGATCGAAAACGGAAGCAGATTCCTTTGCTGAATCTCTGCAAAGCGCGCTGACGCAACTTGGGGGCGTGGGCGTTGACCCCGCACCTGCCCTCGACGCACCGCTGATCGCCATCGGATCGAAGGCTTACACGGTTCCGCAGCGTCCAGCTCGCGACCCGCGTTTCTGGCCATGTCGTTTTTATTGGCCCGACATCGTCGATCCAAACTTCCCCTATGGTGAGGGACTGCAACTCCAGCTGCGCTCTGCCATCAGCCACGTCAACGAAGTTTGGGCGATTGAGGCAGGCGGTGTCATGTTGAGTGCCTTCGCCGACGTGCTTCCATGGGAATGGATTCACGACGCCGCTCGCTGGACCTACGACGAATCGCGCCACTGCCGCATGGGTTATGAGCGCCTCATCGGGTGGGGATTTCAGCCCGCAGAAATTCCGCTTGGAACCTACATTTACGACAGCGCCTCCGGTCAGGATCCTATTTATCGTCTCGGAATGTTGTACTTTTTCGAGACCAAGAACATCCGGCACAAGCTCACTCGCGCGCAAAAGTTCCACGAATACGGAGACTCTCTCAGCGAACACGACATGGATTTCGATTGGGCCGACGAAACCATCCATGCCGGATACGGCAAGCATTGGCTTCGCGAGCTACTGTCGGTTCGAGGCGAGGATCCGGGGGCGTACGATTCTATTCGCGAGCGCTGTGGCGAGCTCGTGAGCGAATACGTGGCGACAGCGACGGCGCAGGAAATTTCCGACATCAAAAAAGTCTCTGGCGCACTCATTCAGAAAGCGGAGCAGCACGGTTGAATGGCGAGTGACGCCGGATTCCAAGCTTGACACTGCGGAATTCCCCGATCACGATCTCGTGTTGATCAGGACTTAACTTTGGCTGTCACCCCAATCCCGCTACGCACGGCGCGCCTCGCGCTCGTGATCCTGATTTGTCTGTGCTCCGTACTCCTCAGTTCAAGCCAATCCCCGTCCCCGCAAACTCAACCTGGATCCTCCGATAGCGCCGAGACCCATCTCAGTCGCGGCTACGACGCCCTGAAGCAGGATCGCTACGATGCCGCCGTCACCGAGTTCCGTGCCGCCTTGGCCCTCGATCCAAAGCTCGTCCTGCGCGCACAGTTCCCTCTTGGTGTGGCATTGTTCGAATTGCACAAGCCCGCCGAAGCGCGCAAGGAATTCGAAGCCGTGCGGCGTGAAGCGGGAGATCACCCCAACATCCTCTATTACCTGGGACGGATCGATCTCGAAGATCGCAAGTTCGACAGTGCCATCAAGAATCTCGGAGACGCGGCCGCAAATCCACCGTTTCCCGACACTGCTTACTATCTGGGCTTCGCTTACTTCAAGAAGGGTGACCTTCCAGCCGCCGAAAAATGGCTGAAAGAAGCAGCCGCGGCCGACCCGCGCGACTCGAGAATTCCTTATCAGCTCGGGCTCGTCTATCGGCAACAAGGCCGCGAAGACGATGCCAAAAACGCCTTTGCCCTATCCGACGAATTGCATCAGCAAGACGATAAGGAAGGTCGGGTGCGCGTCGAATGTGGCCAGAAGCTCGATCAAGGCCCTCGAGAAGAAGCGCGCGCATTTTGTGATCAGCTGTACAATCCCGACAATGCCGAAAAGCTGATGACGCTCGGCACAATCTACGCCCAGCACGGCGATCTGCAGGACGCTCTGAAGCCTTTGCAAAGGGCTGCCGAGCTTCAGCCACAATCGCCGCAGATGCAGTTCAACCTGGCCCTGGCCTACTTTCAGCTCAACCGATACGAGGATGCTCGCGAGCCGCTGGCAACCGCACTCAAGCGCTGGCCCGATCTGTTTCAACTCAACGCACTATACGGGATGGTTCTTTTCAGGCTAGGCAAGTATCCCAAAGCCTATGAAGTGCTTCAGCACGGACACAAATTGAATCCAGACGACCCCGCAACTACAGCCACGCTCTACGATACGACAATGCGATTGGCCGAGAACGATCAGAGCGCCAAGCGTTATCCGCAAACATTGAAGTACCTGCAGGAGGCTGCGCAATTGCGTCCCCAGGATCCGGAGCCGCACCGGCGGATGGCGGAGGTCTACAAGCTTACCGCCCGGAATGCCGAAGCCGCAGCCGCTCTGCGCGAGGCTGATCGGCTGGCGAAAAACGCACCACCGTAGACGCCATGCTTGTGAGCACCGCACACAAGCCTTTCCAAGAAATAGTTCTGCAATTTCACAGACCGGTTTACAATCGGGCGCGCGATTCCGACCGGGCTTCGAGGCCCCGGTCTTCCTACATCTATGCCCAAATCAAGATCCGCAGGCCAAGTGCGTTCCAGGCTCTTGCAGAAGGCCAGGAGCGTTATGAAGAACGCCCATGCGCCCTATTCGAAATTCCGCGTTGGCGCGGCGTTCGTAACCGACAAAGGCAGAGTCTTCGCGGGCTGCAACGTGGAGAACGCCTCATATGGAATGACTAACTGCGCCGAACGCACGGCCATCTTCACGGCCGTCGCGGAGCTGGGCCCGAAATTTGAGATCAAAGCAATCGCCGTCGTGAACGATCAAGGCGTCCCTTGCTCCCCTTGCGGTGCCTGCCGGCAGGTGATCTACGAGTTCGGCCCTGACGCCGTCGTTTTCTTTACCGGAAAAGATGGGCGCGAGAAACAAGCCCCCATCACCGAGTTATTGCCCGAGGGCTTTCGTCTCAAATGAGCACGCCAACCAGCCAAACTGACATTCGAGCGATCGATGTCATCCGCAAGAAACGAGATGGCGTGGAACTCTCTCGCGCCGAGATCGATGCTCTCATCGGCGGCTACACGCGCGGCGAGATTCCCGACTACCAGGTATCGGCCTGGCTGATGGCCGTTTTGTGGAAGGGGATGACACGCGGGGAAACTGCATCCCTCACCGACTCCATGTTGCGATCTGGCGAGGTCCTCGACTTCTCCGATCTTTCGGCTCCGAAGGTCGACAAGCACTCGACCGGCGGCGTCGGCGACAAAACCTCGCTTGTCCTGGCGCCGGTCGCGGCGGCAGGCGGCCTGTTAGTGCCGATGATCAGTGGACGCGGCCTCGGTCATACGGGCGGGACGCTCGACAAGCTGGAGTCGATTCCCGGTTTCAATGTAAACCTTTCCGTGTCCGACTTCCGACGGGTGCTGCAAACCTGTGGTTGCGCCCTGATCGGTCAAACGGCGGAGATTGCTCCGGCTGACCGCAAAATTTATGCGCTCCGCGATGTTACCTGTACGGTCGAGAGTCCTTTTCTGATCTGCGCCTCCATCATGAGTAAAAAGCTGGCAGAAGGAATCGACGGGCTGGTTCTCGACGTAAAGACCGGTTCGGGCGCCTTCATGAAGAAAGAGGAAGATGCTGCGTACCTCGCCGAACTCATGGTCGAAACCGGTGAGCGCATGGGCAAGAAGATGGCTGCCCTACTCACGGACATGGATCAACCGCTCGGCTACTATGGGGGAAATTCTCTCGAAGTTGTTGAGGCGATCGAGGTCCTGCGCGGGAAAGGCCCCAAGGATCTGGTGGACATCTGCCACGAATTGTCCGCATGGATGTTTTTGTTGGGCGATCGCGTCAAGTCCGTCGCCGAAGGCAGACAACTGTCGAAACAACTGGTCGATTCAGGCAAGGCTCTCGATAAGTTTCGCGAGATGGTTCGACTGCAAGGCGGCGACCCCCGTTCCGTCGACGATCTCAGTCTGCTTCCAAAAGCCCAGCACACTCTGGAAGTGACCAGCCCGAAATCGGGCTTCCTGACAGCAATCCAATGTGAGCAGACTGGTGTTGCATGCGTGATTCTCGGTGGAGGCCGTGAACGCAAGGAGGACTCGGTCGATCCGTCGGTGGGCTTTGTCCTGCACAAAAAGGTTGGCGACAAGGTTGCCCAGGGCGAGTCGCTCTGCACCGTTCACTACAACTCTGAATCCCGTGCCGCACGCGCCAAAGCTCTACTGGAAGCAAGCTTTCAAATCGGAGATGTGCCGCCAACAAAACTCAGGCCATTGGTTCATCGTGTGATCTCGAAGTTCGGAGAAAACAACTGAATGGGACGATTCACCGGAATTCTCGGCCTTCTTACCATACTGGGTCTTGCGTACGCGTTCTCGACCAACCGTAAAGCAATTCGCGGAAAAACCGTGGCCTGGGGACTGGGCTTGCAGATCGTTTTCGCGATCTTCGTTCTGAAGATTGATTTCGGTCGAAGCCTGTTTCAGGCTGCGGGTGCCGCGGTGAACCGCTTGCTCAGTTACTCCTTCGTTGGATCTCAATTCGTCTTTGGAGACCTTGGGAAGCAGGGTTCCTCGCTGGGTTTCTTCTTCGCGTTTCAGGTCTTGCCAACCGTCATCTTCATCGCAGCTTTCTTTGCCGTTCTCTACCACTACGGCATCATGCAGTTCATCATCCGCATCGCCGCATGGGTAATGACCCGCGTCATGGGGGCGAGCGGTGCTGAGTCACTCGACGTCGCCGCCAGCATCTTCATGGGACAAACCGAGGCTCCGCTGACGATTCGCCCCTTTCTTCCGGACCTGACTGAGTCTGAGCTGATGACGGTGATGACAGCCGGTATGGCTCACGTCTCCGGCGGCATCATGGCCGCGTATATCGCCTTTGGAATTGATCCGAAGCATTTGCTAAGTGCGGTCATCATGACGGCTCCGGGCACCCTTTTGATGGCGAAGATGCTCGTGCCAGAGACCGGGCAATCAAAAACCGCAGGCCGCGTGGTTATGAGCGAGGAAGAGAAAGAAACAGAAAAACACGAGAATCTGCTGGGCGCGATCGCCCGCGGAACGACAGACGGCCTCTACCTTTCGCTGAACATCGCCGCTATGTTGGTCTCGTTCCTTGCCCTCATCGCTTTGACGGACGGCATTCTCGGTGGAATTCATAACCATTGGGCATGGTTTCCGTCGAGCCTCGAGCGAATTTTCGGCACGCTCCTCGCTCCCATCGCGTGGCTGATTGGCATCCCCTGGCATGACTGCCCAACCATCGGTAACCTTCTGGGAACACGCATGGTGCTAAACGAACTCGTCGCCTTCTCCATGCTCGGCCCGCAAAAAGGCGTCTTGGATCCGCGCTCGTTCACGATCGCGACCTTTGCTCTCTGTGGATTCGCGAACCTCAGCTCCATCGGGATTCAGATTGGTGGCATCGGTGCTCTCGCGCCCAACCGTCGCGGAGACCTGGCTCGTCTTGGCCTGCGAGCGATGCTGGCGGGCACCATGGCCAATCTGATGTCGGCCTCAATCGCGGGAATGCTTTACTAGCGGCGAAACGGCCCAATCCGACTGTACAAAGGGTAGCTGCTCGTATAAGAATTGACGCACGAGACGACCCGAACGGCTCCTCATGCCGATCGCTTCCGGGGGACCCTGCTACCTTGTACTTCCGACCCAGGACG
>Ga0126371_10002327_pt1 | contig 16335 bp, 13 predicted proteins | sample PanSoiMetaPlot_4_FD_110145 | JGI IMG/M metagenome (GOLD analysis project Ga0126371, IMG submission 110145) | Tropical forest soil microbial communities from Panama - MetaG Plot_4 | ecosystem: Environmental > Terrestrial > Soil > Tropical forest > Bulk soil | place: Panama | collected 2016-02-17 | reverse complement strand
CTCCTGGTTGTTTCGCGCGAATCGTCCTCCGCAAGCACGGTCTCGACCCCGATCGCGACCTGGAGTGCGTCGCACGATTCCCGGGTGACTACCAGATGGACCTGCGCCGCCTTCGCGAAGGTTCGATCGATGCGGCCTACGTGGGCAGCACATTAGCGCCCGAACAGGTCGCCGGCGAGGAGGGCTTTTCGGTCCTGTCCTGGGCCGGCGACCACTTCGAGATCCCCACGGTTGGAATCGCGGTGGACCCCACTCATATCCCGCTCGACAACCCGGCGCTGCAGGCGCTGGTCCGCGCCAACCAGCGAGCCCTTCTCACGATTGCTGAAGAACCCAAGTTAGCCGTCGACTACATTGCCTCGTTCCTCGACCGGCTGACCCGTGAGGAAGTTCAGCGATACTACGAACGCTACGTCGGCCCGCACTTCACCTCCGACGGTCGGGTAGATCTCGCCATCGCCCAGCACGCGGTGGACGCGGTCGCCACCGAACTCGGCGTCTCTGCGGCATCCGTTGACCAAATGTACCGGCCCGCCCTGTGACTGAGAAGGCCGCCCGCGCGGCTCAGGACCTGCTATTGGTGAAGCATGAAGGCCTGCGTCCTGCGATCGTCCGCCCGTATCGAAACGAACCCGCTCGAGTTCACGGACGTTCCCAAGCCGGAACCCCGGGCCGGGCAGGTGCTGGTGCGTGTGAGCGCGTGCGCCGTTTGCCGGACCGATCTGCATGTGACGGAAGGCGAGTTGCCACCGCGAAAGTCGCCCATCATTCCTGGACATCAGATTGTCGGCGTGATTGAGTCTGCGGGGCCGAATGTCAAACACGCGATCGGAACGCGCGTCGGAGTCGCATGGCTGCACTCCACCGACGGAACCTGCGAGTACTGCCGCGCCGGCAAGGAGAATCTCTGCGATGCGCCCGCGTTTACTGGCTACACCGTGGACGGTGGTTATGCCGAGTACGCACTGGGCGAAGAAGGCTTCGTCTATCCGATTCCCGATGGCTTCGGCGATCTGAAAGCCGCCCCGCTGCTGTGTGCAGGTATCATCGGATTCCGTTCCCTGCGACTCTCGGGAATCGGACGAGGCGGCCGGTTGGGGATTTACGGGTTCGGCGCTGCCGGTCACGTAGCCATCCAAGTGGCGCGGCATTGGGGCGCGGAAGTGTACGTCTGCACGCGCGACGAGCGGCATCAGAAGCTATCGGTCGAATTGGGCGCCGCGTGGGCGGGCGGTACCATCGAAGAACCGCCAGCGAAACTCGACAGCGCAATTGTTTTCGCGCCTGCCGGTGAAATCGTCCCGGCGGCGCTCAAAGCGTTAAGAAAAGGCGGTGTGCTGGCCTTGGGCGGTATACACATGAGTAACATCCCGACGCTCGATTACAACCTGCTCTACGGTGAACGCATAGTGCGCAGCGTCGCCAACAACACACGCCAGGATGGGCATGATTTTCTACGCACAGCGGCCGAAATTCCGATTCACACTGAGATTGAAGTCTTCTCGCTCCGAGACGCCAATCGCGCGCTCAATGCACTGAAGAATGATGCAATTCGGGGCGCGGCAGTGCTCAAAGTCGAGTAATGCGCGAAATCCCCCAAAACTGCCCATCTCGCTGCGCAATAACAGCCTTTTACGACGAGGCTCTTCCTCCACGCTCTAGCGTTTCCGCCTAAGTTACTGCTGGCACACAGCGTGCTGCCTTTTCAACGAAAGGCGGTGCGCGATGCAAACTTTCGAGAAAATTCTCTTCCCGGTGGATATGTCGGACCACTGCACAGCGACCGCGCCGTTCGTCGAGGTCCTGGCACGGAAGTTCAATGCAGTAGTGACGCTGTTGCATGCTTTGGAAATACCGCCTGCCTATTTTACGGATTGGTACGGTTACATGGCTTTGGTCGACACACCCGCGATTCGGGAAGCGCGGCAGAACGAATTCGACCTCTATCTCAAGGATCGGTTTGAGGGGCTCCGTGTCACGCGCGCACTTGAAGAAGGAGACCCGGCTCAGATCATCGTGCGCTATGCCGAAGAGCACGGCACGGATTTGATCATGATGCCCACCCGCGGCTACGGCACTTTCCGCAGCATGCTGCTCGGGTCCGTGACCGCCAAAGTCTTACACGACGCGCTTTGCCCTGTATGGACGGCCGTGCACGTGGAAGAACCCGCGCCGTCTGCTGGTTTCTTTGAACGCATCGTTTGCGCCGTGGATTTGAACGACGCAAGCATCGGTACCATGCGGTTTGCCTCGCGGCTGGCGCGGGACTTCGGCGCCAAAGTCTGGCTCGCGCACGCGATTCCAGCGCCGGTCGCGGGGCCCGAGCGGTATTTCGACTCCGATTTGCAGATGACGCTCGAAGAAGACGCGCGCCTAGAGATCGGCAAAATGCAGGAGTCCTCGGGCCTGGTAGCTCAGCTTTGCCTGGGTGACGGCGAAGTGGCTGACGTGGTTCGGCAATCGGCCATGAGCCATAACGCGGATCTGGTGATCGTCGGCCGAGGTCGCGCAACTCGCACCCTCGGGAGGCTAAGAACTAACGTCTATTCGATCATCCGCCAGTCGCCGTGCCCGGTGATCAGCGTTTAGCGTCCGCGCTGGACTTGCTGTCGGCGCCGTAAAGCCGGCGGTATACTTCCGCGTTGCGCAGCACGCTTTGCACGTAAACGCGCGTCTCATTGAACGGAATGCTTTCTACGAACTCGGCCGGTTCGTGGAAGGTTCCGGTTCCCAACCAGGCGAGCACCCGCGACTTTCCCGCGTTGTAGGAAGCTAGAGTCGCCTCCCATTTCCCCTCGAGCTGGTCCGACAGCGCCTTCAAATAATAAGTCCCGATCTTGAGATTGGTTTCGGGCGTGAAGAGCATGCTGGTCTGATATCGCGGGATGCGTAGCTTGCGGCTCAACTCGCGGCCGGTGGACGGCATCACCTGCGTGAGGCCGCGGGCGTTGGAGCGCGACACCGCTTTCGGGTTAAATTCCGATTCCTGACGAATTAGCGCGGCCACCAAAAACGGATCGAGCGAAAGCGGGCGGCAGAATTCTTCAAGCTGTTTCTGATAGGGCAGCGGGAACGCCAGCCGCCAGAATTTCTCTGGCGCGGAATCGAGCGACAGCGACAAATAATCCGGCGCATAGTGCTTAATGAAGCGGATCGCCTGGTCGGGCGACTGGCGGTGGTTTGCCAGCTCCGCGAGCTCCAACGCCATGATCTGCGGCTGCCCATCGACCTTGGCACCGAATCGAAGTTCCGATTCCGCCAGGTCGTCGAGACCGGCGCTGGAGAGCATATGAGCCCGCTCGATCCGCTGCTTTGTAAGCGGGCTGGATTGAAAGTCCTCGCTCGGGCGCGGCGCAAGGTGTAAGGCGGCGATAAACTGACCGGTCTCTAGGGATCGCGACGCGATCGTGATTTGCGACGATTGCAGACGCTCGCGCGCCAGCATCGCGTAATAGTAGTTCGGATAGTGGCTGTCGATCTCTTCGTAGTACACGCGCGCCGAGCCCCAGTTGGATTTGAGTTCGGCGATGCGGCCAAGAAAGTACAGAGCGCTGGACGTCCGGTCCGAATCCTGGTAGCGCTTCAAATGCTCCTCGAACAGGTGCTCAGCGCTCACCGGATCTTTCTGATATTGGCCCCACGCAATTCTCCAATCGCACACGGCAGATTGAGGATCTCCAGGGAACGACTCCGCGCAGGTTTTGAACAAATCGGTCGCGGTGTCGAGCTGCTTTTGGTTCGTGTAGTAGTAGGCCGCTGAGATGAGCGCCTCGCGACGCCAGCGCGAATGCGGGAAAGCGATCGAGAGTTTTGCGAGCGTCGCGTTCATCTCGCTGATGCGGTCGAGCCGCCGGTCCGTTTCCATCAGATAGTAGAGGCGCTCAGCTTCAACATCGGGAGTGGACGATTCGAACGAAGTGAGATGCGCGTAGGCCGGCCGATAGTCGCGGGCCAAGTAATTCGCGGCGCCGATCCGGACACGCGCCAGCTCGAGGTCCGCGCCGCTCAATTGGGGTAGAACGGCCGTGAGTTCCTTGGAGGCGCGCGCGTAATCGGCGCCGTCAACCAACTTCAATCCCCGCGCAAGCAGCACTGATGCAGGCATCGGTTCGTAGCGAGCCAGCGCACCGGCAGCGGCAGCCGCTTCAAAGGACAATGGATACTCTGAATAGATTTTCCGGTAGTGCTCAACCGCCTCCGCTGTGCTGCCAAGGGCCTCATACCCGCGCGCCAGCAGCAATTCTGCCTGCGGACCGGTCAAATCTTCTCTATGCTTCCCCACCAAGGTGATCTCTTCTTTCGCTCGCCCGCTGTCGAGATCGTTGTTGGCTTCGAGCATCACTGCTTTACTCACCAGAGGCGATGCAGGCCGGAACTTCCACAACGGCTCCAGCGATTTCTCGGCGTCGGGGAACGTCCTCAGGTCCGACTCGCAGATCGCACTCAGGTATCCGATGTAGTCGGCAAGCTGCGGCAACCTCTTTCCGGCAGCGTTTAGATGTTGTAAGGCGTCGCCAAACTGGCGCTGATCGATCTCGGTGACACCAATCGCAAAAAGCGCAAGCGCGCCATCCTTATCGGTGCGGTGCTGTTCGGCATAACGCAGTAGCGCGGCGCGCATGCGAGCGTTGGGGGTCCGGTGATAGTTGGATGCTACTGCTTCTAGCGTTTGCGCGGACGCGCACAACGAGATTCCCAGCAGCGCGATCAACACAGCGAAGATTCTCATATGAGGGGTCCCGGGTAATCGTGTCCTAAAACTTCGACGTCTCCATTGGCTAGCGTGTTTAAAAGCTCCTGATGCAGATAGTCGGGGACCGCCTCATTATTTGCAAGGAAGGCGTTTTGATAGGCCTCGCGGGCCTCGTCGATCTGTGGCTTCAAGGACGCGTACAAATCGTTGGAAGCGCGGCCCGTTTTCACGCCCTCGTCCTCATAGAGGAGCATCTCGGCCACCAACACGCGCGCAAAACGCCGGGCTTTCAGATCCACGTCGCGCTCAGCAGCGACAAGCGATCCGGCAATGTTCACCAGGCCGTTCGCCGATTTCGGCAGTCGCCGGCCGATCATCGCCCCGGCCACCGTGGCGAGCAATTCGAGAGCATCCACCTGAAGCCCTGTTCCGGGGCCGTCAGCATAGATCAGCGCCGCGACACGCTCGTCGCTTACTACTGGGAACAGATGGAACCGGTCCCGAGCGGATTCGCCGAAATATTCCGCAATTGGAGCGGACATTTCTCCGCGCGTCCGAACCGCGACGACTGTGTCTTTGCTATCTACCGCGCTGCGGAACGCCGGCGCCGAATTCAGAGGAACAGCCTCCAGCGGAATCTTGCCCCGCGAGGGGTCCAATTGCACGGAATCGATCCCCACGGTAAACACGGCCGCGCGATCGGCAAAAGCCGAAGCAGCTTCGGTCACTACTTGGGTCCAGTCGCCATTGGGCGACACTCGCAGCCGGCGAGCAGCGCGATTGAGAGCCGAAATGTCCTTCGATTCGCGTGCGGCGAGCAGTTCTTCGAGGCGATGGAAATGACGCTGCGCGGCACTCAACTGCTCCCGCAATTCGTTGTGGGTTTCGGCGAGAAGGGCGTTGATGCGATCGTTCATCGTCCCGCGCTGTTTCCATTGTATCGGACAAATCCAGCGAAGACTACAATTTTGGGGGCTAACGTTCTGGATGCACGGGCAAAAGCATGCCCGTAAGCCGAACCGGTTTGCGGCCGCTCATGAGCTCCAAAATGATGCGTCCGTCCGCGGAGCTCGATCCCTGTCCTACCAGATTGTCCGGCCCCATCGCGACTTGAAGGTTGGAAAGCGACAGGCGCGGGATTCCCGATGCCGGCGCGATGCGATATGTACCCGAAATTTCGTGGACCTGAGCATCTGTCGAAAGCGCGATCTCCCGGCCGTCGAAAGTGCCATCCGACTGCACGTTCATCAGCAAGCTATCTCCCAGCCCGCTGGTCTCGAGCGCGCCTTCGACGTCGAGCTGCCCGTTGCGATATTCCAGATTCTCGATGTTGCCCGTGATCCGGTATGACGGCAGCAGTTTGGCAAGGCTCACTGTCATATCGCCCTCAGCGTGCATCGAGTCGAGGCGCAGGTCGATTCCCGACAGTGTGACTTTCGGCCCGGCCCAAACGATGTGCACACGGAATTCTCCGAGCTGTGAGTCGCCATTGAGCAGGCTCGCCACTTGAACGGAAGCATCCACCGACCGCTCTGCCAGCCATTTCGGCAGCGGCGGGTTTCGTCCGAACGTTCGCGCCAGAAACCCTTCGCTTCGCCGCAGCGTGGGAAGCATCAGCAGCTCGAGTTCCGCGAGTTTCACTTCGGGAATGCGCAGATGCAAACGATGCGGTACGGGAGCTTCCGGATCGTAATGATAGTCGCCTTCCAGCCGAAGCGAACCGGCGCGCGCGCGCATGCGGCTGATCTGAATCTGGCCTTGCTTCATCTCTACCGAGGCGGCCGCAAACCGTACCGGCGATGCGAGGCCTGGGATGTCGAGGACGGTGTCTTGCAAATCGTACACACCCGACCAGATCGCCGGATGATCGTCCCGGCGATCGAATGCGATCCAACCTTTCCAAGTTCCCTGCCGGAGGTGCTCAAGCATCGGAATCGGAGGCGCCTCGATCATGCGCTTGGCGTCGCCTTCCACTTCGGCGATGGTCAACTGCGCGGTGTTGATTCGGAAACTGGTGTGGCTGCTGTCGAAGGCGAACTGGCCGCGAATTTCGGCCGACTGCCCATTGTCCAACTGAACGTTGACGGGATCGAGCTCAACTTCGTTCGAAGTGAACTTCATCCGCGCGGAGTCGAAACTTGCGACTGCCGCTTGAGGAAACTTCACCGACGCGGAATCGAGCGTCAGTTCGCCCCCTAGTCCGGTTTGGTTGGAGTAGGCGATCCCGCCGTTGACCTCGCCTTCCACCTGCACACCGGGCGCGAGTGGCGCGCCCATGTGACGCGCGGTTTCAAGCAGCGAGGCGGCAGGAAGCTCACGGAACTGAATGCTCGCATTCCAGGCAGGCTTGGAAAGGTAGTCGGCCAGCGCAAACCGAAGCGCCACAGCGTCCGCGTGCTGCTGCGCAGGATCGGCCACGGTTTCGAGGTTCAGGCGATGGTTGTGCAAGTCGAGCGATCCGTTGTAGCGCAAGGTCCAACCTTCGCCGTGCGGAGGCATCAAGTCCCAACGATGGATGTCATTGATGTTCAGGCTGCCGGTGATTCCGATCTTGTCGAGCGGTCCGGCGAGCTGCGCTTCGGCGATCGCATAGCCGTGCACCCCCAGATCGCGCGTGTCGAACAAGTGAACCATTTCTGAGATCGCCGTATGCTCTAGGTGCAAACCCATCGTGAGCTGTTCGGGGCCCGTGCCGTTGGCATGCAGCAAGCCGCGCGCGCTAACTTGCCCGAAGGTCTGGCTCCCACGATCCGTTCGCGCGGGGACCCCGGCGAAACGGATCACCAGGTCGCCATGTTCGTTGGGGAAAATCTCGAGATCGGCGTCGCGAATATGAAAGACCGATTTGGTATCCCCAAATTTGAAATTCAATCGGCCGCCGCTGATTTGAATATCGGGAATCGCACTCGCGACAGGCTGCGCGACCGCCGGGCGGTCCAACAGCGCTTGAACGTTCCAGCCGCCTGCGGCAGTTCGGACCAGGTTCATGCTCGGCGCGTCGAGATACAGGCTCGAGAAAGCGAGCTTGCCCGCGAGAAGGCTGGTGAGGCGAACACGCGCGCGCATGGATTCCACATAAGCGAATGGCTCGATCCCGGCCGAGGGGTCGTCGGCGATTACAACGCGCTCAACCGTGAACCCCGGTCCGCGAAAGAGGTTCAGATGCACCGCACCGATCTGGACGGGCCGGTTCAGCGCAGCCTCCAATGCCGACTGAATGCGCGGACGGATACGCTCCGTGCTAAGCCGAGGCGCAATCGCGCCCGCGATCAACACGATGCACAAAATCACGAGAACCAATCGCCGCAGGATTTTCATGGCTGCTGCAGTGCTCCCTGACTTGTCAGCAACTCAGCATAGGCAGCGGGATCATCGATGTCGGTCACTACCGCCGGATCGTCCACGTCGAAGTAGCAAGTTTGCTCGACATAACGATGAATGACGTCGCTCGCCATAGCGCTCAGCGGCAGCGCGAGGATCTCGTCGACGAGCAGCCTCGAGATGCAAACCGGATGTCCATGCTGGCCGGCGTAAACCGGAACCGTGACCTGCCCGCGGGATTCACGAAAACGTGCTGCCAGCGTCTCGATCGTAGACGAGCGCAGGTGCGGATGATCCACAGGTGCGAACATCACCGCGTCTGCATTCGACGGAACGGCGGCCAGCCCGTTTTGCAGCGAACTGAGCATGCCTCGTTCGGGATCGGGGTTCACGACGAACACTGCCCCGCGCGGCGGTTCGATTCCGGTGCGAATCGTCTCGGCGTGATGTCCAAGAACCACGATCACCGGATCGCACACACGCCCGAACAAGCCGATCATCCGATCCAAAAAAGTCTCGCTTTGAAAGCGAAGCAACGCCTTTGGAGTCCCCATACGGCGCGATGATCCCCCGGCAAGAATCAAACCGGCGACTGAGCAGCCCGGATTCACTTAAGAATGGCTCGCGAAGTCTCGGTAGCGAAGATCGATTTCGCGGCCTTGCGCCACTCCGTATCCGGCGTGCGCCGCAGCGCGATCATCTCAGCCACAACCGATACGGCGATCTCCTCCGGCGTGATGGCGCCAATTTCCAGTCCCATCGGCGCGAACACTCGCTCGAACGCCGAGCGCGGGATGCCTTCCTTTTCCAGTTCCTTGATCACGCCGATCACTTTGCGCTTGCTGCCGATCATGGCGATGTACTTGGCGTTGGTCTCCACCGCCCAACGCAGCACGCGCATATCGTCGCGATGCCCGCGCGTGACAATGATCAGGTAGCTGGTGTCACGGATATTCAGTTTCGGAAAAACTTCCTCGTACTCTTCAGCGAAAACTTCATCCGCGTCCGGAAAGCGCTCGCGGTTAGCGAAGGCCTCGCGATTGTCGATGACCACGGTGGCAAATCCAGCAATGGCCGCAACCTTCGAAATGCTCTTGGAGATGTGTCCTGCGCCAAAAATAAACGCGCGCGGCTGAGGCACTACGGGCTCCACAAACACGCTCAATTGGCCTCCGCAAATCAGCCCGTTGTCGTACGCCGCATCCTGGCCCAGGCTGAAGTTCATCTGGCGCGGGCGCTCCTCCTGCATCACCTCGCGGGCAGCGTTCCAGACTTCGGCCTCCACGCAGCCGCCGCCGATGGTGCCGATCATCGAACCGTCCTCTCGCACCAGCAGCTTGGCCGACTCGTAGCTCGGAATGGACCCGTTGACCTGGACGATAGTCGCCAGCGCGCATTTCTGTCCCAGACGGCGCAGGCGGACCACTTCTTCGTAGATGTCCATTCGATTGGATTATATCGTGGTGCCGGCCCGAAGTTCCGCTCACCCCTACCCTCGTACGTGCCATCGCGAGCTATGATCACGGACGCACATATGACAGTTTCACACCCAAATGGAAGTCCTGCGCAGCCTGCAATCGTCCTGCTTTCGGCGACTCTGCCACTCGCAGCACAAGATCCAAAAAGGCGGAGGCTAGCGCGCGCCGAGCTATGGAGGAATTCATGACGGCCTTCAACTTGCGCGACCCGCGCGCCTCGGCCGCGACATTGAATTATCCCAAGGTACGTTTCGCATCAACCAAGTCCGCAGCTACGACGCTACCGCCAAGGAATTCTTGCGAGAGAACGCAGACTAGGCCAAACGGCTGGCACCTTGGGACCACAGTCGTTGGGAGTCAATGCAAGTGATCCAGAAGCGGCCCGGATAAAGTGCACTTAGCCGTCAGCTTCTTGCGTTACGACGCGAGCAACAAGGAGATCGGAAGATTCCCGTCACTCTATACAGTCACCTTGAAAGACGGTCGTTGGGGCGTACAGGCCCGTTCCAGCTTCGCTCCTTAGCGGGTTCAATCGCCCGACGCCAGGGCGGAGGCGGCGTCGGGAACCGGTTCACCGGCCGGGAATTGCTTTGCCGGCCCAGCCGCAGCCGGTGTAAATCGGACTCGCTGGCGCAGTCTAGTAAAGGGCTGCTCGATGAATAGAAAACTGAGATACCCCACGGCGAGACTGGCGATCAGATTCTGCGGAAAGCGTCCCAGCCAGTGATTCGAGAATCCCCAGCAGAATAATTGTTGCCAGATGTATAAACTGTAAGAGATTTTTCCCAGCCACATCACCGGCTTGTAATTTAAGAGCCCGCCTTCGTGCTCGACGGCGTAGTTGATGAACAGGGCCGTAATCACATAGGTAACGCGCTCTAAACGGCCGACATACAGAACCGCGACAAGCCCGGCCAGCGCGGCTGCGGGAAACCAGCGCCCCTGCAACCATGGATTCCGGAGATAAGCGAGAAGTCGTGGCTCCTGGCGCATCAACGCCAGACAGCAGCCCATGAGTATCGCGTCATAAGTCAAGTCGAAACGAACGTGATTCACGTATTGCGGTCCGCCCGCCATCCGGAAACAGATGATGTGCCAGATAGGCGAGAAGAGGAGCAACGCAATTGCAAATTTCAACCGGGCTCTATTGGTTCTCAGCAAGATCAGCAACAGCGGCCATAGCAGATAGAACTGCTCTTCCACCGCCAAGGTCCAAAGATGATCAGTCTGCGCGCTTCCGGAAAAATTGGGGACCGGAAAAACATTGCGCACGAACAGCAAGCAGTACATGATGTCGCTGAATTTCACCGCGACGATGCCAAGGCCGGTCAGAATCATGAGCGCGGCTAGATAGGGAAGCAGCGGAGGAATGATTCGCAAAGCGCGCTTCAGGTAAAACGCCTTAAGACTGATGGAACCCCGTTTGTCTTCTTCCCGACACAGGATATATGTGATCAGGAATCCGGAGAGCACGAAGAAAATATTCACGCCCCGCATTCGGTGTTCGATCAAACCGGGCGCCAGAGCCGTGGCGCCTACGTGATACAGCAATACCAGCGCGATGGAGATCGCGCGTATGCCAAAAAGCCCCGGTAGTCTCATCGAAAGGTTAGTCTAACGTCAAGAAGAATAATTCCGCCTAAATTTAGCGGCCTAAGCCGTACTATTCTTTTACTAGTACCGATAGCGTATAGTACCCTAGCGGCCTGATAATTGCGATAGATGGCAGGAGTTTGCCGACCAGCCTCCATGGGGAGCGGGGTCTGATATAATTAGTCAAGATGTTCGCCTTGCCCCCGCGCTCGCGGATAAGGAATCTCGGCCGCTCCGACCGCACTCCCGCAGGAACTTCAGGCTCCACTGCCGTTCCTTCATGCATCTAATCCACATACTGTCTAGATGAAAGTCAGCGTTCAGATCACGCGCGGCATCGAGTCCCTTTTTGGAACCCGCGACGAAAACATTCGGGTCCTCGAGAACGGGCTACACGTTACAACGAGTCTGCGGAACGACTCACTCGAGATCGAAGGGGACGAGCCCAACGTCATTCGCGCCGCCAGCATTCTCGAAGACTACGTAGCCCTGGTAAAGGAAGGCCATGCGTTCGCCAACGGCGATTTGAACAGCTATCTGCGCGTGGTCACCGAGGACCAGGAAGTTACGCTTCGCAGCCTGGTCCACAGCGGCCGGCAGCGGAATTTTGGCAAGAAGACGCTCGCTCCCAAGACCGTCAATCAGCGCCGGTACGTGGAAGCCATCGAGCGCCACGATCTGGTGTTCGGCATCGGCCCGGCGGGTACCGGCAAGACGTACCTAGCTGTCGCGATGGCTGTTTCGGCGCTGCTCAGCAAGCGCGTGAGCCGCATTGTTCTCACCCGGCCGGCCGTAGAAGCCGGCGAGCGGCTCGGTTTTCTGCCCGGCAATTTGCAAGAAAAAGTCGATCCCTATCTCCGCCCTCTTTACGACGCGCTCTACGACATGCTGGATGCCGACAAGGTGGAGAAGCTGCTGGAACGGTCCGTAATCGAGGTTGCTCCCATCGCGTTTATGCGCGGGCGCACACTGAATGACAGCTTCATTATTCTGGATGAAGCGCAGAACAGCACTTCTGAGCAAATGAAGATGGTGCTTACTCGCCAAGGCTTCAATTCGAAGATGGTGGTCACCGGGGACCTGACTCAAATCGATCTTCCGGGCGGCAAACGCAGCGGCCTCACCAACGCGGTGGAAGTGTTGCGGGGCATCGAGGGCATCAGTTTCACCTATTTCGACGACCGGGATGTCGTTCGGCACAGCCTCGTGCAGAGGATCGTCAAGGCATACGAGCGCTACCAGCAGATGAACGAAGGCCGCCAACTCGCTCTAAAACTTGGCGAACCCGCGGGGGAAACCTCAACAACCGTCGAGCCGCCGGGCGGCGATACTATGACGGCTGTTCGCGAGATTCCGCTCGCCTGAGGCATTGCATGTCTGCCGATACCGAGTCCGAAACCGCCATGCTTTTCGAGGGCCCCACGCCTGGTCTGTCGCGCCGGGCGCTGAGCGGTTTCGCAAACCGCCTGGTCTCGGAAGTTTCCGGAGGACGGACGTACACTTGTCTCGTCACCGGCGACCGCGAACTGCGGCGTTTGAATCGTGAATTCCGTAGGCAGGACCACGCTACCGACGTCCTTTCGTTTCCTGCCGCGCTAGCCAACGGCTTTCTCGGCGACATCGCCATCTCTTTCGAGCGAGCGAAGCGGCAAGCCACCGAATATGGCCATTCCGTCCAAGTGGAAATCGAAATTCTGATGCTCCATGGCCTGCTCCATCTGCTCGGAATGGATCATGAAACCGATCGCGGCCAAATGGCGCAAGCGGAAAACAAATGGCGCGTGGCTCTAGGATTGCCTCGCGGGTTGATCGCGCGCGCGGCGGACTCGCTATGACCTGGTTCGCATTACTGGATGCGGTGATCTGCGCAGTATTGCTTTGCCTGATCACGGTAGTTCAGATTCTCTACATGGAATCGCTGCGCTTGCGCTCTCGCGATCTGCCGGCTTTGCAGTTTTTCAAAGAAAACCTGGAGAAGCGCATTGGCCTCGAGGGCGATAAAGGCGTGCTTGCGTTCTCGCTGATCAAGCACACTCTCATGCTCCTGATGGGCCTGTGCTTCATGGCGGCGCAATTCGGCCAAACCAGTAGACCATGGGAGAGCTTCTTCGAGGCTGCGTTGGTGGCCTGGCTAACCATGTTGCTATCCACATACGTGATTGCGCAGATGCTGTACCGGCAAACCAGCGGTCGATGGCTAGGTCCATTCGCTCCGGTCCTGCGTCTCTGCGCTTTGCTGACGCGTCCGTTGACGGCGGTTCTCGGTTTCTTCCAGTCGCTAGTGGAGCTGTCAGCTCCGCTCGCCGAGCGCGAGGAGGCCGGACCGGCGGGCGACATCGAAGCGCTGATCAGCGCGGGCGAAGAAGAAGGCATCATCGAAAAAGACGACCGTAAGCTGATTGAATCCGTGGTCGCCTTCGGGTATAAGACCGTGCGCGAGGTAATGACGCCACGGCCGAAGATTGTCGCGATCGAAGCCAGCCGCTCGCTCGAGGACCTCCGTGAGCTGGTAATCCACGAACAATACTCGCGCATTCCGGTGTATGAGCAAACCATCGACAACATCGTCGGGTTCGTCCACGTGCGCGACATGTTCGAGTTGGATGAAGCCGACCGCCAAGGCCGCCAGGTGCGAGAGCTGATGCGTTCCATCCGCCTGGTGCCGGAAACGAAGCCCGTGAACGATCTGCTGCGCGAAATGCAGGAAGCCGGCGCGCACATGGCCATCGCCATTGACGAATACGGCAACGTCGCTGGCCTTGCGACCATGGAAGATCTGGTCGAAGAAATTCTAGGCGAAATTCACGATGAACACGAGCCGGAACGCGACGTCCAGCAGGAATCGGAAGGCCAGTTTGTGACCGCCGGGAGTCTCGATCTGGATCGCTTGCACGACCTGCTCGGTTTTCGCCCGGCGGAGGGCACGGAGTCCACCACGGTCGGCGGCTTGGTGACTGAATGGCTTGGACACGTCCCGCAAGCCGGCGAGTCCGTGGAGCGGGACGGGATTCGGATCGAAGTGCTGGCAGGTGACGAGCTGAAAGTGGAACAGGTCCGGGTGTCGAAAGCCAAGCTGGAGCCGGTACACCAAAGCGGTTCATGAGCGGTAAAGTCTTTCGCTCCGGTTACGTGTCCATCCTCGGCCGGCCGAACGCCGGCAAGTCGACACTGCTGAACGCGTTGATCGGTTCCAAGGTCGCCATCGTTTCCGAAAAGACACAGACAACGCGCACGTCGATACAGGGCGTGCTGAATACCGATCAGGCACAAGTCATTTTCGTCGACACACCAGGCATCCACGCATCCACGACGCTGATCAACCGCCGAATGATGGAAACCGTACGCGAGGCGCTGGCCGATCGCGATGTTCTCTTGTACCTGGCCGATGCCACCGCGCCCTTCACGGAGGAGGACTCCAAGGCTCTCGATGTATTGCGCAAGGTCTCGACTCCCCCGCTGCTGCTGCTCACGAAAATCGATCGCGTCAGTGATAAACGGCTGCTCCTGCCTCTGATCGAGCAATACAAGTCCGCCCGCGAATTTGAAGAATACATCCCTGTGTCTTCTGTCACGCGCGAGGGTTTAGACCAAGTGCAGCGCGAGATCATCCAAAGATTGCCGGAAGGTCCTGCCTATTTTCCAGCCGACCATCTCACCGATCAGCCCGAGCGCTTCCTGGCTGCCGAACTGATTCGCGAAAAGGTGCTCAAGGAAACCCGCCAGGAAGTACCGCACGCCGTCGCTGTTCTGGTGGATCAATGGACCGAAGGGCCTAAACTCACGCGCATCGCGGCCACCATTTATGTGGAGCGACCCGGCCAAAAAGCTATCGTGATCGGAGCGAAAGGCGCGACCCTCAAGAAAATCGGGACGCTCGCGCGTCAAGAAATCGAGTCCGTTCTGGGCCGAAAAGTTTTTCTCGAGCTGTTCGTCAAAGTAGAAAAAGGCTGGCGCGAAAATCCCGAGTTTCTGCGGGCCATTGACTGGCGATCTATGACGGGTGCAGAATTGGATTCGGAGCCTTCCTCCAACTCATGATCCGATTTGTTTTACCCCGGTTCGTCGCACTCGCAGCGGTGCTAAGCTTGGCCGCGATGATACTCGCCGCCGATCAGAAACAGCATGTGCCCGACGGTGAGCTAATCGACCAGGTTCGTGTGCACTTGGCTAACGACCCGGATGTGGGTGGCGTCAAAATTGACGTGGACGCACATGACGGCGTGGTCACGATCGCCGGCAAATGCAAGACGGAAAAGCAGCGGATCAAAGCGGAAAAAATCGTAAAGAAAGTCAAGGGTGTCGTCAGCGTCAACAATCAGTTGGTTATCAGCCCGGAATAATTTCTTCAAAGCCAGCGTTGCAGCCGGGTTGTCTGTTTACGTTTCTTGACAGTTCGGAGGTAACCCATGTATCTACCCCTTCGCCAAGTCAAAGGAATGAAGTTCTTGGGGATTTTTGCGCTTCTTGCAGCCAGCCTTTGCCTTCACGCGCAGACTCCGGCCAAGCTTATCGCGGGGATTGTTTCGGCCGTCGATACTGGCGCTAAACAGATTCAGGTGAAAGGCGACGACGGAGTCGCCTATCGTCTCACGCTTCAGGACAACACCATTTGTCTCCGCATGCCGCTCGGCGAAACTGACCAGAAAAAAGCCGTGCGAATCACGTTCTCCGATGTCGCGGTTGGCGACCGGCTCATCGCGCGCGGCCCCGTGGCGGATGACAAGACCGTTCCGGTTCGCACCGTGATGATCATGTCCAAAACCGATGTCGCGCAGAAACAGCAGCGCGACCAGGCCGATTGGCAAAACCGCGGGATCACCGGAATCGCGAGCGCGGTGAATACGTCGAGCAATGAGATCACTATCACTACTCGTGGGCGCGACTCGAAGACCCTAACGGTGGAAGCGTCTAGCGCTACCTTCCGCCGCTACTCGCCGGATTCGCTGAAATTCGCCGACGCCAAACCAAGCTCGCTCGCAGAGGTTCAACCGGGCGACACGATCCGCGTGCTTGGGGACAAGAACGATGAAGGGACGCGCGTGAAAGCGCAAGAAATCGTCTCGGGCGCATTTGAAACGATCGCGGGCACGGTGATCTCTGCCGATGCTGCGAACGGCGAAATTCGCCTCACGAATCTGCAAAGCAAGAAGCCTATCGTGGTAAAAACGAATTCCGCCACGATGCTGCGCCGGATCGACGAACAAACTGCCACGATGCTCGCGCGGCGCCTGCGTCCGGCTACGTCCGGCG
>Ga0126371_10002325_pt1 | contig 16347 bp, 13 predicted proteins | sample PanSoiMetaPlot_4_FD_110145 | JGI IMG/M metagenome (GOLD analysis project Ga0126371, IMG submission 110145) | Tropical forest soil microbial communities from Panama - MetaG Plot_4 | ecosystem: Environmental > Terrestrial > Soil > Tropical forest > Bulk soil | place: Panama | collected 2016-02-17 | reverse complement strand
GGCGACCTCGGCCCGTGCGGTCGGGTCAGCGAGGACCCTCAGCCCGAACGCCAGCTCAGCCGGGGTGATGTCGTACCGGCGCTCGATCGCGATGCCAAGTGCGACCGCGTCGAGATCGGCCGGGGCGAACTGCCGGTGCGCAGGGGCGACCGTTGGCTGCCGGCCGACGGCGGGAGGACCTGACGCGGGGCGCGGGCGGACGGCGGGGAGCAAGCCGAGCGACTCCCGGTACCTGAGCATTCTGGGCGAGATGCCAAGGCGTCCAGCGGCCTCGGTGATGCGCATGAGCGCCAATCTAACAAATTGCTGTTAAGAACATCCTTCCCGGGAGGTGGTCAGCGCGAAGGTGCCGTGGCGTGGCCCTGGCCCTTCGGCTCGGGCGGGCCGTGATTTCAGCCACTCGTCGGCTAATGGCACCCTATAGGCATGGCGACCGACCGCACGGCTGAGGCACTGCTGCCCGGACTGCGGGTACCTGGCAACCGTGTCAGCCGCCGCGCAATCAGCTACTGGACGGCGCGAGCCGTGCTCAGCGGCGGTACGATCGTGCTCGCCGTCGTCATCGGGGCGGCCGCCAGCGGGTTTTCCGCGGCATGGACTGCCGCGATCGCGGCGACTGCGGTGGCCGCGGCAGCGCACGCGCTGATCATGCCGCGCTGGCGCTACCGGGTGCACCGCTGGGAGGTCACCGATCAGGCCCTGTACACCAGATCAGGGTGGTTCTCCGTGCACTGGAGAATCGCGCCGATCAGCCGGATCCAGACGATCGATAGTCACAGGTCGTTCGGCGAGCGGCTGTTCGGGCTGGCTAACGTGACCGCCACGACCGCGTCCGCGGCCGGCCCTGTGCGCATACACGGCCTAGACCGAGAGCTTGCCGACACGCTGCTTGACCAGCTCGCCGTGGCCACCGGGCAGGCGCCTGGGGACGCCACGTGACCAAGCCAGAGGTGGCCGGCGCGGATGCGGACGACCGGCCGGCCGCGTCCAAGGAGGCCGGGTCAGACACCGGCTGGCTCAGGCTAAGCCCCCGCAGCCTGGTCGTCCGACCGCTCACCGACCTCGCCCGATTGCTGCCGCTGCTGGCCGGCATCTTTATCCTGCACTCGCGCACGGGCAGCAGCCTGATCTGGGGCGTGGTCGCCTCGGTGGTGGCGATCGTCACTGGCCTGGTCCACTGGGTCACCACCAGGTACCGGATCACCGATGAGCGCGTCTACGTCAGGCGCGGGCTGCTGTCAACCAAGCTGCTGTCGGTCGCCAGGGACCGGATCAGGACCGTTGACGTGACGGCGCACCTGCTGCACCGGGTACTCGGCGTCTGCCGGGTCAGCATCGGCACAGGCCGCAACGACTACCGGTCCGGTGAGAGCTTCCACCTTGATGGCCTGACGAGAGCGGATGCCGAGTCGCTGCGCGGCCTGCTGCTCGCCGGACAGCCGGTCCGCGGCGGCGAGGAGCCCGATCCTGCCGAGCAGCGGCCCGACCAGGCGGCATCGGCGGCATCGACGGCATCGGCTGCCGCGGCCGAGCAAGGCAGCGAGATCGCGGCGCTCCGGCTGAGCTGGCTTCGGTTCGCCCCGCTGACCTTGACCGGCCTCGTGGTACTCGGCGTGCTGTTCGGGTCGGTCATCCAGATCAGCAACGCGACCAATGGCAACCTCGCGCGGAGCGGCCCGGTGCGGCTGATCGTGGCCGAGTTCGCCGCGCTCGACATCGTGCAGCGGATACTCGTCGGAGCCGCGGTAGCCGTCGTCGGGTACGTGCTCATCGCGCTGATCGGCTACATCGCCGTCTACTGGAACTTCCGGCTGGCCGAGTTCGGCGTCGGCACCGTGCGGGTGACCCGCGGGCTGCTCTCCGTCCGCGCGACCACGATCTCGCTGAGCAGGCTGCGCGGGGTCGAGATCAGCGAGCCCTTGCTGCTGCGCGCCGCTCGCGGCGCACGGTGCATCGCGATCACGACGGGATTGCACGTCGGCCGTGGTGCGGAACACGAGGGCTCGGTGCTGCTGCCCCCGGCCCCGCGTGAGGTAGCCACAGAAGTAACCGCCACGTTGCTCGGGGTTCCGGTCGAGCTGTGTTCTGGTCCGCTGACCAGGCACGGCCCTGCCGCGCTCCGCCGCCGCTACTTCAGGGCGCTGACCAGCGCGGCGGTGATCGTGGCGGTGATAGGCGTTGCCACCTGGGCGCGCAGTGGTCCGCTCTGGGTTCCGATCGCGTCGCTGGCGCTGTTGCCGGTCGCCGGCTTCGTCGCCGTCGACAGGTACAGGAACCTGGGTCACCGGCTGGCCGGCGGCTGGCTGGTCACGAGGACGGGCAGCTTCGCCAGACGGCGCAGCATCATCGGCACCGATGCGATCATCGGGTGGCGCATCCACCAGACCTGGTTCCAGCGCAGGCAAGGCCTGATGACGCTGACAGCGACTACCGCCGCCGGGCAACAGCACTACTCGCTGCGCGACGTTCCGGTCGCTGAAGGGCTCGCGGTCGCCGCGCAGGCAACAGGCGACCTCATCCGGCCGTTTCAGATGGTCTAGCCCTACGCGGAAAGCGCCGACCTAAAGCGGCGCGACGAAGCCGTAATCCTCTGGCGGGGACGGCTGCGGCTCAGCCGGGGATGGCTTCTGGTCCGCCGGGGATGGCTGCTGGTCAGGCGCGGGCGGCGCGGGAGCGGGCGAGGCGGGCGGCCGCACTGGGTCTGTCGGGCCGTCAGGCCCGCCATACCCGAACGCTGGTCCACCCGAGCCGTCGGCCGGCATCGGGAGAGTCCTTGCCGCGAACGGCGGCGCCTGACCGAAGCTTTGATCCTGGCCGAATCCCGGCTGAGCGGCTTGACGCTGCATCGCCTTGGCTTGCTCACGCTGGCGGCGGACGGTCAGCACGGCGGCCAGGTAAGCCTCGGCCGGCGTGCCTTGCGGCGGTGGCGGGCTCACGTGGGCGGACACCGTGGCAGCCAGTTGCGCGCCGATCTCGGCCCTGGCGGCTGGGCGCAGCGTGTTGTACCGGCGCAGGTAACTGCTCACGGTGGAGGCGGTCTGGTCGGACAGCCTGGACACCTCGAGATGGGCTGACCATTCAAGCAACGGCGGCGGAATCATGGTGAACATCGGCGCCAGGTCAGGCCGCTTCGGCACGCGCTCCTGTATGACGAAAGTCCCGGCGAACAGATCGCCGAGCCGCTTTCCCTTCGCGGAAACCATCGAGGTGATCAGCCCGACCGGCATTCCGATGAGATTGACAGGGAACAGCCAGATCTCGATGAACGACGCCGACAGCGCCCTGACGAAAGCCTGCCTGAACCGTTCAGGGCCACCGTCTTCGCTCACTACCCGAAGGCCAAGCGCCAGCTTGCCGAGCGTCTTGCCGCGGCTCAGGGTCTCGAAGGTGGCCGGGTAGGCGATCGTCACCGTCACCAGGGCGATCGCGTACAAGGCAGCGGCAGATGCCTGGTTCAGGTGCTGCGCGGCCTTGGAGACGATCACGATCTCGAGGAACAGCAGCACAGGCAACTGCACGATTATGTCGATGAGCTGCGCCGCGATCCTGCTGGGGAACCTGGCGACCGCGAGGTCGAGTACGACCGCTTCGCCGGTCACCACCTCGGTCATCCGGTTCCTCCGTGTTCGATTTCGCGCCAAGAATATCCAGTATCCAAGCTGTAGTCTCCACACGTGGATGTGGACGTCTTTGTCGCCGAGCACCGCGCCGACTGGGCCAGGCTTGATCAGCTGACCAGGCGCCGGCGCAGGCTGTCGGGCGCTGAGGTGGACGAACTCGTCGCGCTCTACCAGCGGACCGCCGCTCAGCTGTCAGCGGTGCAGGCAGCCGGCCTCGACCCTGGGCTCTCCGGCGCGCTCTCCAGCCAGCTCGCCAGGGCCAGGGCGGCCGTAACCGGCGCCCAGCCGTCGTCGTGGAATGCGATCGGCAGGTTCGCCGCCGTGTCGTTCCCGGCCGCCGCGTACCGGGCGCGCTGGTGGTGGCTGGGCTGCGCCGTCGCGTCGATCGTCGTCGCGCTGCTGGTTGGCTGGGAGGTCGCGAGGTCGCCGGCGCTCCAGGCGAGCCTCCTGCCCAAGTCCGAGGCCAGGCAGCTCGTGACCCACGATTTCAGGCACTACTACTCCACGTTCGACGGCCGCTCGTTCGCCGCGCGGGTGTGGACCAACAACGCGCTGCTTGCGGCTGAGGCGGTCACATTCGGGCTGCTGCTCGGCCTTCCCGTGCTCTTTGTGCTTTTCGAAAATGCGCTCAACGTCGGTGTCGACGGAGGCCTGATGGCCGCCTACGGGCGGTCCGGCGAGTTCTGGACGCTGATACTGCCGCACGGCATGCTCGAGCTCACCGCGGTGTTCCTGGCCACCGGCGTCGGGCTCAGGCTCGGCTGGACGGTCATCGATCCCGGGCACAGGACCAGGGGCAGGGCGGTGGCCGATGAGGGCAGGGCGATGTTCACCGTGGCGATCGGCTTGGTCTTCGTGCTGCTGACGTCCGGGCTGATCGAGGCCTTCGTCACCCCGTCGCCGCTGCCATCCTGGGCCAGGATCGGCATCGGCGCGGTCGCCGAGATCGCATTTGTGAGCTATGTGTTCGTCTTCGGCCGCCGCGCGGTTGCCGCCGGCGAGATCGGCGATATCGCAGAAAGCCCCGATACCCAGCCAATGACCGGCTAGGCGCTAGAGCCTGCCAGCGGCCTTGAGGCTCAGGTACGCGTCGGCCAGGGCAGGCGCCAGTCGCTCAGGCGGCGCGTCGACGATCTCGACGCCGTGCCGGCGCAGCCGGGCACTGACACCGATCCGGTCGGCTTGCGCCTTTGTAGCCGCAGCCGCGTCGTACACCGCGCTGACGTCGCCGCGGGCGCCTGCCATCTCAGCGACCTTCGGGTCGGCGACGGCCGCGACGAGCACCTTGTGCTTGGAAGACAGCAGCTGGACGTGCGGCAGCAGCCCCTGGTTGATCGCCGCCGGGTTCAGGTCGGTCATCAGCACGACCAGGCAGCGCTGTCTGGCAACGCTGAGCACCGAGGCGGCCATCAGCGTGATGTCAGGGTCGGTCAGGTCAGATTCGAGTACGGCCATCTCGTTGGTGATCGAGGCGAGCACTTCTTGCCGGCCGGCGCCGACGACCCTGGCTCGCACCCTGCGGTCGGCGGCGATCAGGTCCACCCGGTCGCCAGCTCGCACCGCGAGCGCGGTGAGCAGCAACGCCGCGTCCATCGACGCGTCCAGCCTGGTGATACCGCCGACCCGGCCTGCCGAGCCGCGCCCGGTGTCGAGCACGATGACGATCCTGCGGTCACGCTCAGGTCGCCAGGTCCTGATCAGCACATCGGCGCGGCGGGCAGACGACCTCCAGTCGATCGAGCGCACATCGTCGCCGAGCACGTACGGGCGCAGCGAGTCGAACTCGCTGCCCTGGCCGCGGATCAGCGACTTGTGCTGACCGTCAAGCTCGCGCAGCCTAGCCAGCTTCTCAGGAAGGTGCTTGCGGCTAAGGAAGCTGGGCAGCACTCGCACCGTCCAAGGCGCTGGCAGGTTCCGCTGCCGGCCGGCCAGGCCGAGCGGGCCGAGCGACCTGACGGTCAGCGGGCCGGCCGAGACGTCACCGCGCCTGGTCGGCGTGAGCGTGGTGGTGATCGTCGCCCGTCGGCCAGCCGGGAGCGAGATGGTGGCCCTGGCAGGTTCCGCCCCGGCGCTTGGTCTCCACCCGTCCCTGACGAGCCCGATAAGGCGGCGCCGTCCGTTGTTCGCGATGGTGACGGTGATCGCGCCGGTCTGGCCGAGATGCACCTTGGCGTCGCCTGACCTGCTCACCGCAAGCTGGCGGAGACTGGCGGCCAGGGTCAGGTCGACGATGATCGCGCACACGATGGCCACGTCGACGATCAGCACGGCGACAGCGCTGCGGAACAGCAGCACCAGGAGCGCTCCGGCCACCGCGAGCAGCGCCGCGCGGCCAGTCAGAGCCATCGCGGCACCATGAGCCCCGGCGCCATGATCGCTGGGCCCGTGGTTGGGAGCACCGTCATCGCGGCACTGGCACCGACGCGAGCAGGCCTTGCAGCACACCGTCGGGGGTGGCGCCGTCAAGCTCGACCTCGGGCCTGAGCTGGATCCGGTGCCGGAGCGTCGGCCCGGCCAGCGCCTTCACGTCATCGGGCGTGACGTAGTCGCGGCCAGACAGGAATGCCCAGGCCCGGCTCGTCGCCTGCAGTGCGGTGGCGCCCCTTGGCGACACGCCGAGCTGAAGCGAAGGCGACATTCTCGTGGCGCGGCAGATGTCCACGATGTAGCCGGTTACCTCATCGCTCAGGTGCACCTTCCTGGTCGCGTCCCTCGCCTCGGCGAGGTCGGCAGGCCCGGCGACCTGAGTCATCCCGGCCGCCCGCAGGTCACGCGGGTCGAACCCGGCGGCGTGTCGGCCGAGTATCGAGATCTCGTCGTCTCGCTCGGGCAGCGGAACGGTGAGCTTGAGCATGAACCGGTCAAGCTGCGCCTCTGGCAGCGGATAGGTTCCCTCGTACTCGACGGGGTTCTGGGTCGCGGCGACCAGGAAGGGTGCCGGCAGGGGATGCGGATTGCCGTCCACGGAAACCTGGCGCTCCTCCATCGCCTCGAGCAGCGCGGCCTGCGTCTTCGGCGGCGTCCTGTTGATCTCATCGGCAAGCAGCAGGTTGGTGAAGACCGGCCCCGGCCTGAATTCGAACTTCGACGTCCTGGCGTCGTAGATCAGCGATCCGGTGACATCGCCTGGCATCAGGTCAGGTGTGAACTGCACCCGCTTGGCGTCCAGCGAGAGCGCGCTGCCGAGCGCGCGTACCAGCAGCGTCTTGGCTACTCCCGGCACGCCTTCAAGCAGCACGTGGCCTTCGCAGATCAGCGCGATCAGCAGGCCGCTCACCACCGAATCCTGACCGACGACCGCCTTGGCGACTTCACTGCGGACGGCGCCTAGGGCGGCCCTCGGTGTGGCAGCGTCCGGCCGCCACGGCGCCTGCGCGCCGGCCGCGGCCTGATCGTCGGCGATCACTGCGAACGTACCTCTCTTTCCAGTTCATCAAGGTCGTCCGCCAGCCGGACGAGATCAGCGTCGCTGGCTGGCGCCGGCCCGTAGACGATCGCGAGTATCTCCTGCCTGCTGCGGCGTGACCGGCTGGCTATGCCATCGGCCACCGCGTCGGCTGGAGCGCCAGCGACGAGCCCGAGTGCTGGCCGCATCCGTCCGAGCATGTCCTCGCGCAGCGCGCTGGCCACGCGGTCTCTGGCCCTGCGTGACTGGTACAGCCTCGCATGCCCCTCGACGGTTTCGCTCGCCCGCACGATTACCGGCAGCTGCTCGGAGATCAGCGGGCCGAACCGGCGAGCCCGCCAGACTGCGGCGAGCCCAACAGCGACGCACAGCTGCAGCACGACAAGCCAGGCCGTACCGGGGATCAGCGATGGCGCGTGCTTCCCACCGGCGGCTGGCGGCGGCTGGGCGATCATCGGCTCGGGAGTCAGCCAGACGATGGCACGGTGTGCGTTGAGCAAGTTGAGCGCGAGCGCGGCGTTGCCTTCCTCGGCGAGCAAGCCATTGCTGAGAAGCGAGCCGCCGCCCAGAACGGTGATCGTACGACCGGCCCTGCTGTAGCGGACCACTGACGGCCAGCCGTCGACGCGGTAGCAGCCGATCGCGTATCTCGGGCGGTGGTAGGTGATCTGGCCGGCATTGGCCGACCCCGCCAGGCGGGCGCCCGCGATGCGGCATCCGGGCTTCACCGGCTCGCCAAACGGCGCGTCGCGATCGGCCACCGAGATCGCTGGCGCGAATGCCATGAGCGACAGGCCCCCTGGCTCGACCAGGAACAGATCGGCGTGAGCGCGGCCTAGCTGCGCCCGCTGCGCCGCGGTGAGCAGGTCGGGCACGGTAATGACCAGCGTCACCGCTGGTCGTGCGTTCCTGGGCGACGCTCCGATCGCGTCAAGCGCGTCGGCCGGGCTGTAGACGCTTGTGACTTGAAAGCCGCGCTCGCGGAGGATGTCGACGAGCGCCTTCGTACCCGAGGCGTCGGAACCTGCGGGATCGAGGTAGGTATTGGATTTCGCCGCAGGCGCCAGCAGCACGATGACGATGACGCCGAGCACGACGAACGCGAGCACGGCGAGCGGGCCGCGGGCACTCCGCCAGGCCGACGTCAGGCGCTCTCGTGGCCGGGCAGCGATGATCAAGCCCGGTGCCTGCGCCGCGTCATCAGTTGTGCCGCTATCGCTACGTACCAACTGCTCAGGTGGCGCGATCATCGCGGCACCAGCAGGTCAGCGGCGGCGGCCCGATTGCCGTCGGTCGTGGTCACCGGCGCTGTCCGAACGCTGCCATCGACCCGGCAGGCAAGCTCGTATCCGGCCTGTGTTCCCGGCCGTCCGCCATACCTGACGTCGTCGAACAGCCTTGTCACTGCCCGCAGGTCAGCGGCGAGCGCGGGCAGTTCGCCGCCTGCCTCAGCCGCGAGCTCGTCAGCAGTCCTGCCGGGCCACGGCCGCAGTATCCCTCGTTCTTCGCACTCGGCCGCGATCGCGCGCACTGCCTCGATGATCGCCTGACCGTAGTCGCCGGCCTCGGCGAACCCGGCCGCCGACCGCCGGTATTCCTCCGCTGTCCGCGCCTTGCCGCCGAGCACGGAGCGAGCCCGGATCCTTCGTCCGGCCGCCGGACGGGCCCAGTTGACGACCGCTATGACGATCACCACGATGATGACGCCGAATACGACGAGCCCGAACCAGCCTCCGGGCACCACGTTGGCGCTCGTGCTGAACAGCTGCGCGATGTCATGCAGGATCCTGGCCCAGATGCTGACCTTGCTGAGCTCACGCCTGGCCAGGATCTGGGCCGCCCGTCGGCCGATTAGCGGCCCGCCATCAGCGATTCGCGGCACAGCCACGGCCGCCGGTCCGAGCCACATGTGAGTCACCTGAGCGGGTCAGTATGGCGGCGGGTTGCCGGAGTAGCCGCCGGGCGAGCCGCCGCCCTGATACCCGCCAGCGGGCGGGTACCCGCCGCCTTGGTAGCCGCCGCCATCTTGGTAGCCACCTCCGCCTTGGTAGCCGCCACCGCCTTGGTAGCCGCTACCGCCTTGGTAGCCGCCGCCTTGCCCGGGACCGCCTCCCACCTGGCTCGGCGTGTAGCTGGCGAACTCATCGCCGGTGAGCTGCCCGTTCTGAGCCGCCTGCTGCAGCACCAGGTCCATGCCTTCCTTGCGCATCCTCACGTCCGCGTACAGCAGCACAACGAGCGAGGACCACAAGGCGACAAGCACCGAGATGACGATGAAGTAGAAGATCGCGAACGCGATGATCGCACCGATCGCGACGCCGCTGGCGACGGCGCCGTTGTTGTGCGTCGTGGCGATCCCGATCCCGGCGATGACCGTGAAGATGATCCCGACGATGAAGAACAGCACGGACAGGACGGCGAACAGCAGCGCGAAGATACCGAAGATCCGCCAGAAGCTGCCCGTGACCAGCTGCCATGACCTGCTGATCGCTGTCAGTGAGTTCTGTCGCTCGAGCACGACCACGGGGAACATCAGGCACAGCATGATGCCGACCCACGCGCCAAGCGGGAACGAGATCAAGAAGCCGAATCCGCCGAGCAGTCGCAGCGGCAGGTACCAGATCAGCCCGATCACGAGCCAGTAGCCGAGCCCGGTCAGGATCATCCAGCCGAGTCTTGACTGCTGCAGCGCCTCGCCGATGCCGAGCTTCTTGCCGAGCAGCGCCTTGCCGAGCGCAGCGAGCACGGCACCGCCGACAGCCGCGTCGATGACGATCGCCGGGATGTCGGCGATGAAGGTCCCGGCGGACGAGCCCGCCTTGTCCGTGATCACGCTGATGATGATCGTGAGGATTGCGCCTGCGAACGCTCCGAGCGCGACGAGGCCGACGGTCGCCGCCGGGTTCTGTCTGATCAGGGTGAACGTACCGCTGAGCAGGTCACCGAGGCCTAGCGGCCTGAACGGGATTCCGCCGGGCCCAGACACTCCGGTGACCCAGCCGCCCTGCGCTTGCCCAGCTGCTGGCGACTGCCCGTATTGCCCCTGCTGGGCGTACTGACCCGGCTTAGCGAACGGGTCCTGCTGGCCGTACTGGCCTTGGCTCTGCTGGCCGTACTGGCCCTGCTGGCCGTACGGGTCCTGCTGGCCGTAGCCGGGCAGTTGGCCCGCCTGCTGGCCGTAGTCCGGGGGCGGCGGCTGGCCATATCCTGGCTGGCCATAGGCGGCCTGAGAGGGTTGCTGACCGTATCCGGGCTGCCCATAGCCGGGCTGCCCCTGGCGAGGCTGACCGTACTCGGGCGGCTGATACGCGTCCTGTGCTGGCTGCTGGCCGTACTGACCCTGGCCGTACTGACCCTGGCCGTATTGGGTCTGCCCGTACTGGTCCTGCCCGTACTGGGTCTGCCCGTACTGGGTCTGCCCGTATTGGTCCTGGCCGTACTGATCCTGCTGGGTCCGGCCGTACCGGTCCTGGCCGTACTGATCCTGCTGGGTCCGGCCGTACTGATCCTGCTGTCCGTACCCGGACGGCGTGTAGCCGACCTGCGTTGGCTGGTCGCCGGGGCGCTGCTGCCGGTACCCGGCCTGCTGACCGTGCTCTGGCACGCTTGGTTGCTGCCCGTAGGCCGACTGCGCTTGCCCCGGCCCGAAGCCGGGCTGATCCATCGGCGGACGGTGCCTTGGCATGGTCGGCTGGCCGTACTCTGGCCGGTCCGGCCAGCGCCGGCCGGAAGGACCGCCTTCCTGCGGCTCGCCTTGGTCGGCACTGCCTGGCGGTGTGTCGGTCATTGTCGTCTCCTGGATTGTTGCCGCTCGGTGCCGCGCCTAAGTAAGACAGCGCCCACCCGTTTGGCGGCTTCGCCCATACTCGCACAAACCGCCGTCGCGTGCGGAACGCGACCCGGGCGCGGTCGAGCATGCCAGAGCGCTGCCTTACCAGCCGGATGCACCGGATGAACTGCCGTTTTGTCCGGTCTCTGGCGGATAGCCAGGACCACCGCCTGCTCCGAAGGCCCCTGGCCCAGCGCCGAAGTTCGACTGCCCCGAGCCGCCTTGCCAAATGTTCGTGAACTCGGTTCCGCTCATTCCCGGTGACTGGCCAGCTTGCTGCAGGACCAGGTCCAAGCCTTCTTTCCGCATCCGCAAGTCGGCGTATATGAGGACGCTCACTCCGGCGCTCACCGGGCGTGTGCAGGTGGTCGCGATGATGCCGCCGATCGCGCCGATGATGAGGGCAGGCACGGTCGGCGCAGCGGTGCTGGCGAAGCCGATGAACAGCGAACCGTGGCCGGAAATGAGGCCGCGGGCGAGCGTGAACGGCAACTGGATGAGGCTGCCCACGATGCCGACCACGATGGCGGCGAGCAGGTAGATGCCGAACACCCGCCACCAGTTGCCAGCCACGAGCTGCCAGGATCTGCGCAGCGCCGCGACCGGGCCGGCCACTTCGAGCACGACGACTGGGATGGCGACGAGCAGCCGTACGGCGACCCAGATTGTCGTGACGAAGAGGGCAAGGAACCCGACGATGCCGATAAGGACGGCCGCCGCCGTCGCGTGGGCTGCCGCGAGGCCGATCACGACCACGAGATACACCAGCCACGGCGCCAGCACGATCACCAGCACCAGCAGGGAAACGCCGATCACCGACGCGACCCTGGCGATCCGCCACGCCTGGCCGATGCTGATCTGGTCGCCGATCAGGCCCCGGCCAAGCGCGCCGGTAAGCATGCCGGTCAGGATGCTCTGCACGACGAAGGTAATGGCGATGGTGGCGAAGAAGTAAGGCACGAAGGAAGAGAAGAAGTGCCCGAGCGCGTGACCGGCCTGGGCGCCCGTCGTGCCTGGCTTGATCGACTGCTGTAGCTGGTGTGTCAGGCTCTGCTCCGACCACGACAAAGCCGCCGTGATGATGCCAGAGAAGGTCTCGATGACGGCGGCGAGCCCTAGCGTCGCGATGGGATTGCGGCGGATAAGCGTGAACGCTCCGCTGAGGATCTCGCCGACCCCGAGCGGGCGAAGCGGCACCCCGCCAGGCATCGGCGCGGGAGCCGCCCAGCCGCCGCCGATGGGCGGAAGCGACGGACCATAGCCAGGCTGTCCGTATCCGGGCTGCCCGTAGCCCGGTTGCCCGTAGCCGGGCTGGCCGTATCCGGGCTGGCCGTAACCGGGTTGTCCGTAGCCGGGCTGGTCAGAACCTGCCTGGCCGTAACCGGGAAGGTCGCTCATGGTGGCCTCCTACGGGGCCGATCGCTCGCCGAGCGGACGGCGTCGCCCGCAGCATGCCAATACTGGCACGGATTCCCGACCGGGTTGGATCAACGCGGGTAGCCAACCGCTCAATTTGGGCCAGAGACTCTTATATCAGTCGTCGTCCGCATTGCGGCCCCGTGCTGGCCATCGCGAGCAGCGCCGGCGCAGACTCTCACTATGAGCATCGCAGTGTTGCGCTGGGTTGAACCACCGGATGGACCAGCCATCGAACTGCTCGACCAGACCAGGCTGCCGCTCGTCGAGACGATCGTGACCTGTCCAGATGTGCCATCACTCGTGGACTCGATCAAGCGCCTGGTAGTGCGCGGAGCGCCACTGCTCGGCATCGCGGGCGCGTACGGCGTTGCGCTGGCCGCGGCCAGGGGAGACGACGTAACGGCCGCGGCTGCCGCGATCGAGCAGGCCAGGCCGACGGCGGTGAACCTCGCCTGGGGCGCCAGGCTGGCGCTTGACGCCTACCTGCGGGCACGGGCCACCGAACACAATGCGGCCCATGCCGCCCTGCTCCAGGCCAGATCGATCGCGGACGCTGACGAGAAGGCGTGTGCCGAGATGGCGGCGCACGGGCTGACACTCGTGCCGCCAGCGGCGAAGATCATGACCCACTGCAACACCGGGTCCCTGGTCACGGCTGGCCAGGGGACTGCTTTCGGCCTGATACTCGCCGCGCACCGCGCGGGCAGCCTGGCGATGCTGTGGACCTGCGAGACCAGGCCGCTGTTGCAGGGTTCCCGGCTTACCGCCTACGAGGCGCGCAGGGCGGGGCTCCCGCACCGGGTGCTCACCGATTCTGCCGCCGCCTCGCTGATGGCGGCCGGGCAGGTTGACCTGGTCGCGGTCGGCGCTGACCGGATCGCAGCCGACGGCAGCGTCGCCAACAAGGTGGGCACCTACGGCCTCGCGGTTCTTGCCAAGCACCACGGCGTGCCTTTCGTGGTGGTGGCCCCGGTGTCCACGATCGACTTCGGCACCGCGGAAGGCTCGCAGATCGTGATCGAGGAACGCCTGCCTGATGAGGTGACGCACCTGGCCGGTCACCAGATCGCGCCGGCCGGGAGTGACGCCTACAACCCCGCGTTCGATGTCACCCCGCCCGATCTGGTGACGGCGATCGTGACCGAGCGTGGGGTCATCCATCCCGTTACAGGGGGTAATCTGCGTGTTCTGGGTGCTGAGCCCTAACCGTGCCGTAAGCGTGCGGGCTCCCGCGCCGCCGTTTCCATGGAACGATGGGGAATATGAAAGGTCGCGTGCTAGTCGTCGACGATGACGCCGCCCTTGCCGAGATGCTGGGGATCGTCCTGCGCGGCGAAGGGTTTGAGCCAACTTTTGTCTCCGACGGAGACAGGGCGCTCGACGCATTCAGGGAAACCAAACCGGATCTCATCCTGCTTGACCTGATGCTGCCCGGCGTGGATGGCATCGACGTCTGCCGCCAGATCAGGGCCGAGTCTGGCGTTCCGATCGTGATGCTGACCGCCAAGAGCGACACCGTCGACGTCGTGCTCGGGCTCGAGTCGGGAGCGGACGACTACATCGTCAAGCCGTTCCAGGCGAAGGTGCTGATAGCACGGGTGCGGGCCAGGTTGCGCCGCACCGACGATCCTGCCCCGGAGATGCTCTCGATTGGCGACGTGACGATCGACGTGGCCGGCCATTCGGTGAAGCGGGATGGCGAGCCGATCAGCCTGACACCCCTTGAGTTCGACCTGCTGGTGGCGCTGGCTCGCAAGCCGCGACAGGTGTTCACCAGGGAGGTGCTGCTTGAGCAGGTGTGGGGCTACCGGCATGCCGCCGATACGCGCCTGGTCAACGTGCACGTACAGCGGTTGCGGGCCAAGATCGAACGGGATCCCGAGCGGCCGGACATCGTCGTCACGGTGCGCGGCGTCGGGTACAAGGCGGGGCCGGGCTGATGAAGCATGACAGGGACAGCGGTCGGTAGCGAGGAAACGCGTCCAGGCGGGCGCGGGCGGCAAGCCGAGAGAACGGACCGGCCGCCTGCACCGGCGAGATGGCAAGGAGCGAGGTCAGCGCTGAACGGGCTGGCCGGCCGGGTAGCCGACCTGCTGCGCAAGGCCAGATCGCGGTGGCGCAGCTCACTACGGGTCAGAGTGGTCAGCACGACGCTGGTGGTATCTGCGGTCGTCGTGTCCATGCTCGGCTTCTTCCTGATGCAGCAGATCACGGCGAATTTCCTGCGCAAAGCCGAGTCAGAGGCGCAGACCCAAGCGTTCGACGGCCTGACATTCGCCGAGTCATGGCCGAGCGCCTCGCAGGTGCCGCAGGCGTCGACGCCTGAGCCGTTCATGATCAACCTCGTGAACAGCCTCAAGTCAAGCGGCCAGAACGCAGCGGACTACGGCATCGCCGTGGCGGTGTCCCAGGTCAACTCGCCCGTGTATGTGGCATCCGTCTGGGACAACTTGCCCACCCAGTATCTGCCCGCGAGAGTGGTCCAGCAGGTCACCTCGAGACGGCCCAAGCGGGTCTTGGCATTCGCCAGGATGCCGTATCCGGGCGCGGGGGGCAGCGAGACGACGGGCCTGCTCTACGCGGCCCCCTTCGGCATCGACAACGCCTATCAGCTCTACTACTTCTTCCCGCTCACCCAGGTGCAGATCGAGCTTGACCAGGTGCTGCGGACGCTCGTTCTTGTTGGCATAGCGCTGTTGTTCCTGCTCGCCGGCATCGCCTGGCTGCTGACCAGGTGGGTGGTAGTGCCTGTGGCACGGGCAGCCCAGGGCGCGCAGCTGCTGTCCACGGGCAACCTCGGCGAGCGGCTAGCGGTTCGCGGCAATGATGAGGTCGCGGCGCTCGCCAAGTCGTTCAACGAGATGGCGGCCAGCCTCCAGGAGAAGATGGGCGAGCTCGAGGACTTGTCGCAGGTGCAGCGGCAGTTCGTCTCCGACGTGTCGCACGAGCTCCGCACACCCCTGACCACCATCAGGATGGCCGCTGACCTGCTGTTCGAGGCGAGGGAGGAGCTCGAGCCGCAAACCCGCCGCTCTGCGGAGTTGCTGGAGAGCCAGCTCGGCAGGTTCGAGTCCCTGCTTGTCGACTTGCTGGAGATCAGCAGGTATGACGCAAACGCCGCCACCCTCGACGCCGAACTCGTCGATGTCTGCGATCTGGTGCGCAATTCTGCCGATGTGGCTCAGCAGCTCGCCGAGCGGCGCGGCTCGAGAATCGAGTTCAGGCTGCCTGCCGATCCGTGCGTCGCCGAGCTCGACCGGAAACGGGTCGAGAGAATCCTGCGCAACCTGCTGGTCAACGCCGTCGAGCACGGCGAGGGGCGCGAGGTTGTTGTCACGTCGGCGGCGGATCGCGGTGCTGTTGCCATCGCGGTGCGGGATCATGGCGTCGGGCTATCGCCTGGCGAGGAGACCCTGGTCTTCGACCGGTTCTGGCGAGCCGACCCGGCACGGGCCAGGACGACTGGCGGCACCGGCCTTGGCCTGGCGATCGCGCTGGAGGATGCCAGGCTGCACGGCGGCTGGCTGCAGGCCTGGGGCGAACCCGGTCAGGGATCGGTATTCAGGCTCACCCTGCCAAGGACCGTGGGCACGAGGCTCGTGGGCTCGCCGCTGCCGCTCCGGCCAGACCCGGCCGAGGCAGCGAGCCTCGCGACGACCGAGGACCGGGCATGATGCGGCGTCAGGTGCCATGGCGACGGAGCGGCGGTCTGGCCGCCGGGCTGGCGGTTGTCAGCCTGATCCTGGCCGGCTGCGTGAACCTGCCAAGCGGGGGCGATCTCAGCAAGGTTAAGCAGCTGCCGAACTCGGTCGGGAGCCAGATCGGCATAACTCCAAGGGCGCCTGGCCCGCAGTGGGATACGCAGGACATTGTCAGCGGGTTCCTGCTGGCCAGCGGCGCCAACCCGGACGACCTGAGAATCGCCAGTGAGTACCTCACCAAGAAATACGCCAAGGTCTGGCGTCCGAGCTCGACACCGCAGGTCATCGACACGGGTTCCAAGCTGAACACGTCCGTGATCTCGTCTCATGTCACCGGCGGGCAATCGTCGGCCCAGGTGACGGTGACGAGCT